>Ga0075423_10004965_pt1 | contig 12385 bp, 10 predicted proteins | sample SoiMethybrSBSTD2_FD_80114 | JGI IMG/M metagenome (GOLD analysis project Ga0075423, IMG submission 80114) | Bulk soil microbial communities from a Populus tree surrounding site in Tennessee, USA - Soil MetaG P. TD hybrid SBSTD2 | ecosystem: Environmental > Terrestrial > Soil > Tree plantation...
CCTCTTCCTCGGCCAGAGCAGCTCGGCCGAGCTCGCCTCGGCGCGCTTCCTGGCCGGCTTCGCCGCGCAGCTCGGGCCCGTCGTGCTGGTCGCCTACATCACCACCATGTTCTCGGCCGACATCCGCTACGGGCTGCAGCGCGCGAAGCTGCTGTCGGAGACCGACGACCTGACCGGCCTCTTCAACACCCGCGGATTCGCCATCGCCGCCAACCGGCTCTTCGGCCAGGCGCTGCGCTACGACCGGCCGGCGAGCGTGCTGATGATCGACTCGGACAACCTGAAGGGCGTGAACGACGCCTACGGGCACGACTCCGGCAACCGGCTGCTGCGCCACGTCGCCGCGGTGATCCAGGCCGAGCTGCGCTCGACCGACGTCCCGGCGCGCTACGGCGGAGACGAGTTCATCGTGCTGCTGCCCGAGACGCCCGCCAAGGGCGCGCGCGACGTGGGCGAGCGCATCCGCGATGCCATCGCGTCGGCGCCGCTGCCGCTCGAGGGCCGCATGGTCACCTGCTCGGTGAGCATCGGCATCGCCTGCTTTCCCGAGGACGGGCGCAGCCTCGACGCGCTCGCCGGACGCGCCGACCGGGCGCTCTACCACGCGAAAAAGGACGGCCGCAACCGCGTGGTGCGCTTCGAGCAGTTCTAGCTAGAGGCGCTTTTCCCAGTACTCGCCGGTGAGCTTCACGCCGAAGGCGGCGTGGGGCTCGCTTTTCCGGAGCTCGAAGCCGCAAGCGCGGTAGATCGCGCGCGCGGCGGCGAGGTTCGACTGCGTCCACAGCACGAGGCGCCGGTAGCCCCGCGCGCGCGCGAAGTCGATCGCTTCCCGCACCAGGCGCGTGCCCAGCCCGCAGCCGCGGGCGCGCGGATCGACCAGCAGGAGGCGCAGCTTGGCAACGCTCTTCGCCTCGGGCACCACGAAGACCGAGCCGGCGCGCTCGCCGTCGCGCTCGGCGATCCAGCAGCGGCTGCGCCGCGCATCGAAGCCGGTAACGAATTTCGCCACGATTTCCGCGACCAGCGCCTCGAAGCGCTCGTCCCAGCCGTATTCGCGTGCGTAGAGCTCGCCGTGCGCCTGCACCACCCAGCCCATGTCGCCGGGGCGGTGCGCCCGCAGCAGAACTTCGGATCGTCTTTCGTTATTCAGGAGCGACTGCACGGTGCGCATCGCGCCGACCAGGCGGTCGCGGTCGGGGGCGGCGATGCCGCGCAGCATGGCGGAGACCTCGTCGCGCGAGCGCCGGTCGAGCAGCGCGAACGCCTCGCGCCCGCGGGCCGTGAGCGAAAGCACGCGGGCGCGCGCGTCTTCGGACGAGCGCCCGGCGCGCACCAGGCCGCGCCGGCCGAGCGCGCCGAGCATCCGGCTCAGGTATCCGGCGTCCAGGTCGAGCTCGGCGCGGAGCTCCGTCGCGGTGCAGCGGCGGCGCCGGCCGAGCTCGTAGAGGAGGCGCGCCTCGGGCAGCGGATACGGGCTGCCGACGAAGTCCGCACGCAGCGCGCCGATGCGGCGTGTGTAGAATCGGTTGAAGCTGCGTACGGCATCGACCCGCATGCGCCGCATGCTCGGTAACATGGTTGCTTTTGTCAAGCTTTTATGGATCGCTTCGCTCTCAAGGGAAAGGCGGCGCTGGTCACCGGCGGCAACGGCGGCATCGGCCTCGCCATGGCGCGCGCGCTGGCGCAGGCCGGCGCCTCGGTGGCGATCGCGGGACGCGACGCGAAGAAAAACGCCAGCGCTGCGGCCGAGCTGAAGGCCGTTTCCCTTTGCTTCGACTTGAAGGATGCGGCGGCGTGCCGCGCCATGGTGGAAGAGGCGGCCGCGCGCCTGGGGCGGCTTGATATCCTGGTGAACAACGCCGGCACCAACATCCGCAAGGCGCCGCAGGACTACAGCCTCGACGAATGGCGCGCGGTGCTCGACACCAATCTCACCGGCGCGTTCGTCGCCTGCCAGGCTGCCTACCCGCACCTGAAGCGCGCCGGCGGCGGCAAGATCGTGAACATCGGCTCGATGATGTCGCTCTTCGGCGCCTCGTTCGCCGCGCCCTACGGGGCGAGCAAGGGCGGGGTGGTGCAGCTCACGCGGTCGCTTTCGGCGGCGTGGGCGAAGGACAACATCCAGGTGAACGCCGTGCTGCCAGGCTGGATCGACACCGCGCTCACCCGGCGGGCGCGCGAAGAAGTCGCGGGCCTGCACGAGCGCGTGCTCGCGCGCACGCCCGCCGGACGCTGGGGCAGGCCCGAGGACCTCGGCGGGATCGCGGTGTTCCTCGCCTCGGCGGCTTCCGATTTCGTCACCGGGACGGCGATTCCGGTGGACGGCGGCTACTCCTCGCTCGGCTAGAACTCTAGAAGGAGGTCTCGAGGTAGCCGTAGATGTAGTTCGAGCCGCCGTTGACGTTGCCGAGGAGCTGCGAGCTGCCGAAGATGCCCGAGCGGTGCGACACGCCGGCGCCAAAAAAGGTGTTGCGCAGGCTGCGCACCGCGATGAGGTCGCCAAGGCTCATGTCGATGGTCGGGTCGAGCACCTGGAGCAGGTGCGAAGTGTTGCGGCCTTTCGCTTCGAGATCGCGCGCCTCGCTGAAGGGAATGTCCTTGGCCCAGGACAGGCCCACGCCGAGGCCGATTCGCGTGCGCAGCTTCGCATCCCACGGAAAGCCGTAGAAGTACGCCTTGATGTAGCCCTTGATCTCGGGGAAATCCGGCTGCAGGCCTTGCTCCTTGTGCTGCGTCACGCCGACGAAGCCGGCAAGGTCGAGCGGCCAGCCGTTCAGCCGGTCGACGAGCGGCCAGCCCACCTCCGCGCCTACGATGCCGGTGTCGTCCTTCGTGTGCACCGTAGTGCAGCGAAACGCCACGATGTCGACCAGGTTGCAGTCGGTGGAAGCACCGTAGAGAGCGCGCACGATCAGGGGCCGCCCCTGCGGCCACTGCTCCTGCTCGGACGAAAGGTCGTAGGCGGCCCCGGCGTAGTACTGGTTCAGGATGCGCTCGCCAACGATCGGGCTGCCGGCGATGGTATCCGGCAGGCGGGAAAAGGTCGCGCCGCCGATCAGGCGCCAGCGCGTGCTGATCTGGTACGCGGCGTAGAAGCCGACTTCGCTCACCACGCCGTTCTGCACCTCGTAGGCGGGGCGATCGGCGCGCGCCTCTTCGGGCCGCACGCCGTAGTAGTAGTTGTTGAGCCGCTGGTCGCGCGCAGCGACGATGACGTGCGGGCGCAGCCACAGGCGCCCGCGGCGGAACGGATACTTGTAGCCGACGCGCAGCTCGGTGCCGCCCGAAGTCTGGGCCACGTCGCGAAGCAGCTCGGCGAAGGCGAGGCCCCACGCGCCGCCGATCTGGCCGCTCACGCCGCCGTCGATGCCGTGCTCGCGCGGCGCCATGCCGGCGAGGCTTTGCGGGATGTCGTCGGTCGGGGTGCCCTCGAAGCGGTGCCGGAAGAAGACCTCGAAGCGCCGCTCCGGCGAAGCGCCGAACTTCAGCCCGATACTGGGCGAGCGCAGGTAGAAACGCTCGCCCTCGTAAATGTACAGCGGCGTGAAGTCGTGGCGCGTGCCCGCGTCGCGATAGGGCGAGCGCTCGATCCGCCACATGACGCCGAGCGCCGCGCTGTCGGGCGCGGCGAAGTCCGAAAACGGATCGCTGTTCCCGGCCGCCGGGGCGGCGAGGAGCGCGCCGAGCGCTAGGACGAGAAGTCGATGAGCGGTCCGCGCGGCACGATTCCGCTCGGGTTGATCTCCGGCATGCTGCGGTAGTAATGCGCCTTGATGACGTCCAGGTCGACGGTGCGCGCTACCCCGGGCAGAGCATGGATGCGTCGCGCATAGCGCCATAGTCGCGGATAGTCGGTGAGCCGCCGCAGGTTGCACTTGAAGTGCGAGTAATAGACCGCGTCGAACCTTACCAGCGTGGTGAAGAGGCGCACATCGGCCTCTGTGAACTGCCGCCCGCACAGCCAACGGCGCTTGGCGAGGCGCCTTTCCAGCCAGTCCAGGGTGGCGAAGAGCGCCGTCACCGCGTCGTCGTACTTCGCCTGCGCGGTGGCGAAGCCGGCACGATACACCCCGTTGTTGACGGTACGGTACACCCGCTCGTTCACCGCATCGATTTCCCTTCGCAGGGCGGCCGGGTACAGGGCGGCAAGCTTGCGCGTGGCGAGCGGGCCGAAGTCCGTGTCGAGCATGCGCACGATCTCGGAGGACTCGTTGTTCACGATCCGGCCGCTCCTGGAATCCCAGAGCACCGGGACCGTGACTCGTCCGGTGTAGTCGGGTTTCGTGCGCGTGTACAGCTCGTACAGGTAACGGATTCCACCGTCGGCGTATTCCCAGCCGTGCGAGAGCAACTCGGGCCGGGCGTAGAACACGGGTATGGCCTTCTCCAGCCCCTTCAGCGCGCGCACGACGAGCGTGCGATGGGCCCAGGGGCAGGCCTTCGAAACGTAGAGCTGGTAGCGGCCGGGCTCGGCTTCCGCGGCGGCGACCCGGTCGCGAAAGCCGCTGTCGGGCCGGATGAACTCGCCGCCGGTAGACTTCGTGTCGCGCGGAACGTCCCGCCAGACCCCTTCAACCATCATGCCCATGAGCGCCTATCTTAGATGGATCGTCCTTTTCGCGACGTGCCCGGCACTCGCCCCGCTGCAGGCGGTCGAGCCGGTCAAGCTGCAGCGCCTCAAGGTGCCTTCGCCGCCCTGGCCCGCCGGCGACGAGCGCGGCATGGCGAACCAGATCGGACCCGCCACGCTGCAGCGCTGCGCCTGGCACGTCGCCGAGCCCGGGGCGAGAACCTACGAGCTCTCCCAGGTGCGCTCGAACACGATGCCGCTTTCGCCGTTCGCGGGCCCCTACACGGTCAAGCCCAAGCCGACTTCGGGCATCCCCGGCAGCGCGCACGCATTCAATAGCGAGACGCTCAACGAAGGCGCCGAGCCCGGCCAGCAGGGGACCCAGATCGACGCGCTGGGCCACTTCGCTGCGCTCAAGCAGCCCTGGGACGGCAAGTCGCCCCTGCCGGTCGACGAAGCGACGTACTACGGCGGCTTCACGCAGAAGGACGTGAAACCGACGCCGGATTCGCCGCTCCTGCGGCTCGGCTTGGACAAGATGCCGCCGCTCGTGACCTCCGCGGTGCTGCTCGATGCGAAGGCCTACGTCGGCAAAGGCCAGGCGATGAAGGCCGGCGAGGTGGTGAGCGCCGACCACATCCGCGGCATGCTCAAGGCGCAGGGCCTCGCCGAGCGCGGCATTCTCCCGGGCGACGTCGTCTACGTGTACACCGGCTGGGGTGACCAATGGCGCGACCCCGATACCGACAAGATCTATTACTCCCGGGCACCCGGTCTGGGCTACGACGCCGCGCGCTACCTCGGCGAGCGCCGCATCGTCGCGATCGGCCTCGATACCCCTTTCATCGATCCGGTCCCCGAGGGCATGCTCGCAGGCGCCGCCGGGCCGGCCCCCGGCACGCCGCCCGGATTGCCGTTCGCCATCCACCATCACATGCTGACGCAGATGGGCATCCACCACGTCGAGAACGCGAAGCTCGACGAGCTGGCGCGCGACAAGGTGTGGACCTCGTGCACGATGATCCTGCCCGCGCGCCAGAAAGGCGCCGCAGGCGCCGAAGTCCGGCCGGTGGCGGTCGGCGCGCCCGAGAAGCTGCCGCGGCGCTCGCGCTAGGCTACTTTTTCTGCCAGGACGCGCGGCGAAAGCGCTTGCGCCGCACGGTCACCGCCTTGCGGCTGTCCGCGAACTCGTGAACTTTCTGGCGGATCTCCTGGCGGATGTCGTCCGGCAGCGCGGCCGCCGCATCCTCGAAGCGCGAGACCACGTCCTCGCCCTGCGGCCCATCGTGGAAAAACCCGCGCGCCTTGTCCCACACCAGCGCGCGCTCGACTGCGTCGGCGCCGTAGCAGAGCTGGAACAGCGTCACTTCGCCGCCGGACTGCCACACGAAGAGATCGAAGAAATCGTCGTGGAACCAGCGCCGCTTAGCCGGTGGGTCGTCGGCAAGACCGAGGATCTCTTTCAGCATGGAGGAATTGAACTAGTTGGCATTTGTCCGGAGATGGGCGGATTCTAGCCTCATGAGCGGCCGTGGCAATTCCCCGCTGCTCGCGGGAGGGGGCGGCCCAGGGAGACCCGGCGGCCCGGACCCTCGGCAGCCGCGTTGAAATCCCGATGGGCGTCAGAGCCTTCGCGGTGGAAGATGCGATCGATTGGAGGTGACGGACGGTCCGGATATGGACCGCGAGCGGTCGCCCCCCGAACGGTCGTCGCCGCGGCATGAAGCATCGACCGCCGAATCGCGTAGAGGTGGCGCCGCGACAATTGCGATCCGGATCCGCCAAAAAGCGCACGAACGCTGCGCGCGCTGCGCACGCCGCGCAGGTGCGCGCTCGCAGCAGTTGCACCACAGCAGCGCCGAAACGCGTCACGTCAGCGACGAAACGCGTCACTCTCCGCGCACGCATCTTTGTAAACCGACTGCGACACTCAAAGTGGGCGGTCGCAACAGCGCAAGATTTCTTTCAATGCAGCGGCCAAAACCAGTTGACATCCGGCGGCCAATGAGTGGATTCTAGTCTCAAGACTCGCTATAACACTCGCGCTCACGCGGGGAAGGCAGATGAACAAGAAAGAGTCTGGTGCAGCACGAATTTGTAAACGAACCTCGACAGCGGTCGTTCGGTCGCTGTTTGCCCGCTCCAGCATATCCATTCGTCGGGAAAGGTCTGACGCTCATCGGCATTTGGAGTCAACGCGACGGATGTACGCCCGTTGGACGGATTATTGCTTGACGATGGATGGAACGCGCACAACCGTGATCTAACGGTAACAGAGCGCTTTTGAAAGGTGGCGTCATGAACAACCCGGTACCTGGCTTCAACGACGGAAACAACGAGCGCAAGGCGAGCCTCCTCCGGTCGCTGAACGATTTCACCAAGGAACACCGCGCCGCGCACTGGGCTGGAACTTTCGCCAGCTTCCTCGAGCAGATCTTCCCGAACGACGCACGCGGCCTCGCCCGGACCAGCCATCAGTACATCTGGGACATGATGCGGGCCGAGGGCTTCGACGACAGCCAGGGTCGCTTCCGCTGTCAACTCTTCGAGGACGAGCTCTACGGGATTAACGACACCATCGAGCGGGTGGTCGACTACTTCAAGGCCGCGAGCGCCGGCTCCGAAGTCGGCAGACGCCTGCTCCTGCTGCTGGGCCCGCCCTCGGGCGGCAAGTCGAGCATGGTGATCCTGCTCAAGCGCGGCCTGGAGGAGTACAGCCACACCGACGCCGGGGCCTTGTACGGCATCCACGGCTGCCCGGTCCACGAGTCGGCGCTGCATCTGGTGCCGCACACCCTGCGCGGCCAGTTCCGGGCGAGCTACGGCGTCGACATCCAGGGCGAGCTTTGCCCCTTCTGCGTGGCGCGGCTGCAGCAGGAGTTCCACGGCGACTTCATGCAGATGCCGGTGCAGCGCATCTTCATCAACGAGGCGGGCCGCGTCGGCGTGGGAACCTACGCGCCGCACGACCCGACCACGGCCGACATCGCCGACCTGGTCGGCTCGGTCGACCTCTCCAAGGTCTCCGAGTTCGGCGACGAAGGCGACCCGCGCGCCTGGTCCTGGTCCGGCGCGGTGTTCGCCGCGAGCCGCGGCATGCTCGAGATGATCGAGATCCTCAAGGTGAAGCGCGAGTTCCTGTATCTCCTGCTCACGCTGACGCAGGAAAAGAACGTCAAGGTATCGCGCTTCCCGCTGATTCACCTCGACGAGACCATCCTCGCGCACACCAACCTCGCGGAGTTCAGGAAGTTCCTGCAGGAGGCGGAGAACGAGGCGCTGCTCGACCGGATGGTCATCATCCAGGTGCCGTACACCCTCTCCTACCGCGAGGAGGCGCGCATCTACAAGAAGCTCACCTCCTCCACGCAGGCGTTCCGCGAGGTACACCTGGATCCGCACGCGCTGCACGTCGCGGCGGTGTTCTCGGTGCTCACCCGGCTCGCCGAGGGCGAGGCGGCCGAGAACGAGCACACCAAGAAGGTCCGGGTGTACGCGGGCGAGGACGTCGAGGGCGTGGCGCAATCCGAGGTCGAGAAGATCCGCGCCAAGAATCCGGAGGAAGGCCTGCAGGGCGTGTCGCCGCGCTTCGTGATCAACGCGCTCTCGAACGCCATCATCCAGTCGAGCGCGAAGAGCCTCACCACCATGGACGTGCTGATCGCGCTCAAGGACGGCATCGAGTCCGACGTGCGCATGGACGGCAAGAAGAAAAGGAAGTGGATCGACTACCTGGTCACCGTGCGCAAGGACTTCTACAACCGCTGGGTCAAGGAGGACGTGCACAAGGCGCTGTTCGTGTCCTTCGAGCAGGAAGCCCAGCAGCTCCTGGACAAGTACCTGGACGAGGTCGAGGCGACGCTCGACAACCGCACCATCAAGGACCCGATCACCAGCGAGGAGCGAAAGCCCGACGAGCGGTTCCTGCGCAACGTCGAGGAGAAGATCCGCATCTCCGAGTCGGGCAAGCTGTCCTTCCGCCAGGAAGTGGTGCGCAAGGCGATGGGTGCCTACAAGCGCGGCGAGAAGTTCACGCTCGACAGCCACGCCCCGCTGCACGACGCGGTGGAGCAGTACCTCTTCGAGCAGCGCCGCGACGTGCTGCGCCTGGTGTCCTCGAGCACGCGGCCCGACGACGAGACGCGGCAGAAGATCTCGGTGGTCGAGAAGCGCCTGGTCGACGAGTACGGCTACGACACGCACAGCGCGCGTGAAGCCCTGAACTACGTGACCACGCTGCTCGCCCAAGAGTAACGATGATCCGGATTGCCGCAGAAACCCCGTGGTACGACCTCTTCTCGAGAGGGGCGCGGGACTGGCTGCGGCATAACCAGAAGGTCCGCGAGGCGGTCAAGAACACGCTGCCCGAGATCCTCTCCGGCGAGGACCTCATGACCGGCGACAGCAAGAACCGCACGGTGATGGTGCCGGTGAAGTTCCTGGAGCACTCGCGCTTCCGCCTTTCCGACCCGAGCTCGCAGCAGGGCGCCGGCCAGGGCCAGGGCCAGCCCGGCGACGTGCTGCAGCCCGGGCGCGACAAGGGCGACGCCCAGTCGCAGTCCGGTGGCACCGAGAACGGCGAGATCCGCTTCGTGGTCGAGATGAAGCTCGAGGAGATCATCGACTGGATCTGGGAGGAGCTCAAGCTCCCCGACCTCAAGCCCAAGCGCACCGCCACCATGGACGAGCCCGACTACGTTCGCGAGGGCTGGGACCGCCGCGGCGCGCGCTCGCGCCTGGATCGTCGCCGTACCCTAAAAGAAGCGGTAAAAAGAAGGTCCATACAAGAAAACCCGATCCCCATCGTCAACGAGGACCTGCGCTTCCGGCAGCTGGTGAAGCGCGCGACGCCGTCGATGAACGCGGCGGTGATCTTCGCGCTCGACGTCTCGGGCTCGATGGACGAGGCGCAGCGGCGCCTCGCCAAGCAGTTCTTCTTCTTCGCCCTGCAGGGCATCCGCCGCCAGTACGCCAAGGTCGAGACGGTGTTTCTCGCCCACGCCGCGCAGGCCTGGGAGTTCGACGAAAGCCAGTTCTTCCAGGCGTCCTCGAGCGGCGGCACGGTGTCCTCGTGCGCCTTCCAGCTCGCGCTCGAGGTGATGAAGCACCGCTACGACCCGAGCCGCTACAACGTCTACTTCTTCTACGCCTCCGACGGCGAGAACGCCGCGGAGGACCGCGAGCCGGCGGCCGCGGCGCTGAAGCTCCTCGCCGCGCAGACCAACTACTCCGGCTACGTCGAGACCGGCGGCGTCGCCACCTTCCGGCCGCGCGAGACGCAGGTGGCCGAAGTGTTCAGCGAGCTGAAGGCCGGCGGCCTCCCCGTGGGCATGAGCCAGCTCTCGTCGCAGGAGGACGTGTGGCGGGCGATCCGCGAGTTTTTCAAAGAAGCCGAGAAGAGTGACTGAGGTGACCGAGCTCGAGCAATACGCGGCCAGCATCGAGGAGCTCGCCAAGCGCCTAGGGCTCGACTACTACAACGTCGACTTCGAGATCGCGCCGGCGAGCCTCATGACCGAGATCGCGGTCTACGGCCTGCCGGTGCGCATGCCGCACTGGTCCTTCGGCGTGCGCTACATCCACCAGCTCGTGCGCCAGAGCATGGGGCACTCCAAGATCTTCGAGGTCATGTTCCCGGGCGACCCGTGCCGCGCGTTCCTGATGGACGGCAACTCCCTCGCCGAGAACACGCTGGTGACGGCGCACGTTCTCGGCCACGCCGACTTCTCGAAGAACAACCAGCTCTTCGCCCGCTTCCACGAGATGGCGGGCGGCAACATCGTCGAGCACGCCGCGGCGCACGCCCACCGCATCCAGCAGGCGATCGACAAGGTCGGCATGGAGAAGGTCGAGGCGGTGCTCGACGCCGCGCTCGCGCTCGAGTCGCACGTCGACGTCGACGGCGACCTGCACCGCACGCGTTATCCCGAGTTCGTGCCGGAGAAGCAGGCCACGGCCGAGAGCGCGTTCCAGCGCCGCTTCCGCGGCCTGCCGGGCGCCGCCGAGGCGGCCAAGGCCGAGTCCGGGCCGGTGCGCGCGGCGGTGCCGCCCCACCCCGAGTTCGACCTGCTCTGGTTCATCGCCCACTACGCCCCCGAGCTCGAGCAGTGGGAGCGCGACATCTTCCTCATGGTGCGCTCCGAGTCGCTGTACTTCTACCCGGTGTTCGCCTGTCAGATCATGAACGAGGGCTGGGCGTCGTACTGGCACGCGCGGCTCCTGCGCGAGGCCGACTTCCTGCCGCAGAATCTCTACCTCTCGGCGATCAAGGCGCACTCCGACGTGGTCCGGCCCTACGCCGCGGGCCAGCAGACCGCGCTCGCGATCAACCCTTACCACCTCGGCTTCACGCTGTGGGAGCAGATCGTCGATGCCCACGGCCTCGCGCGCGCGCGCGAGGTGATGCGCGACGAGGATGATTTCGGCTTCATCCGCAACTTCCTCGACCGCGAGCTCGCCGAGAAGCTCGAGCTCTTCGTCTACGAGGCGAGCGCGGGCGACGAGATCAAGGTCGCGAACCGCGACGTCAACGCCATCCGCGAGGCGATCCTGGCGCCGAAGTTCAACTACGGCGCGCCGCGCGTCGCCGTCACCGAGATGCCCAACGACGGCAGCCTCGTGCTCGCGCACGAGCACAAGAGCGACGGCCGGGGCCTCGACGTGAACCGCGCCAAGCGCGTGCTCGAGTACACGCGCCGCGTCTGGCGCCGGCCCGTCAAGCTCGTCACGGTGAACGAGCGCGGCGAGCCCGCCGAGCTCACCGCCTAGAAAAAGGGGTCAGAGGAATTTTCCGGTAACACTTCTGGCGCTGCGTCTGCGGCGCAATGTGTTACAGGAAAATTCCTCTGACCCCTTTTTCGGTCCTACAAAATAATGATCAGCACCAGCAGCAGGATGACGATCAGCAGCAGGTCCTGGTTGGAGAGCGCGCCGCCGGCGGCGAGCTGATCGAGGCGCCCGGCGAGCTGGCTCACCTCCTCGGGCGTCATCGCGTCGACCCGGGCACGCGCGTCGGCGGCGCTCACCCCCATCTTCTCGAGCTGGGTGGCGAGCTCCGGCCGCTCGAGCATGCTCTTCACCCGGTCGCGCTCCGTGTCCTCGACGCCGATCATGCCGGCGTAGGCCTGCGGCGCGGCGAGCATGGCTGCCAGTGCGATGGTTCTTAGTAGTGTTCTCATGGTCGGTTCTCTCCTGGGCGAGATCCGCGAAATATAGATGGAAAGCGCATCCGGCGTCAGCCGCAGCGGAGCGCCCCGTGGCGCTTTCGCTACAACTCGATGCCGCGGCTGGCGGTGCCGCTATTGCGGCTTCAGCCCGACGTCCCTGGCGATCTTGCCGAAGATCGCCATCCAGTCCGCGTAGCGCTTGCGCAGCTCCTCCGGCGTGCTCGGTGCCGGCGTGATGGCGGCTTTCTGGAACCGTTCGCGCACGTCCGGCATCGCCAGGGCCTGGCCGATGGCCTTGTTCAGGATGGCGACATGCTCGGGCTGCATCTTCGCCGGACCCATGATGCTCGCCCACGATGGCATGTCGTACTCCGGCAACGCCGCTTCGGCCATGGTTGGCACTTCAGGCAGCGTCGCCGAGCGGCTGCGGGTCGTCACCGCCAGGATGCGCAGCTTGTCCTTTAAAGGCAGGCTCGAGGCGAGGCCCGTAATGTAGTAGTCCACGCGCCCGGCAACGATGTCGGTGAGGACCTCCGGCGTGGCCTTGTACGGCACTTCGACGACGTGGATGCCGGTCATGGAGTTGAAGAGCATCACGTTCCAGTACGGCATCTGGCCGGCGCCGATCGTGCCGTAGGTCAGCTTGCCG
>Ga0075423_10004966_pt1 | contig 12384 bp, 12 predicted proteins | sample SoiMethybrSBSTD2_FD_80114 | JGI IMG/M metagenome (GOLD analysis project Ga0075423, IMG submission 80114) | Bulk soil microbial communities from a Populus tree surrounding site in Tennessee, USA - Soil MetaG P. TD hybrid SBSTD2 | ecosystem: Environmental > Terrestrial > Soil > Tree plantation...
CATCGCTTGTAGCACGTAGGACGTAGCACGTAGCACGTAGCACCAGCACGCCGCACCGTCGCACGTCGCACGTCGCACGTGGTTCTCTAGTCTGAGCTCTATGAAAACCGTTTTCGCGGCCGGGATGCTTGCGATCGTGGCGATGGCCAGCGAACCCGCGGATCCTGCGCAGGCGTACATCGCGCTCGTCAACCAGTACCGGCTCGGGGACCGCAAGTCGGCCGTCGAGACACTGGCGACATGGCCGGACGCAGACCTGACGCGAGCGCTGCGCGGACTCCAGAACGAGCTCTGGCCGCGCGCCGATCCTGCCGGCAGGCGCCCGCTTGGACCAGAGGCGCCGGTGTCGCTCGAACCAGACGAGCGGAAGAAGCCGACCCCGCTGGAGTTGTTCGCCACAGCCATGGTCCTCCACGTGGATGCCGCTCGGAGTGATTCCTCGATCCTCGATCGGCACCTGAACGCGGCGGAACAGTTGTTCGCCCTCGTCGCCGACCTGGAGCGCCACGGCTACCGTGTTGCACAATTGCCCGCTGAGGCGCGGGAGCGGACACGCTTCACGGGCCTGTGGCACGCGCTCGCCGGCACGATCGCGGCGGCGTTCTCGGCGTTCCCGCGTGCCGCGACGCATTTCGACATCGCAATGCGCTTCGGCAACGACGAGCCCGGCGTACTGATTGGCGCCGGGTCGTTCCATGAGAGGGTGGCCGGGCTTGTCGGCGCTGGTGAGCAGCGGCCAGATCTCGGATTCGCCGGCTCGTACGCACAAATGTCCGCAGATGCGCATCTGCTGCGAGCCGCCGACTGTTTCGAGCGTGCTCTGGCACTCAATCCTTCCGCCTGGGAAGCGCGCATGCGTCTGGGACGCGTCGCGTGGCAGCTGGGTCAGCTGGAGCGGGCGCGTCACGAGATCGCGCGTGCCCTGAAGATCGCACCGGACGCAAATGCGCAGTACCTCACCCGGATGATTGCGGGCGCGATAGCCGAGCAGGGCGGAGACATGAGTGAGGCCCTCGTCCACTATCGAAGGGCGCAATCCCTCTGCGGAGACTGCCAGTCCGTCATCCTGGCGCTCAGCCACGCGTTGGCACAAACACGAGAGCGCAACGCCGCCGTTCAGGTCATCGAAGGCCTGCTCGAGGTGCCATCGGTGCTGCGATCCGACCCATGGTGGGGATACCACATGGGCCAATGGCACATCCTCGACGAGCTTCTCGAACAGCTGCGCAACGCGGTGCCGCGATGAGGCCGACGATTGTCGCAGCGGTGCTGGTGCTGGCCGGTGCACACCTCGCGGCGCAGACGCCGAAGTTCTCCATGGCTGTCGACGCTGTGCGTCTGGATGTTCGCGTCACAGACCGGGGGCGGCCGGTGCCGGGGCTGACCATTGAGGACTTCGAGCTGCGCGATAACGGGGTGATCCAGAGAATTCGGAGCGTGACGCGTGAGGAGTCGGCGCTCGACGCGGTGCTCGTCCTCGATTGCAGCGACAGCGTCGTCGGTGAGCCGCTCCAGCATTTGCGCGAGGCGGCCCGCGCTTTCTCGGCGCAGCTCTCGCCGCACGATCGGGCATCGCTCCTGACGTTCTCGCATCAGGTCACGCGACCGGCGCGGCTCAGCACCGACCGGCCGGCACTGGCTGCCGCCCTGGCCGCGGCCACCGCGTCCGGTGCCACGGCGCTGTTCGACGCCGTGTACACCGCGCTCATCCTGCGCGACCACTCGGTCAGCCGCACCATGATCCTGGTCTTCAGTGATGGCGTGGACACCGCCAGCTGGGTGGCACCGTCAACGGTAATCGAGTTCGCACGTCAAATCGACGCCGTCGTGTATGCGGTGATGTTCGAGGCGGAGAGACCGGCCTTCACGATCCTGTCATTGCCCGGTCGCGTCCCGGTGGCCACCATCACCACTCCGGCGGAACCGAACGTCCCGAGGTTTCTCGAGGCCATCACTGAGGTGACCGGTGGGCAGCTGCTGCGGGCGCGCGGGAGAACCGGACTCCAGGATCAGTTCGTTGCCGCCCTGCGCGACATGAAGGCGCGCTACGTGCTGAGCTACATGCCGGACGGAGTCGAGCGCACCGGCTGGCACGCGATCGATCTCAGGCTGACGCGCAGAAAAGGGGTCGTGACGGCTCGGAGAGACTACTTCGTGGCTCCACAAAACCCATGACCGGCGTCAGCTGGGCACGCAGCACGCAGCACGTAGCACGTAGCACGTGGGTCAGACCCTGAAGAACCACCCCGCCACTGACGTCTCGAGCCGCCAGTAGATCAGAGCGAGCGCTGTGATGTCGAAGGCCGCGTGCGCAACCATCAGCATCGGGATCCGCTGTGTGACCGCGTAGATCGTTCCGAACACCAGCCCCACGATCGTCGCCTGCTGGACGCCGGGCACGCCCTGGAACCCATAGTGCTCGGCGCCGAACCAGATCGACGTGCCGACGACGATGAACGCGCTCGCCGCCACGCCGGTGCCGAGCAGCCGGCGCAGCCGTTCGAACGCGAAGCTGCGAAACATCATCTCCTCGCCGAACCCGGCGCCTGCGATCACCGCGAAGAGCATGCCGGGAATCGCGGCAGTGTTGCCCTGCAGGAAGCGGAACGCCTGGTTGACCGGATCCGCGCCCAGGAGCGGCATCACCACGCTCTTCATCGTCAGCTTCAGCAGGCAGCCGAAGACCACGCCGACGGCGATCGTCGTCCACGACGGCCGGACGAAACCCAGGTCGCGCCACGGCGTGCGCGAGACCTGCGCCCAGACCAGCACGAGGATTCCGCCCAACGGCACGAAGAGGCTGTTCCCGAGCAGAATGACGACGATGGCGAGGAGGCCCAGGGGACCGAAGCCGCGCAGATCGCGGCGCCAGAGCTCGGAGTCTGTTTCAGTCACGCGAGGGAATCACCGAGGCGCTTACTCCGATCGCAGCGCTTCGACGGGATCGAGCCGTGACGCCCGCCGTGCGGCGGGTACCGCCGCACAGAAGGCAGTCAGCAGCAGACAGCCTGTCGGCATCACGATACTGAACGCGTCTGTCGGGTGCACCTCGTGCAGGAACGCTTTCACGAACCCGCTCAGATAGAGTCCGCCTGCCAGACCCACGACAATCCCGATGCCCGTCATCAGGGCCGCATCTCTGACGATCGTGATCACCAACGCCCCGGATCTCGCCCCGAGCGCCATCCTGATGCCTATTTCCCGAGTGCGTCGAACGACGGAATAGCTCAGAACGCCATACAAGCCAACGGCCGCCATCAGAAGACCGACCGCGGCAAAGAAGCCTGACAGCAGGGCCAGCAGACGTTCCCGCACAAGCGTATTTGCGACCTGTGTCGCCTGAAGCGTGAATGCTGTGGCACGAAGCGAAGGATGCGTCGCGCGGACTTCACGATCGATGACGGCCGTCAAGCCAAGAGGGTCTCCCGCCGCTCGTACTTGCATGGTCCGGAATCCGCGCAGTGGTACGTACACGGTCGGAGGCGGGAGGCTGCGCAGATCGCTACGGACGTCAGTCACGACCCCGACAATTTCCTGACGGACCGGCGGCGGCTGGCCGGTGCGGTCGTAGACGCGACCAATGGGTGAAGCCCCGCCGAAATAGCGCCGCGCGAAGGCTTCGTTGACGATGACCGCGGTAGGCTCGAGCGGTTCGGAATCGCTCGGCAGGAACTCACGACCCGCGATGAGGCGTATCTGCATCGTCTCGAAGAAACCTGGAGAGACGAACAGGTGAGGCGGAGAGAACGTGTCGGACTCGTGTCCGGGAACACGGACGCGGGAGATCGTCCCACCCTGGCTGAACAGCGGCGATATAGAACTACTTGCGTTGGCGACGCCCGGTACGCTGCGAACACGTTCGAGCAGCTGGAGGCCGACCATTCGCGCCGTTTCGGGATCCAGGAGATCGCGCGACTCGACTCTGACCAACAGGACACCATCCCTGGCAAAACCGACGTCCGTGTTCGCCAGCCGTCCAAACGACAGCAGGAACAAACCGGCAACGAAGAGAATGGCCAGACTGAAGCTGACCTGAACGGCAACGAGCGGCCGCGGCAGCCCGGTTCGAGCCGTGGCCCGAGGCTCTCCGGCCCGGAGAGTGCCGAGCGGTGCCACCCGCGACGCGCGCAGCGCCGGTGCGAGTCCGAAGAGAATGGTCGTCAGCGCGCCGGCGAGCGACAGGAACGCCAACAACCGCCAGTCAGTGCGCAACTCCAGATAGACGGGACTCGTGGACGGTGCCAGCATCCCGATGATCGACGGGCCAGCGGCGCGCGCGAACAACAGACCGAGCACGCTGGCCCCCGCAGCGAGCAAGAGGCTCTCGATCAGCATCTGCTGGACCAGTCGCGACTGACTGGCGCCAATCGAGAGCCGCAGCGACATCTCGCGTTCCCGGGCGGCAGCCCGCGCGAGAGAGAGATTCGCCAGGTTGGAGACGGAAATGAGCAGGACGAGCCCGACCAGGACCGAGAGAATCCACAGCGGCCGCTCGAACTGACGTCGTAATCCCGACGGGCCGTTGGCGGCGGAAGCCACGATGAGCGGCGTGTTCACATATCGTTCGATCCGATCCGGGGAATCCTCCGGGTCGCGTCGTCCGGCCGTCAGTTCCCGGCGGAACTGGCTGAATGGCGCCTGGAGGACATCACGGGCGCGCTCAGGAGTCACGCCAGGGTTGAGACGACCGAGCGCCCGCAGCCAGTTCCACTCGCGATTCGTGAACGTGAATCCCTGGGAGTCGTACATGGCGACTGGCACCCACAGATCCACGAGGCGCCCCGGCTCGAGTCCCGTGAACGATTCCTGCGCCACCCCCACGATCTCGAGCCGCTTCTCACCGAACGTGAATGCAGTGCCGACGACCGACGGATCACTTCCGAACCGTCGTCTCCAGAATGAGTGGCTGGCCACAGCCACGGGATGAGCCCCGGGGGTGAGGTCGTCGGCTGGTGTCAGCAGTCGCCCGACCGCCGGCCCGACGCCCAGAACAGAGAACGTGTTGCCCGTGACGAACTGGACGCGGACCTCGTCTTCCGCGTCAGCGTTCTGGAACGTGACCCGGCGCCTGGTTTCATCGCTGCTTATCGCGAAGAGCTCGACCTCGTTTCGCGGCGCATCGCGGAGGCGCGAAAACAGCGGGTAACTGAAGTTCGAGCCGATTGGTGTACCAGGCGAGTACGTCGGGAAGGACAGATAGATCAAACGCTCCGGCTGGCGCACCGGCAAGGGCCGCAGGATGAGGGCGTCGATGAGAGAGAACGCGGCAAGACAGGCCCCGAGCGCGAGTGTGAGCGACGCAATCGCCGCACCGGTGACCACACTGTGCTTGCGAAACATCCGGACGGCGAACCGGATGTCCCTGGAGACCGACTCGAACCAGGACAGGAGCGTGACGGCGAGCTGATGGTGCCTCATGAGATTTACTCCGTCGTCGGCGGTCTCCGGCCACGCACGCACGCGCGCGATCTCAGGACGTCACCGGCCCGCCAGCTGCACGATCCGCCCGGCGCTGAGCACCCCGGTGAGCTCGCGCGTCAGATCCTCGGCGGCGCGCGGATTCTGGTGAAACGCCGCCGGCGTGTTCTGCAGCAGCGCGATCCGCAGCGCGTCTTCGGCCTCAATCATGACCACGCTCTGAATCGCGTTGACGTCGGGTTTCAGGTCGGTCTGGCCGGGCGGCACCATGCCGACCGCCGCGCGAAGCAGCACCGCGCCCGGCGACAGCTCGCGCACCTCGCGGACGCTCGCCACGTAAGCCGCGGTCTGATGACTCTCGAAGATCGCCTTCAGCGTCGTGGCGATTTCGTTCCGGCCGTTCATCTGCGAGCCATCGAAGCCGACGCAGCTGCCCTCCAGATCGAACAGGCCGGCGAAGTCCTCGGCGCTGCGCCGGTTCCAGGCCTCGAGGAGCCGCGTGTAGAGAGCGATGGCCTCGGTCGTGTCGACGGTGTGCATGCTGTTCTGGTCGTCGCGTGTCAGGCGGTCAGCGCAGCGCCTCGAGCTTGTGCCGCAGCAGGGGAAGCGGCACCGGGCCGTCGCTGAGCACGGCGTCGTGGAAGGCGCGGAGGTTGAAGCGGTCGCCCAATCGCTGCTGCACGCCGGCGCGCAGCCGCTCGATCTCCAGCGCCCCCGTCATGTAGGCGGTCGCCTGACCGGGCCAGATGATGTAGCGATCGACTTCCGACGCGATCTCCTCGTCGCTCGCCAGATGCAGCGCCTTCATGAACGCGATCGCCTTCTCGCGCGGCCAGCCGAAGGCATGGAGGCCGGTGTCGACGACGAGCCGGGAGGCACGGTAGGCGCGGCTCTGCCACATCCCCAGCCGGTCGACGTCGGACGAATAGAGCACCATCTCGTCGGCGAGCCGCTCGGCGTACAGCCCCCAGCCCTCGCTGAACGCGGTGTTGCCGGTCAACTTCGTGACCAGGTGCGCGTCGGGGCGCTCCAGCGAGAGCGAGATCTCCAGGTGATGGCCGGGGATCGTCTCGTGAAAGACCACGGCCTCGAGATCGCTCTTGCGCTGACCCAGCCAGCGGCCCGCGTTGATCTGATACTCGCCGGGCCGCTTCCCGTCGATCGTGCCCGCCTGGTAGCGGTCGGCGGTGGTCGGCTCCTCCACCGCCGCAACCGGAGTCACGATGACCGCGGTCTTCGGCACGCGGCCGAAGAACCGGGGCATTGCGGCCTGGGCGCGGCTGGCCGCGCCGCGCGCGTGCTCGACGACCTTCTCGCGCGCGTCCCAGAGTTGATCGGGCCGCTGCATCTGCTTGAACAGCACGTCGAGGTCCTCGGTCCCGGCCAGCTTCCTGGCGATCGCGCGCTCCTCGGCCTTGATGCGCTCCAGCTCCGCCAGCCCCGTCTTGTGCACCTCCTCGGCGGTCACCGGCAGCGTGGTCATCTCCCGCAGCTGGGCGCGATAGCACGCCGCGCCATCCGGGATCGCCGACACGCCAACCGCCGTGCGCGCCTTTGGCAGGTACTCGTCGCGAAGGAAGGATTGATAACGCCGGAAGGCCGGCGCCAGGCGATCCCGCACCATGTCCTGCCAGGCGGCCGCGAATGCCGGAATCCTGGCCCGTGTCGGCGGTGAGAAATACGGACTGTCCTCGGCGGCGAAGCCGCCCATCTGTTCGATCACCTGCTCCACATTGCGGCGCGGCGCCGCATATCCGCGCTTCAGACCTTCACGCAAATTGACAATCTCGCGGTCGACGAATGCCCCCAGCGATCCGAACCGCTGCAGCGCATCGTCGCGCAGCTGATCCGAGTCGACCGGCTGCATCTGCGCGAGCTGGCCGTATCTGACCTGCCAGCCGCCCATCTGGTCGACCCTCCAGAGGTCCGCCTCGCACACGCGCGAGCCGACAGACGTCGTCACGAGCTCGTCGAGGTATCCGTGAAGGATCCAGGCCTCGGTCCCTTCGAGCGCTTTTGAATCGATCTTCGCGAGCCGCGCACGCCAGCGGTCCTCCTCCCCGCGACGCCGTCCTCGCGCTTCGAGCGAGTTGTCCTGCACGAGGGCGTGGTTCGCGTCAGGCAGTCCGAGAATCGTCCCGAGCTCCGGAGATTCCCGCTTCAAGCTGGCGACCACATCGTCTGCAAGCGCGATCGTCGCGGCGGCAGCCGGCGAGGGCGGTGTCGCCCTGGCGCCAGCCGGTGCAGGGGCTGCCGCGCCGGGCGTGCGAGCCGGCCGCGGCAACGGTTCGCCAGGGACGCGCTTCCCGAGCTCGAAGTCCGACGGCCGCAAGCCCTTTCTGAACCCGTCGAAACCGTAGAAGGACGGCTTGTATTCGTCCACGTAGGACACGTTGGCGCGCGCGGGCACGTCGAGCCCGAGGCCCCAGTACACGCCGTTGACGATCAGCCGGCGCAGCCCTTCGCTCTCGAGATCGGTTGCCGATCCCATGGTCGAGGCGAGGATGCGATTCGTCGTGCCGGCGTCGTTCTTGTACAGGCGGGTCCAGACGACGGGCATCGATGGATCGTTGACGCCCTGCTCCTGCTTGTCGTTGGCGCGCGGCTTCCGATAGTCCGCGGGCGCCGAGTCGGGCTCGAGCGTCTTCAACACGACCCCGCGCACGAGCACGGTTGCATCCGGGGGCGGATAGGCCTCGTAGACGTCGGTGTCGCCGAAAATGTCCTGCACGCCGCGCAGCACCGGGTGCTTCCGCTGCGACTCCTCGATCGCGCCGCGCGTCGCTTCGACCTTGTGCCGTCCCCAGTGCGTGAGCCAGGTCTCGCCGAGCACGCGCTTTCCGAAGCCCCCCTGGTTGTTGTAGTTCCAGGATTCCCACGGGCTGCCCTTCGGGAAGCCGTTGAACGCGTGCGTGCTGGTCCGCAGCGCGACGATCGGCGTGCCCGCCTTCAGGCGCTTCTCGAACCGCGCCATGTCCTCGTCCGGCCAATGCCGGAAGCGGAGGAGCATCACGATGGCATCGGCCGAATCGAGCGCGGCCGGATCCGAGAGCGATGCGGCGTTCTTCGGGTTGATCGTGCCGTCGGGATCGAGCGAGAAGAGGACGGTGGTCTTGAAGCCGTGCCGCTGGCTCAGGATCTTGGCGAGCATCGGCAGGCCTTCCTCGCTCCGATACTCCTCGTCTCCCGAGAGAAAGACGACGTGCCGGCCCTTGCCCGGGCCGGCCTTCGCGGGATAGGTCACGCTGGCGGGGCTGGACTGCCCACCCGCCGTCGCCACCAGCGCGACGACCACGACGAGCGCGAGTGCGTGTCTCATGGGGTCAGTGTAGATCGGCTGTCGCGGGTTCGGGGCTCGGGGCTCGGGGCTCGAGAGAGCCGTAGTAACGAGAGGCGACCAGCCGTTCGGCCTTAACCGGTTGCCTCTGAGTACCACCGACTCTACCGAGCCCCGAGCCCCGAGTCCCGAGCCTCGAACCCGCGGCGTCAGAGATTCTTCTTAAAGCAGCGAATCTGCGCCGTCTCCACGAAGCCGAGCGCGGCGTGGGCGGCGGCGCTGATGGCGTTGTCGATCAGCGCATCCGATCCGAACTCCGTGCAGCCCTGCTCCCGGCCCCATTGCTCCGAGGCGGCGATCAGCGCGCGGCCGACGCCCTGGCGCCGGAACTCGGGCTCCACGTACCAGCCCTCGAGATATGCCACGCGGTCCGTCTCGCATTCCTCGGCATAGGTGCGGATGAAGAGCTCCACGAAGCCGATTGGGGTATCGCCGCCGTCGACCGCGACCAGGACCGCCAGCGGCATGTTCAAGCGGCCGGCGAGGAACTCCTCGATTTCCCTGGCATGCCCGCCGCGGTCGTCTTCCGGCCAGAGCGCCTGCCGCATCCGCAGCCAGGCGGGGGCATCGGCGCGGACGACCGGACGCACGCGAACCGGCGTCATGACGGCTGGCGTTCGGCTTTCAGCTCGGCGACCAGCATCACCGCCGCTCCCAGCATGATCGCGACGTCCGCGACGTTGAAGATCCCGGTTCGCACCGGCCCGATCCCGACGTTGAGGAAGTCGACGACGAAGCCGCGGAGCACGCGATCGAGCCAGTTCGACGCGCCGCCGGCGACGAACAGCGTCAGCCCCATCAGCGCCGCGCCCCGGATGCGCCATCGCACCGCCGCCACGATCATTCCGAGCAGCATGAGGCCGGTCGCCACCATGAAGACCGAGGCGCGGATCCCGGGATGCAGATCGCCGCCGACGCCGAGGAAGCCGCCGGTGTTCTCCGCGTACTGCAGGCGCACCGTATCCGCGAACAGCGAGTGCCCCGCGGTTCCGGCAAGCGCGGCCGTCGCGACGTGCTTGGTCACGCGATCGCAGCCGATCGTGACGACGATCGCCAGAGCCAGGACGAAGCGCGCGCTCAGCCGTATCACCATGGTCAGATCTTCTTTCGCGTCTTCTTTCGCGTCGGGGGCGGATCGCCCGAACGCAGCAGGTCGAGCAGCACCGACCGGTGACATCGCGACTCGTCCGGGCAGTAACACCCGATCGCGAAGGTGGTCGTGCGGGCGAGCGCGCGGAGCAGCGCGAGCAGCCGCGCCGCCGCCGGCGCAGCCATCTCGGCCCGGTAGCGCCGCGCGAACGTGTCCCACCGCTGACTGGTCCAGGGCCGGGACATGGCCCACGACCGCAAGCCCTCGCTCGGCGCGAGCTCGGGCAGCCACACATCGTAGTAATCCCGCGACGCGTAGTCGGACTTCTTCACGCCACGCGGAGGCCGCCGCACGGTGCCTATCCGGAGGCCCTCATCGCTGGCGCGGGGCGACCCGAGCTGGACAGCGGTCACGGCCATGGAGACATCACGTCCTACGTGCTACGTGCTACGTGCTACGTGCCGCGCCTCGCCTTCAGCGCGGCGACGATCTCCGCGTGGTCCGGAAAGCGATGCTGGGCCTGCTTCGAGAAGATCTTCTGACCATCGACAAGGACCTCGAACGCACCCCGCGCGCCCGGCGTGATCGTCGTCTCGAGACCGAGGTCCCGTGAAATGGCGGCCGCCAGACTGGCGGCCTGCGGCCGGTAGTTTCAACGGACGCAGAACTCGATGGTGACCTGCATGGGCCCATCATACCGAGGCCGTTGCCGACACCGCCAACATTGCCAACATTGCCAGCATTGCCAGCATTGCCACCATTGAGAACATTGCCAACGTTGGAAGCCTTACCCTGCCCGTACTCGGAAGGCGGTTGCCAATGCTGGCAGTGTTGGCAATATTGGCAATGTTGGCAATGAGCATGACTATCCCCATGTGGCGGCCCGCCCGGGAAAGCGAAGACGACGACCTCGTCGAGATGTCGCTGGCGCTGTACGCCGATGATCCGCCGACGCATCGGGTGACCGAAGCGCAGACCCGCGAGACGCTGGCGAGGTTCCGGCGCGAGCCGGTCCGCGGGCGGGTGGCCGTGCTCGACGCCGGCGGCGAGGCCGTCGGCTACGCGTTCCTGGTCTCGTTCTGGTCCAACGAGCTCGCGGGAGAGGTCTGCATCATCGACGAGCTCTTCGTCCGCGAAGGCTGGAGGAGCCGCGGCTCCGGATCGCGGCTGATCGAGGCCATCGATGCCGGAGACATCCTCTGGCCCGGGCGGCCGGTCGCGCTCGAGCTCGAGGTGTCGCCGGCCAACGTTCGAGCGCTCGCGTTGTACGAGCGGCTCGGCTTCGAGATCAAACGCAACGCCACCATGCGGCGGAAGTCCGGCGGCGTGGCCCGATGATGAGCTCCGTCCACCCTCGTCGTCTCTGGCCGTGCGCCATCGCCCTGGCGCTCGGCGCGCTGCACTGGTCGTCCGTTCGCGCGCAGAAGCCGGCGCTGGACGAGGCGCGTGCGGCGGCGGCGCAGCTGCCGCGGCTCCACAGCCTGATCGTTCAGGCGCGCGGCGCAACTGTCCTCGAGTACTACGCGAAAGGCGCGGCCGCGAACCGGGCCACCAACGTCAAGTCGGCGTCGAAGAGCGTCATCTCGACGCTCGTCGGCATCGCGATCGATCGTCGCCTGATCAAGAGCCTCGACGAGCCGATCGTGCGGTTCTTCCCGCAGCTCGCCCGCGATCCGGATCCGCGCAAGGCGCGGATCACGATCGAGGATCTGGTGTCGATGCGATCCGGCCTGGTCTCGACCAGCTTCGACAACTACGGCGCGTGGGTCGGAAGCCGCAATTGGATTGACTACGTGCTCAGCCGCCCGCTCGAGGCCGAGCCAGGCGGCGTCATGGAGTACAGCACAGGCAACTCGCACCTGCTCTCGGCCATCCTCACGCGCGCCACCGGCCAGAGCACGTGGGCGTTCGCCGAGCAGGCGCTGGCCACACCGCTGGGGTTCACGCTGAGCCGGTGGCCGCGCGATCCCCAGGGCATCTACTTCGGCGGCAACGACATGCTCATGACCCCGCGGCACATGCTGGCGCTCGGCGAGCTGTACCTGCACCGCGGCCGTGCGGGCACGCGGCAGCTGGTGCCGGCGGCCTGGGTCGACGCGTCGTGCACCGCCCGCGGCCGATCGCGGTTCAACCCGGACCAGACCTACGGCTACGGCTGGTGGCAGCGGGACTTCGCCGGCCGTCAGGGGTGCTTTGCGTGGGGCTACGGCGGTCAGTACGTGATCGTGTTCCGCGATCTCGATCTGATCGTGGTCACGACCTCCTCGACCGTGGTCAGCGACGAGCGCCGCGATCACCGTCGCCAGATCTTCGACGTTATCGAGCGTCTGATCCTGCCAGCAGTGACGGGCGCGCAGTGAGAGAGGAGATCAGGCTCAAGAGAAGTGAAAGGTCGTGGCGTCGTGTCGTCGTGTCGTCGTGGCGTCGTGTCGTCGAGATCGCGAAGCCGAGCCGTCGGCGCGTCAGTGAGACTGATCGAGCCTGACCGCCTGCTCGATGTAGTAGCGCAGCGCGGCCCTCGAGATCTCAGCGGCGTCGC
>Ga0075423_10004967_pt1 | contig 12384 bp, 9 predicted proteins | sample SoiMethybrSBSTD2_FD_80114 | JGI IMG/M metagenome (GOLD analysis project Ga0075423, IMG submission 80114) | Bulk soil microbial communities from a Populus tree surrounding site in Tennessee, USA - Soil MetaG P. TD hybrid SBSTD2 | ecosystem: Environmental > Terrestrial > Soil > Tree plantation...
ACTTCATCCGTTCGATCACTTCTTTCGGTTGGGCAATGACATCTTTCGCCAGGGACTCAAGCTCCGCGCCGGTGAGCGGATCGACGTCCCAGCCGCGTTTGGCCGCCTCAGCTAGAAGTTCCGGGTCCTTCATCATATTGGCGTAGGCATCGCGCAGAATTTTCGTATGCGCCCCCGACAAGCCCGGCGGCGCGCCGATAGGTCGGCCTAGAGTCGCCGCGGTTAACACTACTTTTGCCAAGCGTCGGCCCGCTTCGGGCGTCTTATACTGCTGCATCAATTCCGTCAGCGTCGGCGTCTCTTTCAACCGCTCATCGCGTTTTGCGCCGGTTTGGACCACGGCGCGAATGAAGCCCGACTTGTGCCAGCGCTTGTACGGCTCGCGGCCGAAGTAAGTTCCGCTCAGCGGCGACCAGCAGATCACCTCGTTTCGCTCGATGGCGAGATCGATTTCGGAACCGCCTTGATAACCGGTGACGACGGTCGTCTTGATGCCCAGTGTGTCTTCGAGCAGCCGGGGAAAATAGTGAGCCGTGGTGCCGGGGCCGGTGCTGCCGCATTTGGGCGGCTCCTTGGCGTTGCGCAGATCGTCGATCGATTTAAATGGCGAGTCGGCGCGTAGGAAGTGGACGACGTCGTTTTTCTCCGGCGAGCCGATCCAAGTAAACTTGCTCCAATCGAATTTGGTTTCCGGGCGGGCGACGAGCTGCTCGAAGTAGGCCGCAGGATTGAAAGCGCCGATCGTGAGGCCATCCGGCTTGGCCACACCGTAGACAAAATTCGCCGCGATCACGCCGCCGGCGCCCGGCATATTTTGCACGATCACCGTCGGGTGGCCGGAAATATGTTTGCCGATATACTGCGCCATGAGACGCGCCCACAGATCGTAGCCGCCGCCCGGCGCCGTACCGACAATCACTTTGAGGGTTTTGCCTTGATAGATATCCGCTTGCGCGAATCCGCGTTCAAGGTTCAAGGGGTTCAAGAGTTCAAGGGCCAGAACGAATACGAATCCGAAACCTTTGAACCCTTGAACCTTTGAACTCTTGAACGGGTTCGGCATTTTGTTATTCCCGCCCGAGCACCCACTTCATGCGCTCGATGATCTCGCGCTGTTGGGTGGTGACTTCCTTTGATAACTTCTGCAGCTCTTCGCCTTTGGTTGGATCGACTTCCCATCCCTGTTTGGCGGCGTCAGCGAGCAATTCCGGATCGGCGATGGCCTTGGCATAGGCATCGCGCAAAATCTTGACGCGGTCGGCGGGCGTGCCCGGCGCGGCGCCAATGGGGCGCCCGAGGGTGGCGGCCGTTAAAATTACTTTTGCGAGTCGGTGACCCGCCTCGGAAGTTTTATATTGTTGCATGAGCTCATTCAGCGTTGGCGTATCCTTCAGGCGCGGGTCGCGCTTGGCCCCAGTTTGCATCAGGACGCGCACGTAGCCGGACTTGTGCCAACGCCGATAGGGTTCGCGGCCAAAATAAGTCGCGAGCAGCGGCGACCAGCAAAAGACTTCACCGCGTTCGATGGCCAATTCGATATCGGGGGCGCCGGGGTAGCCGCTGACGATCTGGGTTTTGATGCCGAGCGTCTCTTCGAGCAGGCGGGGAATGTAGTGGCCGGTGGAGCCGGTGCCGGTGCTGCCGCATTTGGCTGGTTCCTTGGCGTTGCGCAGATCTTCGACGCTCTTGAACGGCGCGTCGGCGCGCATGTAATAGACCACGTCGTTTTTTTCCGGCGACCCGATCCAGTTAAATTTTCCCCAGTCGAATTTTACTTCGGATCGGCCCACCAGTTGATCGAAATAAAGCGCCGGATTGACCGCCCCGAGGGTCAAGCCATCGGGCTTGGCGACGCCGTACACATAGTTGGCGCCGATGATGTTGCCGGCGCCAGGCATGTTTTGCACCACGATCGATGGGTGTCCTGGGATATACTTGACGATGTGACGCGCCGTGAGACGAGCCCAGAGATCGTAGCCGCCGCCGACGGTGGAAGCGACGACCATCGTGATGGTTTTGCCTTGGTAGAACGAAGATTGAGCAAGAAGTGGATTGCACGGCAGAAAGGATGCCATCGCGACAAGTGGTAAGATCAGCTTCATGAACGGTTTCTCCCGGAAGATTGGAGTAATGGAGTGTCGGAGTAATGGAGTATTGGGTGTTTCCGGAATCACCCTCCGAACTCCCATCACTCCAACATTCCAGTACTCCAACACTCCAATGCTCAGTTCCCGAGCACCCACTTCATCCGCTCGATCACTTCTTTGGGTTGGGTGATGACTTCCTGCGAAAGCTGCTCCATCTCTGCGCCGGTTAGCGGATTGATATCCCAACGTTGTTTTTTCGTTTCCGCGACGAGCTCCGGGTCTTGCAAAGTTTTGAGATAGGCTTCACGCAGCAGCTTGAGCCGGTCGGGCGGGATGCCCGGCGTAACCGCGATGGGACGGCCGAGCGTGGCCGCGACCAAGATCACCCGCGTGAGGCGCTTGCCGGCTTCGGGAGTCTTATATTGATCCATCAGCTCGTAGATCGTCGGCACGTCGCCCAAACGAGCATCGCGTTTACGGTTGGTTTGCAGCAGCACGCGGACGAACCCTTTTTTCTGCCAGGAAATATAGGGCTCGCGGCCGAAGTAAGTCGCTACCAAAGGCGACCAGCAATGGATCTCGCCGCGCTCGACGGCCAAATCGATTTCCGCGCCGCCGGGATAACCGCTGACGATGGTGTGTTTGGTGCCCAGCACTTCGTCGAGGAGGCGGGGGATGTAAAATCCGGTCGTGCCGGTGCCCGAGCTGCCGCAGCGGGGCGGCTCTTTGGCCTTGCGGATATCGTCGATGGTGCGATAGGGCGAGTCGGCGCGCATGTAGTGAATGATGTCGTTCTGTTCCGGCGAGCCGATCCAGCCGATTTTAGCGAAATCGAATTTGACTTCCGTCCGGCCGACTAGTTGGTCGAAATAGATCGCCGGGAGGATGGCACCGAGGGTAAGACCGTCGGGCTTGGCGACGTTGTAAAGATAATTCGTCGCCACTATGGAAGCGGCGCCGGGCATATTTTGCACCAGGATCGTCGGATTGCCGGGTAGATACTTGCCGTAGTAGCGCGCCAGGACGCGCGCCCATAGGTCGTAGCCGCCGCCGGTGGACGAGCCGACGACGATTCTAATTGTTTTGCCTTGGTAGAAATTCGCTTGCGCGAATACTGGTTCAAGGTTCAAAGGGTTCAAAAGTTCAAAGACGGAAACAACCAAGAGTCCGAGAACATTGAACGCTTGAACCTTTGAACCTTTGAACGACATTATCATCCTTACGTTAGTTGGTAGCGGTACGCCGTTACATGCCGATCAGTTTTTTGACTCTCTCCACGATGTCCGGCGGCGCGCTCATGACTTCTTTGGCGAGCGCATCGAGCTCCTCGCCGCTGGCCGGGTCGATATCGAGGCGGCGCTTTTCCGCTTCCGCCAGAAGGGCAGGGTCGTTGATCGTTTTGTTGAACGCCTCGCGGATTATTTTTACCCGGTCGGCGGGCACGCCCGGCGGTAAAACAATCGGGCGCCCGAACTCGTCGGCTGCTACGACAACTTTCACCAGACGCCGAACATTCTCCGCGGTTTTGTACTTGTCCATCAATTCGTTAAACAGCGGTACATCTTTGAGCCGTGCGTCGCGCTTACTCCCGGTCTGATAGAGCACGCGGACAAAATTCTTTTTGCGCCAGGTAATAAATGGCTCGCGGGCGAAGTAGGCGTTGATCGTAAAGGCCCGGCACTGAACTTCGCCGCGCTCGACGGCGAGGTCGATATCTGACCCGGCAACATAACCTGAGACAACTTCGAACTTGGCGCCAATCGCATCTTCCAAGAGTTTCGGCATGTAGTAGGCGGTTGAGGTGACACCGGTCGCGCCGCATTTCGGCGGAGTCGATGCGGTGCGAATGTCTTCGATGGTTTTGTACGGCGTGTCGGCGCGCATATACATGAGGCTGTTCGAGCTTACCGTGCTGCCGATCCAGATGAACTTGGTCCAGTCGAATTTGGCTTCGGGGCGTTTGGCGAGTTGCTCGAAGTAAAGCGCGGGATAAATCGCGCCGAGGGTTAGACCGTCAGGTTTGGCGATATTGTAAACCTGATTGGTGCCGATCAACCCCGCCGCGCCGGCCACGTTTTGAATGATGATGTTTGGATTGCCGGGAATATGCTTCGTCATGAACTCCGCCACCAGACGAGGGTAGAGATCGTAGACGTCGCCCGGCTTGGCGGCCGCTATGATCGTGATCGTCTTGCCTTGATAGAAAGGCGTCTGCGCTTGCAGGTGAGAGTGTTGGGATGAGACGAATAGAACGAATAAGACAAATAGCAGTTTGACGATCATATTTTCTCCTATTCTCATGCCGCCTTGAAAAAAGCGTTCAGGGAGTCGCGAGCGGATCATTCACCCAAGAGCTTGCGCATGCGGGTGACGATTTCCGCCGGGGTCGCCATGACGTCTTTCGCCAGTGATTCCATGTCTTCCCATTTCGTGTGGTCGATTTCGAGTCGTCTCTTTTCCGCTTCTGCGAGGAGCGCCGGGTCGGCGATCGTCTTGTCGAAGGAATCGCGCAAAATTTTCAAGCGATCCGCCGGTACGCCCGGCGCGGCGACGATCGGACGACCAAAATCTCCGGAAGCCAGAATGACTTTGGCGAGCCGTCTGCCGTTCTCGTTGGTTTTGTACTTGTCCATCAACTCATAGATCGTCGGCGAGTCTTTAATTCGCCCATCCCGTTTGCTGCCGGTCTGGATCAAAACGTTGGTAAAATTGCGCTTGCGCCAGGAGATAAACGGCTCGCGAGCAAAATACGCGGTAATGGTAAACGCTCGGCACTGAAGTTCGCCCCGTTCCACCGCGAGGTCGATATCCTGTCCCGAGGTGTAACCCGAAACGATATCAAATTTGGTCCCGAGGGTTTCGTCGATGATCTTTGGGATGTAGAATCCCGCCGAACTTATGTCGGTGGCGCCGCATTTTGGCGCAGTTGCCGCTTTGCGCACGTCTTCGATCGATCTGTACGGCGTATCGGCGCGCATATACAAGAGCTGATTCGATGTGACGGTGCTGCCGATCCAGCCAAATTTTGCCCAATCATATTTGACTTCAGGCTTCTTAATCAGCTGGTTGAAATAAAGCGCGGGATAGATCGCACCGAGAGTCAGACCGTCGGGCTTGGCGATGTTGTAAACCTGGTTGGCTGCGATCAATGAGCCCGCGCCGGGCACGTTCTGGACGATGATAGTCGGATTGCCCGGAATATGTCTGGGCCAAAGTTCCGACAGCAGTCGCGGGTAGAGATCGTAGACATCACCGGCTTTGGTGCCGACGACGATCGTGATGGTTTTGCCTTGATAGAAGGGGGTCTGTGCAAACAGAGATGAACTCCACCCGAGCATGAGCACTAAGACGAGAAGCGGAACCATAAAATTTCTCCTTCCCCCGAAAAATCTGGCGCGAGCATATACTCCGAGGCTGCCTCAATACAATTCTAACCGATATGCCGACAGCGCTGTTTGTTCATTTTGTTCACGGCACCGGCTGCGGCCGCTATCAGTTCTTTGGGCCTGGACTCTGAACGACACTTCGTTGCGCCGATTGCTAGCACGCCCTATCAGACTAGTTGCCGAGAATCTTTTTGACGCGGGCCAGCACTTCGGGCGGCTGCTGTAAGATCTGCGTGGCAAGCCTTTCGAGATTTTCACCAGACTCGGGATCGACGTCCATCTTCTGCTTTTGTGTTTCTGCGAGCAGCTCGGGATCTTTGATCGACTGATCGAAAGCATGGCGCAGTGTCTTGAGATGTTCCGGATTTGTGCCGGGGCCCGCAATAATCGGTCGTCCGAAGGACTCCGCGGCGAGGATTACTTGGGCGACCCGACGGCTGTTCTCCGGCACCTTTTCCTTGTCGAAGATCTCGGCGAGGGTCGGCGTGTCGGGAAGTCTTTCGTCACGCTTCTTGCCGGTAAAGAGCAACACGCGAACAAAGTTTTTCTTCTGCCAGCTCAGAAAGGGCTCACGACCGAAAAAAGGTGAGGCGGTCATGCCTCGACAGATGACTTCACCTTTCTCAACGGCCATATCGATTTCAGCGCCGCCCGGATACCCCAGAACAGTATTAATTTTTAAAGGCGGCAACGTGTCTTCCAGCATGCGCGCCAGGATAAAATCGGTGCTGACGGTACCGGTGGAACCGCACTTGGCGGGCTCTTTGGAGTTTTTTACGTCGGCGATCGTCTTGAATGGAGTATCGCTGCGGACGTAAAAGATCATCGGTTCTGAAACAGGGGAACCGATCCACGCAAACCTTCGGATGTCGAATTTAATTTCAGCCCGGCCGATCAGCTGATCGAGATAGATACCGCTGCTCGGCAAACCGATAGTCAAGCCATCTGGCTTCGCCACGCTGTAGATGTAATTGGTTGCCACAACAGAGCCGGCCCCCGGCATATTCTGGACGATGAAGTTGGGATTGCCCGGAATATACTTGGGCATGTAGCGGGAAAGTAGCCGAGCCCAACGATCGTAGAATCCGCCGGTAGTGAAACCGACCACCACTTTGACAGTTTTGCCTTGATAATAGGGTGTCTGGGCAAAAACGGTGGAGCTTGCGCAAATTAGCAGGCACAGCGCGAGAATCAAATTTGCCATGCGATTTCCTGTCTTTCCTTCTCTTTAGACGACGCAGCCATCCTCATCATGTGCGCTGATTATTCGAGAATTGTTTTTACCCGCTCCATGACTTCGCGCGGTTGATTCATGAGTTCTTTCATTAGATTTTGGAGCTCTTCGCCGGGGGTATACTCCATGTCCATCTGTCCCTTTTTTGCTTCCTCGACGAGTCCCGGGTCATGCATCGCCTTCGCGTACGCGTCGCGCAAGATTTTGACGCGACCCGGCGGGATTCCCGGTCCGGCGATCATCGGCCGGCCAAACTCGCCGCCCGCTAACACGATACGGGTTACGCCCCGCATCACTTCCGGGGTTTTGTATTGATCCATCAGTTCAAAGAGCGTCGGCGTATCCGCCAGCCTTGGGTCTCGCTTTGGCCCGCCCTGGAGAATATGCCGGTCAAAGCCCTTCTTGTGCCAGCTATCGAACGGTTCGCGGCCGAAATGGGGCGGAATATCCATGCCCCGGCAAACGATTTCGCCGCGTTCGACGGCAACATCGATCTCGCTGCCACCCTGATATCCCGTCACTGTGTTGATTTTCGCCTTGAAAGCCTCGTCCATTAACTTGGCGACCAAGTAGCCCGTGCTCGCCGTACCCGTAGATCCGCACTTTGGCGGTTCGGGAGCTTTGATGATATCGGCGACCGTCTTTATCGGTGTATCGGCACGGAAATAGAGCATGGTTGGGGCCTTTTCTTGGGTGCCGATCCATTCGAATTTTCGTATATCGAATTTTACCTCTTGACGGCCAGCGATTTGATCCAGGAACAAACTGTTGATCGGTACCAGCAGTGTTAAGCCGTCACTCTTGGACAAGTTGTAAACGTAATTCGCCGCGATGACCGAGCTAGCGCCGGGCATGTTTTGGACTAGAAAGTTGGGGTTGGCGGGGATGTATTTCGGCATGTTGCGAGCGAGCAGGCGGGCCCAGCGGTCGTAAAAACCGCCAGGTGTGAAGCCGACGATAACGCGGACGGTCTTGTCTTTATAAAATACTTCGCTTTGGGCCTGCGCATGAGAGGTAATCCTGAGCATCCCGGGGGTATGCATTGCGAGCAGGAGCGCGACCGCAAACCTCAAACGGTTGTTTTTCATGTTTAGCTCCGCATCGTCCGTATCTTCAAACTAGGCCAGACACTGGTCGGTTCGCGAGGGGTGAGAGGAAATGGCGACAATCGAGTTATTGCCAAGCCAGGTGCGAATCGGCGAATGTCCCTTTCGCCAACGCCGGCGGCGAGTTGCCTATGACCGCTGAAATGAGGTTCGGTCGGTCCTAGCGCTCAGGTTAATTACTAATTCCCAATTCCTAAGTAGGTCAGAATTATTCCCTCTGGAAATGGTAGATTGAGGAGCCGGACGAAAAGCCCCCAATAAGAAAACCAAGCCGCGCAGGTCAGAATGATGGAGAGACCCCAGGGTTCCTTGGACTGGATTTTAAGATAGCCGAATACCATGAGGGCGATAGCAATGGAGAAACCCAGTAGCCAAATGCCGACTAGAAAACCAACAATCCAAGAAAAAATAATGATCGCTCGCTTCTTGGCGACGCTTGGGTCGACGGTCTGGGTTACTTGAAAGTCGACGGGGGCGCCGCCTGAATCCGGCTTACTCTGCACGCCCTTCAGATCGAAATAGACTTGAATGATCGCCAGTATCAGCATCGGGATACCAATCGCGAAGGGATAGAGGCGGGCCTGCATACGCCAGTCCTTGGCCAGGTAAACGAAGACGATAAAAAAGATTAAGCTGCAAAAACTGAAAATTGCCGCCGGTCTGATCTTCAAAGGACACTCCTTCCTAACGTTTCCAAGCGCGCATCTTTATTCCTTTGCGACTCTCGATATCCATGCGAGCAGCGCAATCTAGCAAGGTTTTCTTTGGACGTCCATCCCTAAGCGAGCGCCAAAAGAGGACACGAGAGCCAGCAGTTGCGCGCTTTGCTGCATGCTTTTTTTGCTTCTCGCTTAGCACAGGGACTGTTAGGAGGTCAATCTTCGTTTACTCTTTCGTTGCCGGCGCCAGGTGTGATAAATGGAACCCATCCGGGTTTGAAATTGTGATGACCAATGAGTCGTTTGCCTCGCGAACGAAAGGACTGGCTCGACTATGGAGTTTCGCCTCACCCCAGAAGAAGAACGCCTGCGCCAAATCGTCGAAGAATTTGTCCGCCATGAGCTGATTCCACTTGAGCCGGACTTCGCTAATGGTCCCGATATCTTCGAAGGGAGCCGTTGGAAGAGCCGGGTCAAAAAGAGCCAGGATACGGAAATCAGGCGTTATATCGCGATCATGGAGGCGCTCGAAAAAAAGGCCGAGGAAAAGGGGCTTTGGTATCTCGATGTGCCGAAAGCCTACGGTGGGCTCGAAGTAAGCAACGTGGCGATGATCGCGGTTACTCAAGAGCTGGAGAAGAGCAACGTTCCTATCGAGTTGGGCAACCATGTTTCGAACATCCTTTATAACTGTAAAGGAGAGCAGATCGACAAGTATCTGATGCCCTGCATTCGCGGCGAGAAAACCTCCGCCTTCGGTTTGAGTGAGCCGGCCTCCGGCGCGGATCCTTCTATGCTGCAGACGACGGCAACTCCGGACGGTGATGACTTCATTATCAACGGTACAAAGATGTTTCCCACGTTTGCCGACGTCGCCGACTTCGTACAGCTCTTCGCGCGCTTGCCGGGAACCAAAGGCCGCGAAGGTGTCACCTGTTTTCTCATCGACACCGGGACACCCGGCTATCAAGTCGCGCGCAGCATTGCGACCATTGCGGGAACCGAGCCATGCGAATTGGTTTTTGAAAATTGCCGCGTCCACAAATCGCAGGTGCTGGGCGAAATCGGCAACGGCTGGGCGCTCAATCAGGCATGGCTCGGGGCCAGACGATTCCAAGTCGGTATTCGCGCCCACGGCAAGGCGCAGCGCGTGTTGCATGTGGTTCGCGATTTGGTAAGGCATGAGCCAAAAGATGCCGAACAATTTGCCGGGAGAGTCGGCCATTTCCTTGGCGAGATCGAAGCGCTCCACACGCTGACCTACCTCGGCGCTTGGAAAGCTGATCAAAAGATGGACGTGCGCTCCGAGGCAGCTAACGTGAAATTGTTTGCCACGGAGCTGTTACACCGAGTAACGGATTTCGCTTTGGAGGTTGGCGGACAGTCCGCGCTCCGCAAGAACCACGCGCTCGCCCGGACGTTCCGCCACGCGCGGGCAACCAGAATTGTCGAAGGCCCGTCTGAAATCCAGAGGCACATCATTCAGCGCGAGCTGTTTCGCGACGGGGCATCTATCTTGGAACTGCAGTAACGGCAGGCGCTCCCGTGAACTATTGCATGCTTGAACCAGACTCTTTCGTTCAAATCCTTCAAAACGATTCTAAAAAGGCACCGACTGATGGAAGTGAAGTAGAAAATGGATCTAAAACTCACTGAAGAAGAAAAGTTGATTAGAGACACGGCGGCGCAATTTGTCGACAAGGAACTGATCCCACGCGAAGGCGCGTATCTCAAGCAACCGGCGCCGTTTCTTTCGCCAGGTGCTCCGGTGCTGCGCCAACTTGATTCGGCTACAAGAAGCGAGCTGACCGAGCGGGCACGTCAGGCCGGCCTGTGGATTTTGGAGTTACCGGAAAATTTTGGTGGCTCGGCCATCAGCTCCGTCGCTCGGGTATTGATTCACCGTGAGTTCGGCCGCTCGGTATTACCTTTTCGTCCGGTGTCGATTCCTCAGTTCCTGTTTGAAACCAAATATGGCGAACATCTCGCCGATGGTACGATCTCGCTGGCACTGGCTTTCGCAGAATCACATAAGACTGGCGAGCTCAGCCGGCTGCAAACTCTTTACCGGCAGGAACCCGACGGCTGTATCCTGCGCGACTCATCGATTTTCATTTCCAATACGCGCGCCGATTTATATTTGTTCCCTGCCCGGGAGCAGGGCACTGAGCGACTGGGATTGTTTGTTATCGAGCGCGACATGGCGGGAGTTACCATCGGCGATGAGGTTGACCTCACCACCGACGGGACGGTGGCGCGGCTGATGCTGGAGCACTGCAAGATTCCCAATGAACAATTGCTCGGATATGAGTACGAAGCCGGAGCGATCATCGCGTCCGAGCAATTGAACATCGCCGCGCGCTCCTTGGGCATCGGCATGCGCTGCCTAGCGGATAGCATCGAACATGCGCGCAACCGGGTTACCTTTGGCCGGCCGCTGGCGCAGCGCCAGGCGATACAATGGATGCTGGCGGATCTTTCCATTGATATACGCACGTCGACTTGGCTGACTCTCGAAGCCGCGTGGCGCGAGGATCAGGAATTGACCCACTTCGAGGAGGCGGCGCTGGCCAAGAAACGCGCCGCGAAGACGGCCTTTCAAGCGGCCGACGTCGCGATTCAGATTCACGGCGGCTACGGAGTTTGCAAAGAATTTCCCTTCGAAGGATTTTACCGCGACGCGCGCTTGATGCGTCTATTGTATGGACGAGAAGAGGAGATCGATCGAATAGCGGGGCAGCGATTCCTCAATTCCGTGTAATCGCTCGGTTCGCGTTTCGGGTCTCGGGTTCCGGATAGTTCACCGCGGAGGACGCTGAGGGGGAGAGTTTAAAAAGAAAAATCTCTGCGTATTCTGTGCCTCTGCGGTGAATCCCGGTTTTTCCTCTTTTGACAGTTTGGCGAATGAAAGGAGCAAACTGTGCGACGCACGAAAGTTTGTTTTGTCGGTTACGGTTCGACGGAGTATTCGCGCAAATCCGAGGCGTCGGCGCTCTCATATTATGCGGACGCGATTCGCGACGCGCTGCGGCAAACAGGAATCGATAAAAAGGAAATTCGGGGATTCTCGATTACCACGCAAGCGAGCCCCGATTATTCGCCGCACGTGGCGGAGCAGTTGGGATTGGAAGTCGACTGGGTCTTGAACGGCGACTACGGCGGCGCGGGCGGTGTGATGAGTGTCAGGCGGGCGGCGGACGCGATCGAGTGCGGGCATATCGACCTGGCGGTTCTCGTCGGCGGTAATTCCTTCGATAGAAGTACTCCGACCCAGCGCCAGCTCGAGTATCAGCGCGGCAATTTCGTCGATGTATTCGGCTACGGCGGGCCCAATTCGTTGATGGCGCTGATTCAACGGCTGCATATGGCCCAGTACGGCACAACCCTCGAACAAATCGGCAAGATCGCCATCGCGCAGCGCGAAAACGCGCTCAACAATCCGCAAGCGTTGTTCCGCGAGCCGATGAGCATGCAGGACTATCTCAACTCGCGGATGATTTCCGACCCCATTCGCCTGTTCGATTGCGTGATGCCCTGTTCCGGCGCCGAATGTGTGCTCTTGGCATCCGAGGAAAAGGCGAAGCAAATTACGGACAAGCTCGTTTACCTCGTGACCGACGCCGAGATTTCCCACTACCAAGTCGCGAACATGCTGCCCGATAAGACGACCTTCGGCCAGAAAGTCGTCGGCGAGCGAATCTTCACTGAGGTCAAACGCGAGGATATCGACCTGTTTGAAATCTACGACGACTATCCGATTGCGGTGATGATTCAAATCGAAGATCTCGGTTACTGCAAGAAGGGTGACGGCGGCAAATTCGTCGACGCCCATGATTTAACCTATAGGGGCGATTTTCCGGTAAACACCGGCGGCGGCGAGTTGTCCGTCGGGCAGGCTGGGCTCGCCGGGGG
>Ga0075423_10004970_pt1 | contig 12382 bp, 4 predicted proteins | sample SoiMethybrSBSTD2_FD_80114 | JGI IMG/M metagenome (GOLD analysis project Ga0075423, IMG submission 80114) | Bulk soil microbial communities from a Populus tree surrounding site in Tennessee, USA - Soil MetaG P. TD hybrid SBSTD2 | ecosystem: Environmental > Terrestrial > Soil > Tree plantation...
TCCTTACCTGCGCTCGCTCCAGGCCTGAACTTCCTCTGTGCAACCTCTGTGTTCTCTGTGTCGGTGGTGGTTTTTCCTAAGGCCATACTGAACCACAGAGAAACAGAGAACACAGAGGTTGCACCGAGAAGAGCCACTAAAATTCATGCACAGCGTTAATCAGGATCAAATGGGTCGCGAGGCTTCAGGCGCGGAGCTAACGGCCACCCTCGTCAAGACTGAATACTTACAATCGGGTCAGCCTCTGCCTCTGGTGATTCAACCTCAGGTTAAAGGCATGAATCCGATTACGTGGGCCGCCAGCCACAAGGCGTACATTGAGGCCAATCTTCTGAAGCACGGCGGGCTACTCTTCAGAAATTTCGGAATGAAAACTGCGACAGAGTTTGAGCAGTTCAGCAAAGTAGTCTGCGGTGAACTCCTGGAATATCACGAGCGCTCATCGCCGCGCCGGCAGGTCAGTGGCAATGTCTACACTTCCACGGATTATCCCGCCACTGAGAGCATCTTCCTCCACAACGAGAATTCCTATCAGCAAACCTGGCCCATGAAGATCCTCTTCTTCTGTCAAACAGCGCCCCAAAGTGGTGGTGAAACTCCTATTGCCGACTGCCGGAAAATTTATCAACGACTGAACGAGAAACTCCGGCAACGATTCATTGAACGGAAGTGGATGTTGATTCGGAATTTTGGCGACGGTCTCGGTCTTTCCTGGCAGACGGTGTTTCAAACCACAGACAGAGATGTGGTAGACGAACACTGCCGCGCCAATGGTATTCAGACCGAGTGGAAAGACAATGATCGCTTGCGCACACGCGCAGTACGTCCAGCCGTCGCTTATCACCCGAAAACACGGGAACCGGTCTGGTTCAATCACGCCACTTTTTTTCACGTTTCTACTTTGGATCCGGTGATCAGTGCGGTCCTATTGCGACAGTTCAAAGAAGCAGACCTTCCCTCGACCACTTGTTACGGTGACGGTTCATCAATCGAAGCGGAGACTCTCGCTGAACTCCGCGAGGCTTACCGTAGCGAGACTGTGACATTTCCCTGGCAGGAGGGCGACGTCCTGCTGCTTGACAACATGCTGGTGGCCCATGGACGCGCGCCTTATACCGGCGCCCGCGCCATTCTGGTTGGCATGGCCGAAACATATAGCGGTTGATAAAGATGACAAGCGCAAGTGAGAAGCATTTGAGTAACTCGCTGCCGCCTGACGAACACGCGAGTTCGGAAATCGCTATCGTCGGCATGGCTGGCCGGTTTCCGATGGCTCCAAACCTGGATGAATTCTGGCAGAAGCTTCGGGACGGTCGAGAGTTGATTACTTTCTTTACTGACGAAGAGCTCCTGGCTTCGTCGGTCGCGCCGGCAGTCTTGAACAATCCAAACTACGTGAAGGCGGCTTCTGTGCTAGAGGACGTGGAACTGCTGGACGGCCCTTTCTTTGGCATCAATCCCAAAGAGGCCGCACTCATGGATCCGCAGCATCGAATTTTTCTTGAGTGTGCGTGGCAAGCTCTGGAAGACGCCGGCTACGATTCGGAACAGTATCGCGGGCTCATCGGCGTCTATGCCGGAGTCAGCATTAGCACCTACCTCTGGCGCATCTACGCGAACCCGGATTTCGTCGGGGCGATGAACAGCTTCCAAATCCTGCTGGCAAACGACAAGGACCACTTGCCGACGCGCGTCTCCTATAAATTGAATCTCAAGGGGCCAAGCGTAAACATACAGACTGCTTGCTCCACGTCGCTGGTCAGCGTTCACCTCGCGTGTCAGGGTTTGCTCAACGGCGAATGCGATATGGCCCTGGCTGGCGGAGTGTCGGTGAAAATCCCACAGGAGGCTGGTTACTTCTATCAGGAAGGGGCCATCAATTCGCCCGACGGACACTGCCGTGCCTTCGATCGCCGCGCCCAGGGAACCATCGGTGGCAGCGGGGTCGGGATCGTTGTGCTAAAGCGTCTGCTGGACGCATTGGCGGACGGCGATCACATCCGGGCGGTCATCAAGGGCACTGCCATAAACAACGACGGCGCGCTCAAGGTTGGTTACACAGCCCCCAGCGTCGACGGCCAGGCACAAGTGATTGCAGAAGCGATTTCTATCGCCGGAGTGGCGCCGGAGACGATCAAATATATTGAGGCCCACGGCACTGGCACGGCACTCGGCGATCCGATCGAAATCGCAGCGTTGACCAAAGCGTTTCGTCACGGCAACTTTCGTCACCAGACGGAGCAGGAGAAATCTTGTGCGATCGGTTCGGTCAAAACAAACATGGGCCATCTGGATGCGGCTGCCGGGATCGCCGGTTTGATAAAGACTGTGCTGGCTCTCGAGCACCGGATGATCCCCCCGAGCTTGCATTACGAGCAGCCGAATCCTGAGATTGATTTCGATCACGGCGCCTTCTATGTGAACACGCGCCTTAGCGAGTGGAAGAATGGACCAACCCCACGCCGTGCAGGCGTCAGCTCATTTGGAATCGGCGGCACGAATGCACACGTGGTTCTCGAGGAAGCGCCCGACAGCGGAGCAGCGGGTCGTTCCAGAGACTGGCAATTGCTGGTCATCTCTGCGAAAACAGAGTCAGCCCTCGAAACTGCGACGACCAATCTGGCGTCATACTTGGAGCAGCATCCAGACGCAGAGCTCCCGGATATTGCCTACACGCTTCAGGTTGGCCGCAGAGCTTTTGAGCACCGTCGCATTCTCGTCGTCAACCAACTGACGGATGCCCTCTCTGTGTTGAAGAAACAAAATAAGGGACGGCTCTTGAGTGATCGACAGAAGCCGCGCCGCCGTGCCGTAGTATTCATGTTCCCCGGTCAAGGCTCGCAATACGTCAACATGGGCCGCGGACTGTACTCGAGCGAGAGTGTTTTTCGTTCCGAGGTAGATCGTTGCGTCGAACTTTTCGAAGCCCATCTCAAATTCGATCTGCGCGAGCTCCTGTTCCCGGAAGCAGCCGGAATCGATGCGGCGAGATTGCGGCTCAACCAGACCATCAACACGCAGCCGGCGCTGTTTGTCGTCGAATATGCTTTAGCAAAACTCTGGATGAGTCTCGGAATTAGTCCCGGGGCAATGATTGGCCACAGCATCGGAGAATATGTCGCCGCTTGTCTCGCGGGAGTGTTCTCACTGGAAGATGCCGTGGCCCTGGTTGCCGCCAGGGGAAGATTGATGCAGCAAGCGCCGTCGGGAGCAATGCTTGCCGTGGAGTTGGATGAAGAGGAAGCTACCTCGCTCCTGGGCGAAACATTTTCGCTGGCGGCGGTTAACGCACGGGATCGCTGCGTGTTGTCCGGTCCGGAGAAGGAAATCAACGAACTGGAAAAACTGTTGGCGGCAAAGGGCGTGGCGACGCATCGCTTGTTTACGTCGCATGCATTTCATTCCGAAATGATGGAGCCGATTCTGGCTGAGTTCACCGCGCAAGTTCGCGGGGTAGTTGTGAACACGCCCAGCATACCGTTCATCTCAAATGTGAGTGGAACCTGGATTGCGCCCGCAGAGGCTACTGAACCGGATTACTGGGTGAGACAACTGCGACGCACCGTTCGCTTTGCCGCCGGAATCGCCGAGTTGAGATCAGATCCGGAGCGCGTTTTGCTCGAGGTTGGACCAGGCCAATCACTGAGTAGCCTCGCAAGACGATATTCCGCAAAGACACCTCCACACGACATCGTTAATACGCTGCAACCCGTGCAGGGGAGTCAACCTGATGAAGCGCATCTACTGAAGTCGCTGGGCCAGCTTTGGCTCTCGGGTGTAGACGTGGATTGGCATAAGCTGCGTGCTGAAGATAAACGGCGACGCGTGCCTTTGCCTACTTACCCATTCGAGCGACAAAGGTATTGGGTAGAAGCACCTGTGACGGCTGAGAACGTGACGCAGCGAAACGGAACTGCCGAATCTCCCGTCCAGCACGCAGCAACCTCCGCGGCCGAACAGGATCCCGCACTTGAGCGGATTATCGCGCACCAGCTCGAAGTCATCTCCGCACAATTGGATGTTTTGCACAGCGGCGGTTCAACCTTCTAAGAAAGGCTTTGAGGTCTGGGATCATGGCACGCATCGCATTTTTGGTCGACACCGAGCCGGGGCACATCCTCTCCACTTTCAACCTGGCCAGGAAGCTGAAGGCGCGTGGTCACGAAGTCTATTACTTGGGCGTTGCCGATATGGAGGAGATGATTCGTAAACAGGGAATGGAGTTTCGTCCGTTCCTCCAGGACTTAATGCCGCTCGGTTCTGCCGCGAAGTTGCGCGCAGAGTATGTCAAAGATCCACAACGCAACGAGAAAGCACTGTTCTATGTCAAGCCTTTGTTGCAGGGCAGGATGCTCGACAGCATCGTTGAGGAGATCAGGCCCGACGTCGTACTAATCGCCAGCTTTTTCGAGGCTATCGCGGTCCGCTACAAATACAACGTGCCTGTCGTTATGTTCAATACTGCCATTAGAAAATATCCGCGGACCGAAGCATGCCAGGCAGTAATCGAGATGTTCCTTGAAGTAGCGGATGCCTGCGATCTCATTGGTGTGCTTCAGTCTGCCGGCGTGAAGCTCCGAAACTTCGCCGACGTGGCGAATCTCGTGTTGAGCATGCCTGAGCTGGTTTTTTTACCAAAGGCGTTTGAGCTGCCGGATCGCGTCGAGGATGAGCTCGTCTTTTACATAGGGCCGGAGATAGATCTCGAGCGGGTCGAAGAGCAATTTGTGTGGGACCAACTCTCGCCAGATCTGCCGTTGATCTACTGTTCGTTGGGCAGTCAGCTCGATATGAAACACGAAGTGAGTCGCCGATTTTTACGAACTGTAATTGATGCTGTTGCCGGGCGGCCTGAGTGGCAATTAGTAGTCTCGCTCGGATCGCGAATGGAGCCTGAGGAATTCATGCCGGCGCCTTCGCACGTGTGTCTCAGTCGCTGGGTGCCGCAGTTGCAAATGCTTTCACGCGCAAGCGCGATGATCACTCACGCGGGAGCTGGTGCAACGAAGGAGTGCATAATCAATGGAGTTCCGATGCTCGCGGTCCCCATGATGCGCGACCAGTTCGACTGCGCTGAGCGCATTGTGCATCATGGCCTGGGACTTCGCGCCGATATCGAGCGCATCAACGCTGCGGAAATTTCTTCAATGCTGGAACAACTGCTCGGCGATGAGTCATGTCGCGCACGAGTGAACGCAATGAGAGACGAATTCCGGCGCGTTGACGCGATGAACATCGGCGTGAACCTGCTGGAAAAGATAGCTGCCGAAGGGCTTCCACATAACTACCTTGTTGCTCGCAAATAAGAACTTGCCTTCGAGAACTCGTTTTGTCCAAAGCTCCCCTGCAGCGATTTGAGTCGTGAACGGAGTCCCGCAGCTCTGAGCGATACAGATCCGGAGAAAGGAAGAGTTTATGTCTACAGTTCAAGCTGCTCCAGACTCAAGCGCAATACGTCTGGATGGCATCTTGTCGACGCTCAAAACTTTGGTCAACGATCTGACTGGCATCGCGATCGCTGACATCGATATTACTGCCAATTTCCTCGAAGCAGGCATTGATTCTCTGACACTTATCCAGGCCAGTCAGGCCATGCAGGAGAAGTTTGGGGTGAAGCTGTCGGTGGTCCAGCTACTTGAAGAGCACAGTACAATCGCCGCCGTCGCCGGCTATCTCGATCAAAACCTGCCTCCAGGCTTTGCAGTGCTGGATCAACCTTCGCCGGATCAGCGTTCAGTTAACCCTTCATCGACCCAGACACTTTCTGAAGCAGTTTTAGCAAAGCCCGAACCACAATTCTCCGCGCCATCCGCTCTTGAGGTGGCTCTCGATCCGCCGCACACGTCGCCGCTCCCGCAAAAGTCGATTGACGTCGCTCCGCCGGTCGAAACCAACGGAGCGCCGTCGAACGGAGACGGGCAAAGGTCCGTTTCTGGCACAAATTCTTTGGAACGGATCATGTCACAGCAGCTTCATCTCATGTCTCGGCAATTGGAAATGCTCCGCGGTCATAGTTCTGCTATTCCCGCGCCGGCAGTTAAGACCGACCCCGTCGCCGCCTTTTTTCAACCAACTCGAGCGGATTCAATCGACGCTGCGGTGGTGGTGAAACCAGCCGCGCCGCCTGCTGCCGCTGTTGCAGTTCCAGCGCGTGCCACGACACTGAATCTCAACCCTGCGCCTTACATTCCCTATCAACCAATCGAGGCCGGTACACGCGGAGGCTTGAACACACGACAACGGCAGCACTTGAATGAATTCATCGCAACTTACAACCGGCGCACTCAGGAGTCCAAGCGAATCACTCAAGCCTATCGTCCCTTTCTCGCAGACAGCAGGTCGAGCTTCGGTTTTCGTTTGTTGTGGAAAGAGCTTGTCTATCCGCTTGTGGGCCATCGCTCGCAGGGCTCCAGCATGTGGGACGTAGACGGAAACGAATATCTCGACATCGCGATGGGCTTTGGCATTCACCTGTTCGGTCACTCGCCGGCGTTTATCGTCCAGGCCCTCGAAGAGCAGATGAAGATGGGCATGCAGCTTGGCCCACAAACACAGCTCGCGGGCCAGGTGGCCGAGATGATGTCCGAGATGATTGGCCTGGAGCGGGTCAACTTTTGCAATTCAGGAACGGAAGCAGTGATCGCTGCGATGCGTTTGGCGCGCACCGTAACCCGGCGCAACAAGATTGCGTTTTTCGCCGGAGCCTACCATGGATGGTCAGATGGAACGCTTGCCAAACAAACAATGGTCGACGGGAAACCGCAATCCGGCCCGGTCGCACCCGGAGTTCCACCTAACTCGGTCAAGGACACGTTGGTATTGGATTGGGACAACCCGAAGTCGCTCGAAGTTTTGCACGCTCACCGTCACGAGTTAGCTGCGGTGCTGGTTGAACCGGTTCAAAGTCGCCGTCCCGATATTCAGCCGCGCGTCTTTTTGCATGAGTTAAGACAGTTTACCAGGCAAGCGGGTATCGCATTGATCTTTGATGAGATGATCACCGGGTTTCGCATTCATACCGGTGGCGCGCAGGCCTGGTTTGGCGTGCAGGCCGACATTGCTACGTACGGCAAAGTCATCGGCGGAGGATTACCCATCGGCGCCATCGCGGGCAAGCCGGAATACATGGACGCCTTCGACGGAGGGATGTGGGACTACGGAGATGATTCTTATCCGCAAGCCAATAAGACTGTTTTCGCCGGCGCATTTTTCAAACATCCGTTGACGATGGCGGCTGCCGTCGCCGTACTCACGCACCTCAATAACAACCCGGATTTACTGCCGCAGTTAAATGAACGCACCGCGCGATTGGTCGACTCGCTGAACAATTATTTTGAGCAAACAGACTTGGCGATTCGCGTCGTCAACTACGGCTCTCTCTTCCGCTTCGTCGTTGCGCCTGAGCTCAAGTGGATAGACCTCTTGTTCTATCACCTGTTGAATAACGGCATCTTTATCTGGGAAGGGCGAAACTGTTTTCTCTCCACCGCACATACCGATCAAGACCTCGAACGTGTGCTCGTTGCCGTCAAGGATAGCGTGGAGAAGATGCGAGCCGGTGATTTCTTACCCGGCCCGGTGTCAACTTCGACTCGCGATCAGAACTTGGCAGTAAACTCAACGCCCGAACAAAACATTACACCTGCGCAAAATACTTCCGAGGTTCAGCAAGCAGTCGCCGCACAGTCGCGCAAACAAGACTTCAAAGAAAGCAAGGCCGCCGCGCAAGTGAACAGCCGCACTCAGCCGGCAGTTTCGAATGCGTGGGTGCCAAATACCAGCCCACAGTTCAGCGTCTACTATTTCGGAAATTACGAAACCGAGTTTAGTCGCAATAAATATGAGCTGCTACTAGAGGGAGCGAAGTTTGCCGACCAGCACGGCTTTGAGGCGGTGTGGGTTCCCGAACGGCACTTTCATGCGTTCGGCGGATTTTCGCCCAATCCTTCGGTCGTTGCGGCGGCCCTCTCGAGAGAGACTAAACAACTCAAGATTCGCGCGGGCAGCGTTGTTCTACCTCTGCATCACCCGATTAGAGTCGCCGAAGAGTGGTCGGTAGTAGACAACCTGTCGCAGGGGCGGGTCGGCATCTCCTTCGCTTCGGGTTGGCAACCGAACGATTTTGTATTCGCTCCCGAGAGCTATGAGAAACGGCACGAGCGGATGTATCAGGGAATCGAGATTGTCAACAAACTCTGGCGCGGCGAATCGATTCAGACACTGAGCGGATCCGGAAAAGAGATCAGTGTGAAGCTCTCGCCCATGCCGATGCAGCCTGAATTGCCGATGTGGCTGACGGGCGCCAGTGAGAGGACCTTTATTAAAGCGGGAGAGATGGGAACCCGTGTTTTGAGCAATCTGCAAGACCAGACAATTGAAGATCTGGCGAAGAAAATAACTCTCTATCGAGACGCCCTCGCGCGGAATGGCCACGATGCCGGATCCGGTCACGTCACTTTGCTGCTCCACACCTATGTCGTCGACGACAAGGACCTGGCGAAACAGATGGCGCGGCTTCCGTTTTATAACTACATGAAATCGTCTCTGGGACTGATGGGAAATGCGTTAAAGGGTCGTCAGGGCCGGCCGTTGGATCTGGCGATGATTTCCGCTGATGACCTGGAGTATGTCCTGGCGAATGGTTACGAGCGTTACATCAACAGTGCCGCCCTGATTGGCACGCCCGACACGTGCTCCGCAATCGTCAACCGGCTGATTGAAGTTGGGGTCGATGAGATCGGATGCCTGCTCGATTTCGGAGTTGATACTGGTTCCGTGTTGGAGAGCCTGCCTTATTTGAATGAATTGCGTCAGCAGTATGCGAAGGGCAAACAACCTTCAGCAAGCGACGGGCGTGGCTCTTCGATGATCAACGTTTCGACGGAGAGTCCTAATGGCCATCCGTCACGCTCTGCCGTGACAGAGCCGGTTTCTGAGCATCAACCAGTTGGCGAGTCTGCTTATTCAATACCTCTCACGGAAGCGCAGAGACAACTCTGGATCACATCGCAGATGGGAGAGTCGGCCTCTTCCGCTTATAACGAATCAATGACTTTATACATGCGCGGCCAGTTGGATGTGCCTGCGCTCCATCGAGCCCTCCAGCTATTGGTCGACCGGCATGAATCGCTGCGGGTGACATTTAGTCCTGAGGGAGATTGCCAATGGGTCTCGCCTCACGTCGTATTGGAATTGCCCTCTGTAGATTTCTCAACCTCGGATCCTGTGCAACGCGAAGCTGACGTAGAGGAGTGGATCGCACGCGAGGTGCAACAAACTTTCGACTTGGTCAAAGGTCCATTGATTCGCGCCCGGATCGCCAAGGTCGAAGAACAATACCATCTCCTGGTCCTCACGCATCATCACCTGGTGGCGGATGGCGAATCAGGCGCGGTGTTAATGAGAGACCTGCGCGCGCTTTACTCCGCAGAGCATCATGGCGTCCCTTGCGAATTGCCACCCGCGAAGCCTTTCAGCGACTACGTGCAGCGACAAACGATCGACCGGGGCGAGTCGGAAACGTCGGATGCCGAGGCCTACTGGCTGGAGCAGTTTGCCGATTCATTGCCGATTCTCGAGTTGCCGACGGACAGGCCGAGACCGCTGGTGCAGACATATCACGGCGCGCCCAAACAATTGACTGTAGATCCCGCGCTTTATCAGGAGTTGAAAAGAGTGAGCGTGCAACACAACTCTACGCTCTTGATGACGCTCTTCGCCGTCAGCAATATTTTGCTCCACCGTCTCTCAGGTCAGGACGACATCGTCGTCGGCTCTCCGGCTGCGGGACAGGTCGCGGCCGGAGTGAAAGAGGCAGTCGGTTATTGTATCAACATGCTGCCGATCCGCAGCCAGTGGACCACGAATCCAACGTTCGTTGAGTATCTACGTACCGTCAGAAGGAGCTTGCTGAACGGCTATGAACATCAGAACTACTCACCGGGCCGGTTGATAGAAAAGCTGAACATCATTTGGGACCCCAGCCGATCGCCGCTGTTCTCCGTGACTTTTAATTTCGACAAATCAGGCTCCGGTTTGCTGCTGGAAGACCTTGATGTTCAGGTGGTCCAAAATGCCGGCAGCTCCGCCAGGTTTGATCTCTGCTTGATCTTCAACGAGATTGATGACGAACTCCGATTCGAGTGCCGGTACAACACAGATCTCTTTAACGCTCAGACGATAGAGCGATGGATGCAGTGTTGCCTCACTATGATGAGAAGTATTGTTTCGAATCCTGAGCAGGGAGTCCGTGATCTGCCGTTGCTGACCGATGCCGAGCAACAGCAGTTGCAGAATGGCGAAATCGAGTTTCGCATTAGTGAAGGCAATAAGAGAAAAGCGCACGAGCGTCGTGTTCCGGTTGACGCTGAGGTTACAAGCCGGCAGTTGGAAGAGTCTTACGTCGCGCCGAGAGACGAAACCGAGAAAGCGTTGGCCGAAATCTGGGCCGAAGTGCTGCGACTCGAGCGGGTCGGTATTGATAACAAGTTCTTCGATTTGGGAGGACATTCGCTGATCGCTCTGCAAATCATCGCTCGCGTGCGCAACACTTTTCAGGTGGAACTGACGCTGCGTCATATCTTCGAGGCTCCCACCGTGGCCCAATTGGCGGCGACTATTACACACATTCAATTGACGGGCGGGACACACGAGGAAACCAGCCTTGACAGCTTCGTTGCACCGGATGAGGAGCGGCTGCTCGATGAAATCGATCAACTCTCTGACCAGCAGGTGGATCTACTGTTGAACGACATCCTGCGCGAAGAGGAGGTCAGGAATGGATAGTGTTTCCAAACGTATGGCTGGAGCCTCACCCGAGGAAAAGCGTGTTTTACTTGCGTCTTTACTGCGTAAGAAGGCCCAGCAGCCGAGAACATATCCACTGTCTTTCGCACAGGAACGCTTATGGTTTATCGACCAGCTGGTTCGCGACAGTTCGCTCTACAACCTGCCGGCTGCGGTACGACTGACAGGCCAGCTAAATCAGCAAGCGCTCGAGCTGACCATCAACGAAATCTGCCGCCGCCATAAGAGCTTGACCACTACCTTCCCCACCATCGAGGGCCAGCCCGTACAAATGGTTAATCCGGCGCAGCCAGTTTCGATACCCGTACTCGACTTGAGCAGTTGGAGTGTCGAAGAGCGAGACGCAGAGGCGCAGCGAATAGTAAACGTCGAAGCTCGCAAGCCATTTAACCTGGCGACTGGTCCACTGATTCGTGTCCAATTGCTGAAACTTGATGAACAGGAATTTGTCGTGATGCTTTCCATGCATCACATCATCGCCGATGGCTGGAGCATGGATGTTCTCATACGCGAGATCATGGTGCTTTACCAGGCAATGGCCGCTGGCGAACCGTCGCCGTTGCCCGAACTCCCTTTGCAATACGCGGATTATGCACGATGGCAACGCCAATATTTGCAGGGGCAGACGCTTGAAACGCAGCTCTCATATTGGCGGAAGCAACTGGCAGGCATTCCGCCGCTATTGGAGCTGCCGGCAGATCATCCACGTCCGCCGGAGCAGAGCTATCGCGGAACAACCCGGGTCTTGATGCTCTCCCCGGAACTCTCGGAAGCACTCAGAGCGCTGAGTCGACATGAAGAGACGACACTGTTCAACGTTATGTTGACAGCCTTCAAGGCCCTCCTCTTTCGTTACACATGGCAGAACGATATTTGTATTGGAACGCCGATCGCGGGACGTGATCGAGTTGAGACGGAAGGGCTGATCGGTTTTTTCGCCAACGTTTTGGTTTTACGTACACGGATCTCCGGCGATGCGACCTTTCGGGAATTGCTGCGCCAGGTGCAGGAGGTGAGCCTCGAAGCTCATACACATCAGGACGTGCCGTTTGAAAAATTGGTTGAGGCCCTGCATCCCGAACGTAACATGAGTTATTCGCCAGTTTTTCAAGTCATGTTTGCCTTCCTCAATCCCGGGCAAACGGTACTCGAAATCCCGGGGCTGAAAATGTCCGGTTATGGCGCGGTGCAGGAAGCGGCGAAGTATGACTTGCTGCTGGGTGTGGTGGATTTAAGAGAACGGCTCTCGGTCTCTCTTGAGTACAGCACCGACTTGTTCGAGACAGACAGGATCGAGCGCATGCTCTCACACTTTCGATCATTGCTTGAGAGCGTTGTCATTGGTCCAAGCCGGCGTCTGATCGACATACCGTTTTTACAGCCAGCCGAGCGGGAACAGATCCTGGTGGAGTGGAACCGGAGCGGTGCTGCGTATCCGGCTGATGCCTGTTTGCATCACCTGTTCGAGCAGCAGGTTGATGCGCATCCGGAGGCGACCGCGTTGGTCTACGAGCAGCAGCAGCTAAGTTATCGAGAGTTGGACCAGCGAGCGAACCAACTGGCTCATTACCTGCAA
>Ga0075423_10004971_pt1 | contig 12379 bp, 13 predicted proteins | sample SoiMethybrSBSTD2_FD_80114 | JGI IMG/M metagenome (GOLD analysis project Ga0075423, IMG submission 80114) | Bulk soil microbial communities from a Populus tree surrounding site in Tennessee, USA - Soil MetaG P. TD hybrid SBSTD2 | ecosystem: Environmental > Terrestrial > Soil > Tree plantation...
CTTCAATAGTGGCCCAGATGATCGAGGCTAATCCGAGCCTAACACCCGGCGCGATCAAAAATATTCTGATTTCGACGGCCGATCGAATCGCCGGGGCGCCCGCGATTCGTCAGGGCTTCGGTGTCGTAAATGCACGCCGGGCCGTGCAGTTGGCGAAAAAAGAAGAACATGCGCTGAACACTGTCGGTTGCAGTCCACCGCGAGTGCAAAACGGAAATTTGGTTTTCGTATATCACGACGACGACGCTCGCACAGTCTCACTCGCCGGCAACTTCAACAACTGGAATCCGTCGTTCAGCCGATTGACTAAAGATACGGCAGGACTCTGGAGCTGCCGGCTCGCGACACCTGGTCCAGGTCGTTATGAATACAAGTTCGTCGTCGACGATAAACGCTGGGTGGAAGATCCAAGCAATGGATTGAAAGTTTCAGACGCCTATGGCGGATTAAATTCCCTGCTGGTTATTCAATGATGAGCCTCACCCTCAAGATCAGACGCTTCTTTCGACACTGGTTGCTCCGCAGACTTAGACCATGCCGCGAGATAGTTCCGCTACTATCGGAATCTTTGGAGCGACGATTGACCCCGGGCGAGCATCTCGAAGTTCGCCTACACCTTTTTGTGTGCGCGTGGTGCGCAAGATACCTCAAACAAATCAAATTTCTGAGATGGGCATTGCGGACGCGGTCGGAAGTGTAAGGAACAACCTGCACTCTCCGACTAAGCTGCATGTCAGTTATTAAGCAACATTGGCCCGAGTACTTGATGGAAGCAGCGGAGCTCGCCATGTTCATGCTTTCCGCTTGCGTCTTCACCGTACTGCTTTACCACCCCGCGTCGCCGCTCTTCGATAAGTTTTATAGCGAAGTCCTGAGACGTGCGGCGATGGGAATCGCGATGGGCTCGACAGCAATCGCGATCATCTTTTCGCCGCTAGGCAAGCGCTCGGGAGCGCACTTCAATCCAGCCGTCACGCTGACATTTTTCCGGCTCGGCAAGGTCCGCCCATGGGACGCAGGGTTTTACATCCTCGCGCAATTCACCGGCGGAATCGCGGGTGTCGTTGCCGCGATGTGGGTACTTGGACCAGCCGTCGCCGATCCGCGCGTGAATTACGCGACGACTCAACCAGGTCCGCAGGGGCCACTCGTCGCCTTTCTCGCGGAACTCTTTATTTCTTTTGTCCTGATGTCCGTTGTTCTGCGTGTTTCCAACACAAAAAGACTCGCGAGATGGACCGGAGTATTTGCGGGCGCTTTAGTCGCCACTTACATCACGTTTGAATCACCGATCTCCGGAATGAGCATGAATCCCGCGCGGACGTTCAGCTCAGCGTTTGGAGCGAGCGTCTGGATGTCGCTGTGGATCTACTTCATAGCGCCACCTGTGGGAATGCTGTTAGCCGCGGAAGTTTTTACGAGAGGCAAAACTCGACGACCGGCGCTCTGCGCCAAGTTTCACCACCACAACAATCAACGTTGCATCTTCAGGTGCAATTTCGAAGGCTCAATGCCAACCACTTAATAAGGAGAATACTTATGAAAACAAGAAATATTCCTACGGTTTTAGCTGCCTTGATCACGATCGCAGCGTTGTCAGTCATCGCGTTCGGAGGCGCAACGCAGAAAGGCGCGACAAAGTTCAAGGTGCGCATCGAAAACATTTCCAACGCCGACGGTTTTACCGCTTCAAACGGTATGAAGTGGCCGTTCGCGATTTCGCCTGGCGCGTACAGCATTCATCGCGGCTCCGGTAATCCGCTTTTCAAGGTCGGAAGTTATGCGGGGCATACAGGCCTCGAAGCGCAGGCAGAAGACGGCGATCCGGAAATGCTCGTCAGAGGAGCGAGTCATCACGCCGGCGTGCTCACCAACGGAACCTTCAAGACTCCCGTTGGCGCTTCGATGCCTGGACCAGTTACTCCCGGCGCTGCGTTTGAATTCGAAGTTATGACGTCGCCTGGCGCTCATCTGTTCGTCACTTTCATGTTTGGCCAGTCAAACGATTTGTTCTTCGGCAACGAGAACGGCCTCGATCTGTTTGACAAGGATGGCAAGCCGCTCGACGGCGACGTCACTTCGCAGTTCGGTTTATGGGATGCGGGCACTGAAGTGAATGAAGAGCCCGGCATTGGCCCAAATCAGGCGCCGCGTCAAAAGACTGCGAACACCGGAATGTCGGAAAGAAAGAAAGTCGGAGCAGTTAAGGACGGCTTTACCTATCCGGCAACCACCGACGTGCTGCGCATCACCGTCACACCGGAGGTGAACTAAACATGAAAACCCTAACTAAGACTTTAGCCATTGCGCTGTTGCTTTCGGCGATCGCTGCCACCGCTCAAGCGCAACTGGTCGAACGAAAAACGCTATCAATCGAAGGAGCACACAAGGTAATCGCTGGTGCCGTCGCATACGCGAAGAAAGTTAATGCGCCGGGTGGAGTGATTGCAGTCGTCGATGAGGGCGGCAATCTCATGGCACTCGAGAGAATGGATGGAACGTTTGCGGCGGGCGCCAATATCTCGATCGGAAAGGCGCGAACGGCAGTTCTGTTCAAACGTCCAACGAAGGCGTTCGAAGACATCATCAAGAATGGCCGTACCGCGATGGTCGCACTGCCGGACGCGTTCTTCACTCCTTTGCAAGGTGGAATTCCGATCACGGTCGACGGGCAGATTGTCGGCGGCGTGGGTGTGAGTGGCGCAGCAAGCGCGCAGCAGGATGAAGAGCTGGCGATCGCGGGCGCGAATGTGTTCGTTGCTGATGCTAAACCTGCCGACACGCAGATGAGCAAAGCACCCGTGCTGTTCTTTGACGCCAGCCAGGTCAGCACATCGTTTTCGAAAGGCGCGGTGCTGCTTGACGGAACAAACCGCAATTACATGGTCCACACCAGCCGGCGCGAAAAACCCGGGCTGGCCGAAGTTCACACGCTCGATACAGACATCATCTATGTACTCGAAGGTAATGCCACTTTTGTAACTGGTGGCGCTGCGCTCGAGACGAGGGAAGTCGCGCCCAACGAGATTCGCGGTTCGCGTATCGACGGCGGCGACGTGCGGCAGTTGTCCAAGGGTGACGTGATCATCGTGCCCAACAATACGCCGCACTGGTTCAAAGACGTCAGCGGCACGTTTCTTTACTACACGATCAAGGTCCGCTGAGTTGGAGGTGGCAAATGAATCGACACATTTTCTTTTTCTTGATGATCTTGGGTGCGTCGCTCTACGTGGTCTTCTGCGCAGGCGCGACGCACGCCACACCGAACACCGGTTCCGGAGTTCCAGCTGGAAAGCCTGAGGCGACGATCGACCTGGCGTCAGCGAACGGTGTGAGTCTTGTCAAAGCTGACTGGCGCTACAGCGATACCAAAATTGTCGAGGTTGATTTCCGCGGGCCAGGTCAGGACAAACAGCCGACAGGCGCGCCCGTCAAAACGTACGACTACACTCCGCACGCCGGCGGCGCAGACTTTGACGATTCGAAATGGGAAGTGATTAGTGCGACCAGTTTGGACCAGCGTCGCGGCAATGGCCGGCTCGGTTTTAGCTGGTATCGAATCAAACTGACGATTCCGAATCGTGTCGGAGATTTCGATCCGACGGGCTCTACAGCGGTCTTCGAAACGTCACTTGATGACTACGCTGAGATTTGGGTCGACGGTGAGTTGTCGCGTTCGTTGGGCCAGTCGGGTGGCTCTGTCATCGCAGGCTGGAATGCTGAGAACCATCTCGTCGCCGGTCGCAACGTCAAACCCGGACAACAGATTCAGCTCGCGATCTTCGGCATCAATGGTCCGCTTTCCAATCCGCCAACAAACTTTATCTGGATGCGCTACGCACGTCTGGCTTTCTACCGTGTAGCGCCCGGGCCGGTGACCGTAACGCCCAGTGAAGTCAACGTTGAGGTCGTGCGAAACGATCCGGCGATGAACGAGATCATCGGGCCGAATCCGAAGGTCTTAAAGCTGGCTGAGGGTTTTCAATTCACGGAAGGACCAGTCTGGGTAAACAAAGACGGCGGCTATCTCCTGTTCAGCGATCCGAATGCGAATACGATTTACAAGTACACGCCAAACCAGGACGGGAAACTGGAAGTATTTCGCACGCCGAGTGGTTATTCGGGAGCGGACGTCGCAGAGTTTGGCCAGCCGGGTTCAAATGGGTTGACCCTGGATTCCCAAGGACGCCTGACCATCAATCAGCACGGAAACCATCGTGTTGTTCGAGACGAGAACGATGGCACACAAACCGTGCTCGCCGACAGCTATCAAGGCAAGCGTCTCAACAGTCCAAACGATCTTGTCTATCGATCAGACGGCACGTTGTTCTTTACGGATCCGCCGTTTGGTTTTCCGAAGTTCTTTAACGACCCGCGCAAGCAGCTCGCGTTCAGTGGTGTCTATTCGATTTACAAGGGTACGTTGCAACTTATTAGCAAGGATTTCACCGGACCTAACGGAGTCGCACTCTCTCCGGACGAGAAATATCTGTACGTCGGCAACTGGCCGCGCTCGTTGACAGGTCAGGAGTTGCGCAAGGATGAAGAACCTGCCGGTGAAATCGGAGACAAGCACAAAGCAATCATCCGTTACGAAGTCCAGCCGGATGGAACTCTGAAAAACGGCAAACTCTTTTTCGATTTCACGAGTGCTCCAGGCGAGGATGGTCTCGACGGAATCAAGGTCGATCAGAAGGGCAATCTCTACGTATCAGCTCCGGGCGGGTTGTGGGTGATCTCGCCGGAAGGCAAACACCTCGGCACGATCATCACGCCTAAGCATGTGCACAACATGGCGTGGGGCGATGCTGACGCCAAAACGCTCTATCTCTGCGCCCGCTCGGGCCTTTACCGCACTCGTCTCAACATCGCGGGCGTGCGGCCCTAAAGCATTAGCCGCGGATTTACGCAGATGAAACGCTGATCAGCGTTTATCCGCGTCAACCTGCGGCTCTATTTTGGTGAATGGATCTATGAGAATGATATTTATTCGAGACCCGTTTTCGCAGCGCGAGCTTTCTCCTCTAGTGGTCTCAACGTTTCGTAGATAAGCGTGTGTGTCGGAACCTCGACGCCGGCTTCACGTCCCATGCGTACCACCGCTCCGTTCTGAGCTTCGAGTTCCGAAGGTTTTCCGGCAGCAATATCACGTTGCATTGAGCTGGTCGTACCTTCGGGCAAGCCATCGATAGAAGCCATCACCGTGTCAACTGAATCCGGCAGCATTTTAATTTCGCGCGCGCGGGCCAGCGCGTAAATCTCTTCCATCGCACTCAACATTTGCGCACGCCCTGCCGGATCGGCGCGAAGAACTCCAACGGGCGCGTTTGCGATTGCGCCAACTCCACTAAACGACGCGATGAAGAGAAATTTCATCCAGAGCGCGACTTGAATGTCCGCAGCGACGCTGATTTGCAATCGCGCGTGCTTGAACACTTGCTCGATCCTCGCGATGCGATCTGTTCGTTGATTGTCGAGTTCTCCGATGATAATTGTCGGCGTGAACCCGGAATGTCGAATGTGACCGGGCTCGACGACAAAACTGACAATCCTGCAAACTCCACCGATCACGTTGTCAGCGCCCAGCTCATCAACGAGCTGCGGCACAGCCTCAACACCATTCTGCAAAGGAAGCACCGTCGTGTTGCGACCAACAAGAGGCTTCATCGTGCGCGCTGCGTCCGGCACTTGCCACGCCTTTACTCCGACAATCACGAGATCGACGTCTTCAATTTCACTGACATCATTCGTCGCTTTTGCCGGATAGATCACGAAGTCACCGCTCGGACTATCAACCTTTAGCCCCTTGGCTTTGATCGCCTGTAAGTGATCGCCTCGGGCAATAAACGTAACATCCTCGCCGGCGTTTGCCAGCCGCCCGCCGAAGAATCCACCGACTCCACCTGTTCCGAAAATGGCTATTCGCATCGAGCCTGGTCCACTAATGATTGCTGCCGATCTTGACGGTCAATTACAACGGTCGTAGCATGGCGAACATCCCCGTCGAAGTCCACTCCGGACTTCCCCCAAAGGAGGGACCGATGACCTATATTCGCGAAGCTCCGTTCAACGAAGAAGACTTCCCTACTCTCAAGCTGATTAAGGAAGACTACGGTTTTATCCCCAATTTCTTCAAGGCTCAGACTCTGCGGCCCGATCTAATCGACGCGGAAGTGCCGCTCGTCGATGCAATTCTGATCAAGGAGGGCGCGCTTACACGTCAACAAAAGGAGTACATCTTCCTCGTATGTTCAGCCGCCAACCTGAGCACTTATTGCGTCACGGCGCACTGCGAAATCATTCGCATGCTCAAGCTCGCGGGGCCCGAGCCCGAGCAGATTGCTCTCGATCACATGAACACCGATCTGCCAATCGTCGACAAAGCATTGCTTAACTTCAGTCTGAAACTGAACAATCACCCGCTGAAGGTCACGCAAGAAGATATAGACGATCTGAAAACTTACGGCTTTAACGACCAACAGATTTTGGAAACAGTGATGTGTGTTGGGTTGGCGAAGTGGGCGAATTATATTGGCTTTGGTCTGGGTACCGTGCCGGACTACGAATCGCGAATCGATCTCGAGAAGAGCAAAGCAATCGGGGCTTAGCCACAGATTATTTATTATTCCGGATCCGATCCATCACCTTAGTTACCACCCTCTCCGGATATTCGAACGATCCACTCTCCGTCACAATGCGCAGCGTCTTGCGTGTTGAATCATAAAGCACCTGACACGTGTTGCAGTGGGCCAGGTGAGCTTCGAGCTGCGCACGAATCTCGCTCGCAACGTCGTCTTCGAGAAGGTTTCCCAACTCACTGATAAAGTCCTGGCAGCTAATCATGGTTTACTCACGCCGGCTTTCGAAAAGTATGGCACCATCGACTCGCGCAACATCAGTCGCCCGCGCAATACACGCGCTTTCAGTCCCGGGACACTAAGACCTAACGCCGCCGCCGCTTCTTCAGTCGAGAGTTCCTCCAAATCTCGGAGCATCAATGCAACGCGGTATTTTAGCGGTAGTTTCATGACTTCCTTCTCGACAAGTTTCCTGATCTCTTCGCGCGAATAACAATCCTCGGGGCTATCGGTCCAAGCCTGGATGTTTCTGGGCCTGAATTCTTCACTTTCTTCATCCAAACTGTCAAAGTCTTTCCGGCTTCGCAGACGTTGCAGCCCGGTGTTGATGGCAATTCGAACCAGCCAGGTTGAGAATCGCGACCGCGCCTCGAAATTCGGAAGGGCTTGAAAAGCCTTCAAGAACGCGTCCTGCAATGCATCTTCGGCTTCTTCCGCATTGCCGAGAATGCTGACGAGGCTGCGGTAAACTCGCCGCCCGTGCCTTCGCACCAATTCTTCGAACGCGTCAGTTTCTCCATTTTTCACACGCGCGACGATTTCAAAGTCGGGATCATCAGACACAACATCGCCTGCAAACTCCGGTTCAGCTATTTGACGCTCTGAATCGACCGCCGGATTCACTTCTTTTAGTGGAAATGTTACGCGCGGTTTGAAATCCGGTTCAGTGCCCAAGCCCATTTGAACGCAGTTGAGCAACTGAGTTAGTCCAACCATCAATACGGCTTCGAGTATTTGCTCGTCAGTGAAATCCGATTTGCGCAACGATTCGACATCGAGGTCTGTAAACGACTGCGAATTCGAAGCTAGTTTACGAGCGAAGTCGAGCAAGCTTATCTCGGCGTTTGACAGACTCGCCTCGCGATGATCGATTGCCACCTGTTGAGACTGTTCCGGTTTTACGCCCAAAAACTGCAACGTTTGACAGTGCAATGCAGGAAAGTATGAGTTGTTATTCTCCGCGGATACGGCCAGCAGGATGAATTCTTTCTGAACTCGCGTTAATGCACCCTTGCCAAACAGAAGCCGGTCCAACAACTCGATCTCTGCATCGACCAGATCAGGTCTGAGCAGTTGAGCGCGATAGATCTTTGGCACCAATCCAAAGTTTCGCTTCAGCACAGATAAGCTCTCCGTGCTCCAACCATCAATTTCCGGCAAAAATCCCACGCAAGTCTCCCGCTCAAAACTAAAACGCAGCGAAGTATATACTCCAATCATTCCTGGTCCATAAAGATTCTGCATCCCGCGCGCAATCCCCGCGTCTAATCACTCAGAGACGCTAATCAAACGCTCGCTCAAACGACAATTCAGTTTCGAAGGCTTCAACCGGGAGGTCGAGGCATTGGAAATTACCGAGAAAAAACAGGGACTTGATCCAACGCGATGGTTGGATTCTCAGGGCGATTATCTTTATCGCTACGCCCTGATGCGCGTGCGTGATGAAGCGGTCGCCGAGGACTTGCTCCAGGAGACTCTGCTGGCCGCGATCAGTGCCTGCAAGAGTCACGAAGGACGAAGTTCTGAACGTACGTGGCTGGTCGGCATCATGAAGCACAAGATCTTTGACTACTTTCGTCGCATCGCCAGAACTGCGCAATTCCAGGTTTACGAAGACGAAGACCGCGATTTGTTTGAGACCTCCGGACCCTGGCAGGGACACTGGCGCGAGAGTCAGGCGCCCATGAGTTGGCCTGTCGATGCCGCGCAAGTTTTGGAATCTCGTGAGTTTTGGGAGACGTTCGATCGCTGCTTGTCACAGTTGCCGCAGCAAATGTCGATTGCATTCACGCTCAGAGAGATCGAGGGCCTCAGCTCAACTGAAATCTGCGACATCCTCAACATCACGCAAAATAACTTGTTCGTGATGCTTCATCGAAGCCGCGCCAAACTGCGGCAACTGCTGGAAACCGAGTGGTTTTCCTACCGCGCCGCCGCTGCTTGAACTTGCCATTTTCAGCAGGTTGATTAGTTGATTATGCAGCCACATCGATATAGGAAGAAGAGGTTGATGGTTCGGGAACTGTGTAACCTTCCTCGCGCAACCCCTCAATGTGAAATTGGATTGCTTCCTGAATGTTGCGCTCGACTTCCTCTTTAGTCTGGCCTGTCGAACCGCAGCCTGGTACATCGGGAGAGTATGCGGAATAACCCGTTTCCGTTTTCTCGACGATAATTAAGTATTTCTTCATTGTTTCGCTTCTTTCATTCGCTCCCAATACCATAACACGGTCAACTACAGCCGTTCTGCCCACCCTGAAGAATTCTCTTGTAAGGATTTGTCTCCTGCGCCGACCAACAATCGGTTACGAAATCTGAAGAGGAGAATCTGAATTCATGTCGAACAAATTGAAGGTGGCTTTACTTGTACTGATTGTTGCCGGTTTGGGTGTCTGGTACGCGTTCCGGCCCGAGCGGCTTTTCATCAACCAAAAAGTTAATGAACAGTTTCCGACGGCCGCAGCAGCCAGCAATCAACTCGCTTCGGGGCAGTTTCACAGCGGCGCACACGAAACCAAAGGCATGGCGACAGTGTTTCAGCTCGCCGACGGCAAGAAGACGCTGCGCCTGACGAACTTCGAAACATCCAACGGTCCCGACGTACACATCTATCTCGTTGCCGCGCAAGACGCAAAAGACAACGACTCAGTTATGAAGGCAGGTTTCCTGGACCTCGGCTCTTTGAAAGGAAACATCGGCGATCAGAACTATGAGCTGCCGGCCAACGCTGACCTCGCGAAGTATCGTGCAGTAACGATCTGGTGCAAGCGCTTTAGCGTGAACTTCGGCACAGCGCCGTTGATGAACGATTCGATGCAATCGATGAACGTGCGATAAGTGCCCGTAAACGGAGTGCCATCATGAGCAGCAACAACCATTACGACGTAATCATTATCGGCACGGGCGCGGGCGGCGGCACACTGGCTTACACACTCGCGCCCTCCGGCAAAAAGATCCTTCTTCTCGAGCGTGGCGATTACGTCCCGCGCGAAAAGGACAACTGGAGCACGCGTGCCGTAAATCTCGAAGGGAAATACAACACCAAAGAGGCGTGGCGCGACAGCGACGGCAAGGAACTCCACCCGCACACCAATTACTTCGTCGGTGGAAATACGAAGTTTTACGGCGCTGCGCTCTTTCGTTTACGTAAAGAAGACTTCGGTGAGATTCGGCATCACGGCGGAATCTCTCCAACCTGGCCCATTAGCTATGACGAGTTGGAGCCTTATTACACGAAAGCCGAGCATCTTTATCAGGTACACGGCAACCGTGGTGAAGATCCGACAGAGCCCTGGGCCAGCGCGCCTTACAAATTTCCTGCCGTAAGCCACGAACAACGGATTCAACATCTGCACGACGATCTCGAACGCGCGGGACTTAAACCCTTTCACGTGCCGTTAGGAATCCGGATCGATGAAAAGAACGCGCGGAAGAGTCCCTGCATCCGTTGCAACACCTGCGATGGTCATCCGTGTTTGATCGGCGCCAAATCCGATGCACAAACGATCTGTGTTGACCCGGCGCTCGAACATGCGAATGTTTCGTTAGTGACTAATGCGAAGGTCATGCATCTGGAAACTAACGGCAACGCTCGCGAAGTCAGCAAGGTCGTCGTGGATCGCAACGGCGTTCGCGAGGAGTACTCGGGCGATATCGTCGTCGTCTCGTGTGGCGCTGTGAATTCCGCCGCATTGTTGTTGCGATCGGCTAACGACAGCCATCCGAATGGTCTCGCCAATGGTTCGGATGTTGTCGGTCGTCACTACATGGGCCACATCAATTCGGTGCTGATGGCCCTCTCCAAGTGTCCAAATCCGACCGTCTTTCAAAAGACACTCGCTATCAACGACTTCTATTTCGGTTCGAGAGAGTGGGACTACCCAATGGGCCACATCTCATTCGTCGGAAAGCTCGATGCCGACACGCTGAAAGCAGGCGCGCCCGCGATAGCGCCCGGATGGACGCTCGATTTGATGGCGAAGCACTCGCTGGATTTCTGGCTGACATCAGAAGATCTGCCTGACGCGAACAATCGCGTGACTGTCGATCGCGACGGTCAGATCAGCGTCAGCTACAAACTAAACAACGTCGAAGGTCACGATCGCCTGAAGGCGCAGTTGCAGAAAGCGATGAAGCAAACGAACTGTGACGTTCACGGACACGAGTGTCACCAGGGTTTGTTTTCACGAAATCTTTACCTGGGCCAGCGTCTGCCGCTCGCCGCAGTCGCACACCAGAACGGCACCGTCCGTTTTGGAAACGATCCAAAGACGTCCGCACTCGACCGCAATTGCAAAGCCCACGAGCTCGATAATCTTTACGTCGTTGATGCGAGCTTCTTCCCGTCAAGTGGCGCGGTGAATCCAGCGCTCACGATTATGGCCAACGCGTTGCGCGTCGGCGATCACCTGCTGGAGCGAATGAAATGAAACGGACCAAAGTCGCACTTCTCGGTTTACTGCTTACGCTGGGCATCTTCGTTCAAGCGACCGCACATCACGTCGTTCCACTTGTCGAACAAGTCGGCGCGATCGGCATGACGGTCTCGGACATGGACGCGTCGGTCGATTTTTATTCGCGAGTTTTGTCGTTTGAGAAGATTTCGGATGTGGAGGTAACGGGCGAGGATTACGAACGGCTTCAAGGCGTCTTTGGTTTGCGAATGCGCGTGGTGCGAATGCGACTCGGTGATGAGCTCATCGAGTTGACCGAGTATCTGACGCCGAAAGGCCGGCCCGTTCCGGTGGATTCGCGCAGCAACGATCGCTGGTTTCAGCATATCGCGATCATCACCAGCGACATGGACAAGGCTTACGCGCTACTGCGTCAAAACAAAGTCGAACATGCTTCGACTGGTCCACAGCGTCTGCCCGACTGGAACAAGAACGCGGGCGGCATCAAGGCTTTTTACTTTCGCGATCCCGACAAGCACTGGCTCGAGATCCTTCAGTTTCCGGAAGGCAAAGGCGATCAGAAGTGGCAGAAGAAGGACAAGCTGTTTTTGGGGATCGATCATACGGCTATCGTCGTCGGTGATACTGAGGCGAGTCTAAAGTTTTATCGAGATGCACTCGGCCTGCACATCGCGGGGGCCAGTGAGAACTACGGGACAGAGCAGGAACACCTGAACAACGTGTTCGGCGCAAGGTTACGCATTACGAGTCTTCGAGCCGCGAGCGGGGGGCCGGGCATCGAATTTCTCGAGTACCTTGCGCCGCGTGATGGGCGAGCGGCGCCTGCTGATGCGCGTGCGTCGGATTTGTTTCACTGGCAAACGACTCTGATCGTCAACACCGCGGATATGTTTGCGATGCGATTGCTTGCGCAGAACTCATGTTTTGTTTCACCCGGAGTCGTGGTGTTGAAGGATAAGAGTTTGGGTTTTAGTAAAGGCTTGTTAGCGCGAGATCCGGACGGGCACGTGATGGCATTAGTTGAGAGATAATTTCTCGCAAAGACGCAAAGAGAGCAAAGCGCTACCGCGTTTCTACGGCTCTCTTTGCCACCTTTGCACCTTTGCA
>Ga0075423_10004973_pt1 | contig 12377 bp, 10 predicted proteins | sample SoiMethybrSBSTD2_FD_80114 | JGI IMG/M metagenome (GOLD analysis project Ga0075423, IMG submission 80114) | Bulk soil microbial communities from a Populus tree surrounding site in Tennessee, USA - Soil MetaG P. TD hybrid SBSTD2 | ecosystem: Environmental > Terrestrial > Soil > Tree plantation...
GCGTGATCGAACACGTAGTCGGATGCCAGCCTGCGGATCCAGGGGAATCGACGGATGTCAATAGGAAGCCGGGTACCTGAAGCCGCCTCTGCCTGCGGGCGCGCGTCCTGTGGTGCCTTGTCGGAGAGACCAGAGTGGGACTGCAACGTTCGTACTGTTGCAGAGCCTCAAGCGCAGTGTCAAGAAAGCCGCCAGGGGGCTTCAAGAAAACTGAGCCGCGAATGTTACGATCGCCAGACCGCCTATGAATGCCATCCTTGCCCTGGAAGACGGAACCTGGTACCGCGGTGTCGCTGCCGGCGCATCTGGCGAGACGTCCGGTGAAGTCGTGTTCAACACCAGCATGACAGGCTACCAGGAAGTGCTCACCGATCCCTCGTACGCCGGGCAGATCGTCACGATGACCGCGCCGCTGATCGGCAACTACGGCGTCGCCAGCGGCGATGCCGAGTCGTTCATCCCACGTGTGGCCGGCTTCGTCATGCGCGAGTCGTCGCCCATCGCCAGCAACTGGCGTGCGGATGGCACGCTCCGCGAGTACCTGGTGCGCCATGGCATCGTCGCCATCGCCGACATCGACACGCGTGCCCTCACGCGTGTCCTGCGCTCGGCCGGTGTGATGCGCGGAGTCATTGCAACCGGATCTCCGGATCCGGTCGCGCTGGTCGAGAAGGCGCGCAGCATTCCGAAAATGGAAGGTGCCGATCTCGTCAAGGGCGTCACCTGCGACAGCCCGTTCGAATGGCGCGATCGCGCGCGCGATTGGGGCGAGGACGATCACGCCGAGTTCGGCATCTCGCCCGAACGGCGATCGTCACGGCGACTGCGCGTGGCGGCCTACGACTTCGGCGTCAAGTACAACATCCTGCGACGGCTCAGTACCTACGGCTGCGACGTGCACGTCTTCCCGGCGGCGGCGCCCGCGTCGGAGCTCCTGGCAATCGAGCCCGACGGCATCTTTCTGAGCAACGGCCCCGGCGATCCAGCTGTGCTCTCGTACGCGATCGATAACGTTCGCACGCTGGCCAACAGCGACGTGCCGATGTTTGGCATCTGCCTCGGACATCAGATCATGGGCCTTGCCGTTGGCGCGACGACGTACAAGCTGAAGTTCGGGCATCGCGGCGCCAACCATCCGGTCAAGGAACTGCGGTCGGGCAAGGTCGAGATCACATCGCAGAATCACGGCTTTGCCGTCGATCCTGATTCACTGCCATCCGATACCACCGTCACGCACCTGAACCTCTACGACGGGACGGTCGAGGGCTTCCGGCACAAGACCAAGCCGATCTTCTCGGTGCAGTATCATCCCGAGGCGTCGCCGGGGCCGCACGATGCCGACTATCTGTTCAGAGAGTTTCTCGACGCGATGGAGAAAAGATGAAAGCGGCACTGTGTCTGCATTCTGCATTTTGAATTCTGAATTTCAGCGCGAAGCGAACGAATGCCAAGGCGAAGCGATCTAAAACGTGTCCTGGTCATTGGCTCGGGACCGATCGTCATCGGACAAGCCGCCGAGTTCGATTACTCGGGGACGCAGGCGTGCAAGGCGCTTCGAAGTGAAGGCCTCGAGGTGGTGCTGGTCAACAGCAACCCGGCCACGATCATGACCGACCCCGAGCTGGCCGATGCTACTTACATCGAGCCGCTCACGCCCGAGATCGTCGAAGCGATCATCGAAAAAGAGCGGCCCGATGCCGTGCTGCCGACGGTCGGCGGGCAGACGGCGCTCAACCTCGCGGTGGCCCTGCACGAGCGCGGCGTCCTCGCCAAGTACAACGTCAAGTTGATTGGCGCGCAGATCGACGCGATCAAGGTGGCTGAAGATCGGCTGTTGTTCCGCAACGCGATGCGCGAAATCGGCATCGATGTGCCGCGAAGCGGCGTCGCGCGCAATCTCGAAGAAGCCCTCGTCATCGTCGAGGAGATCGCGTTTCCCGCGATCATCCGGCCGTCATTCACGCTCGGCGGCGTCGGCGGCGGCATCGCCTACAACATCGAGGAGTTCCGCGAGCTCGCCGGCCGCGGCCTCGACCTCAGTCCCGTCCACGAGATCCTCGTCGAGCAGTCGGTGATCGGATGGAAGGAATTCGAGCTCGAGGTGATGCGCGACGCCGCCGACAACTACGTCGTCATCTGCTCGATCGAGAACATCGATGCGATGGGCGTGCATACCGGCGACTCGATTACCGTCGCCCCAGCGCTGACGCTCACCGACAAGGAATATCAGCGGATGCGCGACATGGGTCGAAAGATCATCCGCCGCGTCGGCGTCGAGACCGGCGGATCGAACATCCAGTTCGCCATCGATCCGACCGACGGCCGCATCGTCGCCATCGAGATGAACCCGCGCGTGTCGCGATCGTCGGCCCTGGCCTCGAAGGCGACGGGATTTCCGATCGCGAAGATCGCCGCCAAGCTGGCGCTTGGTTATCACCTCGATGAGATTCCGAACGACATCACTCGTCTGACACCGGCCTCGTTCGAGCCGACCATCGACTACATCGTCGTCAAGTATCCGCGGTGGAATTTCGAGAAGTTTCCGCAGGCCGACCGCACGCTGACCACGCAAATGAAGTCAGTGGGCGAGGCGATGGCCATCGGTCGCACGTTCAAGGAAGCGTTTCTCAAGGCTGTACGTTCGCTGGAGATCGGGAAGGGCGGAAGCCTGTTCGGCGACAGCCTGACGCAGATCGAGGAAGAGGATGAAAGCGCGCTGCGCAAGCGCCTCGTGGTGCCGAGCGATCGGCGTATGTGGGCCGTGTTCCGCGCCCTGCGCCGCGGCTGGAGCGTCGAGACCCTGCACGAGCTGACGAAGATGGACCCCTGGTTCCTGCAGCAGTTCGCCGACATCGTCGAACTGCACCGGATGGCCGATCTCGGCGAATTTCGTGAGATGTCGACCGATCTGCTTCGCACGCTCAAGCGGAGCGGATTCAGCGACGCCGATATCGCCGGCGTGTACGGCATCGGCGAGGACGTCGTGCGCCAACGACGGCTCGAGACCGGCTTGGTGTCCGCATACAAGCGCATCGATACCTGCGCCGCGGAGTTCGAATCGTTCACGCCTTACATGTACAGCACGTATGAGCAGGTGGACGAATCCGATCCGACTCCCAGGAAGAAGGTGGTGATCCTCGGCAGCGGCCCGAACCGGATCGGGCAGGGGATCGAGTTCGATTACTGCTGCTGTCACGCTGTCTTCGGCTTCCGCGAGGAAGGCTTCGAGACGGTGATGATCAACTGCAACCCCGAGACGGTGTCCACCGACTACGACACCGCCGATCGCCTCTATTTCGAGCCGCTCACGTTCGAGGACGTGATGGCGGTGATCGAACGCGAGCGCACCGCCGGCGGTGATGTGTCGTGCGTGGTGCAGTTCGGGGGCCAGACGCCGCTCAAGCTCGCGCTACCGCTGCTCGAAGCGGGTGTCACGATTCTGGGTACGTCGCCGGACTCGATCGATCTCGCTGAAGATCGTCGACGGTTCTCGCAGCTGCTCTGGGAGCTCGGCGTCCCTCAGCCGGAAAGCGGCACCGCGGTGTCGCGCGATGAGGCGCGCGACGTGGCCGAGCGCGTCGGCTATCCGATCGTCGTGCGGCCGTCGTACGTGCTTGGCGGACGTGGCATGGCAATCGTGTTCGACGCGGGCGCGCTCGACCGATACATGACCGAGGCCGTCGACGTGTCCCACGATCGCCCGGTGCTGATCGATCGGTTCCTCGAAGACGCGTTCGAGTTCGACGTCGATGCCGTGGCCGATGCCGGCGGCGCCGTGGTCATCGGCGGCATCATGGAGCACATCGAGGAGGCCGGCATCCACTCGGGCGACAGCTCCTGCGTGGTGCCGCCGTTCATGGTGGCCGAGCGCCATCTGGCGACCATCCGCGAGTACACGCGACGGATCGCGCGCGCGCTGAAGGTCGTCGGCTTGATGAACATCCAGTACGCGATTAAAGACGACCGCGTCTACGTGCTCGAAGTGAACCCGCGATCGTCACGCACGGTGCCATACATCTCGAAGGCGACCGGTGTGCCGATGGCCAAGATCGCCGCACGTGTCGCAGCCGGGCGCACGCTCTCGGAGCTCGGAATCGTCGACGACCTCGAGGCGGCAGGTGTGTTCGTCAAGAGCCCGGTGTTTCCCTTCGTACGATTCCCCGGAGTCGACACCATCCTCGGCCCCGAGATGAAGTCGACCGGCGAAGTGATGGGCGGCTCCGACAACTTTGGATCGGCGTTTGGCAAGGCCATGATGGGCGCAGGGCAGCGGCTGCCCGAGAAGGGCTGTGTGTTCATCAGCGTGAACAACAGCGATAAGCAGGGCGTGCTTCCGGTGGCCCGCGATCTCTCGCAGCTCGGATTCACGCTGGCCGCCACTCGTGGTACGGCGGCGTTCCTGCGTGCGCACGGCCTCGACGTCGAGGTCATGTACAAGGTGAACGAAGGCCGCCCGAACGTGGCCGATCATCTCGTCAATCGCAGTATCGATCTCGTCATCAACACCCCGCTTGGCCGCGAGTCGTTCTTCGACGATCGGGCCGTGCGACGGGCGGCGACGATGGCGCAGGTGCCGTGCATCACGACGCTGACCGGCGCATCCGCGGCAGTGAGCGCGATTGGTGCCCTGCGCCGGCAGACGCTGACGGTGTGCTCGCTGCAGGACTATTACGGCGGCGTCGCGGCGGGAGCGCCAGTAAAGTAGAGGCGGGTACGTAGGGGCCGCCTTTAGGCGGCCCGTTAGGCCCGTTAGCGCCCCTTAGGCGGCCCATAATGGATGCCATGAGCGCCGAACGAGTCACGCAGGCTTGCGTCGCGACCGCGATGTGCCTGGTCGGGGCAGTGGCGGTGCTTGCGCAGCAGCACGCGCCGTTCCGTGCGCGCGTCGACATCGTTGAAGTGACTGTCGCCGTCATCGACTCGAACGGACGTCTGGTCACCGGCCTCACCAAAGACGACTTCCAGATCTTCGAAGACGGCGTCGAGCAAACGATCACGCAGTTCACCGATCAACGGGTGCCGGTGAGTCTGGGTCTCCTGCTCGATGCGAGCGACAGCATGCGCGGTCGACCGGTGGCGGACGCGCGGATCGCACTCGATCGCTTCGTCGGCGAGCTCTTGCTGCCGAGCGATGAAGTGTTCGTGGCGACGTTCAATCATCGGCCACGTCTTGCCGCGCGCTGGACGACGCCGCCGAATTCGCTTCGCGACGTGCTCGTCGGTCTCAAACCGTCGGGCGGCACCGCGATCTACGACGCGATCGCTGAAACGTCGATGCTCTTCGAGAAGCGCATGCACGTGCGAGCGGCGACGGTCGTGATCTCAGATGGCGCGGATACCGCCAGCGACCGGTCGCTCTACCAAGCGATCGAGGTCGTGCGCCACAGCGATGCGTTCGTGTACGCACTGGCGATCGATTCGCCGGATGCCAAAGCGTCGACGCGCGTGAATCCGGAAACGCTGCGTGAGATCACGGGCCTCACCGGTGGCTACACCGAGGTCGTTCGATCGGCGGCCGATCTCGGTCCAGCCACGACGCGCATCGCCGACGAGCTGAACAAGCAGTACATGCTCGGCTTCAGCTCCTCGAAACCGCCCGATGGCCTCTGGCGTCCGCTGCGCGTGCGCGTGCGCCATGGCGACTACCTCACGCGCGCGCGTCGCGGGTATTTCGCCGAGGCCCTCGCGCGCTGAGCGCGCATATCGACATCGACGCGCTACCAGCCCGAAAACAGGCTGCCCTCGTACCAATCCCAGAGAAACGACACGACCGCAGTGGAACTGCGCGGTCTGAGATTCACGGGGACACGCACGCCAGCGTTCATCCTTACGTGTTGCCGCCGGCTCAGCGTCACTTGTAGCTGAGGGAGAACATCCCACAACGCCGGTTCGCCGAACGCCATCTCTCGATCGCCTAGCACTTCGACCATCGGCGACCAGGCGCGGCCCCATCGCCCCTGCGCGAGGGTCTTGCCAGCGGCCACGCGCCAGAAGAGTTCGTTGTTGGCGGTCGAGATATTGAGCGGAATCTCGAACCCGGCGTGCGCGTGCACGAACGACTCGTGCGGCAGCATCTGGCTGAATGTGCCGAACGGCTCCACCATTGTGAGCCGGTTGCCGAGAAACTCCTGTTCCTTGCCCGTGGGAAAGGTCACCTCGCCGCCGGCAGCGAACAGCGAGCCAAGACGCGGGCTGTTGAAGACCGTGTGCTTGAACGCAAATGCGATGTCGCCAAGGCCACGATTCGACGTGCCGGCTGCGCGCGCCACGTTGAAAGGTACCGTGAGCTCGTATTGAGCGCGCGCGCCGATCCGGTGCTCGTAGACGAACTGCGTGTCCACTCGATTCGTGTAGTGCGTCGGGAATGCGCTGACGACGAACGCCTCGTTTTCGGGAAACGCCTTCTCAGTGAGCAGCGCTCGCGGGAGATTCAGATCGCCGCGCGGCCAGGCCGGATTCCGGCAGAATCGATGCACGTAGTCGGCCACGCGTGCGATCTCGTCATCCGATAGCGCATCGCCGAACGCTGGCATCTTCGGATCCAGCGCTCGCGCGCGTCCGCCCAGATGGATCGTCGCTCGCCAATGCCGATCTGGTTCAGCCGTTGAGAACTCACAATCGGTGAAGTCGGGCAGTCGCGTGTCGAATCCCACAGCGCTTCGCGGCATGCCCTTGCCGTCAGGGCCATGGCAGGAGCTGCACGCGGCCTCGTAGAGTTGTTCGCCCGTTTGCCGCGGCCGGGTTTCGGAGGCCGTGGTGGTTTGTGCAACGGACTCTGGCACCCAGCAGGTGAGGATGATTGCGAGGGCTGACACGCACCATCGTGATGGCTGGTTCATAGAGGCCGTTGAAGGAACGTCTAGGGCGGGGCCCGATCGGGGTCAGACCGGGGTCAGACCGGGGTCAGACCGGGGTCAGACCCCGCAGTTTCTGCGATCTTCGCACGGCGCGATGTGCGCAGGAATTGCACGCCGCTCCCGCTAACTTCCTGAGCGCCGCGCGTTCGGCCCCGACACTGCGCCTTGCATCCGTCTGGGCGTGCTCTCCGTTGGTCTGTTTCCAGCAATCGCTCTCATCGTCGGCGCGGTTTCCGCGTTGGCCCTGCCGCTGCACATGCACTGGGGGCTTGTGCTCGCGAGCTCGTGCGTCGGCGTCGCAGCCTGGTTCGCGAACGCGCGAAGAGTCACAACTATCACCCTGGCCGTCGGGTTCTGGGCGGCCGGCGCCCTGCTCACTGCCGACGCCCAGAACCGCGCGCTGCAGACGTCGTTGCGAGCCGAGCTCGATCGGGAGTTCGGCGGTTTCCTGATCGGCGCGGTGGGGCAGGAGCGCGCGCATGCGCCGATTGACGTGCGCGCAGTCCTGATCGAAGACGCCTCCGTCCGTGACACGTACGTCTCGCTTCGTGCTCATGTGCTCGCAATCCGTATTCGCGGCGAGTGGCGTCCGGTGGACGGCAACGTGATCGCCAGCGTTGGCGGCGACACCTCACTTCAACGTGCCAGTGAATGGCGAGGCGGCCGCACCATCACTGCGCCGATGACCTTCCGTCGTCCGGCGCGGTTCCTGAACGACGGCGTGCCCGATTTCGAACGCGATCTCGCGCTCAACGGGATCACGCTGCTCGCGTCGGTGAAAAGCGGCTTGCTCGTCGATGTCATCGCGCGTGGAGACCCGCTGGAGGAAATTGCCGCGATGGTCCGCAATCATGTCCGCCGCGCGATGGCCCAGTGGGTCGCGCCTCACGATGCGATCTCTGCGGCGATCGCAACCGCAGTGTTGATCGGCGACCGCGGTGGACTTCCAGACGAGACGCGCGATCGTCTGCAAGCTGCCGGCACGTATCACGTGATCGCGGTCTCGGGCGGCAACATCGCGATTCTGGCCGCGTGCATTAGCACGTGCCTCGCCCTCTGTGGTGTTCGAGGACGGATGGCATCTGTGCCGGCAATGGTGATGCTGTCGCTGTATGCGCTGGTGGCCACATCGGGTCCGTCCGTCTGGCGTGCCACGCTGATGGCGCTTCTGTATTTCGGCGCGCGCGCGCTCGATCATCGTGTTCCCGCATGGCATGCCGCTGCCGTCGCCGCGGCGCTGATGATGATCGTGCGGCCGCTCGATGTCCGCGATCCGGGGTTCGTGCTCACGTTCGGTGCGACGGCGGCACTGCTCGAGGGAGGGCGCTGGGGGCTCGCCATCGCGCCGCGATACAGAGTTCTGTCCTGGCTCGTGGCGTCGGTGTCTTCGTCGCTTGCCGTGGAGGCCGCGCTCCTGCCGGTGTCCGCGCAGATGTTCTCGCGGGTGACCAGCGCAGGTCTGCTGCTCAACCTGATCGCGCTGCCGCTGACGGTGGTCATTCAAGTCGCGGCGCTGGCCGCGGCTGTCTTCGATCGTCTGACATGGCTCGCGAGCGCCGCAGGATACGTAGCGAGTGGCGCCGCGTGGGCGCTCGTGAGCAGTGCCGACCTCGTGACCGTTGCGCCGTGGCTGTCGTCTCGTGTGCCCGCGCCAGGAGCCACGCTGATCGTCGCGTATTACGTCGCGCTGGTGGTCGTCCTTGCCATGCCACGAATGCGGCTGGCTGCGGTCTTCGTTCTTGCTGCTCTCGCCCTGGTCATCGGTCGCGGGATCAACGTGGGCGTTCGTGCTGCGTCACCGCCGACATCGTCCACGCTGCGGCTCACGATGTTCGATGTCGGACAGGGTGAAGCCATGCTGCTTGAAACACCGTCACACGAAACGGTGGTGATCGACACCGGCGGCTCTCCGTACGGCGCCACCGTCGATATCGGACAGCGCGTGCTTGCGCCCGCCCTCTGGTCGCGCGGCGTGCAATCGCTCGACACGTTGCTCATCACTCACGGCGATCCAGATCACATCGGCGGCGCACCCGCCGTGATCGACGATTTCACGCCGGGCCAGATGTGGGAAGGCATTCGCGTGCCCATGCATCTGCCGACGGAGATCCTCGCTGACGCAGCCGCACGCCGCCATGTCGACGTGCGCGCGTTGCGCGCCGGCGAGGACATGTGGGTGGGCGAGGTGCGGATTCGAGTCCTCAACCCTCCCGCGCCCGATTGGGAGCGCCGGCGCGTGCGCAACGACGACTCGGTTGTGCTCGAGGTCATCTATCGAGACGTGGCGCTGCTGCTTACCGGTGATATCGGCGCCGACGTTGAACGCGCGTTGATCCCGTCGCTCGTTCCCGCGCGTGTTCGCGTGCTCAAGGTCGGGCATCACGGCAGTCGCACGTCGACGACGCAGCAGCTGCTCGATGCTTGGCCGCCAAGCGTCGCGCTCATCAGCGCCGGCCGCGGGAACCGATTTGGGCATCCGACGCCGGAGGTGCTGCAGCGCTTGGAGAGATCAGGAGCGACGGTACTGCGCACCGATCGCGACGGAGAGATCACGCTCGAGACGGATGGTTACGCCGTTACGACGCGGACGTTCGTAGGCGGACGGTGATGCAGCACGACGTCAGCCACGAAGAGCACGAAGTCAGTCGCCACGAAGAGCACGAAGTCAGTCGCCACGAAGAGCACGAAGTCAGTCGCCACGAAGGGCACGAAGAGCACGAAGTCGGTCGCCACGAAGGGCACGAAGGACACGAAGTCAGTCGCTACGAAGAGCACGAGGTGCGCGCAGCTGGCCAGGAAGACCACAACGAGGCTTGGCCATCGAAGAGTACAGAGACAGAGCCGGCGTGAGGAGCTCACGTCACAGGAGGCCCTATGCTGACCCAAGTCACGAGTGATCTGCCCGCGGAGACGGAAGAGCTGATCTCACAAGTCATCGGCGCATCGATTCGAGTGCATTCGGAACTCGGGCCCGGGTTTCTCGAGAGCATTTACGCGAATGCTCTCGCGATTGAACTGGGTGTGATGGAAATCCCGTTCGAGCGCGAGTTGGGCATCACCGTGCACTACCGGGGACACCCGATTGCCGGCCATCGCCTCGATTTCGTCGTGGGCGGAGCCATCGTCCTTGAGATCAAAGCGGCGTCGCGAATCGATCCGATCTTTCAGGCGAAGCTGCTGTCGTACCTGCGAGCAACCAAACTGAGGGCTGGGTTGCTGATCAATTTCAACCTGCCGTTGCTTCGAGATGGAATCAAACGAGTCGTCGTGTAGCAACCTTCGTGATCTTCGTGTTCTTCGTGGCTGCTACTTCGTGATCTTCGTGGCTCTACGTCCCCGTCTGCGTAGCGACCTTGACCCGCTGCCACTCTGTTTCCATCTCGTCGAGCGTGGCATCGGAGATCGATTGCCCCTTCGTGGCAAACGCGTGCTCGACGGCTTCGAAGCGGCGTGTGAATTTCTCGTTGGCGCGGCGCAGCGCCGCCTCCGGCTCGATGCCCAGCTTGCGCGAGAGATTGGCGATGGCAAACAGCAGATCGCCCATCTCGTCCTCGGCGCGCGAGAGGTGGCCGGTGGCACCCGATTCGACCTCGCGCCGCAGCTCGCCGACTTCTTCGTCGATCTTGTCGAGCACGTCGGTCGCACGCGACCAATCGAATCCAACTGCGGCGGCGCGCGCGCTGAGCTCGTAGGCGCGCAGGAGAGAGGGCAGTGTCCGCGGCACGCCACTCAGCGTCGTCTTCGTCTTGGGCGTCAGGCCGGCGGAGGCGCGTTCGCGCGCTTTCAGCGTCTCCCACTTCTCGATCACCTGATTGCTCGTCAATGGCGAGTCGCCCGATTGCCGCGCAAAGACGTGCGGATGGCGGCGCACCAGCTTGTCGCTGATCGCGTCGATGGTGTCGGCAATCGTGAAGTCGCCGGACTCTTCACCGATGCGCGACATGAACACGACCTCGAACAGCACGTCGCCGAGCTCCTCGCAGAGCTGCTGCGGCGTACCGTCCTCGATGGCTTCGAGCGCCTCGTAGGTTTCCTCGAGCAGAAAGGGTCGCAGCGACGCCAGCGTTTGCTCGCGATCCCACGGGCACCCATCGGGCGCGCGCAGCGCGCGCATGATCTCCACCAGCCTCTCGAACCGTGTGCCAACGCCTGAGGTCATGCGGGACATGCTACCATTCGAACTTTGGCCGCCCTGTCGGGCGTGCAGAGGATCGGTGCCCGTGGCGGACAACGAAGCAGCACACGACGAAGACGACGCGCAGCAGGTCACCTTCATTGGTTTCGTGCTATCGCTTGCTCACACGGCCGCCTTTCATTTCGGCGACGTGCCCGATCCAGCCACCGGCAGGAACGGTGACGCCAACCTCGTCGCCGCCAAGCAGTTGATCGATATCCTCGCGCTGCTCGAAGAGAAGACGCGGGGTAATCTCAGCGCTGAAGAGCGCCAGCTGCTCGAACAGCTCGTCTACGAGTTGCGCATGCGATACGTCGAGGCGACGAAGAGCGAGCCTGAAGAGCCGTCGCGAATCATCATCCCGTGATGCGGATCGTGTTCCATCGCATCACCCCGAGCGCAGTCGAGGGGTAATGCCTGGCACGAGCGCGCCCGCGCGCGTGCTGTTCCTCGGCACTGGCACATCACACGGCGTTCCGATGATCGGCTGCGAGTGCGTCGTCTGTCGCTCCGCCGATCCGCGCGACCAGCGATTGCGTCCGTCGATCTATGTCGACGTTCCCGGCCACGCGTCGATCCTCGTCGATACCACGCCCGATCTTCGTCAGCAAGCGCTGACGCATCGCCTGTCGCGCATCGATGCCGTGCTCTTCACGCACGGCCACGCCGATCATGTGCTCGGGCTCGATGAAGTCCGCCGCTTCAACGCCATTCAAGGTGGACCGGTTCCGTGCTACGCCATGCGTGAGACCTGGCAGACGCTGCACAAGACGTTCTATTACATCTTCGACGGCAAGCCGCGGAAAGGCGGCGGCATTCCCGAGCTCGAGCAGCACGAGATCGACGGTCCGTTTGCGGTGGGCGGCGTGCGGATCGTTCCCGTGCCCATCTGGCACGGCGACATGCCGGTGCTGGGATTCCGCTTCGGGTCGTTTGCGTATCTCACCGACTGCAATCGGATCGGCGACGACGCATGGGCACTGATTGACGGTGTCGAGACCCTGGTGATCGATGCGCTGCGCGATCGCCCGCACTCGACGCATTTCAGCGTGCAAGAAGCGCTCGACGTGGTCGCGCGCGTCGCGCCCCGGCGCGCGTACACCACGCACATGACACACGACCTCGGCCACGCCGCCACCGCGGCGCGCCTGCCCGCCGGCGTTGAACTGGCATATGATGGGCTCGTGCTCGACGTGCGAGTCGACGTCGGGTGAATGGATACTGGTGAATGGACACCATCCACTTCCCCGACGACCCCCGGCCACCGTGGCTGGTGCATCCGGTTCTGGCGCTCGGCAACTTCGACGGTCTGCATCGCGGACATCTCAAGATCATCGAACGCGTCC
>Ga0075423_10004974_pt1 | contig 12375 bp, 10 predicted proteins | sample SoiMethybrSBSTD2_FD_80114 | JGI IMG/M metagenome (GOLD analysis project Ga0075423, IMG submission 80114) | Bulk soil microbial communities from a Populus tree surrounding site in Tennessee, USA - Soil MetaG P. TD hybrid SBSTD2 | ecosystem: Environmental > Terrestrial > Soil > Tree plantation...
CGAGGCGCTGCTTCAGCTGCTCGAAAGCCAGATAGAGCGCCCCCTTGCCGCGCGGCTCCATGATCTCGACATAGAGCTGGAGGTCGCCGCGCGCGGCATAGACGCTTACGCGGCCGAAACAGAGCACCTCCATGCCGTCTTGCGGTTCAAAGGCGAGCCCCTGCCCCTGGCGGCGAAACATCACCGCGCCGATCTGGCTCTTGTCGTCTTTCAGCGTGAAATAAAGATGGCCCGAAGGGGGGACGCGGAAGTTGGAAATCTCACCCACGACCCAGACTTCCCCCACCTCGCGATCGAGGGCCCCCCTGATCGTCTGGCTCAATTCGCTGACGGTAAGATAGGCGGGAACCAGGTTGTCGAATAAGGGCAGGTCGTTTTCCCGTTTGCCCATAACGAGACTATAAAGCAATTAGCCCTCCGAGTGGAGGGCTAATTGCGAGAGACCTCAGTGGCAGGAGTGGGAGTGTCTTCTGTCACTAATGTATGGATTTTCTTTTTCTTCTCAGTCTTTGTTCGTCAACACAAGCTGCTTGAAAACATCCCAGCCCTTCAAGAGCTCGAGCGCGCGCTTGAGCTGCGCATCGTTCTCCGTGCCCTCGTTGGGCGGCGTCGGCTGGACCGTCCGGTTGTCCTCTTCGGGCTTCTTCTCGCTCTCTTTCGAATCCTTCTGCGGCTCTTTGATCTCCGGCTTTAATGTCGGATTGCGCAGATGGCCGGGCAGATTTTCTTCTCTGAGAATCGGACGATTCTTGTCTTCGACTTTCGTCTCAGGGATCACCACCGGGTTCTCGATGACGATGTCGGGCACGATGCCCGTCGCCTGAATCGAGCGCCCTTTGGGCGTGAAGTAGCGCGCGGTCGTCAGACGCAGCGCGGAGTTATCGTCGAGCGGCAAAATCGTTTGCACGGAGCCCTTGCCGAAGCTCTTCGTGCCGAGAATGACCGCGCGCTTATGGTCCTGCAGCGCGCCCGCGACGATTTCCGACGCGCTGGCGCTGCCGCCGTTGATGAGCACGACGATCGGAAAATTGCTCCAGGTGCCTTCTTTATGCGCGAAATATTTCTGTTTCTGGCTGTCGAGCCGTCCGTCGGTGTAGACGATCATCCCGGACTCGAGAAACATATCGGACACGCGGACGGCCTGGGTCAGGAGGCCGCCGGGATTGTTGCGCAGATCGAGCACCAGCCCCTTCAAGCCGCCTTTCTCCTTGCTCAGCGTCTCGAGAGACTTCTGCAGGTCGCGGTCCGTGCGCTCCTGAAACTGTGCGAGCCGAACGTAGCCGTAGCCGTCTTCGAGCACGCGGCTGCGTACGCTTTGCACGCGGATCGTATCACGCATGAGGTTGAAGTTCAGCAGCTCCGAGATGCCCTCGCGCTTGATCGAAATCGTGATCTTCGTGCCCCGGTTGCCGCGCATCTTTTTCACCGCGTCGACCAGCGTCATGTCCTTGGTGAACTCGTCTTCAATCTTGATGATCTGGTCGCCGGCCTTGACGCCTGCCTTGTAGGCCGGCGTGTCCTCGATCGGCGAAACGACGGTAAGGATGCCGTTGCGGATCGTGATCTCGATGCCGAGGCCGCCGAAGCGCCCCTGCGTGTCCATCTGCAGGTCTTTATAGAGATCCGGTGTGAGAAACGCGCTGTGCGGGTCGAGCGAGCTCAGCATGCCGTTGATCGCGCCGGCGACGAGATCCTTCGAGTTGACCTCATCCACATAGTTTTTCTTGACGATCGACAGGATGCTCGTGAAAGTCTCGATGTTCTCGTAATCTTCGCGCGGGACCGCCGATACGTTTGTCACGACCTGACCGCTGAACACGAAGACCAGGCCGAGACAAAAGACGATCCACATGAGCGAAAACTTATGCCGGGTAACCAACTTCATGACAAACTCCTCGGAAAAAAAGATAGAGGAAATTCACTTTATCCTAAACCGAAAAAAATTGCTAATCATTTCCGAAACCAGGGGGTCGGATCGACGGGTTTGCCGTCTTTTCGGATCTCGAAATAGAGCCGGCTGCCCGCCAGCGAGTCGCTGTCGCCGACCTCGGCGATTGCCTCCCCGCGCCGCACCGCGTCGCCCGGCTGCTTAAAAACCTCCGCTAAGTGCGCGTAAACTGTATAATATCTCTCTCCGTGGTCGATGATGACCATCTTGCCGTATCCCGAAAAACGGTCGGCGAAGACCACCTTCCCGGCTTCAACGGCTCGGACCTCCTCCCCAAGCGGGGCATCGATATCGATGCCCCTGCGGAAGAGCTCCGCGGAAAATTCCGGGTGAAGCGTCTTGCCGAATGTGCCGGCCAGCCTGCCGCGGACGGGATAGTCGAGTTTGCCCCGTAGGGCTTCGAACGCCGCGCCCGACGGGGACTGCCTCGGCACCCCCGCCGAGCGGCGATTGAGCTCGTCGAGCATTTTTTGCAGTCTCGCGGCGGCCTGTTCGAGCTCTCTCAGCGCCTGCTGGCGTCCCTCTTTCTCGCGCCGAACAGACGCCAGCAGGAGCGCTTTTTTCTGCCGCTCGGCGCGGATCGCTTCGTTGATGCCGGTCAGCCTCTTTTTCTGTTCGCTCGCCGCGGCTCTTTTCTCCTCCAGCTCCCGAGCCACGGCCTTTTGCCGCGCCGACTCATCGTCCAAGCGCTCGATCTGCGCGTTGTCGTAGGCGAGCGTCGCCGCAAGATAGCGCTGCCGCCGCATGAGCTCGCCGATCGTCTCGGCGCCGCTCAGCAGGACAAAAAGGCTGCCGGAGCGCTGCCAGCGATAGAGCGCCGCCGCCCGGCGCTTGAGCCACTCCCTCCGCGTCCCGAGCGATGCTTCGATTTTTTTAAGCTCGGCTTCTTTGCGCTCGAGATCCGCGAGCACCGATTGCAGCGCGGCGGCGGCTCTTTTCAAATCCTTATTTTTTTTATCCAGCTCGGCGTCGATCTTGGAAAGGCTTCCTAGGACCGAACCCTCTTTTTTCTTCGCTTGGCTGAGCCCCTGCCGCTGCTGCTCGATCTTTTTTTTGACGCCTTCCAATTCGCGGGTGGGCTCGGCCGCATAGGCGAGAAACGATAAAAACACCGCGAGGAAAATCGCTGCGAAGAGCTTGACCATCGGTTCAAAGCTGGCGGCGGAGCGCGAAGAAGCTCCCGGCGGCGCCGATCGAGCAGCCCAAAATCAAAAGCCATGCGCAGATTTCCGGGCGCAAAAAACGGATCTGTTGAATTGAGAAAAGTCCGAGCGTGTAGGACAGCTCAGCCGAAGCTAGCGCTAGCAACGCCCATAATAACAGGAGCGACAGCACGGCACCGGCGAGTCCCTGCACCAAGCCTTCGACGATGAACGGCAGGTGAATCGCGCCCGGCGGCGCGCCCACGAGCTGCATGACCTCGATTTCTTCCCGCCGCGCGGCGATCGCGAGCTTCGCCGCATTGCCGACGATGAAGAGCGCCGCGATCAAGAGAACGCCGCCGAATATCCATTTCGCGGCTTCGATCGAGATGAGGAGCAGACTCAGCTTCTCCGTCCATTCCTCGGGATAGTCGACCTGGACAACGCCCCGCTCCGCGCGCAACCGGCGCGCAACTCCAGCGACGGAAGCAGGATCGCGCGCGGTGGGCTTGAGCGCAATCTCGAACGAGGCGGGAAGCGCGTCGGCGGAAAGGCCCTCGATCACTCCGGACTGCTTTCCGAGCGACTTTCTGAAGCTTTCCCACGCCTCTTTTTGCGATACGAAGCGCGCCTTTTCTACTTCGGGATAAGCGGCGACCCGCCCCAAGAGCGGCTCTACCTCCGCCGCCGCGAGCCCGCCGTCGAGATAAGCGAAAAGCTGCATGCCGCTGCCCCAGCCCGCGGCCATGCGATAGAGATTTTCCTGGATAATAAGAAAACCGCCGAAGACAAACAGGGCGAGCGCCATCGTGCCGGCGGTGAGGAGATGGCTCCAAAGCAGCTGGCGAAAGCTTTGAGCCGCGCGGCGGAAGACAAAGGCGGGCCGCGGTCGATTCAGAGCGCGGCCTCCTGGACGTGCGGCGCGACTTCGAGCAACCGGCCGCCGTCGAGCAGCACGGTCCGCGCGGACAAGCGCCCGATGCGCGCGGCGCCGTGCGAGGCGATCACCACGGTCGTTCCCCGCTCATTAATGGCGCCGAGCAACCGCATCGTCTGCTCCGCCGCCTCAGAGTCGAGGCTACCTGTAGGCTCGTCGGCGAGTACCATAACGGGATCATTCACCAGCGCGCGCGCCAGAGCAACCCTTTGTTGCTCGCCGCCCGAGAGCTCGGCCGGCTTTGCACCGCTTTTGCCGGCGAGACCGAGCTCACCTAGCAGACTCCTCGCCAGCCTCCTACTCTCGCGCGCCGAGCGTCCGACGACCTCGGCGGCGAGCGCCACGTTATCGATCGCCGTCATGGTCGGCAGCAGCTTGAAATCCTGAAAAACCAGGCCGATCTCTCGCCGGAGCGCGGCCACGCCGCGGACCGGAAGCCGCCCGACGTTTCTCCCATTGACGATCACCTCGCCGGCAGTGGGATCTTCGGCGCGATAAAGAAGCCGTAGAAGAGTCGTTTTCCCGGCGCCGCTCGGGCCGATCACGAAGACGAATTCGCCTTGGGCGATTTCGAGATTGATGTCGATCAGGGCGTGATGATCGGGGGGGTAGAGCTTGGAGACGTCAAAGAGCTGAATCATTCGAGAAAATCGGGCCGAAAAGTCCGTATCAGCTTGACATCGGGGGGCAGCGGCTGTAAGACTGTCTCTGAATCCTGCGATTTGCTCCATTTATAAGCTATGTTTCCATTACTTACAAGCATCTCCACGAGCGTCCGCTCTACGAATCATTTCGATAAATTTCGCATCGTCCTGATCAAACCGTCGAAGTACGACGACGACGGCTATGTGATCCGATTTTGGAAAGGCGTGCTGCCGAGCAACACGCTGAACGTGCTCCATGGCCTCACCGACGACGTCAAGCGCCGCGGCGTGCTCGGCGACATCGAGCTCGAGGTCATTACCTTCGACGAGACGGCGGAGAAATTGCCCGTCGGTAAGATCATCCGCTGGGGCCGACGGCCGCGCACGAAGCTGCTCGTCTGCCTCGTCGGCGTTCAAACCAATCAGTTTCCCCGCGCGCTCGATCTCGCCAAGCAGTTCCGCGCCGAAAACATCGACGTTATGATCGGCGGCTTTCACACGAGCGGCACGATTTCGATGCTGGGCGAGCAGGAGCCGGATATCCAGGAGCTTTTCCGCGAAGGGATCACGGTCATCTCCGGCGAGGTCGAAGGCAAATGGGAGGGCATTCTAACCGATTGCCTCAAAGGCGAGCTGAAGCCGCTCTATCACTACGCCCAGGACCTGCAAAACCTCGTCGACATCGGCGAATCGCCGCTTCCGGTCACGAGCCCCAAGACGATGAAGCACTTCGCGCAGCCCGCCTTCGGCACGGCGGACACGTCGCGCGGCTGCCCATTCGCCTGCTCGTTCTGCACCATCATCAATGTGCAGGGGCGCAAAATGCGCGAGCGCAGCCCCGAAAGCATCGCCGCGCTCCTGCGCAAAAACTATGTCGATAACGGCGTGACGTTTTACTTTTTCACCGACGACAACTTCGCGCGAAAAAAGCTCTGGCGCGAGACATTTCTCGAGATCATCAAGCTGCGCGATGAAGGCATCAAAATCTCCTTCATGATGCAGGTCGACCTCGCAAAAAAGCCCAAGGATTTCGTCCCCCTGGCTGCCAAGGCGGGCTGCACCCAGGTCTTCATCGGCATGGAGAGCGTCAACCCGGAGAACTTAAAGGCCGAAGGCAAGGCGCAAAACAAAGTCGAAGAGTACCAGAACATCATCAAGGAGTGGCACGACGCCGGTATCGTCGTCCACACGGGATATATCATCGGCCTTCCCTGGGATGACATCTCCGGCGTCAAGCGCGACATCGACTATCTCATGAACACGATCGGCCCCGACCAGGCGTCGTTCTTCATGCTGACGCCGCTGCCGGGCTCGCAAGACCACAAGGAGATGAAGCAGCGCGCCGAGTGGATGGATCCCGATTTCAACAAGCGCGACTCGTTTCACGCGACCATCGAACACTCGCGCATGAGCGCCGAGGAGTGGACCGCAGCGTACGAAGACGCGTGGGCAACTTTTTACAGCAAGGAAAACATGATCCGCGTGCTGTCGCGCTGGAGCCACAACCCGAAAGTTTATTGGAATTTGATGTCGGTCTTCTTCTGGTACAAGAATGCGGCGATCATCGAAAAACAGCATCCGATGATCGCGGGCTTCTTCCGCTTAAAGGACCGCACGGCGCGCCGCTCGGGCTTCGCCGTCGATGCGCTCCCCGTCCATTGGTGGAAGCGCTCGGGCGAGATCGCCCGTTTGCTCATAGCATGGGTCAAGTTCGTCAAGGAAATGGAAGAAGTCTGGCTCCAGAGCCGGAAAAAGAGCGAGCGCGAGGAGCGCTGGCTGCAAGAGATCCAGAGGATACAGGGCGAAATCTGGCAATCGCTCAAAATCGCCGAGTGGCAAAAGCTCTATAACAACGCCAAGGCGATGTTGCCGGACAAGGGCAAGGCCCTCCTCGACCCCCTCGAAGAGCAGTGCTCGAAAGTGATCGTCAGCCGCAAGGATTTGAACGCTTTTTTAAGGCGGTGGGCTGGATTGCAGAAGCGGCTCGCCAAGCTCCGCGCCTATCTGCCCGACAGCGACGCGACTCGCCGCCTGGTCGATGAGATGTCGCGTCTGCACAAGAGCGCATGGCCGGGAAACAAGATCCACGAATGGCAGGAAGCCTACGCCAGACTCCGTCACGTGCTGCCGCCGAAGACGCATCTGATGCACGTCAAGTTCGATATCCAGAGCAACCGCGCGGTTTACTCGCGCCAGGACCGCGAGCGTTTTTGGACGAGCACCGTGGAGCAGCTGAAAGCGATGCGCCTTCTCCATGTGCGTCCCTGGAAGCTCGTCACGAACTTCGTCAAGGACTTCGACCTCACCACGTCGTTCGCGGCTACGTTCAAAGCCGCGAATCGTAATCACTAGTGCAGGCGTACTGCGCCTTTTTTTAGCTCCACGACCCGCTCCCGAACGTCGTCGATGTCGCTCGCATCCGGCGCAAGCCTGAGATACGTCTCCAGATCGCCGATCGCCTGCTGGAAGCATTCGAGCTTAAGGTAAAGCATCCCCCGGTCCCTGATCTCCGGCGCGGACGAAGGCTCGAGGATCACCAGACGCTCGGCCGCGGAGAGCGCCTTCAAAAGGTTTTCCTCGCTTAAATAGATCCCCTTTAAATTGTTGAGCATCCGGTGGATGATCTGGCGGTGCGTCACGGGAGCGAGAAACTCGGGCCGAAGGGCCACTTTTCCGGCGTATAAACCATCGAGCAGGGTCTGAAGGTCCTCGAACGTCCGGACCTCGCCCTTATCGAAGGGATCGATGACGATCTCCTCGTCGCTTGCTTCATACTTTACGAGAAAATGGCCCGGGAATCCGACGCCGCCGAGCTTCAGCCCGACGCGCTCCGCGACTTCCAGGTAGAGGACCGAAAGCGTGATGGGAATGCCTTTTTTCCTCTCGATGACGTCGTTTAAGAAGCTGTTTCGCGGGTCGTAATAGTCGCCCTGGTTGCCCCGGAAGCCCTCCTGATTGAAAAGCACGTAATTGATGGAGGCTATGAGGCGGTAGGGATCGCTCTCGCCGCCCGCGAAGCCGCGCGCCCGCGCCGCGCATTCGTCCAGCTTCGCGAGGTACACTTCGGGCCGGAGCGCCGGATATTCATCCTGCGCGACGGCGAGCGCCGCGCGCGCGAGATCGATCTCACCCGCGGCGGCGACGGCGCTGCGAAAGGCACTATGGCGTTCGTTGCCCATCCATTTTTTTGTTAGCGCGGCTCGGAGATGACGTCAACGAGCGCGGGAAGCTTTTTTTCCTGCACGATTTTGAGCGCGCGCTCGATCGCGGGCCTCACCTCGGAGGGCTTCGCGATCGGCCCCTCGGCGTGGACGCCGAAGCCGCGCGCGACCTGCGCGTAATCGACAGGCGGGTCGCTCACGTGCGTGCCGATGCCGGCGTTCTCCACCGGCCGCTTGCGGAACTTCGCGATCTGGATGCCGTGCTCCTCGGAGTTATAGAACGACTGGTTGTTGTGCATGAGGATCAGCAACGGGATTTTATGCTTGGCCGCGGTCCAGAGCGCGCTCGATGTCATCAGGAGATCGCCGTCGGACTGGATATCGACGCACAGCGTGCCGCTCCCCTTATGCGCGAGCGCCGCGCCGATCGCCGCGCTCATGCCGTATCCCACGCCGGCGCCGCCGCTCGTGCCTAAATGCTGCCGCGGCTTGGCGAAGTCCCAGAGCTTGCGCGCCCAGCCGTTGGCGCTGCCGTTCACCAGCACCCAGTCGTTTTTCTTGATCGCCTCGCCCAACTCGTAGGCGAGAAAAGCCGTGGATACGGACTTGCCGTCGGCGGTGCCGCGCGCCTCGCTCTGCCACTTGGCCCTGAGGTCGTCGTGGCGCTTTTTGATCTCGCTCGCCCGCGCATCATTCGCCCCTTTTTTATTCCCGAAAAGCTCGCGGCAGAGCCGGGTCAATTCCGGCACGGCGACCGAGCTGTCCGCGGCGATCGGCACGTCGATCGCCTGGAGGACCTGATAGTCGCCGCACCAGCTGCGCACGAGCATGTCGGCGAGCGTGATGTGGATGATCTTCGCGTTGCCGGTCACGTACTCGGAGACGCGCGTCGTGCGATTGACGCGCGTCAGCGACCCGTAAAGGTCGATCACGTCGAGCCCCAGAATGACGTCCGCCTTTTCCAGCAGTTCTCTCGAGCCGTCGGTCACATCGAGCGGATGGTTGTTCGGGAAATTCATCCGGTTGCCCTTGTCGACGACCGGAATCGCGAGCAGCTCCGCGAGCTCGACGAGCGATTTCATCGCCTGCGGGTTGCGGCCGTACATGTCGGCGATGATGAGCGGCGCCTTGGCTTCGACGAGGAGCTTCGCTGCGCGCTTCATCGCCTCGGGATTCCCCTGCATCGGCGCGGGCGGCTCGTAGCGCGTGACGTCGGGGAGATCGAACGCGCCGCTGAGCGCGTCTTCCTGGAGGTCGGCGTCGTAATTGATATACACCGGCGCCATCGGATCGGTCGTGGCGATGCGGTAGCCGCGAATGAACGACTCCGGGACGCTCGCGAGATTGTAGGGCTGATCGTCCCATTTGACGTAATCGCGCACCTGGTTGCCCTGAACCAGCGCGGTGTGAATCCAGTCGATGCGCGGGCGGCGGCGCGTCGTATCCATCGGGCCGGTGCCGCCCAGCACCATGATCGGCACGCGATCACACCACGCGTTGAAAATCGCCATGCTCGCGTGCTGCAGGCCGACGATGTTGTGCACGATCGAGATCATCGGTTTGCCCTTCGCCTTGGCGTATCCGTGCGCCAGGGCGACGGAGATCTCCTCATGGCAGCAGAAGATCACTTCGGGACGGTAATTGCCGCCGTAGTTCACGATCGAATCGTGAATGCCGCGGAAGGTCGCGCCCGGATTGAAGGCTGCGTATTCGATGTCGAAGGCCTTCATCAAGTCGACGATGACGTCCGAGCCGTATTCCGGCCGCTTTTTTTCCAACGGTGCGCGTTTTGCCACGATTCGTCCCCCTTTTATTTTGCTGAGAAATCGGGATTGAGATTTAGAAGTGCAATAAATCGAGCGCTTACTTCCGCTCCAGCAGCCCGCGCTGCGAGAACAATTCCAGCGTTTCCAGCAAGTCCCCTTCTCTGCCGCCGCTTTCCGAAGGCTTGGCCAGATCGAGCGCCGCGATCTCTTCGAGTATCTTTCTCGTCGCCGGCGCGATCACGGCCTCGAGGCCGTAATGGCGAAACGTTTCGGTGAGCTCGCGCATCTCCTCGGCGCGGCGGCCGGCATGAAGCGTCAGCGCGGCGATGCTCCCGCCGACTTTATCGAGAAGGCCCGGAAAGCTTTCCTCATAGCGCTTCATGATGGGCTGCAATAAATCAAACTTTCGCGCGCCGAGCAACAGCTCGGTGAACAGGCCCTGAAGCCCTTTGGTGAGCCCGGCATAGACGATCTTGAACGCCGAAGCCTGGCCGATCTCGCCTCCGAGGAGCTCGACGTTGATCCCCGCCTCTTTGAGCGCGAGCAGCTCTTCCGCGCGGGGTCCAGAGACATACACGGCGGCGCGCGCGAGCTTCGCCGCCGAGCCGATGATGCAGCCGTCGACGAACGCTGCTCCCGCCTGCGCGATCGCCTGGCCGGCCGCTTGCGCCGTCATCGGCGAGATCGCGTTGGCGTCGAGATAGAGACACTCTTTTCGTTTCGCTTTCGCGAGCGTGCGGCCGACCTCGGCGGCGATTTTTTCCGCCGCCGACGGCACGACGATCGAGACGATGAGGTCCGCCTGGGCAGCGAGCTCCGGCAGAGGCAGGATGCGCGCGCCCGCGTTCTCGGCGCGCTTGCGCGTCACGTCGCTTCGCCCCTCCGTCGCCGTCAGCACCTCGACGCCATGCTGCTTCAGTAGGCGCGTCCAGTGAAAGCCCATCTCGCCGATGCTCAAAATCGCAATGCGTCGAAATCCCATGGTCAGCCCTCTCCGTTGATCACGTCGATCATCTGCCTCAAGCGGCCGAAATTGCGTCGATTAAAAGGGATGAGCAGGCGCGGATAGGAAAGCGCCGCCGCGTCGTCCATCTCCTCCGGCAGCGGGCCGGTCTCTTTGACCTCATCGGTGAGAATGTCCCGGAAATTTTCGTTGAGAACGCGGATCAGAGCGGGCGTCGGAGGCTCGAGCAGGCGCATAACCAGCTCGCGCTTCACGTAGCGATAGGAGTGGAACTTCCGGTAGAACTGCTTGATCTCGGCCACCGCCGCCGCCGCGCTATCGACGATGCGAAAAAAGGAGAGGTCCTCCTCGGAGATGTAGCCGTCGCCGAGCAGGCGCTCTTTGACGAAAACGAGCCAGTCGCTCCAGTAGCTCCGCCCCGGGAGATCGACCATGACGATCGGGACGATCTGACTCTTGCCCGTCTGCGTGAGTGTGAGCACTTCGAGGGCTTCGTCGTGCGTGCCGAAGCCGCCGGGAAAGAAAGCGAAGGCGTCGCCCTCTTTGACGAACATGAGTTTGCGGGTGAAGAAAAAGTGGAACGGCATGTGCTTGGCGTCGCCCTGAATGAAGCGGTTGGGCATCTGCTCGAACGGCAGCTTGATATTGACGCCGATGCTCTTGGCCCGACCCGCGCCCTCGTGCCCGGCCTGCATGATGCCCTCGCCCGCGCCGGTGATGACCATGAATTCCGCTTCGGCGATCCGGCGCGCAAACTCGACCGCGAGCGCGTAGTAGGGATCGCTCTCCGGCACGCGCGCCGAGCCGAAGATGCTGACCTTCCGCACCGAGCGGAACGGCGAGAAAAGCCGGAACGCGCGCCGCATCTCGCGCAGCGAGCGGACGAGAACTTTCAGGTCGCCGCGGTCGAGATCGCGCTTGGCGAGGTCGAGGACCAGGTAGAGCAGCTCCGTCAGGAGATCCTGGTTCGCGCTCGTCGGCTCCTCTTTGAGCCAGGCCTCGACCTCATGCACCAGGTCGTTGAGGGTGAGTCGTTTTCTTCGCGCCATGCGTTAACTGTTTATCGAAACATCGCACAACGGCGAAGGAATTAAAAGAAAGCCGATGCGTGGATATGATGAGGGATGCGAGGGTTATGTCTTGTTGTCTCTTCTGACGTCGATGATCCGGTGGACCTTTTTCCCCTCAAGTGATCGCTCGGGACTGATCACGGATTGGGCCGAACAATGCGGGCACGGAACGACTTGCGGGAGAATGGGAATTCTCTCCACCGACAGCCGGCTGATCGTGAAGCGGCCGCCGCATTGGTGGCAGCAGAGCACAACCGTCCACTTCCCCTCCCCCGCCTGGGCCATACGCGTTCAGTCTAAAGGCTAAAGATGGGTGCGTCAATACAGCGACTCCATTTCCCGATGAAGGTTATACCGGCGGCGATTTGCCGGAATCCACGAACTGCGCTAAGGCTCGAACGTGCGCTGCAGGAGACGTTATGAAGTATCACGACATATCGCTCAACTTGTCCGCCGAGACCGTGCGCTGGGCGACTTCTACGCCGTTCGAGCTCGTCGAGCGGCGGCGTATGAGCCGCGGCGACCAAAATAATTCTTCCGGCGCAATCGATGAGCCTTCACGCCGGAACGCATATCGACGCACCGTTTCATTTCGTGGCCGACGGCGCGACGATCGACGAGCTACCTCTCGAACGCTTCATCGGCCCGGCGCTGGTGCACGCAGTGGAGACGGAGCGCTATATCGAGCCTCGGCACTTAGCGGCGCTCGATCTCGACGGCGTCAGCCGCGTCCTGTTCAAGAC
>Ga0075423_10004975_pt1 | contig 12375 bp, 5 predicted proteins | sample SoiMethybrSBSTD2_FD_80114 | JGI IMG/M metagenome (GOLD analysis project Ga0075423, IMG submission 80114) | Bulk soil microbial communities from a Populus tree surrounding site in Tennessee, USA - Soil MetaG P. TD hybrid SBSTD2 | ecosystem: Environmental > Terrestrial > Soil > Tree plantation...
AGGGAGCTGGAGGATTTGTACGCTTCCCAGTGACGAATCTCTGCAAATTCGATGTTGCAAGGTACTAGGGTTGCGGTGTATACTAGCCGCGTAGTTAGTACTACAGTTGGAGTTGTTTGAAAATAGCTGATTGGAATGCCAACGAGTTTTCAAACACATCGCCAGTCGATGGCTTTCTGTAGGCATATTTTACTAAGTCCAACTGTAGTACTAAGACCTCTCCGGCATTTGATGCCTTCCCTCCCGCAGTGCATCCGCACATGCCTCGATGCGCAGAACCTGTGCCATACATGTTGCAGTGCAGCTGCCGACGGTACACATACAGCCAATGCATCCCTGTTAGCGACGGAGGCATGATCACTCGACGCGGAACCGCATCCCGGAGTCCCTTTCAGGGGGTCCGGGGGGCCGAGCCCGCCCACGGCGTCGCAGCGCGCACAAGCCACCAACGCGCGGGTGTGGAGCACGCCGCCCCGCACAAACATGCACCAGACCTGGGCCAGAAAAGCGATCGGCTGTATGCTACAATACGTACTTCATCCGTGAAACGTATACCGCGTCCTGATCACGTTTCACGGTCCCGTTTCACGTTTAACGGAAAAGGAGTTTGAGCGTGACAGACACGAAGAAGGTTGTTGTGACTGGGGCGACCGGGCTGATCGGCAGAACGTTGTGTCGGCGGCTGGCCGAGCGCGGCTATTACGTGATCGTCTTTTCGCGCGACCCGGCGTCGGCCAGAGCGAAGGTGCCGAGCGCGCAGGAGTTTGTCGCCTGGACGCCGACCGAGCAGGGGCCATGGGCGGCTGCGCTCGACGGCGTTTATGGCGTGATCAACCTCGCGGGCGCGCCGGTCTTCGGCAAGCGCTGGAGCGAAGACTACAAGGCCGAGATTCGCAACAGCCGCGTCGTCGGCACGCGCGGCTTGGTCAACGCGATGCGCGCCGCCCAGCGCAAGCCGCAGGTCTTCGTCAGCGGCTCGGCGATCGGCTACTACGGCACGCGCGACGACACGAAGCTCAACGAGCAGGCGCAGCCCGGCAGCGATTTCATGGCGCGCGTGTGCGTCGATTGGGAGACCGAGGCGCTTAAAGCGCAGGCGGAGGGCATTCGTACCGTCGTGGTGCGGACGGGGATCGTGCTTTCGACCGAGGAGGGCGCGCTGCCGCAGCTGCTGCTGCCGTTTCGCATGTTCGTGGGCGGGCCGATTCTGCCGGGCACCCAATGGGTCAGCTGGATCCATATCGACGACGAGGTCGCTCTGCTGTTGCAGGCGCTGGCCGACGAGCGTGTGAGCGGGCCGCTCAACGCGACCGCGCCGGAGCCGCAGATCAATCGCGATTTCGCCGCCACGTTGGGCCGGGTCTATGGGAGACCTTCCTGGCTGCCTGTGCCCAGCTTCGCCCTCAAAGTTGTGCTGGGCGAGGTGACGAATACGCTCGCCACCGGTCAGCGCGTGATTCCGCAAAAGGCCCAGGAGCTGGGCTATACCATGGCGTACACAACCGCCGAGGCAGCGCTGCGCAATCTGCTGAAGCGCTGAGCGGGCGGATATTGAGAGGCTATCTGATTTGTAAACGTGACGATGGACGATGGACGATACGAGCGCATCGTCCATCGTCCATCGTCCATCGTCTATCGTTCACCGTCAGGCCAGTTTACTTGTGTGTTTACTTGCACTCGATGCTGAAGTTGTCGTGGAAGACCGTCAACGTGCCGTTGGCGTTGACCGTCACATGGAAGTTCTCGTGAACCAAGAGGTTATTCCCCGGCCCTTGACCAATCATGCGGAAGTTGTTGATATCGGTCTCTTCGATGCCGAACTTGGCGTTGAACTCGAATTGAGTCACGCCGGTGCCCTGATATTTGGTTCCGGTTGTAAGGCCCACTCCGCTGATCCCCTGCGGATTGTCATGCCCTTTGACGTGGATGCCTCCGGCGTTGTCAAAGGTAAGGTTAAACACGTCGTTGAGCGTACCTGTGAGTTCGACGATCTCCCCTGCCCCACCATTTGCGCAGGGAACGAACACGAGGAGATCGATGGGGATTTTGGTGGATATGGCAGATGCCAAGGCCGGCGCTACGCCTACGAGCAGTATCATCACCAAGGTGAGCAGAATAGCGACCTTTCGCACCCATCGGCTGCCAAGTCTCCGTAGCATGGCCATTCCTCCTTTTTCACTAATCAGACGACCTCATCCACAGCGATCCTTCGTCGGATGCGAAATGCGCTGACGATGGCCGATAGACGATACCGGCACATCGTCTATCGTCTATGTCTATCGTCACGTTCACAAATCACATTGGACTGCTCTAGTATATACCTAGAGTCAAGCAAAAATTGGTAAAAGACGCGCGCCGATACGGCCAGGGCAGCGCCATGGCTCTACATACCGCTGCATCGCTTGACATTGCATGGAGGTATGATACAATACGCGCCAGTATACAGTGAAGGGTCGCATTGGAAAGCCGCCTGCCTGCATTTCCAAACCAACGGCTTATCATCCCAGACACCATCTCCACACCCTTGCCCCCTTGGTCGCAACCGCGCCATCGCCGTCGCATTGAATTTGGTCAACTCAATCCTTGATCGATTGCGACATCAGCACGCTCAGGGCCGATGCGGCAGAGGTTGCGCTGATCGCTTCCTGTACTCATCCCAATGGCCGAAATGCACCGCTTGGTTCACCACCAAGACGAGGAAGAACAGTATGCGAGTAGGCATCATCTTTGCCTATATGGACAACCGACGCAAAGGCCGCAAGTACCAGGGTGCCATTCAGCCGATGACCGGCACGTTGATCGCCGCGCTGCTGCCGCCGCATGTCGAGGTAGAGGTGATCAACGACAACAGCCCCGACGAGGTTGACTGGAATCGCGACTATGATCTCCTGTTCATTTCCAGCATCCACTCGGACTTCGACCGCGCGCGGCAGATCTCGCACTACTGGCGTCGCCGCGGTGCCAAGACGGTCTATGGCGGCTTCATGGCCAGCACGTACGCCCACCTCTGTCAGCCGTTTTTCGACGCGATCGTCGTCGGCGACGCCGAGGGCATCATCCCGCAGCTCTATGATGATTTCAGCCATGGCGCGCTCAAGCGGCTGTACGTCTCGGGCCCCTACGACGCGGCGAAGGTTCCCGTGCCGCGCTTCGATCTGCTGGCGGGCAAGAACTTCGTCCCACTCACGCTTGAGCTGACGCGCGGCTGCCCGTTCTCGTGCGAGTTCTGCGCGCTGACCGGCATGGGCACGCGCTATCACACGCGTCCGGTCGAGCTGGTCGTGCGCGACATTCAGGCGGGCCAGCGCATGCTGCGCGGCCGGGTGCCCTGGTATCAGCAGCACATCGCGTGTTTCGTCGATAACAATATCGGCGGCAATCCGAACTACCTGCTGAAGCTGTGCGAGGCGCTGACGCCGCTGAAGCTGCATTGGGGCTCGCAGATCACATTCAACGCGATCGCGCAGCTCGATAAGGTCGAGGCGCTCTCGCGCGCGGGCTGCAAGATTATGTTCGTTGGCCTCGAAAGCTTCAATTCCGAGACGATCGCGGATATGCACAAGTATCAGAACTCGATCGAGAAGACGCGCGAGGTGCTCGATCAGTGCATCAGGCACGGCATTTCGGTCGCGTCGGGGCTGATGTTGAGCCCGCTGGTCGATACGCTGGAGTACATCCATACGATCCCCGATCGCCTGCGCGATTGCGGGCTGCATCTGCCGAGCTACATCTGCTTCGAGAGCCCGATTCCCGGCACGCCGCACTTCCATCGGCTGGCCGAGGAGGACGAGCCGGCGTTCCTGCCGAACGCACTGCTGCGCGATTTCTCGGGCTACACGCTGGTCGTTAAGCCCAAGCGCGAGTCGATCGAAAACTTCGTCGAGGGCTATAAGTGGGTGGTCGCGAACACGTATACCAAGAAGGCCAAGCTGGCGAAATTCGCCCACGAGCTGCCGCTGCTGGCCACCGGTGGCTGGTGGATCACCGCGCTGGTTGATATTATGAACAATGCGTTCAACGCCGACGTGCCGCTGCCTGATCGCACATTCCTGGCCGGCACCGACACGCCGCCGCCGGAGTCGCGCAACGTCCCGTTTACGGATGCGGATTTCGATTCCGAAGAGCAGCGCCGCGCGGTCGTCGAGCCGTGGCAGGTCACCGACGAGGCCGGGTTGCTGCTGCCGGCCTGGCGGCGATCGACCAAGGTCTACGAGGCGAAGGGGCGGATGTCAGAGAGCGTGCTGCAACTTGTCGCGGCCGCGTGAGGAGTACACGATGAGTAGCCCGATTACCCTGACCAACTCCATTTCGCAGTATTTGCAGGATCCGTTTCTACGCCGCTTGTACGATGACATCAAGGCGGTTGGCCCGCTCCGACCGATTCAGGTGGACATCACGCATGCCTGCAATCTGCGCTGCGATGGCTGCTACTTCTTCTCGGAGCAGCTCGATCTGCACAAGGCACCCAAGGACGAGGCCGAGTTCGATGGGTTCATCCGGCAGGAGCAGGCGCGCGGCACTAATTTTGTGACCGTGCTCGGCGGCGAGCCCAGCCTCATGCTTGGCCGACTGAAAAAGCTCTACGATACCTTCTGGTTGATCGTCGTGACCAACGGCGTGCGCCGAATCCCCTACGAGGGGTTCGAGAATATGCCGATCGCCGTCTCGGTTTGGGGCGATCACGCGACTGATATGCAGCTGCGCGGCAATGGTAAGCTCGATGTCTTCGCTAAGGGGTTGAAGAACTATAAAGACGACCCGCGCGTCATCTGGTATTACACGACCACGCCCGGCAACGTTGGCGAGATCGAGAGCGTCGTGAGCCAGATCGTCGATAATGGCAACTACGTCGGCTTCAACTTCTATGGCGACATCGCGCAGATCGGCGGCGCGCTCGATCATCGCCGGGGCTTCGGCGAGGTCTGCCGCGAGATCGATCGCATGATCGCGCGCTACCCCGACAAGATTCTGATCTCGTCGTATCTGACGCATGTGATCAGCGACGGTAAGCTGTATGATGACAAATGGGGCTTCGATGTATGCTGCTCGCTGAGCAACAACATCGCAAAAAACGAGGAGCGGTTTCTCAACGGCAAGCCGTATCTGCCCCATTTCCGAGCCTATAATCCCGATCTCGTAACGACGCGCGCATGCTGCCGCAGCGACTCGTGGGATTGTGCGAACTGTCATGATACGTGGGCGCATCTGACCTGGATCATGGTCAATGTGGAGCAGCATCTCGGCTCCAAGCAAGAGTTCACCAACTGGCTGATAACCACGTATATGTTCCATCTGACGGGCCGCATCGGCGACTACGACGCCGGAATCAAGCTGCTGCCCGAGCTTCATCGCCGCTTGAGCCACCCGCGCGATGCGGGCAAGGAGCTTGAGGTCGGGGGTGACGCGCGCGTGGCGCTGGCGGAGCTGGTCTACGAGGTGCTGTAGAGCCACGAACAGATAATAGCTTCCCTTGTTTGCATGAAGCGTGAAACGTGAAACGTGACGCGTAATCTCACTCACGTTTCACGTTTCACGTTTTAGCCCAACTATGACACCAGAAACACCTGCGGGGCCGGTCGTGGATGCTGCCACGATCTTCGACATCCTGCGTTGGCGAGCGCTCAACCAGCCGGAAAAGCGGGCCTACACTTTTCTCGTCGATGGCGAGCTGGCCGTGGCGCATCTGAGCTACGCCGAGCTAGATCGGCGCGCGCGGGCGATCGGCGCGCGGTTGCAGCGCCTTGGCGCACAGGGCGAGCGCGTGCTGCTGCTCTTTCCGCCTGGCCTGGAGTATATCGCCGCGTTTTTCGGCTGCCTGTATGCCGGCGCAGTCGCCGTCCCAGCCTACCCGCCGCACCCGACGCGGATTGATCGCACGTCGTTCCGGCTGCGGGTGATCGCCCGCGATGCGCGCCCGCTGGTCGCGCTGACGACTACGTCGATCCTTGCGCTGGTCGAGACGCTGTACGCGCAGGAGGCCGATTTTCAGGCGATGAACTGGCTGGCGACCGATCAGCTGACGAACGAGGCGGCCCAGCGCTGGCAGCCGCCAACGACGACGCGCGACACGCTAGCTTTTCTCCAGTACACCTCGGGCTCGACCGCCGCGCCGAAGGGCGTGATGCTGACCCACCGCAACCTGCTGGCGAACGCGGCCTATATCAATGAGGCGGAGAAGAATATCTCGCAGCGCTTGGGCATGTTCTGGCTGCCGCCCTACCACGACCTTGGACTGATCGGCGGGATTCTTCAGCCGCTGTATTATGGCGACACCTCGCTGCTGATGTCGCCGGTCTCCTTTTTGCAGCAACCGATCCGCTGGCTGCGCGCGATCGCGCGCTACGGCGCAACGCACAGCGCGGCCCCAAATTTCGCCTATGACCTGTGCGTGCGCAAGATCGGCCCCGAGCAGCGCGCCACGCTCGATCTGAGCAGCTGGCAGATCGCGTACAACGGTGCCGAGCCGATCCGCGCCGAAACGCTCAACCGGTTCGTGGCGGCGTTCGGGCCGTGTGGGTTTTGCGCCAGCGCGTTCATGCCCTGCTATGGGCTCGCCGAAGCAACGCTGATGGTCTCGTCCGCGCCGGGGGCGACCGAGCCGATCGAGACGACCATCGCTGCCGACGCGCTTGAGCAGCGGCGGGTCGTGGCAGTTGCGCCCGATGCACCTGGCGCGCGCACGCTGGTCAGCTCTGGCCGCACGATGCTGGACACGCAGGTCAGGATCGTGCAGCCCGATTCGGCGACGCTCTGCCCACCCGACACGGTCGGCGAGATCTGGGTGTCCGGCCCGACCGTCGCCAAAGGCTACTGGCAGCGACCGCGCGAGTCCGAGCAGACGTTTCGCGCGCACCTGGCCGATAGTGGCGCGGGGCCGTTTTTGCGCACCGGCGACCTCGGCTTTGTGCAGGACGGCGAGCTGTTCGTGACGGGCCGGCTCAAGGATCTGATCATCATTGGAGGCCGAAATATCTACCCCGAAGACCTGGAGCGGACGGCCGAGCAGAGCCACTCGCTGCTGCGACCGAGCTGCTGCGCGGCGTTTTCGGTCGAGGTTGATGGCGAGGAGCGGGTGATCATCGCGCAGGAGGTCGAGCGCCGCTATCGCGATGCGGACGCCGACGAGGTGCGCCGCGCGATTCGCCGCGCGGTGATGGAGCAGCACGACGTGCGGCTCTACGCCGTGCTGCTGCTGCGCGCTGGCCGGATTCCGAAGACATCGAGCGGCAAGATTCAGCGCCACGCCTGCCACGATAGCTACCTGGCGGGGACGCTGGATATGGTGAAAGAGTAACGCATGTCCCATACCCCCGATCAATCGGTGCCATCGGCGGCGGCGATCCAGGAATGGCTGGTTGCCCACTTATCCGAGCTGCTTGAGATCGCGCCAGACGAGATCGATGTGCGCGAGCCCTTCGCCAACTACGGCCTCGGCTCGGTCCACGCGGTGAGTCTCTCCGGCGATCTGGAGAACTGGCTTGGTCGCCGGCTGTCGCCCACGCTGGTCTACGATTTCCCGACTATCGCGGCGCTGGCCGAGCATATCGCCGCAGGGCCGGAGCCAACAGCGACTGAGCCGGATGCGCTGCGACCTGATGCGTCCGAGCCGATCGCGATCGTCGGGGTCGCCTGCCGTTTTCCGGGTGCCGACAGCCCGCAGGCGTTCTGGCAGCTGCTGCGCGATGGCGTGGACGCGATCACCGAGGTGCCGACGCAGCGCTGGCCGTCGCGCACCTTCTACGACCCGAACCCTGCCACGCCAGGGAAGATGAATACGCGCTGGGGCGGCTTCCTTGGCCACATCGATCAGTTCGACGCGCACTTCTTCGGCATCGCGCCGCGCGAAGCCGAGCGGATGGATCCGCAGCAGCGCCTGTTGCTTGAAGTGATCTGGGAGGCGCTCGAAGATGCCGGGCAGCCCGCCGATCAGCTGGCCGGCAGCCCGACCGGCGTATTCGTCGGGATCAGCAGCAGCGACTACTCGCGGCTGCAATTCGATGATCTCGCGAGCATCGACGCATACGCCGGCACCGGCAACGCGCACAGCATCGCGGCCAATCGCGTCTCGAACCTGCTCGACCTGCGCGGGCCGAGCGTTGCGATCGACACCGCCTGCTCCTCCGCGCTCGTCGCCGTTCACCTGGCCTGCCAGAGCCTGCGCGCGGGCGAATGCGGGTTGGCGCTGGCCGGCGGCGTGAACGTGATCCTGTTCCCCGAGCTGACGATCGCCTTCTCGCAGGCGCGCATGATGGCTGCCGACGGGCGCTGCAAGACCTTCGACGCCGCCGCAGATGGCTACGTGCGCAGCGAGGGCTGCGGCGTGGTCGCGCTCAAGCGGCTCTCGACCGCGCTCGCAGACGGCGACCAGATTCTCGCGCTGATCCGTGGGTCGGCGGTGAACCAGGATGGCCGCAGCAATGGCCTGACCGCACCCAACGGCCCAGCGCAGGCCGCCGTCATTCGCCAGGCGCTGCGCAGCGCCAATGTCGCGCCGGCGCAGATCGGCTACCTCGAAGCGCACGGCACCGGCACGCCGCTCGGCGACCCGATCGAGGTCAGCGCATTGCAGTCGGTGCTGCTGGATGGCCGCGCGCCGGATCAGCCGTGCTTGCTCGGCTCGGTCAAGACCAATATCGGCCACCTCGAAGCCGCCGCCGGCATCGCTGGGCTGATCAAAGTCGTGCTCGCGCTGCGCCACCAGGAGATTCCGCCACATCTGCACCTGCGGACGCTCAACCCGCATATCGCGCTCGACGGCACTGCCCTGGCGATCCCGACCACGCGGCAGCCCTGGCCGGCGGGTAATGCGACACGGCGTGCGGGCGTCAGCTCGTTCGGCTTTGGCGGCAGCAACGCCCACGTCATCCTGGAGGAAGCGCCCGCAGCGCGCCCGCACGCCCGTCCAACCAGCCAGCCGCCGTATCTGCTGGCGCTGTCGGCGCGCAGCGCTGCCGCGCTGCACGAGCTGGCGGGTCGCTACGAAGCGCTGCTGGCCGACGCGGACGCTGCGGCGCTGCGCGAGATCTGCTACAGCTCTGCTACGCGCCGCAGCCACCACGACTATCGGCTGGCGCTGGTGGCCGCGACCGGTGCGGCCTGCGCGGAGTACCTGGCAGCCTTTCGGCAGGGCGAGACGCGCGCGGGCATGGTCTCGGGTCGGGTGCTGCCGGGCCGTCGGTCGCGGCTGGCGTTCGTCTTTACGGGCCAGGGGCCGCAGTGGTGGGCGATGGGGCGCACGCTAATGGCGCAGGAGCCGGTGTTTCGCGCGATGATCGAGGAGTGCGATCAGCTGCTGAGCGAGTACGCGGATTGGTCGCTGCTAGCGGAGCTGTCAGCCGACGAGCAGCGCTCGCGGCTGGCCGAGACGATGATCGCGCAGCCGGCGCTGTTTGCGATTCAGGTGGCGCTCGTGGCGCTGCTGCGGCGCTGGGGCGTCGTGCCCGATGCAGTTGTCGGCCACAGCGTCGGCGAGCTGGCGGCGGCCTACGTGGCCGGCGTCCTGAGCCTGGCAGATGCCGTGCGGGTGAGCTTTCAGCGCGGGCTAGTTATGCAGCAGGCGACCGGGCAGGGCCAGATGGCGCTGGTCGAGCTGTCGCCCGAGCAGGCGCAGCACGCGCTGGCCGGCTACGAAGATCGCCTGTCGATCGCCGCGATCAACAGCCCGATCGCGACCGTGCTATCCGGCGATCCGACCGCGCTCGCCACATTGCTGGAGCAATTGGCGCAGCAGGGCGTCTTTTATCGGCTGTTGCCGGTGAATTACGCCTTCCACAGCGCTCAGATGGACCCGCTCCAGGATGCGTTCAGCGCCGGGATCGCGCCGCTCGACATGCTACCCGCCACGCTGCCGATCATCTCGACGCTGACCGGCCGCGCCGCCACCGACCAGGATTTCGACGTGGCCTACTGGAGTCGGCAGATGCGCCAGCCGGTGCGCTTTGCGGCGGCGATCGACGGCTTGATCCAGCAAGGCTATGATCTGTTTGTCGAGATCGGCCCGCACCCGGTGCTCGCGAAGGCGATCACGCAATGTTTACACGATCATCACGGCGTCGTGCTGCCGTCGCTGCGGCGCGGCGAGGACGAGCGCGCCACGCTATTAGGCACGCTCGGCGCGCTCTATAGCAATGGCTACCCGCTCAATTGGAATCGGCTCTACCCAGCGGGCGGTTCGCCGGTGAGCCTACCCGCCTACCCCTGGCAGCGCGAGCGCTACTGGCTGACGCTGCCGGCGGACGGTGGCAGCGAGCGCAGCTGGTGGACTCGCGACGGCGACCGGCGGCATCCGCTGCTGGGCCGGCTGGTGCAGCTGGCGCACGCGAACGTGTTGGTCTGGGAACAGTCGCTGGACCTGCGACGATTGCCGTATCTGGCGGATCATCGCTTCCAGGGGGCCGAGGTGCTGCCCGGCACGGCCTACCTTGAACTGGCGCTGGCGGCGGCGGCGCAGACGTTCGGCGACGGGCCGCGCACGCTCGACGAGATAACATTTCGCAGCCCGCTCTTTTTACCTGAAAACGGCGCTCGCACGATCCAGCTCGTGCTGACGCGCGACGACGCGCCTTCCTTCCAGATCTTCAGCCGCCCCAGTGGCGCAACGCGCGCGGACGAGCAATGGACGCTGCACGCGAGCGGGCGAATCGGCGCTGCTGCTGAAGCGAGCGCTGCGCAGCAGGCCGACCTCGCGGCCATCCAGGCGCGCTGCGGCGACGAGATCACAGCAGCGGCCTACTACCAGGAGCTGAACGCGCGCGGTCTTCAGTACGGCCCGCGCTTTCAGGGGATCACCCGGCTTTGGCGGCGCGCTGGCGAAGCGCTCGGCCAGGTGCGCGTCCCCTCGGCGCTGGAGCACGAACTCGACGACTATCAGTTTCACCCGGCGATTCTCGATGCCTGCGCGCAGGTGCTTGCGGCCACCGACGGCGGCAGCGAGCGCGCGTTCCTGCCGGTCGGCGTCGCTGCGGTGCGCTTCTACGGTCGGCCCAGCCTACAGATCTGGAGCCACGCCCAGCTGCGGCCCGATGCCGAACAGACCGCGCAGGGGCTGGTCGGCGATGTTTGGCTGTACGATGCCGACGGCCAGGTGCTGGTCGAGGCACGCGGCCTGCGCATTCAATACCTCGACAGCGATCTGTCGCGTGCTGTCCCCGCGCAGCTGGACGAATGGCTCTATCTGCTGCGCTGGGAGCCGCGATCCGCGGCAGCGCCCGCCGCGCCCGCCGAGCCGGGAACCTGGCTTATCCTGAGCGATGCGGCGGGTGTCGGGGCAGCGCTGGCTGCGCAGCTCGCCGAGGCCGGGCATCGCTGTGTGCTGGTCTTCCCTGGCGCAGCCTACGAGCAAATGGCGGATGATCGCTTTCAGATTCGACCGGCGCGGCTCGAAGATGTGCGGCGACTCTTTGCCGCCGCGCTCGCTGCCGGTCAGCCGCTTCGCGGCATGGTTCATCTGTGGAACCTTGATGATCGCCCAGCCGCCGAGACAACCGTCGCCATGCTGGAGGCAGCGCAGACGCTCGGCAGCGGCGCGGTCGTGTCGCTTGTTCAAGAGCTGGCCCGGCTGGGCCGGCGCGAATCGGCGCGCCTGTGGCTGGTCACTCGCGGTGCCATGGCGGTCGGCGAGGAAACGGCAGCGCTGGCGCTCTCGCAGGCCGGCCTGTGGGGGCTAGGGCGGACGATCGCCCAGGAGCAGCCGACGCTCTGGGGCGGGCTGATCGATCTGGAGCCTGGCACGCTCGCCGACGACGATGGCGCGCTGCTGGCCGTAGAGCTGCGTCGCCCGGATGGCGAGAACCAGATCGCCTTCCGCAAAGGCGCGCCCTATGTCGCGCGGCTGGTCCGTCAGCGCGCGCCCGCTGGGCCAGCGATCGCGCCGCGCTGGCGAACCGACGGCAGCTACCTGATCACCGGCGGGCTGGGCGGGCTGGGCCTGCAAGTCGCCCGCTGGATGGTGGAGCAGGGCGTACGCCGCGTGATTCTGCTAGGGCGCACGCAGTTGCCGCCGCGCGCCGAGTGGAGCCAGATCGATCCGGCCAGCCGTATGGCAGGCCAGATCGCCGCGATTCGGCAGCTTGAGGCGCTGGGCGCGACCGTGCATCTCGCCGCCGCCGATGTGTCGGACGCAGCGCAGCTCGGCGCGTTCCTTGAAACATTTCGCCGCGAGGCATGGCCGCCGATCTGCGGCGTGGTTCACGCGGCGGGCGTGCTGCAAGACCAAATCCTGCTGCAACTCGAAGCCGCCGCGCTCGCCGAGGTCTTCCGCGCCAAGGTCGTCGGCGGCTGGCTGCTACATCAGCTGCTCGCGGACGCCGATCTGGACTTCTTCGTGCTGTTTTCATCCGCCGCCGCGCTGCTGGGCTCGGCCGGCCAGGGCAACTA
>Ga0075423_10004977_pt1 | contig 12370 bp, 5 predicted proteins | sample SoiMethybrSBSTD2_FD_80114 | JGI IMG/M metagenome (GOLD analysis project Ga0075423, IMG submission 80114) | Bulk soil microbial communities from a Populus tree surrounding site in Tennessee, USA - Soil MetaG P. TD hybrid SBSTD2 | ecosystem: Environmental > Terrestrial > Soil > Tree plantation...
GTCGTTTTTCTCTAAAACTAATATATCATTGTTGCCTAAAAATGCCATGGAAGAAGGAAATTTGATTCCATTAAAGTAAACTTGTGATTTAAAACTAGGATCTACGATTAGTGGACCAGAATTGGATTCCGGTTTTGATAAGCCAAATGCCTGGGGCGCAAAACCAAAATTATTGCATTGATTACAATCATGTTCTATGAGAAAAGTTATCAGGGTTAGAAATACTATAAAACCAGGTATGACAATGGGAATTAAATGATTGCGCAAACGCTTGAAATTGTCTAGCTTCCTTGAATGAAGTAACTCGTACATTATACTTTCAAATCATTTCTTCCGATCATAATAATATTGATTATCTAATCACTCAGGCAAGTCTTGTTTGATGCTCATTCCGTTCAGATGTTATTCCTTTTTTATACTGCCATACACGGGAGTCTTTCCAAAATGATCATTGATTTTTGGATCGATGGTAAGGATTATTATACCACCCTTGGGACTCCACTTGGGTTCAACTATACCACTTTGAGCGTTTGACGATAAGAAGACCTGACCATCATCTAATAATTTAATACTAATGGGTATATCCGTGTTTAATCCAACAGGTGATTCTATGGTTGCAGTACCATTGAACGTTATTGCTGATCCTTGATCGGTACTATCGACCGACATCTTAGATAGTTTGAAATCTGATACCTTGTGCGAGTGGGGTGCCGAGTTATCAATACCCCTCATGTCAATCGTTGCATTAAAGTCTACACCGCCGGATTTTGAAGTGGTATTAAAGGTATTAGATTGAAGATCCCATCTTCCTCCGGTCACCCACATTTTATTATCAGCGTCAGTTTGCAGACTACTAAGGCCACCTCCGGCATGTGCAATCTTTAATTTATTTAGATCAACATCTACAGCAACGTTAGTACCCTGACTTTTGTTATTTGAAATTTTACTATTATTAACCTTAGTGGAACCTTCATTATTCTGGCCATATGCGTTCATACCAAAGGACGAGGCAATCAAAATTACACTGACAAATGCAAATACAATACCCACTGAAATTAATGAGGTCTTCATTTTACCCATAATTATCGCATCAATTGAAGTCTAGCATATTTAAACCAACTGAATATCTACCCTCTAATCCTTAAAGAGGAAACTAGTAAAAATAAAAGTTAAAGTGAAGTGACGGAACGCCTAATTCCTGTAGTACAAAATAAAAAATAAGACTAGTTGTATACTTCAATTTATAAGTATCATGACTCTATTTTGCCAGTCGGTGGCCTATATAACTGAGCACAAGCATTCTCATTGACTGCATTTTGGACAATCGAAGCCCCCTTCCATTTTTGTGATAAATTCGTCTTACATTCACCCGCGTAGAATGGCCAGTTAACTTTTCATGTTGACTCAGTTGATTTGGGAAGGCTATCTACTGAATAGGCTGGTTTGTGGGCACCGTTTTCGTTATCTTTATTGCAATCAAATATACCTACAGGCGGCTCCAAGAAATGCGGGTTTTCCGCATTGCATTCATCACATTGTTACTGCACAAACTGTGAAAATTGATTAGCGTGGAGAAATGTAGAATGTTTGATCTAATAGGTAATCGATGCAAGACAAAGCTATGGCAGGCTAATAGAGGATTGGTTTACCGTAGTATTCTTCTGCAGATCATGTATTTCTAGATGGGTGAGAAAATTATGTCATGTCCATTGTTTTGGTACAATTGCACGCTTGGTTATACGACCCATTCCTCTTAGAGTGAATAACTGACATATAGAGCAAATCAACTATCTTTTTTCTATCAATTAATTTAAATTCTGGGAGCACCCAGGTTTGTTCAAATAGAACAGATGGCACTAACTGTCACTCAATTCAGAGGGATTGGATAACATCTTTTAAATTTGGGTATAAATCTTCCCTTGGTGATTCTTATTGTCTGTCAAACTTGGCGCAATCAAATTTAAGTGGGCTATTTGTTTGTCTATATTTTTATTATGTATAGCTCTGGCGTACAATTATGGGCATCTGGTATCTAATCGAGAGATATCAGCCGCTCAGTTAGAATCGGGGCCCATTCTTTTAGATTCAAAGCTTAAGGTAGAGACCGTGAATACAGAAATCCACTTCCCTTCTTCCATGGCATTTTTAGGCAACAATGATATATTAGTTTTAGAGAAAAACGACGGTACCGTTAAAAGAATTGTCAATGGAGTTATGTTAGCAGACCCTTTGCTTAAGGTCAACGTTAGTTCAGTTGGAGAACGAGGGATGCTGGGAATAGCAATTCTGAAGCGTGAAAATCAGAGTAAATCTCCCTACATTTTCCTGTACTATACTGCCGCTACTTCAAAATCAAAACCATTTGGTAACATGGCAGGTAACAACTCAACCCTAACAACAAATCGACTAGTCAGATATGAAATGAGTAATGATAGACTTGTAAATGGCAAACTTATTTTCGAAATTAAACCCGAGGGTCGAATTCTCCATAACGGAGGCAAAATGGTTGTGGGTCCTGACAACAACTTGTACATCACGATTGGAGATATATCTGACGCCGGTAATCCTCAAATGGATGCTTTCCCAAACGGAAGAGCCGGAATACTCAGATTCACACCTGATGGCGACAGCGTAAAGAATGAATCAGGAAAGAGTATTATGGGAAATACCTCCCCCACAAACAAATACTATGCATACGGTTTACGGAACAGCTTCGGCATCGGTTTTGATCCTGTATCTGGAAAACTATGGGACACAGAAAATGGTCCTTCTTTTGGTGATGAAATAAACCTAGTTGAACCAGGTTTTAACAGTGGATGGGACACTATTCAAGGGTATTGGACCGAAAGGGTTCCTACCTCTGTAGTACTAATTCCTAACCCCAAGGACATAGCGAGCTTCGGTGGAAAGTTGAAATATAGTCCTCCTGAGCTAGCAACATATCCGACCGTAGGCTTCACAGCACTGACTTTTATCAATACTAGCAATTACGGTAAAGAATATGAGAATGATATGTTGGTGGGTGATTTCCATAATGGGAATCTATATCACTTTGATTTGAATAAGAATAGAACTGATTTAGAGCTAAACGGGGGATTAGATGACAAAATCGCAAATAATGTGTCGGATCTCAATAGTGTAATTTTAGGCCAAGGGTTTGGAGGAATCACCGATATAAAAGTTGGGCCTGATGGAAGTATATACATTTTAGCAGTTTACCAGGGTGGAGACAACTGTTATCCGAAACCATTACCAGGATGCATCACATATACTTCCTCATTGCCAGGTACTGTATTTAAGATTGTACACGCAAACAGGTCCATGTAAAGAAATAGGAAGAAATAGCTTGATACGTATCATTCGCGTTTGCCGAATTTTCTCATAGGCTTAACACTTTGCACTATATCATTAAAGCATAAATAATCCATATACCATTATCGCTCGTTCTTGAGATGTTAGCAATATATATTCAGCTTCCTCATTTTGGGTCGTCCCTGTTATTGTCTTAACCTATACTAATGTATGACCCATTTCTGATATCCACTGAAGCCCCTTCTCTCATGGCCTGTAAATTAGTGTACGGGTATTTTTTTGTATCATAATCTTTTGTTTCACTTGTAAATTGAGTCGATAAAGTTGTACTATTGTAGAGCGACCACAAGTTAACCAAGTCTTTCTGTTTCATAGCGCTTCGCAAGTGAGAGTCGGCTAAAAGAAGTACAAAGTCATACTGCACTTTGCCATCTGGTACGTCCCAAAAGCTTTCTAGGGTCTGTGAATGATTGAATACATAAAGCGGTACCCAAGAATAGATTGGGCTAGAAATTACTGTCAAATTATGCATAATGTATCTATCTGCGTATACCTCCGCTTGTATTTGAGCCCGTGATGCGTCCAGGACCAGAAGCATACTATTTGAGGTAATTCCTATACCCACAATTATGACGACAATAGAGATAGACGCTAATGTAGACTTAGACAGGGATGGGCTTCCAAGCTTGTGCGACATCCATACGGGCGCATCAACCACAAGCCATGCTGCTGAGATGCAAAATGCTGGAAGCACTGGAATTATGTAAAAGTAAGTTCCGTAATTTATAAAATATAAAAATAACAGGAATGGAACAATCCATATCACAGTAAATAACTCCTTCCTTATCGCTGCATACGCCAGCCCAAGGAACCCCATTATTAATATTACAGGATCGAGCCTGGAGAAATAGTCAATTACACGAACCAGTCCTCCGTTGCTTCTTGTAGCCTGTTCAAACACTCCGTCCTTCCAAAGGTCAAATTGACCAATTGCAAGAGCGAAAATTGGCCATACTGCTGAGATCAAGATGACGGGCATAAACCATAATCCTAGAATCTTTAACAATGCTCGCTTACCGGTATAATTACTATTCCTAAGAAGGAGATATGCAATTAGTGGTATCATTGTAAATACTGGAATTTTGGTAAATATTGCTAGTCCTAGAAATACACCCGAAAGCGTAGTAAGGAGATTGTTCTTCAAGTTGATTCCTTTTTCTGCCTTTATGGGCTCGCTCTTATCCTTTTTTTTGCCTATTGATACTGCAAATAGTATTGATGACAAAAGAAAAGGAAGCAGAAGAGAATCCAACAAAATTCTTCTTAATACCCACGTGCCAGGCATAATTGCAAAAAATAATGAGGCAACAAAGCCAACTTTACTGCCGTACAGCTTATCCCCTATCATGTAAATAAGAAAGGTATCCAATACGGCAAGCAAACCAATCAATACTCTTGGTATCAAGTATAACATTTCAATTGAGTGTGCATCGCCTGGTTTTGGATTTAGAGAGTCAGGATAGCCAATTATCTTATACGTGAATGCTAAAAAAAGCTGTCCAAAATAAGGATGATCATATTTGTCCCGTTCTTGTGGACCTAGTCCTTCTAACACGTGCAAGGCTCTTCTTAAATATACACCTTCATCAAGGAAAAAATCTGGAAATCCGACTGGATTCCATAGATGAGTATAGGCCGATAAAATTAGAGGTATTAACAAGAATAGATGCTTTTGCCCAAGGTGCAATTCTGGCATTTGAATGTTTCTCACGCACATCTGGTATAGATACAATAATTAAAAGTTTGAATCATGTTTTATTGAATTAGTAATTACACAAGACTATGGAGTGATCGAGATTTAATTCATGTTGGTCAATTCTCTGTTATCTTTTTAAATGTACTGCATAATATCCGGAATTGGAGCGTATCTAAATTCTTGTTCAATATATTACACAGTTTACCTTTTTTATCGCCTTCCCAAATAACAGAATCGCCTTGCAATCATTTGACAAGTAATCACATAGGACCAATCCCTCGTTAAAATAGAACAAACGCCACAGCAAGAAATTGAACAGTTCGAGTTCGAAATGACATTTCGAAAAGGATCAATGTGCTTAGAATAGAGATGTCGAAAAAGGAAATTAATATGCTATCCAGCTGGTTATTCAGCAATACATCGCCGATTGCTCGAGTGTTAAGTTAACCTTTCTTTTTCGCTTGGTTCGCTTTTTCCTTGCACTTCACGCCACCAGCTATTGATTCCTGGCTAAGGTTGATTACGTCACCAAAATTAGGACAATTTTATGTCTCATAAGTAACAAGTTATAGAATCGAAATCAAGTCCTAAACTATTTCGTATAGACGTAAGCATAGTATAAATTTAAACAAAGGTTGTTTCATATTTTCTGATATTTTTAAAAATTATGTATTTATCATCTAGGGCAGTTTGCATATCGTTGTTTATTTTGAACCGAGTTTCATTGCAAAGCTTTTCATTAGTTTTTACTCGACATTATCATCATACTCCAGGTGTCGAAGTTATATTATAATACTAGCTTTCACGCAGTTTCTGATCTGGCACTGAGTCTTTTCCATAGTAAAAATGTTAACAGTGCTCCGACGCTTAGTATGGAATAAGTCGCAATACTACTATATGAGATTATTATTTTTTCCCATGGTATTACCATGCCTTCCGCTTTCGCACGGTCAGAAATATCACCAGGAATCTTTAGATCTATTTCATGGGTTCTGTTTTCATCTATGTCCAATGAGCTAAGATAAGTTAGATAATTTGTCTTTTTTCCGCGGCTACCTGCAACCTCATAATTATCTACCTGATCAAGTGCAGCTTTTAGTTTTACATTTGATAGTTCGACTGGGACACCAAATACATCTTTTGTCAAATAAAAATCGTCTAGACCTCTATAGAGTGCTTCGAAGCTAGCATTCCCAATTACACTAAATTCAGGTTTCTTCACTAAAACCATAAAAGAATCAACGTCTCGGGTATTGGCCTGTATGTTCTGAAACGTAACCGATTCGTTGTCTCTAAAAGTATACTGTTTCGTCAGATTTCCTGATTCAACCTGTACTCTTGACCCATTGTAAAACTGAATTATAATATTAGATCGTGTTGGAATTGATACTGCAACGTAGTCAAGCTGAGATGATGGTGAATATGTAGATGGCATGCTTGTAACTCCATATGAAGTTATAATCGCTTTATATTGGCCGTACAATTGTATGTCTTTAAGAGGGACCTTTTTATCGATAACCTTTTCTACAGGTTTTCCGTAATCGTTCTGATTATCATCTTCATTTGATATGGATATTTCCTCAGCATATGTATTGTTAGAATTATCAAGAAAATGTAACGAAGAGCTATTGATAATTGCATGTCCAGATGCAGTTAGATTTCCTACGTATCGTGCAGCTGAGATGCTATCTTCAGTTCTTTTCTCATGAGAATTTTTACCAGTGTCGACATTAACTAATTCTGGAATATTACCAAGACCCGAAAAATATTTCCTGGGAGATTTGTATAAAGTATCAAAATATCCAGCGATGTTTACAAAAATTATCCTGCCTCCGGTATCAAGATACTTTTTCTCAATAGCAAACGGCGCAATCGATTGATTATTTCTCAAATAATTTGAAATTATTGAGACATCTTTTAATTTAGGATTAATATCAATTTCGCTGGCAAATCCCGAGACTTCTATGTGGTTTCGCTTTGATGTATTATTGTTACCTTCACGAGCTATACTATCAAATTCAGTATAATTACCCTGCCTGAGGCCTAGTAATTTACTGAAGCCTCCTTCATGAGAAGTATCATTCGTGTTCATAACGATAAGTGTTCCTCCGCGCCTAACGACTTCTAAATATTTGTTAATGTCCTCTTGATTTGATGGATCATGTGTTAAGAGGACATTTTTCATGGTATATGCAGAACTATCGTCGTCAAGGAAAGATTCGTAAGATAAATTTGACAGAGCAAGGGCGCTGAGTGGGTAAAAGTGGTGAAAAATGTCGTACTTTTGTTGAAATGACTTATTTGATATTCCAGAATTAGCAGCTAGCTGGATCGGCTCAAACTCTGCAATACCTCCCGAACACTTAATCCCTACCTTGGAAATAAGATTATCTCCAATAGTGGCTCGTGGAATTTGGAGCTTTAGTGAATCGTCAACGTATACGTTGATACTTCCCTTATCAATTATAATTTTCAGTGTATACCATATTCCCTTTTGCCATTTTAACTCCTCATTCTCTGGGACAAATTGCTTTTCAGGAGCAGGTGTTTCTGTAAACCCTAATTTGTCATCTCGCAGGTATGTGTAGTATTTCTTCTTTCCATCGTCCCACATGATGCCGCAATCATTATGAGTTTTAGTTTCGTTCTTTCCAGAGAATTGAAATGTACTTTCAATATAGTTAAAAGACTGGTTTTTACTCTGCTGTTCTAGTCGTTTTGACCATAGCGTATGACTTTTTTTATCTCCGTACAAAACCACGCTATCTTTGTTTTGCTTCGATTTTACAAATTCAGAATTATTTAAATTGTCAAATGATGACACATTAAATGGTAAAGTTATCTTATTACCTGAAATTGCTGGGGACGATAGAAAACCGGTTCGATCATAGAGCAAAGCTACATCACCTGTAGAAGATGCTTGCGCTAGTAGGTCAGGTACCAATAATATTATAAAATTGTCGTCTTCATAGACCCTCTGAAAATGTGTATAGGCGAACTTTAGAATATTCGAAAAATCTTCGCGTTCGCCTTTGTCTCTGTGTGTGTCTGGTTTTGGTAACAGAATATAACGACTATCGCTAGAGGCTAAATGACTGTATAGACCTTCCAGTGTTGAAGAATTAAGGGTCAGTGGTTGTTTCAGAAGCAGCGGGATAGGTATACCTGAGAAACCCTGAAGTTTGCCTAATAATCCATGCTGGGTATTATATTCATTTGCAAAGGTAATGACGTTAGAACTGTCGCTGTTATTATTACCTGCGTTACCCCGATCAAGGAAACTGAACACCTTAATTTGCGAAAATGAAGGAAAATCTCTTCGACCAAGAGCTAGATCCAATCTGCCTGTATCCAAAGCCAGTGCATGATAGCCTATGAATAATAGGGTCGAAATGCTGCTGAGCGCAATAATGGATCCAATCAGTATACCCGTAAAAAGGGGATTAAAATGAGATCGTTTAATATACAAAATTATTTCATAGACTAGTAAAGAAGCAAAACCTACCATACCAACCATGACGTACTTGCTAAACCTATGCTCATCATAGTACGGTCCCAAAAAGAGAGCAACAAGAGTTATTATTCCAAAAACAAATACTTCTTTTTCGAATTTCCTAAATACATAAGAAAGGACGAAAGCCAAACCAAGTACTCCCATTATTCCCATCTTAAATGGATATAGATACCAAGGAACATTATTGGTCGAAATATGGAGTTGTATTTCCTTAAAAGAAAGACCGCCCCATACTATGTATGAAAATATGTATAGAAAAGCAGCAGTTATGACTAAAGCTATTCCTAGGAGAAACATTAAATGAGATGTAGGAACTTTTTTTGGCAAAGAAATTTTGAGGTTAGGCAACTTTCTGAACAATTTGTTACTGTTATATAGTAGCCATGTGAGGACGACGAGTAGGATACAGAGTCCTTGAAGCGGTAGCCCGAAGAATTCGCTTACAGAATATCTTCCAGGAAATAGCGTATCCAGCAGTACTGTAAATAAAATAGAACAAAGAAACCCTATATACAGGAAGTCCTTGTTAGGGGATCTGAAGGCAAGAGGCAGGATTGTGACTATTATAATGAATAGATAAATTTCATCATGTGAAAGAATCGCTAAGGTTGTTATCACAAAAACAATTGCAGAGAGTTTGATCTGTCTACTTTTTCCCACTTCTTTGACGAAGCCTAATAGAACAAATCCTATCGGTAGTACGATAAGCTGAATACCGGTGCTAAAGTCAGGATGCGATGCTAGAATAAACGTACTCGGTGTACGAATATCAAATGTCTGTTTACTAGCTGTGTATAATGTTTGGAGGGCAGAAAGAGGAGATGTCAAAGGATGATTTGAGACTAAATCAAGTGCAAATACCCAGCCAAATCCTGAGCTTAATAAGAAGAGTACTGAAGCGAGTATCGCAGCCCCTCTAAGATGAGGCCAAGAAATCCAGTTAGTAAAAAAATAGTAAAAGGCTAAGACTGGTACTATATTAAGAAAACCAATAGAAACGTATGTGTTTACTGAAGGAATATTACCAGACAGGGTAAAAAAGACTGCAAGCAGGGCAGACAGGAAAGGAGGATATATTTCTTCCACGCCAGATGAAGCCAAACGGTTATAGCTGCCATTAATTACTGTGAGTGACCTGCCGTGATGAAACCACTGGTCACCTATTATTATCCCACCATAAAGTGAATATGTTGACAATATTACTAGAGCGAGAAGACTTCCGAAAATGAGCAATACTGATATGCGTTCTTTTATTTTTCTTAATAACCGAGAAAGGAGTTTTTTGATGGTTTGAGGAAACGATGTATTAATATTTTTTTTTCTAAAAAATGATAGTCCCCAAAACGAAACCACAGCGAACGGAATCAATGTGAGTGCATATACGATAATAAAAATGAACCGCATTTCTAACAGAGGCAATCCAAGTGATGCTAGGATATATCCAGTGAATCCAGAAAAAAACATACTAAGGATATATGCGAGAAGTGCTCTAAGTATCGGCCTTAATTTGTGTGCATTATCAACCGTCGCAATTACTGCGTAACCTGGTAAGAAGAAGCAAAATGCTACTCCAATAATCAGCTGTATAATATTTACTAATGAGAACTCGTTCCAAGGTTTGAATATTTGCAATTCAAAATGAGGCAAAAAAACTGCAACGACCAAAAGCATGAGATAGAAGCTAACAAAAAGGAAGTCTTTTATCGGTATGTTATTAGTGTTATCGATAACAAAATGATCACTATTATCATTAATTTGATATGAATCATTTTCCTCCATCCTCCTGACTTGTATTGACTTTTTGTTTGGAGCTGCGTAATATTTAGTCAAACCAAATACCAAAATAGAAATAAGGATTGCTTCTGGAATCGTTATTCTGATAGGAATAAGGAGTAATGACAAAACTAGGTACGTGACGAATCCAGCAATTAATGAGCCCGGCGCAGCCAATAGGTCATGATAACTTGATAATTTATGAATGACTTTCATTTGCACAATCAGTACCTCGCTGGATCCCTCATATACCTGCCGACAATGAATAGCTTCTTTCAAGAGTGATAAATATTTTAACGCAAAATAGAAAACTCAACTAATATTGCATGATCGTATTATGTTTCTATATTCCCGCAATCTCAACGTATTAATAGAAACACTAAGCTGCTTGAAAAAGGAATGCGGGATATGTATACAAACTAGGTCAACACAACAAAATCGTCAAAAATAATAAAATAATAAGATGTTATCCAGCTCGTCCCGTACCTTGCAAATATTTCACTTTATTTCTCCTAAGATAGATTATCTGCGTGTAAATGAATATTATTAAATTTAATGCTTATGTAATCTACGGATTAACTTTTTATCCTTTGCATTATTAGATTTGTCGTATAATGAACTCAATTGAGTCTCTTAGACTAGATTTTAATTCCCAAATCAAACAGTTATATAATATCCAAAACAGGAAGCTTTTTGACGATTGCATTTATGTTGGATCGGGAGATTCTTACGTTGCAGGGCTTATTGCAGAATATCTGACCAGCCATAAATGCAGATGCTACAGCCCTTCCGATCTATTCAATTCCAAACTCATTAAAGACAAGATATACTGCTTTATATCGGTCTCTGGTAAAACGAGGGCAAATATAGAAATTGCCCGGCGTGCCAGTCAGGCCGGAAATAAAACTATAGCCGTTACCTTAAATAAAAAAAGTGATCTAGCCCAAATGTGCGATGAAATAATTTTACCTGACATAAAAAGAACAGAGACACCAACTGCAGGTTTCGGTACTTTTGTAGGTAACGTAGTAACTTGTTTACAAATCGCAGGTCTAGTAATACCCGAGAAATTCGATACCTGGTACGACAATGGAGTGCAACTATCACATAGTTTGTTAGAGTCAATCATAATCCCAAAAGAAACACTATATCTATTGGGCAATAGCACGCTTTACGCAGTTGCTTTTTATGCTTCATTACAAATGGCAGAATTTTTTGGTAGTACTGCGGTCGCGCACAAGTTGGAAGAATTTTGTCACTCTCCAATATTTGGTCTCAAAAAATCTCATTGTGTCTGGATCTTGGGTCAAAATGAAGAACAAATTAGAAGAAGGCTAAACAGATTGGGACTCCGCCTTTCATATATTGAACTTTATAATAAAGATATTTTTACACAATTGTTCGCATCAATTTTCTTTGTGCAGAATTTAATTCTCCTTTTGGCAGAAAGATATAGATATACTGAATTACAGTATGTAACGATGAAGGATGTGCTAAAAGCGTCCTCCGATATTATTTACGGTCAAAAGGAAATAATATAAACAAATATTCCCAGAGACTGGATCTATTCCTACAAATTTTCAATTCATTTGATGTACTGTTCATTTAGATCATAAATCGATCAAAGGTTTATCTATGTGACAAGAAACTCGATCTGCATAATAATGACAATCGCGGTAATAACAGGAACCAGACCCGAAATTATTAAGATGTACCCGATAATGAAAGTCTTTGATTCAAGATCCATCGATTATAAGTATATTCACACTGGCCAACATTACGACTACAATCTAGTTCTAAAGTTTATACGAGAGTTTGAAATTCGTAAGCCTGATATTTGTATATCTGCTGATCAATCCAATCCGACCAGACAGGTTGCTAGCATAATGGGAAAAATTGGAACTGTACTAGACGAACTGCGACCTTCATTAGTTTTGGTAGAAGGTGATACAAATAGCGTTCTTGCTAGCGCCTTGTCTGCTTTGAAATCAAACATTCCTATAGGCCACATTGAA
>Ga0075423_10004978_pt1 | contig 12369 bp, 12 predicted proteins | sample SoiMethybrSBSTD2_FD_80114 | JGI IMG/M metagenome (GOLD analysis project Ga0075423, IMG submission 80114) | Bulk soil microbial communities from a Populus tree surrounding site in Tennessee, USA - Soil MetaG P. TD hybrid SBSTD2 | ecosystem: Environmental > Terrestrial > Soil > Tree plantation...
GAGCAGCGTGCCGGCGAAGTCCTTCGCGCGCAGGCGCGCGACCGCCGCGAGCTGCGCGTCGACGATCGCGTCCTGCAGCGACGCGTTCGAAACGATGGCGTCCATCAGCGCCACGACATGCATCGTATCCTTTTCGTCTAATAGCACGCACGCGCTATCCATCGTCGAAGGGACCTCGGTCGCGGCGTACGCGAGGACCGGCACCTGCTTGTAGAACGCCTCGACGATCGGCACGCAGAATCCTTCGTGCTCGCTCGCGCAGAGGAACAGATCGGCGACGTCGTAGAACGCCACCAGCTCCTCGTCCGGCACGTGCCCGGTGAAGTGGACGTGCGACGCGCCGAGCGTCGCGGCAAGCTCGTCGATCGATGCGAGGTAGCGCTCGAACCCGCTCTGCGCGCCGACGATCAGCAGCCGTGAGCGCGGGTTGAAGAACGTGTGATACGCGTGAAAGAAGCGAACCAGATCTTCGATCTTCTTGTTCGCGATGACACGTCCGACGAACAGCACGTTCGTCCAGTCGTCGTCGAACTGCCGCGCGACCATCGAGTTGGGCGGCAGATCGAGGTGCGAGAAGTCCGGCACGACCGGCAGCACGCCCGTTCGCGGAAATCCGAGCGCCTCGAGATCCTGCCGGTTGAACTCGGAGTCGCCGAGCGCCATGTCGCATCGCGCCGCGTAGGCTCGCAGCTCGCGCCGTCCGCGAAAGCATTGGCGCGCGAGCGTGCGGTGCACGCCGACGAAATATTCCGGCGGCGTGATGTTGTGGTAGATGAGCGCCATGCGGTCGGGCAGCGCGAACGCCGTCCGCGACGCCTTCGAGCCGAGCGAGAAATGGTGCAGCAGCAGGTTATCGGGGTGGCTGAAGTCGATGAGCTGCCGGTAATCGAGCGTCAGCGGTTCGAGCCTGTAGTCCGCGGTCTCGACGAAGATCTCCGATTCGTAGCCCGCGGCCCGCAGCACGCGCTGGATACCGAGCACTTCATGTCCGATCGCGTCGCCGTACCCGAGCGTGGCCAGCACCTGGTCGATGCGAATCACGCCCTTCTCCGACCCTCGGAGGCGGCCGGTTTGGGCGACGCGGAATCCGGACGCTTCGACGCGCCGGTCACGCCGCCGATCGGCAGTGCAGCCAGCACTTCCGCGGCCGGCGGCAGATTCTGCCGGCGCCGCTCGAACCAGCCAGGAAGCGGCTCGATGGTGCGTGTGGAGTGTTCCTTGCGGAGCCGATCGAACATCTCGAGATACTTGCGTTCGATCACCGGCCAGTCGTAGTGCTCGCGGAAGAACTGCCGTCCGTTCCGGCCGAGCGCGCCGGCGAGCCAGCGGTTCTGCTCGATCGCGCGCAACGTCTCGTGGAACTCGGCGTAGCTCTCGTAGTAGAGACCCGCGTTGCTGCGAATGCACTGGCCCTTCAGGACGTCGCACTTCGCGTTCGCAAGCACGGGACGTCCCAGCGCCCACGCCTCGAGCGCCACCATCGAGAGGCTCTCGAAATACGACGGCATCAGCAGCACGTCCGCCGCGGCCATCGCGTCGAACTTGTCCGCGTCATCGACGAACCCGAGATGCCGGATGCGAGGATGCTCGGGAATCGGCAGCAGCGAATTGCCGATCAACACGAGCGTCAGTTTGCCCGCCGGATCGCGCAGATAACCCTGGAAGAAGTCGAACAGTTCCTTGCATCCCTTGTTTTCGTCGATGCGGCCCACGTACACCGCGAACGGTCCGCGGATGTTGTGCTTCTGGCGGAATCTTCCCGGCTGCGTGTTCTGAGGCACCTCGGACCCGACGCCGACGACAACGCCCGGCACGTCGTGGTTGGACGCCGCCGCGTGGATCATCGTGCGTTCTTCCGGCGAGTTGTACATCAGCGCGCGAACCGCGCGGAACAGCGGCGGGAAGATCGACAGGCCGATCGCTTCGTCGCGCTCGGCGGTCGGAACCAGCACCGCGCGGGACGTCGCCCCGCGCACGCCGTAGTACGCATGGTAGTACCGATAGCTGAAGAACAAACAGAAGTCGAACGCGGCCGCGTGCTTCGCGACGTGCTTCACGAGCGCGCGGCTCGTTGGACCTTCGGCGTCGAGCCACGCGAGCTCGTCAGCGACCGAGTGGCGCTCTTCGAACACGCGATGCGAGCGGCGGCCGAACACGCGCGGATCGCGCTCGTGCCTCACGCGAAAGCGTCTGACTGTGATCCCGTTGACCGTATCGACGCCGGCCGGCAGCTCGTTGCGCCACGTCACGTAATCGGTCGCGCACGTCGTCAGCACTTCGACCTGCGCGTGCCGTGACAGACGCTCGGCGATGTAGCGTGCGTGCAGTTCCGCGCCGCCGTTGATTGTCGGACCGTATCGCTGAACGACGAGGGCGAGCTTCACTGTGAGTCGCGGTCGGGCGGTTCTGACGGATGCGACGCGGCGCCGGTCATGTTCTGGAGATCTTCCGTCGCCGGAGCCGTGGGCGACCCGGCCTCGTGCGCGGCATCGGCCGCGCGTGGTTCGGACGGCTCCGCGGCGTCATCGTGCGGCGGACGATCGGTCGCGGCCTCGGAGTCGGGAGCTGCCTGCTGACCGCCCATCACGGCAGCTGCCGGCGCGCCGCTGCGTCGTCCGCGTCGCCGCCGGCGGCGACGGCTGCGCTGACCGGGACCTTCCGCCTGTGGACCCCCTTGCGGTGACGGCTGCTGCGGCTGCGGCGTCTGCGCGTGCGACGGCTGCGCCGGCTGCGGCTGCGGACGTTGCGCCTGCTGCGCCAACGGTTGCGTGCCGCCGCCGCGCTGACTGCCCGCCTCCGACGACGGCTTGTAGACGACGACGCTCTCGAGCGCCCGCGCGCGCCGCTCGTTGAATTCGAGACGGCTCGACAGCGATTCGACCCGCATCTTGAGGTTCTTCACCTCGATGCTGTTGCGGGTGACTTCGATGACGAGGTTGTGAATGAGCTCGTAGTTGAGTTGATCCGTCGCCCGTCGCGCCGCTTCGCGCCTCGCCTCGCGCTCGGCGTACATCGTGTTCAGGCGCGACTGGATGTGGAGCGCCTGAATCAACGGCGTCGGGTTGAAGAAAAGTTTCAGAATCGGATTGAGCAGCCTGCGGATGAACCGCAGCGGACCGCGGTGCGTCTCGTAGATCGTGTCCCCCTCGAACGCGTAGTTCGGCAGCTCCGGAGGCTCGTACGCGAGCTGCGCCTTCCGAAACTGCTCGAGCAGATCGGATCGGACGCCCTTCGGATCGAGGAACTTCTCGAGCTTCACCGCCGCCAGATCGCGAATCTGCTGCTCGGTGTAATCGACGCCGCGCTTCTCCCGAATGCGCGCGCGGATCTGCTCCATGATCTGCTCGACGTTCACCGAGTCGGAGCGCACGTTGAAGTCCGCCATATAGCTATCGGCTCTCAGCTTTCAGCTCGATCACGAGCCGCCGTAAATAATCGCCGCGACGGCCAGAGCCCACAGCGCGACGCAGACGAGCAGCGGTCGATCGGTCAGCAGCAGATCCGACGGGCTGCCGCCTCCCTCGCGGCGGTGGACCAGATACAAATAGCGAAAGATCCCGTAAAGCGGAAACGGAACCGTAAGGCCGAGCCACGGCGTTCCGAACTTCTCCTCCGTCTCCGGGCTGATCGTATAGAAGATGTAGGCGACGAGCGTCGATGCGGTGACGACGCTGATCATCTGATCGAGGAGGTACGGACTGTACTCGCCGAGAATCGGCCGATGCGTCGCGGCATCGCCCGCGAGCAGCACGATCTCGTGGCGCCGCTTCGCCAGCGCGATGAACAGCGCCAGCAGAATGGTGCACACGAGCAGCCATTTGCTGAACTCCACCCGAACCGCCACGGCGCCTGCCACCGCACGCAGCACGAACCCAATCGACACCGTCAGGACGTCGATGATGACGATCTGCTTGAGCGGTCCCGAGTAGAGCATCTGCAGCGCGACATACGCGGCGGCGACCAGCGCGAACGTTCGCCCGAGCGCGAACGACGCCCCCAGTGCAACCGCAGCGATGACCGCCGCGGCGACCGCCGCCGTAGAGACCGGGAGCGCACCTGACGCGATCGGCCGCCGCGCCTTCAACGGATGGCGCCGGTCGCTCTCGCGATCGGCGATGTCGTTGATCAGATATACGGCACCGGACAACGCGCAGAAGATGACGAACGCACCGAGCGCGCGCGCCACCGCCCACGGCACGAACAGCTGCATGCCGAACAGGAGTCCGGCGAAGACCAGCAGATTCTTGGTCCATTGGGCCGGACGCAGCGCGATGAGCAGATTCAGGGCGACGGACCGTCCCGACGCTTCGGCGCGCCGAGCATCGGGCAGTGCCACGGAGGACGAGGTGGTGCGCGCCATCCAGCGCGAGTGACGGACTAGACCTTGGCCGATGCCGAGAAACTCCGGACCGCGTCGTTCTCCGAATCGAAAGTTTCGAACACGGTCAACAGCTTCGTGATCGACAGAAGATCCGTAATCCGTTTGGTGAGGTTCAGCAGCTTGAGGCTGCCGCCCTGCCGGCTGACGGTCGTGTAGGTGCGCACGACTTCGCCAAGGCCGGCGCTGTCGATGTACGGAACGTCGGCGAGATTCAGGACGATCTTCTTGTGGCCCTGGTTGACGAGGCTGTTCACTTTGTCCTTGAGCAGCTCGTCGCCCTCGCCCAGGGTGATCTTGCCCTTCAGATCGAGCACTTTCACGTCGCCTACTGATCGTTCCTGGATCTGCATGCCAGACGCTCCAGATATGTGCGTAGCGTGTGAGCTTACTTTATGCCTTCGCCGGTCTGCAACGACAACCGGCGCGGGCGAGACAAGCCGATCCGTTGGTCAGCGGGCGCAAACGCCTCCCGCTTGACGCACATCGGCCGTCCGCCGCGCGCGAAAATTCCCGGCCGCAGTCGCCTGCGTTCGAGCGCTGACGGGCGAGAACGGCTGTTGTCGATGGAACGACGAGACCAGAAACCCGGGCTGGCGCTTAGACGCCGCCAGCCCCGGCGAACTTCCGGGACTGAAAGCACTCCTTGCAGAACACCGGGCGCCCTTGTGTCGGTTTGAAGGGAACCGTCGTTTCCTTCCCGCAGGCCGAGCACGTGGTCGTGGTTTCAACCCGTTCCCGTGCGACGCCTGAGCCGACCGGGCGCGCGGCCCGCTTGCTCTTACAGGCTTTGCACCGCTTCGGTTCGTTTTTGAAGTTCTTGTCGGCGAAGAACTGCTGCTCGCCCGCCGTCCAGATGAACTCCGTCGCACAATCCACGCACCTGAGAATCCTGTCTTGGAATTCCATCGGTCGAATCCTCGTCGGGGTCGATCTACTCCAGCTCCCGCCGGAGCTTCTTGCGATTGCGCTTGCGCGCAAGCGCCTGTTTGGCCCTGCGCTTGTCTCCAGGCTTCAGATAGAAGGAATGCTTCTTGATGTCTTTAATGATGTCTTCCTGCTGAACCTTGCGTTTGAACCGTCGCAAGGCGTTCTCGATGGATTCGCCATCTTGAATCCGTACTTCAGCCAATCAATGCACCCCCATTCCACTCGGCAATCAATCGCCAGCGAGCGATTATAGCCCGGATCGAACTTTTGCGAGTGCTATACTTCGGCGGTTATGGCGCGTTGTCCGCTTTGTTCCGAACGGCCCGGAAAGAGGTACTGCCCGGCGAAAACCGATCAGATCTGTGCCGTTTGCTGCGGGACCAAACGGGAAGTAGAGATCGATTGCCCCTCGTCCTGCCCACACCTCATCGCTGGCCGGTCTTATGAAGCGGAAAAGCGAATTCCGGATCCCGAACTCGCCCAGAAGGTCGAAAAATACAGTAACGACTTCGTTTATCGCTATGCCCCGATCCTGGACGAGATCAGCCGTTCGGTCGTCGAGGAACGTCTCCAGTCGCCCTGGCTTGTGGATAATGACGTCGTTGAGGTCTACAAAAGTCTTTCTGCAACAATGAAGTCGCTCTCCAGCGGAATCTATTACCAAACACTACCCGACGGACCGGTTCGGATCTCATTGTTCAGACGTCTCAAGGCGAAGCTGGATGAACTGATGCAGCCCTCCGCCGATGCCGACAAACGCATTTTGAAAGTTACTGAAGCCGTCGACGTGCTGGATTTCCTGACAGTCGCCGTCCAGGCCAACTCGAGCGTGCGGCCAAAAAGTCGACGCTATCTCGACTGGCTCGCGCAGATGTCTGGGCTCTCCCCCGCGTCAGAGCAGACGAGCGGGCTCATTCTTCCATAGATTGTGAAAATTCTGGCGATCCGCTTTGCGCGGCTCGGCGACATCATCCTTTTGCTGCCCGCGCTGTCGGAATTAAAGAAATCGTTTCCAGAATCCCACGTGGCATTCCTCACGGGACATCGTTGTGCACCTCTCGCCGAGCTGTGCCCGGCAATTGATGACGTCATTTCACTCGACAGGATCGCCCTTCGCGATGGTCCAATAGGCGGCGCTATTGTTGAGATGGGTCGTCTCGTTCGCAACGTGAGACAAAGACGGTTCGACCTCGTCATTGACTTCCACAGCTTTCGCGAAACGAATCTGCTGACGTGGTTGTCGGGCGCTCCGAGGCGTATCGCACTGAAAAGGCACAACGCTCCATATCTGTCGTTTTGCTTTAACTCGCCACCTGTGGTGGAAGACAAGTCGATTCATGTCGGTGAAATGTTCCACCGAGTAGTTGCGGGAATGACCGGCGATGCACCACTCCCGATTGGACGGGTGCTGATCGTACCGGAGGGAATAAAACGTTGGGCCGAGCAGGCTATGCCGGGCGGTCCGCGTCTGGCGTTCTATGTCGATGCACCGGTGCGTGAACGGATTTGGCCCCCGGAGTATTTTGCGCGCGTAGCGGATTTCGCGATGGAAAGGCTGGGAGCACGCGTTGCCATGATTTCGAGTGACGAAGGCCGGGCGTTGACCGAAAGTGTACGGGCTGCGAGTCGCCATCCCGGAGATCTGTCGGTTTTTACGGATGTCGGCATTCCGCAGCTCGCGGCCCTGATTGCGTCGTCGCGATTGTTTGTCAGCAACGACACTGGTCCGATGCACCTAGGGCCGGCCTTGGGTATACCGACGCTTGCGTTATTTAGTGTCGGTTATCCCGAACACTTCAGGCCGACAGGGCCGAGTGACCGATTTTTACGGGAAAATCCGATCGACAGGATCGAGGTCAATAAGGTGATCGAAGCGACTGAGCAGATGTGGGCTACTGCTGCTGATCCAAATTTTCGACGCTGATCTTCAGCGAACGCAGAAATTTCAGGTCTTGCGCAGTTACTTTCAGTTTCATTTCGCCGCTTTGCAAGCCGTGGGCATTGGCGTCATCGGAGGCTTCACCCTTGGCGCGCTTGTTAAAGCCAATGGTCGCTTCGAGTACAAGGAAGACGTCGTAACCGGCATTGCGAACATTCTGAATGGCTTCACTGATGTCCTCAGATTCGGAGAGGGCATCATTGATTGCTGCACCCAGTTCTTTCATCAGCTGCTTAAGGTTGTCATCCAGCTGCAATTGTTGTCTCCTCCTGACCATCGTACGCAGAATGATTTAATTTGGTCAATTCACAATTTTCCGACGACACGCTATGATTGCTCAGCACGTTGATAGCCGTTGGTGGACGGCTGACCCTCCATGAAACAAAAACTCAAAATCATCTTCGGCGATTTTTTAGACGCTCTCCGCCGCTTCTGGTTGGAAGTCATGGGCGGAGTATTCCTCGCGTTCGGCGTGATGCTTGGCTGGGCCGCTGTTCGCGAGTATTTCAGTGTGACGGAGCGCCGCTTAACAACAATGCTGGCCACAGAAGGTATTTTTGCAGCCCTTATGATCTTCTTTGCTCTCGATAGTTTTTTGAGAGCCAGGAAGCCTCGGTAGTGAATACCTCCAAGTACAAGAACTACACCGATCCGGAACTCGTTGCGCTATGTTTGAAAGGCGACGCCCAGGCCTGGGAAGCGCTGATAATGAGATACCGGCGGTTGATCTATTCGGTTCCCGTTCGGTTTGGCTTCACGACCGCAGACGCCGCCGATGTTTTTCAAGCCGTCTGCGTCAAACTTCTCGAACACCTTCACGAAGTCAAAGACGAAAGCAAGGTCAGCTCTTGGTTGATTACGACGACAACCCGGCAATGCATCCATGTCCGGTCGTTAAAGCAGCGTGAAGGCAATACCGACGAAGACTTCGAAGAACCGCCCGATCCAGGCGAGAACCTCGAAGAGATAAGAATCATGACCGAGCAGCAGCAAACTGTAAGACAGGCGGTCGACCAATTGTCGGAAAGGTGCCGAACGTTGATCGAAATGCTGTATTTCGACCAGCGGTCCCTAAGCTATGACGAAATTGGCCAGCGGATGGGGATGCCGGTTTCGAGCATCGGGCCCACCCGGGCGCGATGTCTGGACAAGTTAAGAACGATCCTGCGGCGGCATGGAATTAAGTAGGAAAAATTTTGACACGGAGTTCAAATTCCGATGGCTTCATGGTAGACAATCTCAGCCCGAATTCGTGCTGCGCCGCCGAATTTTTAATTACCAGATGTTTCAGTAGTTTGCGGCGGAAATTTTTTGTATTTTGTACCTGTTTCTACCCTCAATTGTTTTGTAGAAAGAAGGGTCTCGGAGATTCAAATAAGGGGAGCAAAGGATGCGACACATAACGGTTGAAAATTTGATTAATTATTTCGATGGCCAGCCTACCGATGTCGAAAAGTCGACACTTGAAGGGCACCTGGAAACTTGCGCCGACTGCAATCAGCTAAGGCAGGAATTTCAGACTTTGACTACCCGGCTTCGAGAAGATTCCTCCTATGAACCCCCGGTAGAACTGGTGCAGTGGGGAGTTAGCCTCTTTCAGCCGGTTATGCAACCGGAATCCAAAGGAACTATCCGCAAAATTATTGCTTCTCTCGTCTTCGATACGTTCGAACAACCTCTTACCGCCGGCGTCCGCCGCGTGGGCGCACCACCCCGGCAGCTTCTGTTCCGGGCCGGCGATGTAGACGTCGATGTGAAGATCGAGTCGATGGAAGCCAATGACCGCATTACCCTGGTTGGCCAGGTATTGTCTGGCGCTGCCAAATTCTTCGATAATACCCCGGTGAAACTGGAGTCTCACGGAATCGTCCGTTACCGCACCACAACGAATGTGGTCGGTGAGTTCTCGTTCGACGAAGTTCCGAAAGATACGTATCATCTTTCAGTGGATCTTCCGGAAGGTCAGATCACGCTGTTTTGCGTTCACCGCGGAAACTCTTAATCCGACAAAGATCGGATTTTCAAAAGCACGTGCCGGTAACGAGCCCCACGTAGGAAGCGCGGAGTCGTGACCCAATCAAGTCCCGAGCAGTATCTGGCCGCACTGGCCCAGATTCGGGATGCGGCCCAGCAGCGGGCGTTCATCTCGAACGCCCAAAATCCGCCCAATCAAGCTCTCGTCGAAGCTGTATCCACACGGATCCGCGAACTCCTTCCTCGCGATCTCGATCTTGCTGAAATCTTTTCAGAAACCAATCTCCACCTCGCGTCGCTCATCAACACGGCGATTGCTCGCGCCTACGCAACACGCGCGCGCGCACAGGTTCTTTACACCAGAAGAAAGTGCGCTGATGCGGCTCCGATTTTTGCAGAAGGCGTCGAGCTCTTCGAGCAAGGCGGCTTGACAGGCGAAGTCGGCCGCACGCTCGTCGCCCAGATGGATAACCTGATGTACCTGAGCCGGTACGAGGATGCATTGAGTTTGGTCGATCGCGCGCGGGCCGCATTGGAGAGCGCAAATGACACGCACTATCTTGCGACGCTCGAGGTGGCGCTCGGAAACCTTTATTACCGCCTGAACCGTTACGCTGAATCGCTGGCGCATTACGATGCCGCGCAGAAAGCACTGGAGAACACGGACAGCTATCTCGTCCTCGCCGCCGTTGGTTTGAATCGTGGTTACGTATTGACCGAGATGAACCGCTTCGATGAAGCGGTGCAAAGCTTCGAAGTCACGAAGGAACATTGCGAGCGCCACGGACTGAAGCTTTGGGCCGCACTCGCCGATCGCGGCGTCGCCCAGATGAATTTCCTGCGCGGGAATTATTCGACAGCTTTGCGGATTTTAGAGCAGGTTCGCCGCAGGCACGAGGAACTCGGGGACGCGCGCCGGATAGGTCTCTGCGACATGGACCGCGCTGAAATCTATCTTGAACTCAACCTATTCGACGATGCGGCGGCAATCGCTGCAAAAGCGATAGACACGTTTGAGAGGTTGGGCAATCGGTATGAAGCCGCAAAATGTCTTACGTACAAGGGAATCGCAGAGTTCAAATTACAGAACGACAAGGATGCCGAAGCTGCCTTCATTTCCGCCAGGGAGATGTTCACCAAAGAAGGAAATGACCTTTGGGTTGCAGTCCTTGATCTGTGGCGCGCGCAGCTTCTAACCCGCCAGCAGCAGTTTTCATCCGCGCAGGAGCTTGCCCAGCATTCGGCCGAAATCTTTGAAAAGCAGCAGTCCCCGGTGCGCGCAGCAAACGCGCGAGTACTGTCGGCCCAAAGCTGGCAGGAGTTGCGTGAGACGAGCTCTGCGCTCGAGGAAGCTCAGAAAGCATTGTCGGAAGTTGAAGGCTACCACGCACCCTGGGTGTCGTATCAGTGCTACAACACGCTCGGCAGACTGAAAGAGTTGAACGGCGCGATGGATGAGGCCGAGGAGTTGTACACCAAGGCTATCGATGAGATGGAATCTCTACGTGGAAACATTCGCCTCGATGAAATGCGCATGTCGTTTGGCCGCGATAAATATCAGGTCTATGAAAATATCGTGAACCTGAAACTGAACAAGGGTGACTCGCGGGCTGCTTTCCAATTCGTGGAGCGGTCAAAGTCGCGGACATTGATCGACCTTCTTGAAAAAAATCTGGACACCGTTTGGGATGCCGGAGCCGAAGAGTCTCCAAGAATGCAGCGTGTTCGCAAAATTCGTGAAGAGCTGAACATTTTGTACAGCCGCCTTAATGAAGTCGGCGGCACCCCCCGCGTTACCATGTCGGATACGCTGACGAAGCTGGAGATTTCCCGCCGTGAGCAGGAACTGGTTCAAGTGTTGAGAGAAGTCGGTTCGGAAAAATCCGGATGGGCAACGCTGCAGACCATGGAGCTTCCCGAAATCGAAGAAGTCCAGGCGATGCTGCGTCAAAATGAAGTGTTGGTCGAGTATTACGCCATCGGTGATCGCGTTCACGCGTTTGCAGTCGGCCGCACCGACTTTAAAGTGCACCAGGATATTACGACCAATGCTGCGGTCCGAACGTCGCTTAAAGGTTTGACCTTCCAGCTTTCCAAGTTTCACCTTCAGCCGGCCTACATTCAATCGCACGCGCCGATGCTGCTTGCTGCAACGCAGCATCACCTGCGAGAACTCTATCGTCAGCTGATCGAACCTTTGAACGGAACGATCGGAAATCGATCCCTCATCATCGTTCCCCATCAAGTTCTCCATTACGTCCCCTTTCAGGCTCTCTACGACGGCACGAGATATCTTGTGGACGCCCACGACATTACCTATGGCGCCAGTGCATCCGTGTTGAGAATCTGCCGCCAGCGAAAGGTTCAGAAGACGGACCAGGACCTTGTGCTCGCCGTCGCCGATGAAGGTACGCCTTACATTAATGATGAAGTTGAGAACCTCCGGGAACTGCTGCCCAAAGCACGAATCTTCACGGGAAGCGAAGCCCAGGAAGATAAGTTGCGACAATATGGTCCGACCGCTGGAAAAATTCACATCGCGGCGCACGGGATTTTCCGGTCGGACAACCCGATGTTCTCCTCTCTAAAACTCGGCGACACATGGCTCAACCTGTTCGATATTTTCAATCTGCAGCTCGGGGCCGAGCTTACTACGCTAAGCGCCTGCGAGACCGGTATGAGCGCCGTCTGGGAGGGCGATGAACTTCTTGGGCTGGCTCGCGGGTTTCTCTACGCTGGAACTCCATCATTAGTCGTCAGCCTTTGGACGGTGAATGACCGTTCGACTGCGCAGTTGATGCGTCGCTTTTACCACGGTCTGCAGCGCGGATTGTCCAAGGCCCGCGCACTTCGCGACGCTATGGTCGAAGTGAAAGCTGCCTTTCCGCATCCTTATTACTGGGCGCCGTTTGTTCTAATGGGCAAGTCTTAACTGCGGTAATCTACCGGTATGCGTGAAGGGAAACCTCGCTTCAAAACCCATTCCGGCATCGATCTCGAACAGTTTTACCGCCCGGAGTCCGTGCGGCCGGACCAAATCGGTCTCCCCGGCGAATTTCCCTATACGCGAGGAATTCAGCCGACCATGTACCGGGGCAGGCTGTGGACGATGAGGCAGTATGCGGGATACGGATCGGCGGCAGAAACC
>Ga0075423_10004979_pt1 | contig 12368 bp, 9 predicted proteins | sample SoiMethybrSBSTD2_FD_80114 | JGI IMG/M metagenome (GOLD analysis project Ga0075423, IMG submission 80114) | Bulk soil microbial communities from a Populus tree surrounding site in Tennessee, USA - Soil MetaG P. TD hybrid SBSTD2 | ecosystem: Environmental > Terrestrial > Soil > Tree plantation...
GTCTTCCCCCATGATCTGAATAAAAACCTAAAGCCTTACCTTGGGCTCACGGAGTGGACGCTCCTCGAGGAAGTGGAGCGCTGGCCCGACTCCGACGAGGCCGAGCGGCGGGCGCTCGGCGCGGAGTGGCGCCAGATCCTCGACCGCCGGCTCAAGTGGCGCATGGCCCACGAGGTGGTGCTCGACCTCTTCGAGCCGCGGCGCGGCCACGCCTTCATGAAGGTGGAGGATCTCGAAGACCGCGTGCGCGACGCGCTGCCCCCCGATCTGCGCGGCGTGCCCTTTAAGATCGACATGGCGCAGCAGGACCCGCGGCCGCTCAACCCCATCGGCGGGGGGGACCGACAGATCTACGTCTACGACTCGGCGTCGCGGACGGTGTCCGCGGAGCCGCTGAAGGAGCTCTTGAAGCATCTGCCCGGCAAGGTAGCCCAGTGCCGGATCTTCGCCGCGACTCACGAGCACGACGCCGCGCTCGCGCGCGCGCTCGAGCTCGCGCTCAGCGAGGATCGTCCGGCGCATTCCACCAACCTCTAGCGTGGTCCACTAGCGAGGGGATATGGACCTGCTCGAAGCCAAGAACCGGGTGGCCGAAGCGCTCGTCGAGTCCATCTTCAGGCGGGCCCGTTACGACATCACTCCGTACCGCCGCTCGCCCGCGGCGGGGCTGCGGGTGGGTCGGGACGATTTCTCGCCTGACTTCTGGGTAAAGCCCACAGGGGAGGGCGGTCCGGGCGGCAGCGGGGGCACCAAGGACTTTCTCATCGAGGTGAAGTACCACCCGCACATCGGTCAGTTTTTGTCGGTGGAGAGTCAGCGCAGCGAGCGGTCACTCTTTCAGATGGCGCGCCGGCAGTGGCCGGAGCTCTACTTCGTCCTCGTGTCGGACAAGCCCGAGCCCGGCCGGTCCTGCTTCCAGGCGTTTTCGCTCGCCTCGTGGGCGCCGGGGGCGCCGTGCCAGACCCTCGACCTCGCCGAAGTGGAAGAGATGGGCATCTTCGCGCACAATGTGGCTGACCACGAAGAGCTGATCCGCCGCATCTTCGCCCTGCTGACGGGCGGCTGAGCGCGCAGGGGCCGGAGCCGGCAGCTTCCGGAAGGACGGAGCCATGGAAAAGTTCAGGGGCGTCGACTACTACGGCATCGAGGAGCACCTCTCAGACGAGCAGCGGATGATCCGTGACACCGTGCGCGACTGGGTGGAGTCGCGCTTCCTGCCCATCGTCACCGAGCACCATCGGAACGCCACGTTCCCGGTGGAGCTGGCCGGCGAGCTGGGCGAGATGGGCGTATTCGGCGCCACCCTCAAGGGCTACGGCTGCCTCGGGCTCGACAACACCGCGTACGGGCTCATCATGCAGGAGCTGGAGCGGGGCGACTCGGGCCTCCGCTCCTTCGCCTCGGTGCAGAGCGGGCTCGTGATGTACCCGATCTACTCCTACGGCTCCGACGCCCAGAAGGACCGCTGGCTGCCGCGGCTGCAGTCGGGCGAGGCCATGGGCTGCTTCGGCCTCACCGAACCCGATCACGGCTCCGATCCCGGCTCGATGAAGACGCGGGCCGTGAAGAAGGGCGGGGAGTACGTGCTCAACGGCACCAAGCTCTGGATCACCAACGGCTCGGTGGCCGAGCTCGCGGTGGTGTGGGCCAAGGGCGACGACGGCGAGATCGGCGGCTACCTGGTCGAGCGTGGGACGCCGGGCTTCGGCACCCTCGACATCCACGGGAAGTTCTCGATGCGCGCGTCCATCACCTCGGAGCTCTCGTTCCAGGACTGCCGCATCCCGCTCGAGAACAAGCTGCCCGGCGTGAAGGGGCTCAAGGGGCCGCTGTCGTGCCTCTCCCAGGCCCGCTACGGGATCGCGTGGGGCGCCATCGGCGCCGCGATGGCGTGCTACGACTGGGCGCTCCAGTACGCGCAGCAGCGCATCCAGTTTGGCAAGCCGATCGGCTCCTTCCAGCTCGTGCAGCAGAAGCTCGTGTGGATGATCAACGAGATCACCAAGGCCCAGCTCCTGTGCCTGCAGCTCGGGCGGCTCAAGGACGCGGGCACCGCGCGGCCGCAGCAGATCTCCCTGGCCAAGATGAACAACGTGCAGATGGCGCTGGACACCGCGCGCATGGCCCGCGACATCCTGGGCGCCGCCGGCATCGTGGACGAGCACCCGATCATGCGGCACATGATGAATCTCGAGACGGTGAACACCTACGAGGGCACTCACGACATCCACGTACTCATCGTGGGCCGTGACGTCACCGGCTTGGATGCCTTCGGGATCTAGCGGTCAGCCCTCGACGTAGAGCTCGATCTCGTTCCCGTCGGGGTCGCGCACGCAGAAGCAGGGGCGCGCGCCGCCCATCTCGCCGAACGGCGTGAGCCCCGCCGCCTCCACCGCCGCGCGCGCGGCGGCCAGCTCGTCCGGCGCCCCACCGATCCGGAAGGCGATGTGGTAGAGCCCCGGCGCCCCCTTGGGCGGCCGCGGCGCCTCCGCGCGCGCCAGCTCCAGGGAGACATCGTGGTGATGGCGGCCGGCGGTCAGGAACACGATGCGGCCGTCCTTGCCGCGCCCGGTCTCGGCGAGCCCGAGGAGATCTCGATAGAACCGGATGGCGGCCTCGAGATCGCGCACGAAGAGCGAAACGTGTCCGAGCTCGCTGACTTTCACGACGCGCGAGATGTTAGCATAGACGCATGACCCCGCCCGAGTCCGCCGCCGCCATCCTGCCGGCCGCGGCGGCCGCCCCCGCCGCTCGCGTGAAGCCCGACATGCGCCTGCTGGGCCTCCTCGCCCTCGGACACATGGTGATCGACATCAACCAGGGCTCGCTCGCGGTGGTCCTGCCGTTCCTGAAGGACGCGCTGAGCCTGACTTACGCGGCCACCGGCGCCATCGTGCTGATGGCGAACATCACCTCGTCGATCATCCAGCCGCTGTTCGGCTTCCTCGCCGACAAGACGGCGCGGCGCTGGCTGCTGCCGCTGTCGGTGCTTCTCTCGTCGGTGGGGCTCGCGTTCACCGGACTCGCGCCGTCGTACGCCGCGGTGCTGTTCCTCGTGATGATCACGGGGTTTGGCGTCGCCGCATATCACCCCGAGGGCTACCGCACTGCGACCGCGGTAGCGGGCGAGCGCAAGGCCACCGGCGTGTCCATCTTCTCCACCGGCGGCAACATCGGGATCGCGCTGGGCCCGCCGCTGGCCACCGCGCTGCTCACCACGTACGGCCTACCCGGGAGCCTGGGCATGCTGGTGCCCGGCGTGCTCGTCGCCGGCCTGCTCCTCGCCGTGCTGCCGTCGCTTTCCGCGCCCGCGCCCACGCAGGCGCGCGTGCAGGCGACACGGGACGGCGCCCAGACCATGGTCGGGGCGATGAGCCTGCTGATCCTGGTGGTGGCGATCCGCTCCTGGACCCAGCTCGGCTTCACCACGTTCATGCCGTTCTACTGGAAGGATGTGCTGCACGGCGATCCGCGGCTCGTCGGCACCCTGCTCGCGGTGTTCCTCGGCTCCGGCGTGGTCGGCACGCTGGTGGCGGGCCCCGTCGCCGATCGGGTGGGCGTGCGCCGCTACGTGGTCAGCGTGTTCCTTCTGGCCGTGCCGATCGCGGTGGCGTTCCTGTTCGCGCGCGGCATCTTCGTGTTCGTGCTGCTGGCCCTCCTCGGCTTCGTCCTCGTCTCCACCTTCACGGTGTCGGTCGTCCTCGGTCAGGCGTACCTGCCGCGGAACCCCGGCATGGCATCGGGGCTCATCGTCGGCTTCGCCATCGGCGCGGGCGGGGTTGGCGCGAGCGCGCTCGGCTGGGTGGCGGACCACTGGGGACTGACCCGGGCGCTGTGGATCTCGGCGCTGATGCCGCTGGCGGGGTTCCTCGTGGCCCTCGCACTGCCCGAGCCCAAGACGCGTGACGCTCGATAGCTTCCAAGACGGCGAGCAGGTCCTCCTGATCGATCAGCGCGGCCGGCGCCACCTCTTCATGCTCCGGAAGGGCGAGACCTTCCACTCCGACCGGGGCTGGGTGACGCACGACACGATCATCGGCCAGCCCGACGGCTCCTGGGTCCGCACCTCCAAGGGCACGCGCTACGTGGTCCTCCGGCCCACCCTGGCCGAATACGTGCTCGACATGCCGCGGGGGGCGCAGGTCATCTACCCCAAGGACCTCGCCATGGTGATGTTCTGGGCCGACATCTTCCCCGGCGCCCGCGTGCTCGAGGCGGGGATGGGCTCGGGCGCGCTCACCCTCGCGCTGCTGCGCGCGGTGGGGCCGGCGGGCAAGGTGATCAGCTACGAGCAGCGCGAGGACTTCGCGCGGCGCGCGCTGGCGAACATCCAGCTCCGCATGGGCGAGGTCGGAAACCTCGCGGTGCGCCTGCGCCCGGTGGAGGAGGGGCTCCCCGAGGAGGAGACGGTCGACCGCGCGGTCTTCGACCTGCCCGAGCCCTGGCATCTGGTGGACCCGGTGGCGCGCGTGCTCCGCTCGGGCGGCATCTTCCTGTCCTACGTACCCACCATCATCCAGTCGCATCAGCTCTCGGAGGCGTTGCGCCGCCATCCCGGCTACACCCTCGTCGAGACGTTCGAGACGCTGTTCCGGCCCTGGAACATCGAGAACACCTCTGTGCGTCCCTTCCACAGGATGGTGGCGCACACCGGCTTCATCACGGTGGCGCGCCGCGTGGTGCCCGAGGATGCCCCCTTCCAGCCCCGCATCACGGTGTCGGAGGTGGAATGATGCTCGAGCGCTATTTCGACCTGAGCGCGCAGGGCACCACGGTGGGACGCGAGGCGCGGGCCGGCCTCACGACCTTCATGGTGATGGCCTACATCATCTTCGTGAACCCGGCCATCCTGTCGTTCGCGGGGGTGCCCGGCCTCGAGGGCAAGGGCGGGCCGTTCGCGGCGGTGCAGGCCGCGACCTGTCTGGTCGCGGGCGTGCTCACCCTCGCCATGGGGCTCGCCACCAACTATCCGCTCGCCCTCGCCTCCGGCATGGGCCTCAACGCGGTGGTGGCCTTCCAGCTCATCGCGGGGCTCAAGCTCTCCTGGCCCGCCGCCATGGGTGTGATCTTCCTCGAGGGCCTCGCCATCACTGCGCTCGTGCTCACCGGCTTCCGCGAGGCGATCATGAACGCGATCCCGCTCGCGCTGAAGCAGGCGATCAGCGCGGGCATCGGGCTCTTCATCCTGTTCATCGGCCTGGTCTCCGCGGGCATCGTGAAGCCGGGCCCCCCGGGGGTGCCCGTCACCCTCGGCGACCTCGCGACGGCGCCGGTGGGCGTGGCCATCGTGGGGCTGCTCGTCACGCTCTGGCTCTTTGCGCGCGGCAACTCCGGCACGCTCCTCCTCGGCATTCTCCTCGCCACCGTCGTCGCCGTGATCGTGAACATCGTCACGGCTGGGCGGGCTTTCCCCATTCCCGGGCAAGCGGTGATTCCCCGGGCGCTCGTGGCATGGCCCGACTTCTCGAGCCTCGGGGTCGGCATCAACCTCGAAGTCTTCGCGCAGGTGGGCGTGGTGACCGCGCTCGTGACCATCTTCTCGATCATGCTGTCGGACTTCTTCGACACCATGGGCACCGTGATCGGCATCGGCGGCGAGGCGGGCTGGCTCGACCGCAACGGCAAGCTGCCCCGGCTCAACCGCGTGCTGCTGGTGGACTCGCTCGCCGCCGCGGCGGGCGGCGCGGCCGGCGCGTCGTCCGCCACCACCTACATCGAGTCGGCCGCCGGCGTGTCCGCGGGCGCGCGTACCGGGCTCGCCTCGGTCGTCACCGGCGTCTGCTTCCTGCTCGCCCTGTTCTTTTCGCCGCTCGCCGCCATCGTGCCCGCCCAGGCCACCGCGCCCGCCCTCCTCGTGGTGGGCTATCTCATGGTGGCGATCATCAAGGACATCCGCTTCTCGGATATCGAGGAGGGGTTCCCCGCCCTCTTGACCCTGGCGGTGATGCCGTTCACGTACTCGATCACCAACGGCATCGGAGCGGGTTTCATCGCCTACAGCTTCATCAAGCTCGTGCGGGGCAAGGGACCCACCGTGCACCCGATGATGTGGGCGGCCGCCTTCGCCTTCGTCCTCTACTTCGCGCTGCCCGGCCTCCGGGCCACGCTGGGCTTCTGAGGCGCCCCGCCCCCCTGTGGTAGGCTAGGAAGCCCGGCCACCGGCCGGCTCGATTCTTCCAGGAGGTCGGACTCCTTGATCAGCACGATGCGCGCATACCTCGGGGGGCTGAAGCTCATCCTCCTGTTCGTCATCCTCGCTTTCGTCGGTACCTCGGTGGTGTACTTCGGCGCCGACGCAATCGGCCGCAAGCGCCTCGGCGACCATTCCGTGGCGACGGTGAACGGCGAGGACATCCCCGTCGAGCGCTTCCGCCGGGCCTACTCGAGCTACATCGAGTTCTACCGGCAGATCTACAAGGACCGCCTCACCCCCGAGATGGCGGAGCGCCTCGGCATCTCCCAACAGGTTATCAATGACCTGGTGCAAGACGCGCTGATCGGCCAGCAGGCGCGCCGCGAGGGCGTGGTCGTGACCGACGGCGAGCTGCGCGAGCGCATCCAGCAGGTGCGGGCCTTCCAGGAGGACGGGCGGTTCTCGCGCGACCGCTATCTCATGGTCCTCCGCAACGTCCACATCGATCCGGCCGACTTCGAGTCCGATCAGCGCCGTGACCTCGTGCGCCGGAAGATGGAAGGCCTCGTGAAGGACGGTGTGAAGATCTCGCCGGACGAGCTCTTGCAGGTGTACGCCTTCCGCAAGGACCGGGTGCGCGCAGCCTGGGCGAGCGTCGACACCGCGCCCCTCATGGCCACGGTGACGGTGGCCGACCCCGACCTCGAGCCCTATCTCAAGGCCCATCAGGCGCAGTTCACGCGGCCCGAGCGCCGCAAGCTGCAGCTCGCCGTCGCCAGCCCGAAGGCCTTTGCCGAGCCGGTCACCGACGCGGCCGCCGAGGCCTACTACAACGAGCACCCCACGGAGTTCGAGAAGCCCAAGCGGCTCCACGCCGCCCACGTGCTCGTACGCGTGCCGCCGGTTGGCGGCAGCGACGCCGAGGCGAAGTCGCGCGCGAAGGTAGAGGACGTGATCAAGCGGGCGAAGGCGGGCGAGGACTTCGCCAAGCTCGCGCGGGAGAACTCCGACGACACCGGCACCGCGCCCCAGGGCGGGGATCTCGGCTTCGTCGGGCCGGGCGAGATGGTGCCGCAGTTCGAGGAGGCCTTGTTCCGGCTCCGGAAGGGCGAGATCACGCCGGCGCCGGTGCGTACGCCGTTCGGCTACCACGCCATCAAGGTGCTGGAAGTGCAGGAGGGCGGCAAGTCGCCGTACAAGGAGGTGGCGGCCAAGATCAAGGAGAAGCTCCTCGCCGAGCGCAGCGACCGTGCCGCCGCCGCCAAGGCCGAGCAGGCCCGCGGCCCGCTCCAGGCCGCCAAGGACTTTGCGGCCGAGGCGAAGAACCTGGGCGTGGAGGCGCGCACGGCCACGATCACCCGCGGCGACGGGCTCGAGGGCATCGGCCGCGACCCCGCGCTCGAGGAAGCGGTGTTCGGGCTGGGGGTGGGCGGCGTCACGAGCCCGATCAAGACTGCCGGGGGCTACGTGGTGGCCAAGGTCACCGAGATCATGCCGGCCGGCGTGCCGCCTCTCGCCGAGATCCGTAACGAGGTGTCGGAGGCGATCAAGCGGGACAAGGCGGGCGAGCTTGCCATGACCAAGGCCAAGACGGTGGCGGCGGCGGGCCGCGAGGGCGATCTCGCCGTGGCCGCCAAGAAGGAAGGCGCGTCGACTGGAGACACCGGCTTCTTCTCGCGCGCCGAGCCCCCGAAGGACAAGAGCGCGCTGCCCGGCACCGTGCTGGTGGCCGCCCTCCAGACGGGGGTGGGCCAGGTCGCCGATCCGATCCGCGCCGGCGGCGCCGTCTACGTGGTGAAGGTGTTCGAGCGTCAGCCCGCCGATCCCAAGGGGCTCGAGACCGAGCGCGAAGAGCTCGCCAAGCAGGTGATCGAGCAGAAGCGCAACCAGGTCTGGGAGTCGTGGCTCCGCGGCGTCAACCAGACCGCCAAGATCGAGCTGAGCAACGCGGGCGCGCCGGCCGGCCGCTAGGGGACGACATGGACAAGACCGCACTGCTCGTGATCGATGCCCAGCAGGAGTACTTCGCCCCCATCGGGAAGATCGTGCTGCCCGGCGGGCCCGCCGCGGTGGGGCGCATCGCGCGCCTGCTCGACTGGGCGCGGGGCCGCGGCATGCCCATCGTGCACATCGTCCACGAGAGCCAGAAGCCCGGCGCGCGGACGTTCGTGGCCGGCTCTCCCGCGCTCGCCATCCATCCGGAGGCCGCGCCGAAGGCGGGCGAGCCGGTGGTCACCAAGCACCTGCCCGGCTCCTTCACCAACACGCCGCTCGAGCGGATGCTGCGGGACGGGGGCATCGAGCGCGTGATCGTCTCCGGCTTCATGACGCAGATGTGCTGCGATACCACCACGCGCGAGGCCGCGCATCGCGGCTTCTCGGTGACGCTCCTCTCCGACGCCACCGCGGCGATGGAGGTGAAGGGGCCGGACGGGGTTGCGATTCCCGCGGATGTCGTCCATCGCACCCATCTCGGCAGCCTCAACGGCTTTCTCGCCGAGGTGCGCAGCACCGCCGATCTGATCGGCTGACCTCCGCGCGGTGATCCCCGTCGTGCACCGACGCCTCCCCGGGGGAGGGCGTCTCTTCGGGGGCCCGATGCCGCCGACGCCCTACACGGACTCGGCGGCCACGCTGCGCGCAGCGGGCATCACCACCGTCGCCTGCCTTCTCGACCGCAACGAGCTGTCGCCGGCCCTGGAGGCGGCCTACGCGGGCGCCGGCCTGCGCCTGCTCCACTTCCCCGTGCCGGACATGGGCGTGCCGCGGGACGCGGACGCCTTCCACGTCTATCTTCGCGGCCTGCTGGACCGCCTCGCCGCGGGCGAGACGATCTATCTGCATTGCTTCGCCGGGCTCGGGCGCACGGGCACGGCGCTGGCGTGTCTGCTCATGCTGGTCGGCGAATCGGCGACCACGGCGGTCGCCGCCGTGCGCGAGGCCTATCGGCGGGAGGCGGTGGAGAGCGGCGGTCAGCGGCGCTTCGTGGAGGCCTTTGCCGCCCGCGTGACCGAGGGAGCCGGCTAGGGCTCGGGCTCGGGGCGCCGGGCCGCGAAGCGGCTCCAGGCGAGGCGGTCGGCGAGCGCGCTCTTCCAGCGCGGGAAGCTGATGCGGGAGAACACGCGGAGCCCCCGCATGTCGTCGAAGGTCGAGTAGATCACCGGCGTCACGAGGAGCGTGACGAGCAGGCAGAGGAGCTGGCCGCCCACCACCACCGTGGCCAGTGAGGCGCGCGAGGCGGAGCCGTCGCCGCGTCCCATCGCCACCGGGAGCATCCCCGCCACGATGGCGAGCGTGGTCATGAGGATGGGCCGGAGCCGCGCTCGATCCGCCTCCATCTGGGCCTGGGTGCGCTCCATCCCCCGCTCACGCAAGACGTTCGTGTAGTCCACCTGGAGGATCGCGTTCTTCTTCACCACGCCCATGAGGAGGAACAGCCCCATGATCGAGTAGATGTTGAGGGTCCGGTCCAAGAGCTTGAGGGTGAGGATCCCGAAGGGGATGGACAGGAACATCGACACCATGATCGTGAGCGGATGCACGAAGGATTCGAACTGCGCGGCGAGGACGATGTAGATGAAGCAGAGCGAGAGCACGAAGGCGATGGCGAAGTTGGCCAGCGCTTCCTGGAGGAGCTTGCCCCGCCCGGTGAGGAGGATGCCGTATTCCGGCGGCATGCGCTGGGCGGCCACCGCGGCGAACGCCTCCTTGTAGGCGTCGGCGAGCGGCTTCGACGGCAGCAGGTTCGAGATGATGGTGATCGAGCGTTCCTGGGCGTAGCGCTCGATCTGGCCGGGGCTCATGCCGGAGCCGAGGGTGGTGACGTTGGAGAGCTTCACCAGCGCGCCGCCGGCGCCCGGCACCATGAGGGCGGGGAGCCCGGAGGCGTCGCGCCGATGGTCCTCGTCGAGGCGCAGCCGGATGTCGTACTGCTCGCCCGCTTCCCGGTAGAACCCGACCTTCTCCCCGCCCACCATCGTCCGCAGCGCGGTCGCCACCGCGTCCACGCGCACGCCGAGGTCGGACGCCTTGTGCCGATCGATCTCCACCTGCACCTCGGGCTGCCGGAGGGATTGCGCGGTGTCGAGGTCCACGAAGCCGGGCTTGGTCTTGAGCACGTCGATCACGCCCTGGGCGTAACGCTCGAGGCCGGCCAGCTCGGGGCCGCGCAGGATCAGGTTGAACTGGGTCTGGCGGAAGCCGCCGCCGCTGATGAGGCTGATGTTCTGGACGCTCACCCGCATGCCGGGGAACGCGGCGAGGCGCTGGCGCACGTCGTTCATGATCTCGAGCTGCACGCGCTTGCGCTGGGACAGGTGCTTGAGCCCCACGTAGATCGAGAGGTCGGTCACGTTGGACTGGTACTGCCCGCGCACGCCGATCGTGGTGAGGAGCGTGACGACCTCGGGGACCTTGCGGATCTCCGCCTCCATCGACTGGCTGATCAATGCGCTCCGCTCGATGGACGAGCCGGGGGGCGCCTCGGCCACCACCTCGAACTCGCTCATGTCGTCGTCCACCACGAACTCGAGCTTGGACGACTTGATGAGGAACCAGCCCCCGACCATGATGGCGGCGATGCCGAGGAAGCAGATCGCGCGGTGGCGCAGACACCACGCGAGCGCGCCTTCGTAGGCCCCTTCGATCCTGTGATAGAAGCTCGAGGACTTCGAGGATCCCGCCGCCTGGCCGTGGCTCCCCACCCCGCCGGTCGCGCTGAGGACCCGGGCGGCGAGCATCGGCGTCAGGGTGAAGGCCACCAGCAACGACACCATGATCGCGAACGTGGCGGTGAGGCCGAACGAGTTCCAGAACTTGCCCACCAGCCCGCCCATGAAGGCCACGGGCAGGAAGATCACCACCAGCGAGATCGTGGTGGCGGTGACGGCGAGCGAGATCTCCTTGGTGCCGGAGATTGCCGCCTCGAAGGGCGGCTGACCCTCCTCCTCGGTGTGCCGGAAGATGTTCTCCAGCACGATGATGGCGTCGTCGATCACGATGCCGGTGGACAGCGACAGCCCCAGCATCGTGAGGTTGTTCAGGGTGAAGCCGGCCATGCGCATGGCCACGAAGGTGGCGATGATCGAGGCGGGGATGGCCACCGCGGCGATGAAGGCGGGGCGCAGCTTCCGCACCGAGAGGAAGAACACCAGCGTGACCAGGATGGCGAGGCCCGTCACCTTGATGAGCAGCTCGGGGTCGCCCCAGGCAAAGGCGAGGGCCACCGCGAGCACGATGGCGAGCAGGATCAGGCTCTCGTGCCAGAGGAGCCGGCCGATGAACGCGGCGACGATGAGGCTGGCGAGGAGCCCGCCCAGGAGCAGGTGGTCCTGCACCTCGTGGAACGAGCGCTTGATGAAGCGCGAGAGGTCCCGCACCACCTCGAACCGGATGTCCTGGGGCAGCCCCTTCTGCACCTCGGCCAGCCGCTCCTTCACCCGGTCCACCACCGCCACCGTGTTGGTACCGGACTGCTTCCGGATGAGCATGGACACCGCGTTGGCGCTGTTCAGGCGCGAGAGGGTGCGCGGCTCCTCCTCGGCGTCGCGGACGGTCGCGACGTCGCGCACCCGCACCGGGCTGCCCTTGAAGTCGGCCACGATGAGATCGTTGAAGGCGCCGACGGATTCGATGCGCCCCAGCGTGCGGAGCCCCTCCTCGTTGGCGCCGGCGGTGAGGCGGCCGCCGGGGATCTCGACGTTCTGGCGCTGGAGGGCCTCCTTGATCTGCTGGATGGAGAGGTTGAAGGCGCTGAGCTTGTCCGGGTTGACGAGGATCTGGATCTCGCGCTTGCGGTCGCCCACCAGCGTGATCGCGCCCACGTCCTTGACGGTCTCGAGCGCGCGCTTGATGCGCTTGTCGGCGATTTCCGTGATCTCACGCGCCGATCGCTGGCCCGACACCACCAGGGCCATGACGGGCGCGGAGTCCGGGTCGACCTTTTCGACGATGGGGGACTCGGTGCCCGCCGGCAGCCGCGCCAGCACCGTGCCCACCTTCTCGCGTACGTCGTTGGCGGCCTCCTGCACGTTCCGCTCGAGCACGAACGTGGCGAAGATCTGGCTTTGCCCTTCGATGGTGGACGAGCGGAGCTCGTCGAGGCCGCTGATGGTGTTGACGACCTCCTCGATGGGCTTGGTGATCTGGCTCTCGATCTCCTCGGGGGAGGCGCCGGGCAGGAGCGTGGTGATGGTGATGGTCGGCAGGTCCACCTTGGGGAAGATGTCCACGCCGA
>Ga0075423_10004980_pt1 | contig 12368 bp, 10 predicted proteins | sample SoiMethybrSBSTD2_FD_80114 | JGI IMG/M metagenome (GOLD analysis project Ga0075423, IMG submission 80114) | Bulk soil microbial communities from a Populus tree surrounding site in Tennessee, USA - Soil MetaG P. TD hybrid SBSTD2 | ecosystem: Environmental > Terrestrial > Soil > Tree plantation...
ACATTCCCAGGCGAGATCTGGCGGACGCCGCGCAGCTGGGTCGAAGCGAGCTACCCGAACGTCACGTACTTCCACGAGGTCGACAAGGGCGGCCACTTTGCTGCCTGGGAGGAGCCCGAACTCTTCTCGACCGACATCCGCGCGGCTTTCCGGTCACTCCGCTGACGAGCAGGGTCACAACCAGCCTTCTGATGTGGGAGCAGCGGTCAAGGTGAAGGCAGTTCTGTAAGCACCACCTTGGTGATGCTGATGATGGGGCCCATCCCCGGCGCCCCACCAGGTGTCGTGGATGCCTATGTCAAGCAGAGCCTGTTCCCGTCCTGTTTCGCCAACGACCTGCCGGCCAAGCAGGCGGCCGTCCTGGCCGCCACCCAGCGGCCCATCTCGACCGTCACCCTCGGCCAGCCTTCCGGGCCACCGGCCTGGGCCGACACCTGGCGGATCGAGTACAACACCTACCGACCCCACTCCGCTCTCGGCGGCCTTACCCCGCCGAATGCGCAGCCACCTGGACCAGCACCAACCACCCCGCACTCTCATAGCGAGTGGATCACCGGCCGGGGCCCCATCAGCTTGATGGCACCAACGGCCCACTCGTAATGCGTAAGTCGCGGGTTCGAATCCCGCAGGCAGCTCGGCGCCCTCTATGCGCTCCGCGCACCCGTCCGCCCCAGCGCCCCGGCGGGTGAACTCACCGTATGATGCGGACGCAGTTGCCGGTCCGGTCGCCTCCACTCGTGTCCTTCAAGAGGTCGTGGGTTCCGGTCGCGACGCGGACGCAGAGCAGTGAGTAGTGAGCGGTGTCGAGGGGGAGCCTCCGGCCGCCTCTCTCGGTCGTACTGTCGATGGTTTTCACATTCTTGCTGTAGATGATGAACCAGCTGCCCTCCCTCGATCCGGCATTCATGTGCATGGTTGCAGCACGCGGGATCGTCCCCCCCTTGTTGTCGGGGCGGGCGGTGAAGAAGTGCATGTGGAGGTGTGCCGCGTCCTGGATCTTGCTGGGTGTGAAGTTGGTCCGGTATGCGATCACCAGCCTGTCGTTGAGCAGGACCGCGGATTTGAGGCACGCCCACCTCGCCGACTGCCTGGTCGGGCACTGATACAGCTGCGAGGGTGTTGGCGACGTGGTCGACGTCGCCGGCGATGTGCTCGCCGGCGCCGACGTCGAGGTAGGCGTCTGCTGCGCGAGATCGAGCTCCTGGACGGTAGTCATGGACGTGCTGTGTCCCGGCCGGTTGCCTCCGTCAATCGTGTACAGGATGTCGTTGACGGCGGCGACGCCAGCGCCGTGGGTGCCGTTGAGCAGGTTGGCGAGCGTGCCCCACTTTCCGCTCGCTATGTCGTAGTACTCGACCGTGGTGGAGACCGAGGTGAGGTCTGCGCCGCCGACGGCGATGATTCGGCCGTCGACGAGGGCAGCGCCAAGCCCACCGCGGGGTCTCGGCATGCTCGGCAGCCGTTTCCAGGTGTTCGTCGCGGGGTCGTAGCGTTGCAGGGCTGGGCTGGAGCGGTCGGGCGACAGGTTGGCTCCGCCGACGGCGTACAGCGCCGAGCCGTCGCTCACCGCGGCCAGATGGTCACTGGGTTCAGGCATCGCCGCCGCATCCCGCCAGCGGGTGCCGTCGAAGACCTCGGTGACGTCGATCAGGCTGGGGCGGCTGTCCCTTCCACCGACGAGGACGATCTTGTCGCCGACGACGGCGGCCGCCCCCGCGGCGCGGGCGCGTCCGAGGGGCGCATCCGTTATCCAGCGACCCTCGTGCAGCCGGTAGACCCGGTCAGAGGTGATGGCGCTGACGTCGCTGCCCTGCGGGATGAACCCGCCCATGACGATGGGCTCACCCCGGTAAGAGACCGCCATGGCATGGTGCAAGGCCACGGGCAGGTCTGCACTCGGTGTCCAGCCGTTGACCGTTGGGTCATACACCATGACCTTCGCGCTGGCCTTTCCGTTGCTCAGCCCGCCGAACAGCCAGATCCGTCCGTCCAGCACGGCCGTGGCCGCCTGCTGCACGCCAATCGGAGCATTCTGACCCTGCCGCCAGGTCGCCCCCGCACCAGGTTCGCCGGTCGCGGACGGCTTCTTGCCGCAGTCCTTGAGGTGTGGCATCCCGTACGCCACAGCTGCCGCGTCGGCAGTGTTCAGGGCGTCTGTGGCCTGTTTCGTGGCGCTGTCGATCGTGCCTTGCTGTTTCGAGGCTTCAGCCACCGCCACGGCTCGCTGCTTGCTCGCCGCATCCAGCAGGGCGGAGATCATCGTATCGAACTGCTGCCGATCATCGGGCGGGACCTGACTCGACATCACCTGGTGGACCATGCCCTCGAGCTCTTGGGCGGTCCGCCCCGCCTTCGATTCGTTGTTCTTGCCGGGAGCCGCAAGTCGCTGGTTCACCCCCGCGCAGAACCCGATCAGCCGGAGGATGAAGGTCTGCTTCGACACCCCGGAGCTCGACGCCTCGGAGGTGGTCGGTGCCGGCGCCCGCGGCGTGCAGGCCGAGGCGGCGATGCACAGCGCGATCACAGTTAGCGCAGCGCCCGCCGCTCGCCATCGTTGGATGCCATGTCTTCCGTGCGACCGCAGCATGACTACCCCCTCACTGCGACACCGTCCTGCTTGCCGCCGTAGGATTCATGTCCGGTGAGGTGGGCGGTTCCGCCGGACGTCGCGGCTGATGATCCGACTGACCGGGCACGGCTGCCGCGGCCGGGGCTGGCTGCGGGACTCCTGGTCTGCCTGCGGCCCGTTCGAGCGAGAGGGCCCAGGAGCGCATGCCGAGCGCGGTCGCTCCGTAGACCAGCGTGCCGGCCAGGTTGAGGGGCAGCCAGACCATCATGAAGTTCTGCAGGTTCCATTGCACGTACAGGACGAGGCCCACCACGCTGGCGTAGAAGATGGCCCGGACCACCTGGGCCGGCCGACGCTCGAAGCGATAGAACAGGAGCATTCTGCGGGTGAACCCTCGCCTGGGTCCCCCCTGGGCCGCTGTCGCGGCATTCTCCTCGATCGCTACGGCCAGGAAGCGCAGGATCAGCGTGAGCGCTGCCGACAGGCCGCCCACGATGAGGAAGCCGTTGAGGTATGTGGTCTTGTTCGCCTCGCCGGACAGCTGCTGGGAGACACTCGCTCCGAGGGCCAGCACGGTCACTCCGGAACATACGAAGAACGCCGCTCGAGCCGCCCGACCCTCCCGCGTCCTGAACGGGTAGAGCAGAGCGAGCCGGCGGAACGTCACCGGTCGCTTAGGCACCGGCGAGGTCAGCCTCACCGCCGAAACGACCGCCGAGGCATCCTCCAGCAGCGCCGTTGCGCGGCTCGCGGCCTCCTGCAGAGCCTCGGGTGACTGCCCTAGCGACTTCCTGGCGTTCCACCAGTCCGCGACGAAGTTGACTTGGGCCCGGGCGTCGTCGACGGCCAGCTTGCGACGTCCGGCCGTGCTACGCCGCACCCGCCAGTCTTGGAAGGCGACACCGACGGCACCGACCACGGCCGTCACCACCGGCACGAGTACGGCGAGAGCAATGTTGACAACGTCCTGTCGACTCATCGGCCCCCCCGGCCGGACCCGCGTGTGGCCACGAGTCGGCGTGCCAACAAGCTGACGGTGGCCTGACGATGGGATTTCTATCCAATTTCCGCGAAGATCCCTGACCGGGCACACCGACCTACTCCGAGCATGAGCACCGAAGGTCAACCTGTCAAGGTCGCGCGATGACTCATGACGACGGCTGCTTAGTGCTGATGTGTGGAGGTTCGTGCGTGGTGATCGTGGCGTGGTCGCGCGGTGTTCGTGCTCGTCCAGCCGGAGCAGCTTGACAAGGTCCGCGCGGGTGAAGCGCCAATCGAACGGGACAGCGGTCTGCCGGTCGCGGCGCTGGAAGCCGAGCAGGCGGCGCTGGACCTCGGCGAGATCGGGGAAGTCGTTGGGCGTCAAGACCTTGCGCTGCACGATGGAGAGGTAGATCTCCACCTGGTTCAGCCACCAGGCGTGGATGGGCAGGTGGACCAGGCGCAGGTTGCGCCATGCCCTCCAGCCGCTCCACCGCCGCCCGCCCGCGGTGCGAGCTGCCGTTGTCGACCACCCAGAACACCCGCCTGGCCGAGGCGTACGGCTCGGCGGTCATGACCTGCTCCACCAGCCTGCCGAAGGGCTCGATGCCGGTCGACGGCTCGCAGCGGCCGAACAGCCGGGCCTGGTGCACCTCCCAGGCCGCCAGATCCGCCAGCGCTCGGCCCCGCTCGTCTCGTGCTCGACCCGCACCACCCGCGCCACCCTGGCGGCAGGTGGGGTGGCAGCGGCAGCGGGCCTGGATGGAGGTCTTCTGGTCGGCGCTGACGACGTCCTCGTCTTCGCCGAGCGCCTCGCCAGCGAACACCCGCTGGTAGAGGTCGAGGACGACAGCGGCCTTGGCAGCCAAGTCGGGGGCAACGGGGAAAGCTCCAGGAGCGGTGCTGCCACGGCTTGATCGGGTCCTCGGCCAGCCAGCGCCACAGCGTCGTGGTCGACACGTCATCGACCAGGCCGGTGGCCAGGACCTGGGTGCGCAGTTCGGCGAGGCTCCAGCGGCCAAGCGGCACCCCGCGGGTGGCGGGCAGCTCGCAGGCGATCGCCTTGCACGCGGTGACCACCGCGGCCTGGAAGGCGCGCGGGCGGCCGGGCCGCTTACGGTCGCCCAGGCCGTCCAAGCCCTCCTTCCAGAAGCGCTTGCGCCACTTGGTCACCGTGTTGGGCGCCAGCCCAAGCTTGCGGGCGATCGCCCGATTGGTCCACCCGGCCGCGGCCAGCAGCACGATCCTGGCCCTGGTCACCTGCCACCATCCCTCCCGCCCACAGGCCGGCCCCGGCGGGTCGGCCGGGGCGGGAGGCTGCCAGGACGCGGCCAGGCGCGATCAGCCAAGATGAACCGATGCCCAAGACGATCCCCGAGTCGACCAAGACCTCGCTCGGCCAGCGGCTGCGGGCCCGCCAGCGGGAGCGCTGGCCGCCGCTGGCCGGCGTCCAGGCGCGCTTCCGGGGCCCCTTCGCCCATGTGGACGGCGAACTCAACGCCGGCGAGCTGCTCCCGCTGTGCCGGCTGCGCTATGCCGGCTCGGCCAGCCTGTGGGGTTCGCCATTCACCTGGCCAGCACCAACGGCTACCAGGACTCGTTGCTACCAAGCGGCCTCCCGGTCGGCACACCCGAGGAAGCCCCGGACTGCGCCCGCGGGCTCTACCTCGCTGACCCCACCGCCTGGCAGGAGCACCTGCCACCGGCCAGCCCCTAACCACACACGAACCTCCATCCATCAGTACTAAGACACCGGGTCGCCATCCACGATCCAACGACGCCGTACCCGGCCTGGCTTCGCCCCGACGCCGGAGTTACGGCCAAAGAGAGGTTGTCCCGGGTCCTGTAGAGGTTGAGGTGGCGGTCCCCGCCTGATGCCTGCCATGTGGTAGGTGTCGGGCATCCGCCAAGAAGCTCGACCAGATGGGGACCGCCGTGGACCGCCGTGACGCTTCTGTAGAGGTCAAGGGGCCTGGGCCAACCCGTTCGGGCTGGTTTTCATGAGCGCTGCGAAGACCTCTCGGGCCGCGTACCGCTTCAAGCAGCGGATGATCTCGTTCTTGGAGAGGCCTGGGTGGTGCGGCGAGCCATGTACTTGGGGGTCGGCTCGTGCCAGCGCAGCCGCACCACCACGATGCGATCCAGGCCGTGTTGGCCTGGCGGTCACCGCCTCGGTTCAGACGGTGCCGCACGGTCTTGGCCGAGGAGGCCTCGATCGGTGAGGCCCCGCACAGCATCGAGCAGGCCGCAGCAGAGCGCAGCCGGGCTGGGGCATCACCGGCGGTCACCAGCAGCGCTCCAGCGACCTCAGCGCCGACCCCGCACGCTCCGGCAACGCCGGTGCCGCCCGGGCGGTAAGCCGGTCCAGTTCGGCATCCAGCGTGGTGCGCTCGGCGGTGAGCGCCAACTGCCGCTCGGCCACGGTGCGCAGCGCTAGCTTGGTCGCCGCGGTCGGCGTCACGATCGCCCTGGGCGCAGCCGCGCCGCCGTGGCGGCAGCTTGCTGGGTCAAGGTCGCGCGGCTGCTCACGCAGCTCCACAGGGGCGGTGACCAGCAGCGCCCCCAGCGCATTGGCGGCCTGGGTGCGGGCCTTCATCGCCGTGGCTCTGGGCACCCGCAGGCACCGCACCATCTCGACCATGCTGTCACCGGTCTTGGGGATAGCGGTCGCCTGGCCGGCCAACACCGCTCGGGCAGCGGCCTCGGCATCGACCGGGTCAGACTTGCCCCGCCGGCGGCGGGCCTGGCGGTCCGGCCGGTTGACCTCAACCACCACCTGGCCCTGGGCGCCCAGGAAGCGAGCCAGCCCGGCCCCATGGCAGCCGGTCCCTTCCACCCCGAACGCTGCCACCTGGCCGGGTCCGCGGGCCAGTCCAGCAACGCCCGATAGCCCTCGGCGTGGTCGCGATCTGCGTCCTGGCCAGGTGGCGACCGAGCTGGTCGGTGGCGTAGGCGACCTGGACATCGCCGTGGGTGTCGACCCGACCGTGACCTGATCGGCTCCGACGGTGCGATGGTGGTGATGGCCGTCTCCCTTCCTGACAAGGGCGGATGGCTCCTGCCGGCCGAGCGGGCGGACAGCACTGCGACGAGTCTGGCTGCACCGGCTCCGGTTAGGTCACGCTGGCTCGGTTGGCATTGCCTGAAGGTGGCCGCGGCGCCGAGTCGACAGATCACGGCCAAGGCACAAGGCCAGTGAGGACCTTCTCCACGAACTCAATGCCGGCCCTGCGGCCCTGAAGGCGATACCACGGTCACCGGGGAACCGGCCTCACCCTCCACCTCGGCTGGCACCCATCCACGCCGGACAAGCCGCCCGCACCCTCAGGAGCCGCTACCCAAGTCCGCCATGCGTGTAGTCCTCCCCCGGGGCTGCTCGAGGACTTGCTGCGAGCGATGCTGGCTCCCGCCCGCTGGTCATAGAAGCCGTGCTCGGCAATCCGACGACGACGAGGCCGCCACAGCCGCCCAACCGCGGCTTGATCTTGTTCCCCCACGATGGCACGCCACCTGCGCTACATCGAGTCCCCACCGGGCGGATTCCAAGATCCCCTGGCCTCGGCCTGGGACCGGTACCCACTGGCCTCGTGCTGGTCGTAGAACTCGTGCTCGCTGGTCTGACGATCGCGCCCCCGCCAAAGCCGCGCCCAACCAGGAAGTCGTCAAGCAGTAGCCTGAACGAGCCACCAGCCCTATCCCGTCAAAGCGGGGCAACCCCAAGACCTTGAGTCACAGAGTCGACACGGCTCGTAGATCCGGACAACGTGTCAGCCAGCTCCAGCAGCGGACGACGAGCGGGGCGCGAAGCATATGCTGGCGATCCACTTCCACGCCGTTGTGGGCCTGGATACGGCAGGTCCATAGAGGACGTGCCGGCTTTGCCTCTGGGTTATGGGGTGTCGGCGTGTGCTGGCTGGCTGGCTGGGAGGTAGCGGTTGGCGTGGCCGAGCGGGCCGAAGGAGAAGGCGAGGGCGAGCAGGGCGACCAGGGCCCCGATGACCCCGTAGACCAGGGCGACGCTGCCGGTGCGCTCCACCGCCCAGCCACCGGCCAGGGCCCCGAGCGGGATGGCTGACCAGGCCAGCACGCCGGCGATGCTGATGACCCGGCCCAGCAGGTGGTTGGGGACGATCTGCTGGCGCAGGCTGACGGTGTTGATGTTGAAGAAGATGCCAAGGCCGGAGACGGCCGCCCACAGCCCCAGGGCCGCCCAGTACCGGTGGGTCGCGGCCAGCACCATGGTCAGCAGCCCGTCAACCAGCAGGGCGCCGAGGGCGGCCAGGCTGAACGACAGCCGCCGCCGCACCGGCCCGGCGGCCAGCGACAACAGCACCACCCCGGCGCTGCCGGCGGCATAGAGCAGGGCCACCTGGCTGTCGCTGGCGTCGAGTTGGTGTTTGGCGAAGACCACCAGCTGGGCGTACACGGTGGCGGCGACCAGGTTGATGAGGGCCATCATGGCCGAGATGTTGCGCAGCACCGGGTGGCCCAGGACATAGCGCAGCCCCTCGGCGATCTCGCGGCGGAGCGCCCGCCGGCCCTCGGTGTCGCGGGGGGCGTTGAAGGGCCGGCCGATCAGCGCCAGGGTGCCGGCCGAGACCAGGAAGGAGGCTGCGTCGACCCACAGCACCTGCTGGACCGGCGCGATGGTGATGAGCAGGCCGGCTGCCAGTGGCCCGGCGATCTGGGCGGCCGAGTAGCTGGCCTGGACCCGGCCGTTGGCGGTGACCAGGTCGTCGTCGGAGGGGACCAGGCTGGGGATGGCGGCGAATTCGGCGGCGTCGAAGGCGATGGTCAGGGTGGAGCTACAGAAGGCGACCCCATAGATCCAGCCGACCGACAGGGCGTCGGTGGCGGCCAGCAGCGGGATGGTGGCGATCACCGCCGCCCTGGCCAGGTCGGTGGCGATCATCAGGCGCTTGCGGTCGACCCGGTCCACCCAGGCCCCGATGACCAGGCCGAACAGCAGGTAGGGGACGAACTCGGCCGCGGTGGTGATGCCCAGGTTGATGGGTGAGCCGGTGAGGTTGAAGACCAGCAGGGGCAGGGCGAAGAAGGTGAAGGAGCTGCCCAGGTTGGAGATGGTCTGGCCCAGCCAGAAGCGCCCGAAATCACCCGACAGCAGCCAACCCCGCCGGCCAGTTGCTTCTGGGGTCATGCCGGCCATCCTGACCTGCCGGTCCGACACCGGCCAGGCCACTGACAGGCGGGCAGCTTGGGTGTTGGACGTGGTCTCATGGTGGTCATCGCGTCATCCACGATATATCGCGTTCTCGGCAATACAAGATCTATCGCGAGTTCCGGTTGTCAAGAGCCAGTAGCCAGCTCAACCAGCGGGACGTAGGTAGTGGAGCAGCATGCCGGCGTCCCCCTCCGTCGTGTCCGCGCTGGTGAGCTTCGCGTGAGAAGTTCTCTACACCCTCAAGGCCGGCCCTGCGGGCGGCCTCCGCCGCCCTGCGGCCCGGCAACGACACGACGCGCCGGCCACCGCCCTCACCGAGCCATCTGTCATCCAGGCGTGGATCGAGGTTTCCCACGTGACCCGCCCTTCGGTGCGCAGCATCGGGTTGTTCAGGGCAGTACCGGTGCGGGCCTAGGAGGAGGCCAGGGCGAACATTACCGCCGCGGCGCTGGCGGTCCAGGCGATCCCGGCGAAGGCGATACCGATCGGCCGAAGCGCCCGCCGCTGCCGCGCCTCACCGGTTCCCGACAGTTCCCAGATCACCACGATGGACGCACCGATCTCGATCAGGGAATCGAGACCGAACCCGGCCAAGGCCACCGATCGGGCGCTGATCGCGGTGATGGCGAGGACCACCACGCCGACCACGTTCCAGCCGAGCGTGGTCCACTCCAGCGCGAAGCCGCGGCGTAGCAGGCTTCGACGGGGACCTCATCTGCCGCTGGGCCACACCATGGGCTGCCGCGGGCCTACGGGCCGCGCAGGCCCTGGACCGGCCGTACTGCTCGGCTTGACCGTGACTCGCCCGACCCGGCCCGTCCCAGGCTCACAAGGACCTTGCTGCGGCATTCGAACGGGCACCTCTGTGACCGACCGCCACCATTCTGACCCGCAGTCGTGACCCGTTTGCGGTCAATTGGGAATAGAGCCGAAACACCGCCGATCAGGAATCGTGACCGGCTTCTGCGACAATTTCAGCATGGGACTCCACCACCATCTCGGAGTCCAAAGGGGATGACCACCATGCGCCCCATCCGCGCCATTGCCACCGCCCTGCTGATCGCCAGCCTGGCCGTGGCCGGCTGTGCCCGCAGCCAACCCGACCAGAGCGCCTCGCCAACCAGCGGGCCGCCGGCCGCCGCCCCAGCCACCAAGGCCCCAGCCCCCGCCGGCGGCACGACCGACAGCCAGCCGGCCGTGCTGGTCGACGGCCGCCACCCCGTCATCATCAAGACCGTTGACCCGGACCGGCGAACGATCACCTTCGACCTTATCCAGCTCTACTGGGGCGACGACGCCACCAGGGAGGCCGCCAAAGACCACCAGGAATCCCCGCCGCCCAACGACTACTACATCCGCAACGTCAACCCTAGGCTGCGCACCATGCCAGTGCGGGCCGACGCCCCCATCACCTGCAACACCCTCACAGCCGGCTACACCGGCAGCGCCACCAAGAACGTTCGGCTGCCTCTCGACCGGCTGGCGATCGTGCTGCCGCACGACGGTGGCGGCCTGTTCTGGATCACCGTGCGCCACGACCATGTGGTGAAGATCGCCGAACAGTACGTGCCGTAGGCACCTGCCAGGTGTTCGCTACCGGCGGGCTGCGCAATCCATGCGGCCCGCGGTAGCGGACCCGAAAGAGACGAGCACCATGCGCCCCATCCGCACCATCGCCATCGCCCTGCTGCTGACCAGCGTGGCCCTGACCGGTTGCCGGACCAGCCGGGCCGACCAGGCCGGCACCCCCGGCAACGCGCCTCCAGCCACCACCGCGGCCCCCGCGACCAAGGCCCCAGCCAGCACCACCCCGACCACGACAGCACCCTCACCCAAGCCATCAACCACCAAGCCGCCCGTCACCCGGGATCCGGCCTGTGTCGGCGCCCAGTCCTGGGGTACTGCTCTCAGGCAGGTGAGCGCCTCCCCCATCAGCGCCGAGATCTACCAGGTCCGTGCCGCCACCCACCAGGGCTGCGACCGGGTGGTGTTCGACCTCAATGGCCTCGGCCGCGTCGGCTACCTGGTCCGCTACGTCCCAACAGTGCATGCCGACCCGTCCGACCAGCCGATCCGCGTCGCCGGCGGCGCTGCCTTGCAGGTCACGATCCAGGCGCCGGACTTCCGCGCGTCGGGCCATCAGCCCTTGCGCACGCCCTGGCAGCTCGCACAGCGGCTGATCGGCGCCCAGACCACGCTGCGGGAGGTGCGGTTCGCTGGCAGCTTCGAGCATGTCACCACCTTCGCGGTTGGCGTTCGCAGCCAGCGCCCCTTCCGGGTCCTCGTCCTGCCCGACCCAGGCAACCACGTCACCCGCGTCGTGGTGGACATCGCGCACTAACGAGCTCCAGCGGCGTCCCGATTGGCCCCGCGATCCGTGCTCGACGAGATCCAGGCCGGTTGGCCGACCGCACGCCGATCCGTTTGACTCGCGTCGGCGTCGCCGCGACCCTGGGGCTGCTCCTGATGTCGCAGGCGTGGCACGCACCGCGGCGGTGGTCGGAACCTGCGGGCTGCCGGAGTCACGCCTGGCGGTGTCGAGCACCGGAGGTAGGCGATGAGCAACGGTCGCAACGCAGGTGCGGCCGCTGGCGGCGGCGCGATCTACGGTCTGGGGATCTTCGGGGCCCTGGTGTACTTCTGGCAGCAGGCCGACGGGCTCTGGGAGCACCTGCTCGCGGTCATCCAGGGCCTGTTCTGGCCAGCGTTCATGGTCTATGAGGTCTTCAAGGCACTCGGCCGCAGCGGCTGAGGACCGGGTGCTGCACCGGATGTGCTTGGCGCTGCTGTCCCGCGTCGTGCTCACACCGGTCATCCCCGGCTTGCTGATGGGCGTCGTCAGCCCATGTGCGGGTAGCGGTAGTCGGTTGGTGGAACGAAGGTCTCCTTGATCGCGCGGGGCGACACCCAGCGCAACAGGTTCAGCATCGAGCCGGCCTTGTCGTTGGTGCCGCTGGCCCGGGCGCCCCCGAACGGCTGCTGGCCGACCACTGCGCCGGTCGGCTTGTCGTTGAGGTAGAAGTTGCCGGCGGCGAACCGCAGCCGCTCGGTTGCCTGCTCGATCGCCTGCCGGTCCTGGGCGACCACCGAGCCGGTGAGGGCATAGGCGGACTCGTCGGCCACCTGCCGCACCACCTGGTCGTAGTCGCCGTCGTCGTAGACCAGGACCCCCAGGATGGGGCCGAAATACTCGGTGGTGAACACCTCGTGGCGGGGGTCGTCGGCCTGGACGACAGTCGGCTGCACGAACCAGCCCTCGGTGTCGTCGGTGCCGCCGCCGACCAGGACCCGGACGCCGTCGTCGGCCCTGACCCGCTCCAGGACCTGACCGATCCGGCCGAAGGCGCGGTCGTCGATCACCGCACCCATGAAGTTCCGGAAGTCGGTGACGTCGCCCATGGGGAGGCTCTCGACCTCGGCCAGGAACTCGCCGCGCAGCCGCGACCACACCGACCGGGGGACATAGGCTCGGGAGGCGGCCGAGCATTTCTGGCCCTGGTATTCGAACGCCCCGCGGACAAGCGCGGTCTTGAGCGCGGCCGGGTCGGCCGAGGGGTGGGCGATCACGAAGTCCTTGCCACCGGTCTCGCCGACCAGTCGGGGATAGCCGCGGTAGCCGTCCAGGTGCTCGGCGAC
>Ga0075423_10004982_pt1 | contig 12365 bp, 10 predicted proteins | sample SoiMethybrSBSTD2_FD_80114 | JGI IMG/M metagenome (GOLD analysis project Ga0075423, IMG submission 80114) | Bulk soil microbial communities from a Populus tree surrounding site in Tennessee, USA - Soil MetaG P. TD hybrid SBSTD2 | ecosystem: Environmental > Terrestrial > Soil > Tree plantation...
AGGGGCGCGCCGGGCTTGAGAGCTTCTTCGGCATCGAAGATCGCGGGCAACTCTTCATATTCGATATCGATCAGCTCCAACGCCTCGCTCGCTGTATCGGCATCGACGGCGGCGACGGCGGCGACGGGTTCGCCGACAAAACGGACTCGATCGAGCGCAACCGGCGTTTGATCCTGAAGAATGAGACCGAAATGAGGATCGATGTGATCGCCGATCAAATCATCGCGCGTGAGGGTCGCCACCACGCCCGGCAATTTTGCGGTTCTCGTGGTATCGACTTTAATAATCCGCGCGTGCGGGTGCGGGCTGCGAAGCATGCAGGCGTGCAGCATGCGCGGCAGCTCGAAATTCAACGTGTAGTCGATGGTGCCGCAGACCCGCAGCTCCGAATCCATCATGCTGATCGCTTGCCCAACGGACATCAACACTCCTTATTGTCGGAGACGGAAATTTCTTTCACAATGAAAGCGCTTGCTGCTTATCCGTAGTGTCATCCTGAGTCGATGGCCGAAGGATCTCGGCTCGTAACCCGCAGAAAAACGAGATTCTTCGCTTACGCTCAGAACGACAATCGTGTGATTTTAGAGAGTCCGACATGGTCTCTTAGGTGCCGGCGCTACTTCAAAATCCAACCCCATTTGTCATGAATCTTCCGTGTCCGCTCGGGAGTGCTGATCACATCGCCTGCAAGCGGATGATTCTTCCACTCGAACGGCGTCGTCGCGTCGATGATCATGCGCGAATTTGCGTTGAGCTCGCGTTTATCCGGCGCGATCGCCATATCGATGCGGCTGCCTTTGGTGTCCTTGATAATTTCCACGCCGCGCTCGGGATCGCAGCGCGTGACGATCGCCCAGACAACATCCTGAAGACTGGTGGTGTCGACGTGATCGTCGACCACGACGGTCAGGCGGTTCATGTCGATGCCGCCGCCGCACTGGGAAGCAATCAAGCCCGCCTGTTTCGCATGACCGAGATATTGCGTCTGTAGCGACACGACGGTCATCAAGCGATTGCCGGCCTCGGGCGGACACCACACGCCGCATACACCCGGGACGCCGGCCTTTTCCAACTGATCCCAGATCATGCCGGAGCGGAGATAAACCAGAAAGCGATTATCCTCGTGCGGCGGCTTGCCCTGCGGACAGCCCAGAAGAATCGGATCGTTGCGATGATAAATTTGCTTGATGCGCACGACCCGGTCTTTAGGGTAGCCGTCCTGGTAATAGCCCATCCATTCGCCGTACGGACCTTCTTTGGAGAATTCGTCGGTGGTGATGAAACCTTCGAGAGCGATCTCCGCGTGCGCCGGAATGGGCAGACCGGTGACTTCGCCCTCGACAACTTCGATGGGCGCGCCGCGCACTCCTCCGGCCCAATCCAGCTCGCTTTCGCCGTACATCGGTCCTTCAACGCAAGATGACAGAAACAGCAACGGATCGGCGCCGACGACCGTGACGATCGGACACGGTTGGCCGCGCTTCATGTATTTCTCTTTGATAATTCCGCCGTGGTGCGGTGGCGCGGCGCGTATGCCGATGCCGTTTCGATCGAAAACCTGATTGCGATAAGTGCCAACGTTGATGATTCCGGTGTCAGGGTCGCGCATAATATTGATGCTCGCCGTGCCGATGAACCGGCCGCCGTCACCCGGATGCCAGACCGGCGCCGGAAAGATACTCAGATCAACATCGCCATTGCGCAACACATTTTCCTGAATCGCACCGTGTCTGATCGTTCTCGGAGGAATTGGCTCGAACCCTTTCAGCAATTCCCGCCAGAAGCGAAGCAGCCGATCATGAGATGCTTCCGCGGGATCCATACCTAAGGTCACGGCCTGCCGCCGGGGCGAACCAATGCTGTTGACCAGCACGCGATAGCCCCTCTTGAAATTGGCGATCTCGTCGAAGAGAACGCAGGGACTCTCTTCGGTATGGTCGAGCATCTCGGTGATCGCGCCGATGTCTTCTTCGGAATTGGCGCCGTTGACTCGCTTCAGTTCACCCAGCGCGTCCACCTCGGCGAGCCAGTCGCGCAAATCACGCCACTGCCGTTGAGCGGCCTGCGTCCGCAATGGCTTAGCCATCTATTTGCCTCCTCGAATGTACGCCAAGTCGCCCTCAGACAAAGGCCGCACGTAATCGCCCGGGTTCATGCGCGCCTTTATCTCAGGGGGAACTCGCGTGGCGTCGGGGAACTTCCTTCCCGCTGAGAGCGGTCTGGTGCAATCGAAAATCAGTTTGGTCTCCAGCGTGCCTTTGTCGTCGCGGCGATAACCGTAGGTGGGCGGGTTCAAGCGGCTGCCGATAGAATTATTGATCACGACCAGGTCCTTATCGGCTTGGAATCGCGTCGCCAGCGCCCAGAGCACGTCGGCTTCGTTGGTCACATCGATATCATCATCGACAATAAAGACGTGCTTGGTCGCTGGGCTGTACGCCATGACATTGAAAGCGGCAAGATGCGGCTCGCCATCGGCAACTTTTTTCATCGAGATGTAAGCGTGATTGCGCGCGACGCCGGAGATCGGCAGATAGAGATTTTTCACGTTCGGGCATACGTCACGAGCGCGATTGAGCAAGAAACCCATGCGCGCCAAGCCGCCGATCGCCAAATGCTCGCTGCTGGCGTTGAACACATCGACGTAGATGGGGTCTCGCCGCATGGTGATGGCTGTCACTTTGATCACGGGATAGGGACCGACGCCGGTATAGTAGCGCGGATATTCGCCGAAGGGACCCTCTTCGCGCATGTTTTCCGGACTCGGATCGAGCACGCCTTCGATGACGATCTCCGCATGCGCGGGAACATCGAGATCGACGGTCTCGCCGCGCACCACTTCGAGCGGCTGCTGCAAAAGCCCGCCTGCGACCTCTAATTCGCCGCCCATGCCCGGCGGGTTAGTGGTTCCTGCGAGCAGCAAACACGGATGATGACCGATTGCCATCGCCACGTGCATCGGCTGCTTGCGCTCGCGATGCTCGACGAGAATATAGTTGCCGCCCTGGAAGGCTCCGGTCATGAAGCCGACTTCGTGCGGACCGTGCAGCATCGAGCGGTAAATCCCGGCATTCTGCGCGCCGGTTTTCGGATCGCGCAGAATGAACACCGCGGAGGTGATATATTTACCGGAATCGAGCTCCTGATGGCGCAGAATCGGCAGCTTGGTCACATCGGCATCCGCGCCCTTCCAGACCATCTCTTTGACCGGCGCCTCCGAACGATCGACTCTCTTGACCGGCAGAGGTGAATTTTCGCGCCGGCCGAATTCTTCAACCATCCCTTGAAGATTTGAATCGATCGCGAGAGCCAAGCGCTCGTAGGTTCCCTGCAGGTTGATCAGCAGCGGGATCGAAGAGCCTTTGATCTTGCGGAACAAAACGGCCGGATAGCTTGCGTAACGGCCATCGGTGCGCATCTGGTCGACGATAGCAGTCGCCTCGAAAATCGGGTCGATTTCCTTTTCGACCACCATCAGTTGTTTGGGATCCTGCTCGACCAGTTTTTGCAGGTAGCTGCGCAGGTCCTTGGGCGCCGCTAACGCTTGCTCCACTTTCGTATCATTGCGCGCCGCTTCCGACGTCAATGCTGGCTGTCGTGCCATATCACTCGTCTCCCTTCAAGAATTGCTTGAGGTTAGCGATTGAGCGATTCTAAGGCCTTTCTTGCAAAGCTCATATCTTCTAAATCCTCCGGCGTAAAGGACTGTGTAATCTTGAGACTGTCCCGGTAAATATCGATTTCCTTCTGCACGAACTCATGGGGCTTCATCCCATCATTGCTATAAACCGCCATCACTGTGGCCAAAGCATGAGCCGCGACGGTGGCATCGATCTTGTGGATCTTCAGAATGTAATCGACGAGTTCGCCGTGATTCTTTGAATCGCGCATATAACTCATCGTCCGGAGCACGGCGCGGATTACCGAAACCCCCTTCGCGGGATTCGTTTTCAGCGCATCGGCGGAAGCTAATAAGCCAATGCCGCTAAGCGGTGAGTAATCTTTCGCCTCGGCGAGCCGGTTAAAAGCTCTCGTCTGGGTTTCTTCGGCAAAAGGCGGAGGCAGCATCGCAGCGGCGAGCTTCCTGGAGGTGAGCGCCGTGCGCGAGCTTTCCGTGCTTTGAGTGTAGAAAAAATTCACCGAGGACGGCTCGATTCCGTTGCCCTTCAAAATCTCGCGCGCCGCGATGGCCGTTGCGTCGGTGAGCGCGACTGCGCCTAGCGATTTGCCGACGAGATCGCGGAGGTTTTTTATTTCCGGCGCAGTCATCAGCGCAAAAGTCACGAACTGTTGAATGTAGAGCACGCGTTTGATCGGCAAACCCCGCATGGTTGCGGAAATGCCGGCACCGACCGTGGTGGAGAAATCGAGCTCGCCGGCGACAAGGGCGGCGATCGCAGTGGGCGGCGACATCAAAACGAGATCGACATCGACACCTTCGCGGGCAAAGAAACCTTTGTCTTTGCCGAAGAAGAGCGGCATCGAAGTAAGACTTTTGGTTGGAATATGGATGAGCGCCCGCATCGCGGTTTGCCCTGCCCAGCTCGAGACCGCCAGCAACACCAGCAGCGCCGCGTACAAGCCGCTCGGAAGGTAAGCTCTTACGCATGGCGGTCTAATCGCCAAAGTATAGCCTCCGCGGGTTGTTGCTCAGCATCGCGCTTACGAGCTTGGCATCGAGATCTTTTCGGTGGCGAATTTTTTCGACGGCGCCCGGATAAAAACAATCGTGATGTGGAAAGTCGGAAGCAAACACCAGTGTCTCGGCACCGACAGTTTCGGCAACATACGGAATGGCGCGCTCTTCGAGTTCGAAGGAAACAAAGCATTGCCGGCGAAAATAGGTGCTCGGCCGCTCTTTCAAGTACGGCACCTCGAAGCGATAATTTTCCGCGTGCTCGTCCATGCGCTCCAGCCAGTAGGGCACCCAGCCGCAACCGGCCTCCATGAAGCCGACGCGGAGTCGCGGATGGCGCTCCAGCACGCCGCCGAGGATTAAACTCGCCGCCGCGGTCATCTGCTCCAGCGGATGAGCATGCAAATGGAAAAGGCAGTAACGATTAAAACGCTCCGCTCCGGCGGTCGGCAGGCGGATGCCGGTGCTGACATGAACCAGAGCCGGGACATTCATTTGTTCTACTAAATCCCAAAGCGGCTCATATGCCGGATGATCCAGATTGCGGTTGTCCACGGGATGAGGTGAAATAAAAAGCCCGCGGTGCCCGCGCTCAGTAACGGCACGCTCCGCTTCAGCGACTGCCAGGGTTGGTTCCTGAAGCGGAATCATCGCGATGCCCAGAAGCCTTTCTCGGTCGCAAGCGCAATGTTCGGCCAGCCAGTCGTTGTAGGCGCGAAAAAGAGCAGGCGCGAGCTGCGGTTGCCGGACACCCCCGAGCCGGAGCGAGTGCGTAGGAAAGAGCGCCACGCGATGGATGCCTTCGCTGTCCATGACCTGAAGACGAGTCGCAGGATCGGCAGCTAGTTGCAGCAAATCGCGCCGTCCCATCTCGGTGATGAATCCGAGCGGAAACAAACTGTCCGGGCCGTCATTTCCCGTGCTGTTACCGTTCTCGAGTCCCGGCGTCCGTTGGACCAGTTCTCGTAGCGGCTCTTCGAGATAGCGCAGCCAGATGTCGCGCGGCTCGACGGCATGCGCATCCGCATCGATGACCAGTTCCGAACCTGTCATGAATCGCTCCCGCTCAAAGCCTTATTCCGCGCGCAAGGCATACCCGATACCGATCCGCTCCGCACTGTAGAAATCTTCGAGAAAGTCGTCCTGACGTGTATAGCTTCGATTGGGCAGAAGGCGTCCTTCGAAGGAAAGAGGCAAAGGTGAAATATCGAACGGGTAGGGCCGCACGATCGCTTCGGATTCGTTCTGCACATCGATGGTCAGCGTGGCATCGGGCGCACCGTCGGCGACGGGCACGGGAACGTTGCTCAATTTGTTTGTCGGGCCGTTTTTTCTCGCCTGGCTGTTGAACGGGTAGCGGTTGCAGACGAACTGACCAAACTGATCGAAAACTTCCATCAGCTTGAAATTGGTCCAGAGGTGTGACTCCTCCGTCCAGGGCGCCGATGTCGGATCAGTCTGCAATTGAGCCAGCCAACGGGCGCGCGGCGCTTTTTGTTCGGCGATAAAATTCTGCACGGCCGAATCGCTTCGGTAGTCGGGCATGCTCGGCAGCAGGCCCATTCCCTGCGTCAGAAGCGCTTCGCCGTGCATTGACACGAAGTAGGCGGCATAATTATCGCGGCTCGCGAGTCGCTCTATGGCGCGGCGGTACAAGTCCAGCCAAACTCCCTGACCCAGATGCTTGATGCTGCCGATGTAATCGGAGGGATAACCTTGCTCGTTGACGGACGGTTTGATTTCCCAATCCCACCAGCCGCTGTCATGCTCCTGTGCGGCCAGCACCATCGAAGCGTAAGGGCGAAGCCGGGCAAATCGATCGTTGCCCCAGTGGGCGGCGAGCAATCCCGCAATGCGCGAGTGATCGGTCTGTAAAATCAGCAACAGTCGAGAATCATCATAAGGGCATACCATCATGGGATTTCAGCCTCCTGGCCATCGCCACATTTCTCTCCCATATTCAACAAATGCTCACGTGTTGCTAGGGCGCATGCCATACGCCCCTACACTCATTGGTGCTTGCGCAGGTCGGTTCACCACATTGCGACCCATAGCTACGCGCGATTGATAAAATTGTCCAATATATATTATTCATGGTACGCATAGAAAAATGGCTATGGGTGACAAGTAGACGAATTGCTATGACTTTCCACCAACTGGAGATATTTGCCGCGGTTGCCGAGCAGGCGAGCATTACTCAGGCTGCGCGGAAGATAAGAATCAGCCAGCCGTCGGTGTCGAAACAATTGCGCTTTCTCGAGCGGGAATGCGGGCTCAAGCTTTACGTGAAAGCCGGGCGGGGCATCAAAATTACCGAACAAGGCCGCTTGCTGCAGAGCGCGGCGCAACCGATTTTGCAGCAGATGGAAGAGCTACGCGCGTCCTTTTTAAACCACGTTGCCGATGCTCCCACTGTCGCGCTTCGGGTAGGGAGCACGCCAAGTCCGGGGGCGTTTTTTCTGCCGGGTGTGTTGAAGTCGTTCGTCAAAATCCACCCGACAATTCATCCCACTCTGCGCACCGGCTACCCTGACGCGATTAAAGCGATGGTACTCGACGGCGATGTCGACGTCGCGGTGACCACGATTGCGCCTGCTCATCCGGAAATCGTCCAAGAACCCATCGCATCCGAAGAAATTTTGGCAATCGTCTCGGCCAAACACCCTCTGGCCGCTAAAAAAAAGCTGAACGACAGCGAGCTCGGCAAAGTTCCCTTCATCATGACCACGGATGGCCGCATCGCCGACGAGATTAAAAAAATCGGCTTACGCCTGAATGTCGTTATATGGTGTGACTCCGTAGAGTTAAAAAAAGCGGCCGTCGAGGCGGGGCTCGGTGTCGGGCTGTTTTATCGTGGCAGCGCCGAGGCGGGATTAAGACAGGGCTACTTTAAGTCGCTCGAAATACCCAAACTAAAGAATATCAAAATTGCCTGCTATGTACTCTATCGAAGAGGTACTCACCTTTCAACCAACTTGAGTAGTTTATTATCGTTGCTGCGCCGTTCCTCAAAACAAAATCTTGCGCGGTCCACCCGGCACTAGCACTCAAAATCGCTATGGATGGGGCCGGCGCGCGAAGAACTTGCAGGCTTGATATCTGTTCGCAACTTGATAGTAGTCAGGAATTCGAAATTGCAGGATAAGAAAATGGCGGATCAGAAAAACCTAGCAGAGGTATTGAAGCACATTGACCGCAACGAAGTCGCTCAGCTGACCAAAGAACTCGTCGACATTCCGAGTCCCACAGGTTCCGAGCGCGCCATCGGTGAATTTATCTTAGCGTGGTTTTCCCGACACGGCATCAAAAGCGTCCGACAGGAGATCAGCCCGGAACGGATCAATGCCGTAGGTCTTATCGAAGGCAACGCGAACGGCGTCTCGCTCAGCATCAATGGCCATATGGACACTAGCTACACCGGCACCGACGAAGATCGCATGTTCTGTCGCGCGCTGGAACCCGATAGCGATCTCAAAGGCGCAGTGAGGGATGGCAAAGTCTTCGGTCTGGGCGCTTCGAATATGAAATCCGGACTGGCCGCGTTTATGGTTGCCGGCAAAGCGATCAAGGAAAGCGGCGCGGCCTTGAAGGGCGACTTGATTCTCGCCGCGGTGGCGGGCGAAATCTCGCGCACGCCCATCGGTCCCTATCAATCGGAAAGTTACCGCGGCGAGGGGACGGGCACGATTCATCTTCTGACCCACGGCGTGCAATCCGATTATGCGATCGTGGCAGACCGTTCGGGCCACTCCATCGTGTGGGCGCAAAATGGTGTGGCCCAGTTCAAAATCACCACCTTCGGCGACCCGCATGCGGCCTGGGGCGTCACGCGCGAGGAAAAACCGCCCGAGATATCGAACGCGATCCTAAAAATGATGAAAGTACTGCAGGCCGTGGATAATTGGGCAGCGGAGTTTGAGCGCGCACACGTCTATCAATCGGCGCATGGACCGATCGTGCCCAAGGTCAACATCGGCGCGATCCAAGGAGGCGCGCCGTTTCGGCCCAATTATTATCCGGGCGTCTGTTCGGTGTACCTCGACGTGCGTACTCCTCCCGATCTCCGCCCGGTGCAGGCGCAGCACGAGCTCAAAGCCGTTCTCGCAAAATTGGGAATTGAACACGATCTCGAGATGTACGCATCAAAAATGGGCTACGAATCGAAAGCGGCCGAGCCGATCATCAAAGTCGTGGAAGAAAGCTACCAAGCGCTTTTTGGCAAAAAAACGCCGAAACCCACCGGGCTGCATGCGAGTATCTGGACGGACACGAATATCTACAACGAGATGGGCATCCCCGCGTGCAAGTTCGGGCTGGGCGGCGGGCGCTGGAAACAGCGCTCCGAGCAGATCGACATCGAAGATATTTATCAAGCGGCGCAGGTCTACGCCGCTGCGGCACGGGAGATTTGCAACTGGGAGAAAGTCAAAAGCTGACTAGTTGCGGCATCGCGTTTACATGCCCTCGCCGTTGAGGGACGGAAAGGATGAGACACAGGAAATGATAAATGCGCTGTCGCGCCAATTTTTGTGCAGAAAGCCTGCCGCAATTGTCATTTCGAGCGCCGGCGAGAAATCTTTTTGAGAAAGGTGAGCACCGGTAACCAAAGATAAGTTCATCTCGAAGAGAGATTGATCTAAGACGTGGCGTTTACGCCGCCGGGTCTTTTGAAGCGGCGCGAGTGCCGACCCCAATCGCAACCGCAGGATTTGCAGTACCATTCCATCATGCCTTCCCATTCTTCTCGGTCGCCGAGGATGGCGTTCCCGGCATCGATAACGCGCTGCTGAGCTTGGGTGATTGGCTTATGTAGAACCGGAATGACTTCGCCGGACCCACATTCGGGGCAGATCGGAGAGCTTTTTTTGCGCGGTGACTTTCCAGCGGAGGACCCTGCAGGTTTTGCTCGAGTCATACGAGATAGCCCCGCTCGCGGTAGAAGCGTCGCGCTCCGGGATGGAGTGGCACATTAAAAGGGGCTTCCTCATCGTTCGCGCAAAGTTGGCGCATGCTAATCGGTTTGAAATTATCGCTCGGCAGCGCTTTGCGCCGCTTTTCGATCGCTTCGCAGAGCGCGTACGCAACATCATTGGGCAAGTCTGCGTGCACGACCATCGGCCAGCCGCTGAAGTCGACGGTGGGAACTTCGATCGACATACCTTTGAAGCGTGATTTGGGTACGACGGAAGTTCGGTAACCCATCTTTGCGAGGCGGCGCAAAAGTTCTCCTTCGATGGGCAGATAGATGAAGCCACTGTCGATGGCAGTCTGGCCCCAGCTTTTGATCCCTTCATCGAAGACAGCATTGACCGTGCCATTCTGAATTGCCTCGCGCCGGTCGGGATGGCGGGGGCGCGGCACGGGAATGACCGTGCCGCCCCATTTTTTCAGATCGGCCAGGCTAAAACCGCCAGCCTTCATGACGGCCATCACAGTGAACATCGTCGGGCTGGCGTCAATCGCGTCCTTGGATGTGACGTTGGTCGACAAACGCAAGGGAAAGCGCTCCTTGGCGATTTGCGAGAATGACGTGATGCCCGTCGACTTGTGTACGGCGAAACCCATAACGTCGTAGGACGGAAAAGTTGCGATCACGCGCAAGGGCAATTTCTTTTTAAACGGGCCGGTGCCGCGGTAGGCAAGAGTCGCCGCCGCGGAAGGATTGACCCAGGCCAGAGTGTACCTACCTTCGGCGACGCCCTTCAATTCGGCGAAGCTATCGGCCGCAAAAGAAAGCGGCACGCTATTCGAACCCGCCGGGTTCGCCGAAACGAGCTTTAACTCGAGCTCATGGCCGACGCGCGATTCGGTTTGCAGAACCTTCTCGGCGGCGCGGGTCGTTTGAAACGACAACGAACTCTCATACATCGCAGCAGCGATTTCCAGCAACCCTTTGGCACGTTGAATTTTCGCGTTATAGCGTTGGCGCGGCATTAATTATTCCTTGGGACCTGAATCGCATTTTCGGATCAGGATGGGGCGCGCGCATTGCTGGGTTTTCTGGGAAGGCTCTTCATCTGAAGCGAAACGTTACAGGCTCTTTCGCACTTCTCTGGCGACATCTACGAGTAATTTGGCTTTGGCATTTGCCAACTCTCGGCTGATCGTCATCAGTCCACAGTCGGGAGCGAGCCAGAGATTGTTTGGCTCGACATACTTTAAAGCCATGCGGGCCCGGTCGACGACGGAAGCGACCGAAGGCACGGGCGTATCGCTAGGGTCGATGCAGCCGAACATGACGATACGACCTTTAGCAATCGATAAAACCGCCGGATCGTAGCCGCTCCGGGCGAATTCTACGCCGAAGCCGCCAATGCGGGTTTTCACCAACTCATTGAGCAATTCGGGGTATTCGTATTCGTGCTGCTGACTGAGACCGCCGGGATAGCCGTAGCAGAGATGAACTACAGTAGGAATGTGGATGCCTTCGAGGCAGCGGTCCAGGGCTTGCGCGCCGTAAGCGAAAACCTTTTCGTGATAACGGGTCATGGCCGGTTCATCGATCTCCAGCACGTCGCAGCCAGCCGCCTGCAAGTCGCGAAGCTCTTCGTTCAATGCCGCGGCGACATCCATCGCCATGGCAGCTTCGTCGTTGTAGTATTCGTCGAGCGTGCTGTCGACCACGGTCATGGGACCGGGCACATCCATTTTGATCGGCTTTGAGGTGTGCGTCTTGGCGAAACGGAGATCTTCGATGATCGCGGGCGCGCGTCTTTTTATTCTGCCGATAATCTTCGGCACCGGACGCGGCTGCTCGCGACGACGATAAATCCGCTTCACGACTTCGTGTTCGAGATCGATGCCGTCAAACGCCGCGAGAATATGATTGATAAAGCCAATGCGCCGCTGTTCGCCGTCGGAAAGCAGATCCAAACCAATTTGTTCCTGAGTGTGGATGCTCAGCGCGGTGGCGTCATCCTGCGCTTCTTTAAGAGTTGCGCCTTCCAGGCGATAAGTTACGCGATTGCGGTCCGTCTGTGCCAGCCACGTCGGTCGTGGAAAACTGCCGATGGTGGTTGCGGCAATAGGTGGAAGCGTCATGTCTAACCTCGCGCAAAGTTTTGTTCACGCTATATCTACCGGTAAACGGAAAAACAAGATGTTAAAAGTCATTATGGCGTAGGAAACCAGTCGATCGCTCGGATACCCCTCGATACGCGTTTCGCGCTACTCGGGAACTCGGTTCATCCGATCATCCTGAGTAGGCAGCGTGCAGCGCTGCCGTATCGAAGGACGAACAGCGAGTCTTCACAGAATTTCGCAGCGGTGACGAATCTGACTCGGTATTTTCATTCTGGGCCAGCATAGGTCCCAGTGACGCCAGGAATAATACGGTTCCATCTTGAATTTTCGGACGAACTCAGAACAAACGTCCTAAGAGATCTATTTCCAGTCCTGGATTCAAGCAATTCGCTGAATGACTGAATCCACATAGGTTGCCGCAAGTTGTTGACAGGCGTGCGGTTTCAGATTAGCGCTAAGCGTTATCACCGAAACCTGTAGAGGAGCGAATACTCTCAAGTGAGCTACGACGATCGCAGCGTGAAACCGATGAGCGCGAGCTTGATGCGCGCGCGTATCGCAACGAAGATTTTGTCCGGTCTTTACGAAGACGTGCCGACTTTATTGACGAGCGCGATTCGGCTGATGGTCGAATTGCCCGGAGGGAAGGGTCATTCCGGACCGCCTTACCCGTTTTCGATTGGCGTCAGTCCGGCCTGGTGCAGCG
>Ga0075423_10004983_pt1 | contig 12365 bp, 12 predicted proteins | sample SoiMethybrSBSTD2_FD_80114 | JGI IMG/M metagenome (GOLD analysis project Ga0075423, IMG submission 80114) | Bulk soil microbial communities from a Populus tree surrounding site in Tennessee, USA - Soil MetaG P. TD hybrid SBSTD2 | ecosystem: Environmental > Terrestrial > Soil > Tree plantation...
GATTGGGCCTTCATGCTGCAGCCCGGCGTCGGCATCGCGGTGCCGATGGCGCACGCGTTCAGCGCCGTCGGCCAGGTGGATTACCGGCGCGTGTTCTTCCGCGAGACGGGCGAGAACGAGTTCCGGTTTTTCGCGGGCCTCCGCGTCGGAGTGCGGTAACCCGCGCGGGCTTCTTCTTCGGTCTCGAGGCTTTTGCGCCGGCGCGCGCGGCGCCCGAAAGTCTCTTCGGCAGCTTTGCGCGGACGATCTCATAGGCCTGGCGCAGGAGCCGCTCCAGCTCGTCGCGCTCGAGCGTCGCGCCCAGTTCTTCTTCCTGCACCCACATCGCTCGCGCGAGGTACGGCGCCGGCCGGACGCCGGGCCGCTCGACGAGCTCCGCGAACGCGTCCGGCGTCGTCTTGAACCCGAGCTGATATGGCGCCTCAGTGTTGACGGCGCAGAACATCTTGCCGCCGACCGAGAAGACGAGATCCTGACCCCATTTGATGTCTTCGGTGGCGTCGGGAAGCGAGAGGCAGAAGCGGCGGAGACCGTCGAGTGTCATGACGCAGCCTCATCCTACTCCTCATCCTTCCTGATCGATCGATCGGACCGCGACGGCGAACGAGACGACGGTGAACGCGATGAACGCGCATGACTCGATCGCGACGAGCTGCGTGCTTCCTGCGCCGATGGTCGCGTACCGCAGCACGTCCACCTGCCACGTGACAGGGTTGAGCCGCGCAACGAGCCGGAAGAGCGGCGGGAGCGGTTCCAGCGGGTAGAACATCGAGCTCGCGAACAGAAAGAAGAAATAGAACACGGACGTGACCGTATTGAACGCGTCGTTGCGGCGGATCCGCAGTGCGAAAATCGCATAGAAGAAGAACCAGCCCGCCGTGCCGACGATCGTGGCGGCAAGGAGAAGCGCAAAGCCCTCGGGCCGTGCCGGCACGTGCAGGAACACGGCCGCGAGGACCACGGTCAGCAGCGCCTGAACGAGGCCGACGAACTCGTTGAACAGCACCTTTCCGATCAGGTACTGCGAGCGGCTGAGCGGATATGTGAGCATCTCGTAGAAGATGCCGTTGTCGCGATCCAGGAAGAAGGACCACGACGTGTTCGCGGCGATGCCGAAGCTCGCCATGCCGAGCACGCCGGCCAGGAAGAACGCGTTGTAGTCGATTCCCGGCAGGCCGGTCGTGAACCCCATCGACGCGTCCACGCCGAGGCCGAACACCAGCAGGTATCCCAGCGGATAGAGCAGGTCCCAGAAAATGAACAGCGCGTTCGTCGCGCGGATCTTCCCCTCGCGGACGATGACGGCCGTCAGCACGCCCGCACTCATGACGCGGCTCCTGTCTTTCGCGTGAGCTCGACGAATACGTCCTCGAGGCTCGCGCCCCCGATCTCCACGCGCAGCACGCGGCCGTGCTTCGCGAGCGTCGACACCAGCTCCAGCACGCGCGCCTCGTCTTCGTTGAGCCGGAGCTGCACCGTGTTGTGCGCGACCGTCACGGCCGCCGCCCGATAGCCGGCGACGATCGTCGAGAGCGAGTCCGGCACGCGCTCGAAGGTGAGCGTCACGTCGTACAGCCGTTCGGTGAGCATCTTCAGCGCTTGAAGGTTGCCGCGCGCGACCTGCCGCCCGCGGTCGATGATCAGGATGTCGTCGCACAGCTCCTCCGCCTCCGTGAGGATCTGCGTCGTCAGCACGATCGTCCGTCCGCGCGAGGCCTGATCCCGGAGGCGCGCCATGACCGAGCGCTTCAGAATCGGATCCATGCCGGACGAGAACTCGTCGAGAAACACGACCGGCACATCGACCATGAACATCTTGGCGACCTGGACGCGCCGCCGGATGCCGCCGCTCAGGTCCTGCACCTTTCGTGCGGCCAGGTCGGCGAGACCGAACTGCTCCATGACGTCTTCCGCCTTCCGGCGGACGGCGGCACCGGTGAGGCCGTGGAATCGCGCGAACGTCAGGAGGTTGTCCCGGACGTTCAGCAGCAGCTCGGCCGCGTGTTCCTGAATGACGACGCCGATCCGTTTGCGCACGTCGAGCGGCGCGCCGACGACGTCGTAGCCCAGGACCTCGGCGACGCCGGATGTCGGACGTACGAGCGTCGTAAGCACGCGCAGAGTCGTCGTCTTTCCGGCGCCGTTCGGACCGAGCAGGCCGAAGATGGCGCCGCGCGCGACGGTGAAGCTGAGGCCGTCGACGGCGCGTGTTTCCGCCGCTCGGCCGCGGTTGTAGATCTTGACCAGCCCCTCGACACGTATGGCCGTGTCGTTCATGAAACCAGCTCCCCGAATTTGAGTTGATCGTGCGGTAAACGAAGAGGCGATCGCCGGCAGGGGCGATCGCCACAACGCGGAACGACGCGCGGGATCTAGATGGCGGGTTTCATCGACGCTCGATTGAGCCTAGCACGTTTCGCCTGTCAATCTCGCGATGGCTTCGGCGCGGCGTCGGGCAGCGGCATCGAGAAATGATCGTGGACGATGACCCACCCGGACTGCCGCTTCTCCCAGACGGTGGACCATCGCGCGTCGATCTTCGTCCGCGTGCCGTCCTTCGCGACCATCTCTCCGTCGACCGTTGCCGCCGCCCACGCGAGGTTGCTCGCCGCGTGCACCTGCGCATCGTCGGCGACGGTCATCGTCAGGGACTTCAGGCCCTTGAACATCTCGGTGGTCCCTTTCGCGTACTCCGTCCATCCTGTGTACTTCCGCGGCGCGACGTCGTAGAAGACGAGCCCTGAATCCCTGGCATAGAACGGCGCGGCCCTGGCCGCATCCATGCTCGCCCACGCACTCACGACGCGCTGCAGCACGGCCTTGTCGATCGGGCCGGCGACTCCGGGGGTGGCACTCGAGCGCTGCGCCCGGATGGTGACGCCGCCGGCGACGGCGACTGCACACGCGGCCAACGCGATCAACACACGACGTCCCATGCAGGCCTCCTTGTCATGAAAAGTCACGAAGGCCGCTATCTTACCCGACGATTCTCGATCGTCAACCACGATCGTGATTGAATGGCGCCATGAATCCGCTGTTACGCGACTTACTCGGCCACCAGTACTGGGCCGACGCGGAGTTATGGAACGCGATTGGCAGCCACGCCGCGGCGCGCGAGGACAAGGCCATCCACGACCGGCTGCACCATATTCATCAGGTGCAGTGGTTCTTCGTCTGGGCGATCGGCGGCGGGCCGCAGCCGGCGATTACGACGCCCGGCGAATATCCAGCGTTCGACGATCTTCGGCGATACGCGCGCGAGTCGCACGATCGCATCGGCGCGCTGCTTCAATCGACGCCGGACTCGGAGTGGTCCTCCGCGGTCACGGTGCCATGGTTCCGCGATCCCCCGCTGACGATCAGCGCGGCGGAGGCACTGACGCAGATGGCGATGCACAGCCACCACCATCGCGGCCAGAACGCCGCACGTCTGCGCGAGCTTGGCGGCGAGCCGCCGACGGTTGATTTGATCGTCTGGTATTGGAAGGGACGACCGTCGCCAGACTGGTGAATCAATTGGCTGCGGCCGTGATGGCTTTTCTCGCCCACGCGGCAAGATCGATAGGGCTCTCGAGCACGTCGAGCGGCACCGCGTAGTACCGCATCGTTCCAGAGCGGCTCGGATACGGCTTGAACGGCTGCGATCCGGCGCGCAGATAATCGGCGACGTTGCGATCGTCGACTTTGAAGTACAGCGTGTCGCGCGCGAGGATCCCGAAGAAGACGCCGCGGCGGTACAGGCCGACGCCGCCGAACATGGACTTCGGCGTGACGTCGCCGAGCTCGTCCAGTTGATCGAGCACGTACGACTTGAATCCGTCGCTGACTTTCAGCGACCGCGGACTGACACCCATGCCCTTCGCCGAGGGTCTCACGATTCGTTGCCGCGCCATGGCGACGGTTCTCGCCGTGTATTCTCGCTCAGTCCGCGACGTTCTTCAGCGCGTTTTCGATACATCCGTGAGACGACGGCGCACGCCTTCCACGATATGGTCGATGAGCGCCGCCGCCGGCATCGCGTTCAGCGTCGATGCTTTCTCATCGCTCAATCTGTACTCGACGATGATGTTGACGAGATGCCAGGCGGACAGCGCCGCGAGCTGTTTTCGAAGAAGGGCTTCGCCCTTTTCGTAGACGGAAAACGGATCCAGCACGCTGCGGACAGCCCCATTCGTCGCCGGCACGGCGCTGAGCGGCGGCGCCGGCATGTCGAACGCGGGCGGCCGGACTCGCACCGTCGGTGGATGGATCGGTCCCTGGAGCGCCCGCTGCAGCGCGCCGTCGATGTACACCGGGGTCAGGCCCGTTGCCCAGTACTCGATGTCCTTACGGTTGGGTTGCGTCGTCTCGCGCGCGGTCTGGATCGTCGTGCCGCCGTGGGGCGGATCGAATTCGAGCCAGCCCTCCCACAAGCCGTCGGGCATCTGTCGCCCGCACGCGCGAGCCGTGTACACCGTTCCGTCCGGCGCTCGCACCGATGTCTCGTACTGCAGCAGTGTTTCCGCCAAGGGCGGACCTCCTGAGCTTCACACGACTGCAATTAGGGCGCCGACTCTTTGCGTAGCCGCGTCCGCCTTTAGGCGGACCCTTCGGCGCGTAGGCTGACCGTTTAGGCGTCCTGCCCGAGGTTTCGCGTCCAAATTCCATTCACAGCGAAATTCTATTCATAGCGAAGGGCCTTACACGGATCGAGGCGCGTGGCTCTGCGCGCCGGCCAGAACGAAGCGGAGAGCGCCACGCCGACCAGCACAACCACAATCGTCACCAGTGTGACCGGATCGCGCGTGCCGGTCTGGACGAGCAGGCTCTTCAGAATCATGCCGACGCCGAAGGCGCCCGCGAGACCAATCGTCAGGCCGATCGCGAGCTGCCACAGCGACTGCCGGACGAACAGCCACCAGACCTGCTTCGATGCGGCGCCGAGCGCCATGCGGATGCCGACTTCCTGCGTCCGCTGCGTGACCGAATACGCGGTGACCGCGTACAACCCGATGGCCGCGAGCACCAGCGCGATCAGCGCGAAGATCGCGAACATCGATCCGAACACGCGGAAGGGCCATCGCTGCTGCGCGAGCAACTGATCCATCGTCTGGACGGCGAAGAGCGGCAAGTCGGGATCGAGCGCGCGAACTTCTTCGCGAAGCGCGGTCGTCAACGCGGCGGCGTCGCGCGGCGTGCGGACGATGAGCGCGACGTTGCGTGGCGCTTCGCCGCGCACCGGAAGGTACATGACCGGATCGGGCAAGGGCTCCTGGAAATTGCGCTGGCGGATGGTCGGCGCGAGGCCGACGATCGTGACCCAGTACGGCGCCGGCGTCGGCGGCGGCTGCCCCGGCAGCTGCTCGATGCTCAGGCGAACGCGGCGGCCGATCGGGTCCTCGTTGCCGAAGTGCATGGCGGCGAATCGCTGGTTGATGATCGCCGTTTCGTGTCCCGGCATGCCGTCGGTCGCGTCGAACGAGCGGCCTCGCAGGAGCTTTACGCCGAGCGTCTCGAAATACCGCGAGCCGATGAACACGGTCGTCACCGAGGGGATCTGCGTACCGCTCGCCGGCGCGTCGTGGCCGTCGATCTGGATTTGCCGCGAGCCGCCGCCCTGCATCGGCAGGTTCTGCGCGATGGTCGCCGACGTCACGTTGGGAACCGTCCCGAGCCGCTGCTCGACCCTGTCGTAGAACGTGCGGCGCACTTCGGGCGTCGGGTACTTTCGATCCGGCAGCGTCAGGCGCATCGTCAGGAGCGATCCCGTTTCAACGCCCAGGTCCATGCGATACAGGGCGAGGAAGCTGCGCATCATGAAGCCCGCGCCCGCGAGCAGCACGAGCGTCAGCGCGAGCTCGACGACGATGAGCGCGCTGGTCCAGCGGCGCGCGCGCACGCCGCCGGCGTTCGAGCGGCCGCCTTCCTTCAGGACGTCGTTGAGATCGGTCTTCGAGACGTGCAGGGCCGGGGCGAGGCCGAAGATCACGCCGGTGGCCAGACACACGACGGCGAAGAAGGCAAAGACGCTCGCGTCCATCGTGAACTGGATCCAGTACGGCTTGCCGACGTCCTGCGTGGCCGCGTCGAACAGCCGGATGCCGATCACCGACAGGCCGAGGCCGGCGATGCCGGCGACGATCGACAGGAGGACGCTCTCGAGCAGCAGCTGGCGCACGAGTCGCCAGCGCGTGGCGCCGAGCGCCACCCGGACGCTCATCTCGCGCGCGCGATGCGCGGACCGCGCGAGCAGCAGGTTCGCCACGTTGGCGCACGCGATCAGCAGCACGAACGCGACGGCGCCCATCAGCGACAGGAACACCGTCTTGATCGGTCCGCCGTTGACGCGATCGGCGAACCGCATCAGCGTCGGCGTCATGTCCTTGTTCGTGTCGGGGTACTGCGCGGTGAGATTCTTTCCGATGGTCTCGAGCTCCGCTCGCGCGCGCTCCAGCGTCACGCCGGCTTTCACGCGGCCCAGCGCCGGGAAGTTGCGCGCCTCTCGCTTGTCGATGCGCTGGCCGGGCGCGAGATGCGCGAATGGCATCCAGATATCGGTGTTGGCCGGAAACTTGAACCCTTCCGGCATGACCCCGATGACCGTCATGACGAGACCGTTGATCTTGATCGTCTTGCCAATCGCGGCCGGCGAGCTGGCGTACCGGTTCTTCCATAGGCCGTGGCCGAGGATGACGGTCGGCGGGGAGGCCAGCTGATCGTCCTGCTCGGTGAAATCGCGGCCGAGGACGGGCCGCTGGCCGATCATCCGAAACACGCCGGCGGACATGTACACACCCTGAAACTGTTCGGGCGCGCGTTCATCGTCGCTCAGGTTCACGGTGGAGCCGGTCCAGAGCGCCATCCCGTCGAACGTCTGCGCGGCGGCGCGCCAGTCGGTGAAGTCCTTGATCGATGCGGGAATCTCGCGTCCGCGCGCGTCGCGCGTCCCGAGCCAGACAATCTGCTCCTGGTGATCGAACGGGAGCCCGCGGATGAGCACCGCGTTCACGAACGTGAAGACCGTGCTGTTGACGCCGATGCCGAGCGCCAGCGCGGTCGCGGCGACGGCGGTGAACCACCGGTCTTTCAACAGCAGGCGGATCGCGTAGCGAAGATCCTGGACGAAGCTCATAGTCTCTCCCGACGGCTCACCTTACCGGCGAATCAGCTGACGACGAACGACGTGCGCGGCGAGCGCCAGGCCGGCCGCGACGCAGATCGGAAGGAACGCGAGAAAAAGCCACATCGCCCGCGAACTGTTGACGACGGGGATCGGACCGCCCATCAGTGTTGTGAGCGCGAGCGTCGCGACGGCGAACGCGGCGCCCCCGTACCGACGTCGGCCGGGAGATGTCGTGCTGCCGAAGTGGCTCGTGCGTCCGAGGCCGGCCCGGCCGGCGACTGCACCGGAGAGCGCCGCGAGCGCCAGCACCGCGGCCGTCTCGAGCGCATCGGGCAGCCGCAGGTGCGCCAGCCGCACCGCGTTCTCGAATGCGGTGGCTGGCACGAGCGACGCAAACAGCAGCGCGCCGAATGCGGCGCCGTCCTTCATCCCTTTGACACCGGATCCCGCAAAGCGGGCCTCGAAGGCCCACGCGATCGCGATGCCGGCGGCGAGCGCGGCCGGCGCGTGCGTCAACGCCTGAGTCCAGATGGGGACGATCAGAAGCGCGTGAATCGAGGCAAACGCGAGGACGCCCACGACTGCCGCAACGAATCCTGTGTGTATAACGTCGCGGATGGCGTCGCGGTTAACGGCGGGCAGCGCGATGCTGTGGGCGCACATCGTCCTTGAAGGAGACGAGTGCGGGCGATTCGTTGTTCGTACGTGGTGTCCGCCTTCAGGCGCACCCTGAATCAGGCGGCGCGGGGGGCCGTCAGCGGACGCGGCTCTTCGGGGCCGAACGGCAGGCAGGCCGCGCGCTCGCGTCTGCGCTGCTCGGTGAATCGACGATAGACGGCGCGCTGGCTTTCGAGCCCGAGCGCCGACCGCCAGCTGCTGCCCGCGAAGGTATGAGCCAGCATCTGCACGCCGTGGCGTGCCACAAACGCGGGGCGGTGCACGCATGCCGTCGGAAAGTGTCGGAGCTTCATCCAGCGTTCGGCGCGCCACCGCATGAATTCGATCTCGTCCGCCGGCACGTGCGCCGTCCGGACGACCGCCGTCGTGCCGTCGTAGTGGCTGACGTCCTCGTCGACGATCAGGCTCCGGCTTCGAAACTCCGCGGTCATGGGCGTGCTCGGATACGGCGTCGGGTGCTGGATGTACGGCCAGTCGACGTACCGGCGCGCGAACGCCAGATTCGCCTCGATCGATTCCCGCGTGTCGTCCGGGTTGCCGACGATCAGCCCGCCGACGACGTACATGCCGTGGCGATGCAGGTGCTCGATGGCCGTGATGCTCGCGTTGCCAATCGTGCGTCCGCGATCGCGGTGCGCGTTCTTGGCCCGCGCGCGCAGGAACTCGAGGTCGTCGTCCAGCACGTTTTCGATGCCGAGGAACACGTATCGAAACCCGGCGCGACGCATCAGCGGCGCGAGCGTGGCGCCGTGCTCCGCCAGCGGCGCGGTCATCGCCTGCACGAAGTACTCGGCGTCGTTGAAGCCCGCCTCGATGATCGCGCCGCAGAGGCGCTCGAACCGGCGCACGTCGAGCGTGATGTTGTCGTCGACGAGGAAGATCGCCCGGGCGCCGGCGCCGCGGGCGTCCGCGATGTCCGCGAGAACGCGATCGATTGGATACGGATGGAAATTGCGGCCGCGCATCTCGATGATCGAGCAGAAGCTGCAGTCGAACGTGCAGCCGCGCGAGGTTTCGACGACGTCCACCTGGCGTCCGAGCAGCGTGTAGCCGGTGAGCACGCGCGCGCGGCGATTCGGCAGGCGCAGCTGCTCGGTCGCGAGCGGGATGACGGGCCGGGCCGGATTGTGGACGAGCCGCCCGTCGGCTCGGTACGACAGACCGGCGATCCCTGAAAGGCGTCGGGATTCGGGATTCGTGATTTGGGATTCGCACGGAACGGAGTCGGAATCCCCGCACTGTTCGAGCGCGCGGAGCAGTTCCGAAAACGTGTGCTCGCCCTCGCCCCGGACGATGAAGTCGACGTCCGGCGAGGCGTCGTAGGACTCGGGCGACAGGCTCGGATCGTAGCCGCCGACCACGACGCGCACGGCCGGCTGGACCATCCGCACGAGGCGTGCGATCTGAAGCGCGGTCGCGCGCTGAAAGGTCATCACCGACAGGCCGACGATATCGGGCCGATGGTCGCGGACCAGTCGCTCGACGGTCGTCCGCACGGAGCTCCGGGCCAGGATCAGATCGGCGATGGCGACGCGGTGGTGCGGATCGACGTTGCCCGCAAGTGATGCGAGCGCGCCGTTCGGCATGCGGATCGCCACCGGCGGCATGTGCTCGAACGCGTCCGGCATCGACAACAGCAGGACGTTCATCGCAACGAATGCTACATTACTCCTTCATGGCCCTGCAGAAAACCGATGACGAATGGCGTGACGAGCTGACGCCGTCACAATACCAGGTGCTCCGGGAGCACGGGACCGAGCCTCGCGGATCGAGTCCGCTCGACAAGGAGAAGCGGCCGGGCACGTTCCGCTGCGCGGCCTGCGGCGAGCCGCTGTTCGAGTCGCGCGCCAAGTTCGAGAGCGGTACCGGCTGGCCGAGCTTCTACGCGCCGCTCAACGAGGAAGCGGTGGCGACGACGGTCGATCGCAGCTACGGCATGACGCGGACCGAAGTCCACTGCCGCAACTGCGGAGGACATCTGGGCCACGTCTTTCCCGATGGCCCGGCGCCGACCGGGCTGCGCTACTGCATGAACGGCGTCGCGCTGCGCTTTGAACCAAAATCTGAAATCTAAATCTGAAATCTGAACTCTGAAATCTGAAATCTGAGCAGTTCGGAGGAAACGATGAGAACTCTGATCGTGGTAATCGCAGCGGCGCTCATCCTCGCGGCAGGCGCGATGAACCCATTGAACCTGACCGCGCAGCAGCCGGTCCTCGGCTACGACGACACGCCCATGCAGCCGAACGGCAAATGGCGCGTGCACGACATCAAGCGGCCGCGGCCGCCCGTCGTCAAGCCCGGATTCACGAAGCTCGATCCGGTGCCGGCTCCAGGCGATGCGACGGTGCTGCTCGGCGCCGGCAGCGATCTGGCCGCGTGGCAGATGATGGACGGCGCCGCGCCGACATGGGCGATGCGCGACGGCGTGCTCGAGACCGGCAAAGGCATGCTGCGGACGAAAGCGGAGTTCACCGATTTCCAGCTTCACGTCGAGTTCGCTACGCCGAGCGATGTGAAGGGCGACAGCCAGGGGCGCGGAAACAGCGGGGTGTTTCTGCTGGGGAAGTTCGAGATTCAGGTGCTCGACAGCTTCAACAACCCGACGTACGCCGACGGCCAGGCGGCCGCGATGTACGGGCAGTATCCGCCGCTGGTGAACGCGTCGCAGCCGCCGGGGGTGTGGCAGCGGTATGACATCGTGTTCACCGCGCCGCGGTTCTCGGCGTCGGGCGCGGTCGACAAGCCGGCCGTCGTGACGGTATTTCACAACGGCATGGTCGTTCACAACGCGACCGCGTTCTGGGGCCCGACCGCGCACCGGAAGATCGATCCGTACACGCCGGAGAACGCCAAGGGACCGCTGGTCCTGCAGGACCACGGCAATCCGGTCCGGTACCGGAACATCTGGATCCGTTCGGTCACCGGCTACGACGCCGGCGCGTCACGATAGCAGCGCGTCTTTGCAGTACTGCATGCACTTCGCGAGCTCGGTCATCCGGTCGGATCCCGGCGGCACCGGGTACTCGAACTCGATCGTGGCCTGGATGTTCCACTTGTTGTCCCGGATCAGGCGCAGGACTTCCTTGATCGGCGTGTCGCCCTGGCCGAAGGGAGTGGTCGCGCCGTCGTGGAACTTGCGATCCTTGATGTGCACGTGCGTGATCCGATCGTGCTGCGCTTTCAGGAAGGACACCGGCGACGTGTTATTGCCCGCGACGAAATGGCCGATGTCGAGGTTCGCGCCGTTGTGCTTCGCGTAGCCGAACGCGGTCTGCCACATCTCCGGCGTCGCCTGCGTGTGGCCGTGGAAGCCGACCATCAGCGCGTGCTTGTCGGCGAAGCGTCCGATCCGCTTCGTGCCCTCGAGATCGATCTCGCATGAGATCGCGTGCGCGCCGAGCGCTTTCGCAAGGTTGAACGCGTAATCGAGCTCCTCGTCGGCGAACGCATAGAAGTTGTCGAACTTGACGATTTCGATGCGGACACCGGCATCTTCGTACTTCTTTCGAAAGAGCGCGACCTTGTCCATGGGTGCGCTCGCCCGCCACGCGCGCAGCTGCTCGCGCGCGGGCGCGCCGAGGAACGCCTCGACGGGCTGCGACCGCAGCTCCACGGCGCTCACGCCGAGCTGAACGCACCGGTTCAGCGTCTCGTCGCCGCTCAGATCGCGGCTGCCGAAGTTGTACGGCACGTTCATCCCGACCTGGACGCCGGCGAACTTCGAGTCCGGCTTCGCGCGCGGCTGCAGCGCCGCGAACGGCACCGACGCCAGCACCAGTTTTCCAAGCTCACGCCTCGTATACACGTCGCTCCTCCCGTTTGGCGTACGTAGTGTCCGCCTTCAGGCGGACCGTGGCAAGCGCGAATGCGCTGCCGCTGTGATAGCGTGACCGCCTATGTCCAAAGCCGCCTTCGCCGCTGCCGCCGTCCTGCTGGCGGGCATTGTCGTGTCGGCCCAGCGGGCCTCGCCGAAGACGCATCGCCTCGAGGCGACGCCCGCGACGGTCGCGTACGGCTACTACTGGTCCGAGGCGACGCCGGCGCTGCGGATTGCGTCCGGCGACATCGTCGACGTCGACACGCTGCTGACGAACTCGCCGGCCGGCCTCCAGCGCGCCGGCGTTCCCGACGACCGGATTCAGAGCTCGCTGAAATCGATCGTGGCCGAGGTGACCGGCGATCGGCGCGGACCCGGCGGCCACATCCTGACCGGACCGATCTACGTCGAAGGCGCCGAGCCGGGCGACGCGCTCGAGGTGAAGATCCTGTCGATCGATCTCGCGATCGACTACGGCTACAACGGCTGCAGCGGCTTCCTTCCGGAGAATTGCGACCGCTCGATCGGCATCAAGATCATCGATCTCGATCGGAAGACGATGACCGCGACGTTCGAGCCGGGCATCGTGATTCCGCTGCGCCCGTTCTTCGGCAGCATGGGCGTTGCGCCGGATCCGTCCGCGGGCCGCGCGAGCAGCAATCCCCCGGGACGCCACGCCGGCAATCTCGACAACAGGGAGCTCGTCGCCGGCAGCACGCTCTACATTCCGGTCTTCGTGCCGGGCGCGCTCTTCGAGGTCGGCGA
>Ga0075423_10004985_pt1 | contig 12362 bp, 13 predicted proteins | sample SoiMethybrSBSTD2_FD_80114 | JGI IMG/M metagenome (GOLD analysis project Ga0075423, IMG submission 80114) | Bulk soil microbial communities from a Populus tree surrounding site in Tennessee, USA - Soil MetaG P. TD hybrid SBSTD2 | ecosystem: Environmental > Terrestrial > Soil > Tree plantation...
CGTTCGCCCTGGCCGAGCTGGCCCTGGAGGGGTTCCAGGCCGTCGGCGACCAGCGCGGGCGCGCCCACCTGCTGTTCGTCCTGGGCATGGCGGCCCGCTTCGGCGGCCAGCTCGACGAGGCCGCCCGACGGTACCAGGAGGCCCTGGAGTCGGCCCGCCCGGCCGGGCCGACCTGGGTCGTCTGCTCGTCCCTGGTCGAGCTCGGCAGCCTGGCCGCCCTGGCGGGCGCGGACGGCCGCGCCGACGAGCTCCACGCCGAGGCGGCCACCCTGGCCCGCCGGACCGGCCTGCGCCGCGGGACCGCCCACGTCAGCAACGAGATGGGCCTGGTCGCACGGGCCCGTGGCCGCCCCGAGCAGGCCCTGCCGCTGCACCGGCAGGCGCTGGCCATCCACCGCGCGCTGGTCCCGACCCGGGTCCCGCGGACCCTGGGCCAGCTCGGCTGCACCGAGGCGCGCCTCGGCCAGCTCGAGGCCGCCCAGGCCCACCTGCGCGAGGCGGCCGGCCTCGCGCTCGCCACCCCCCAGCCGCCCACGGCGGCCCTGGTGCTGGTCGGGTTCGCCTGGGTGGCCGCGGGGCGGGGCGACCCCGAGCTGGCCGCCCGCCTGCTCGGGGCGGCCGCCGCGACCCGCGACCGCGTCGGGGTGCCGGCCGCCGGCGCCGACCAGGAGGAGGCCGCACTGGTCGCCCGGGCGGCCGCCGCCGACCTCACCCCGGAGGCGTTCCAGGCCGCCACCGCCGCCGGCCGGGCCCTGGGTCCCGACGAGGCCCTGCGGGTCGCGCTCGGCTGACCGCGGCTCAGCCGGGCGGGTCCGACAGTGGCCGCCGGCCGGCGAAGCCGGTGTCGGGCCAGTGCCACCACTCGACCGCCGGCTCGCCCAGGACCCAGCACAGGAGGTACCGGCGGCCGTCGCCCAGCCGGGCCGGGAAGTCGACCAGCCCGGCGTCCAGGTCGCGCAGGATGATCCCCTGGGAGGTCAGCGCCTCGACCGCCGCCCCCAGCGCCTCGTTGCCCCGCGGGGTGGTCGGATGCCCGTTGCCCTCCAGCAGCCCGGCCGTGCCCTCACGCTCGCGCCTGGCCTCCGCGACCAGCTCACGCACCCGGGCCAGGGCGGCGCCCACCCAGGGCAGGGCCGCGTTGGCCCGCTCGACCGTCCAGTCATCGGTTCCCGCCATCGCTCCTGCCCTCTCCTCCTGGGCCCTGGTCCAGGTCGACCGCGACCGGGAGGGCCGAACGGCGCCAGCCGGACAGGTCGCCGCCGTAGGTCGGCTGGTACTTGGCGACGACCAGCCGGCGGGCCAGCTGGTCCTCGTCCGAGCCGGGCTCGACCACCCGGGCGCGGCCCGGCAGCTCGGCCGCGTCGCGGCGGCCCAGACGGACGGTCACCTCCGGGCGCCGCAGGAGGTTGCGGACCCAGTCCGACCGGTCGCCCCCGCCCGACAGCAGGTAGAGGGTGTGATCACGGATCGCGAACCAGATCTCGACGGTGTGCGGCCGCCCCGACACCCGCCCGGCGGTGGTCAGGTAGCAGAAGGCCTGCCCGCCCTGGTCGTCCATGGTCCTAGCCTGGCACACCGGCCGGCGGCTTGCCCTCGGCCGGCCGACCTGGTGTGCTGCCAGCCTGCGGCCCGTGACCGAGGAGGCAGCCATGGCGCCGATGTGCGTGTTCGACGTCAACGAGACCCTGCTGGACCTGGCCGCCCTCGACGGGGAGTTCGAGCGGCTGTTCGGCGACCGCGCCGTCCGGGTGGCCTGGTTCGGCCAGCTGCTCCAGTCGGCCATGGTGGCCACCATCACCGACCGCTACACCGACTTCGGCGCCGTCGGGCGGGCCGCCCTGGAGATGACCGCGGCCCGGCTCGGGGTCGAGCTGTCCGACGACGACCGCGAGGCGGTGACGGGCGGCATGACCCGCCTGCCCGCCCACCCCGAGGTCCCGGCCGCCCTGCGCCGCCTGGCCGAGGGCGGCCTGCGCCTGGCCGCCCTGACCAACTCGACCGAGCGGGTGGCCAGGGCCCAGCTCGAGCACGCCGGCATCCTCGACGCCTTCGAGGCGGTGCTGTCGGCCGACGCCGTCCGGCGCCTCAAGCCGGCCCCCGAGCCCTACCGCATGGCCGCCACCCGCCTGGGCGTCGCCCCCGCCGACGTCCTGCTGATCGCCGCCCACGCCTGGGACGTCGCCGGCGCCCGCGCCGCCGGCTGCCGGGCCGCCTTCGTGGCCCGCCCCGGCAAGGTCCCCGATCCCCTCGCCAACCCCCCCGACCTGGTCGTCACCGACCTGGACGACCTGGTCACCCGCCTGCTGGCCTGAACGATGGCCTCCCTCGACGGCTGGCTGGAGGTGGGCCGGGGCCGGGTCGGCCCCGAGCACATCGACTACAACGGCCACATGAACGTCGTCCACTACCGGGCGGCGTTCGACGCCTCCACCGACGGGCTGTTCGCCCACCTGAGGCTGGGGCCGGAGGAGTACAACGCCCGCACCGGAGCCACCCTGATGGTGGTGGAGGAGCACACCCGCTACCACGCCGAGCTGGCCGAGGGGGAGCGGTACCGGATCCTGGTCCGGCTGGTCGGGCATTCGGCCAAGAAGCTGCACTACCTGCTGGCCATGGAGAACCTCGACCGGGGCGTCCTGGCCGCCACCCACGAGGAGCTGGCCCTCCACGTCGACCTGACCGCCCGCCGCTCCAGCCCCCTGCCCCCGTCCGCCCTGGCCGCGATCGAGGCCCTCGAGGCCGCCCAGTCCCGGCTCCCACCCCCGCCCGACCTGGGCCGGGTCATCACCCCGTGACCGTCAGTCGGTCCGGTGGAGCTCGGCCGCCAGGTGGTGCTGCAGGGGCTGGCCGACGGCGGCCATGGCGAGGGTGTAGGTGAGGCGGTCGCCGTCCAGGTCGAAGCGGCGGTGCAGGGCCGTGACCTGCTTGGCGGTGGCGGTCATGGCCGTGGCGGTGCTGCGCAGCTCGATCCGGCCGCCGTCCTGGCTGCCCTCCTGGACCTCGACGATGCCGGTGGGATGGGCGAGGACGACCTCGACCGTGCCGCCCGGCCTGGCCCGCCAGTAGCCGGTCTCGCCATGGAGGGGCCGGCCGTCCTCCAGGCTCCAGGTCCGCTGGGCGTAGGCCAGGAACGGCTTGCCGACGTGCCAGAAGCGCACCTCCTCCCCGTAGCGGAACGGGGAGATGGTGGGGTACTCGCCGGCGCCCTCGCCTCGCCAGGTCCCCAGGAGCCCGGCCAGCGGTTCGATCTCCGGGTGCAGCGGCGGTGGCGCCTGCGGGTCCATGAGGCGCCCTAGACGTGCGGGCGGTCGGGAGCGGGCCGCGGGCAGGTGAGGGTCCGCAGCGTGCCGGGGACGGCCTGCACGCGGCTGACGATCAGCCGGCCGAGCGCGTCCAGGTTGGTCGCCTCGACCTTGGCGATGACGTCGAACGGCCCGGCGGTGACCTCGGAGAGCTCGACCCCGTCGATGGCGGTCACGGCGGCCGCGACCTCGCCGGCCCTGCCCACCTCCGTCTGGATCAGCACCCATGCCTCGAGCATGCCCGCACCGCCTCGGTCGTTCGGGGTGGCCCAGCCGCCACCGTTGGCCCGCCCATCTGACCACGACTGCCGCCGGGCGCGAAACCTCCGGTGCGGGCTCCTCGGGTCGGCCGGCCGTCAGCAGTGCACGCCGTCGGCGCGGGTGGCCACGATCGGCTCCTCGGCCGGGGTGGCGGAGGTCATCGACGGGGCCCCGGAGCTGTCCAGGCGGCCGAAGTTCTGGGTCGCCCAGGCCTGGCCGCCGGAGCAGACGACCCCGATCCCGACCGAGTCGAAGCCGCGCTGGAGCATGTTGGCCCGGTGCCCGGCCGACTTCATCCAGCCGACGTGGAGCTGGTAGCCCATGTTCGGGTAGCCCTCGACCCAGGCGATGTTCTCGCCCAGGGCCGAGAACTTGGACATGCCGGGCAGGCGGCCGGCCGCGCCCAGGTCGCGGTGGGCGAAGTCGTTGGTGCTGGCCATGTGCGCCGACCAGTCGCCGGCCACCCGGGCCAGGTCGTTGTCCCACTTCAGGGCGGCCAGGCCCCGCGCCTGGCGCTCGGCGTTGAGCCGGTTGAACAGGTCGCTGATCAGCTTCTGGGCGGTGGACTGGCTGCCCGCGGCCGCGCTCGTCGGGGCGGCCGTCGGCTGCGGCGCCGGCTCGGTCGTGGTGGTCGCCGCCCTGGACGTGGTGGTGGCGGCGGTGGTGGTCGTCGTCGGGCGGGCCGGCCGCCGCGCGGTCCGGCCGGCGGCGGAGGCGTCGGGGACCCTGGCCAGCAGCTCGGTCACCCACACGCAGCCGCCCTTGCGCGCCCCGACCCCGATGGCGTTGAAGGAGCGGCTGAGGATGCGGCGCCTGGTCGTGGACGAACCCATCAGGTCGCGGTGGGCGGCGTCCACGCTGGCCGCGCAGCGGACCTGCTCGTCCCAGGCGCTGGCCGGCTGGACCGCCCTGGCCAGCCCAGCGCTGGACGACAGGCGACGCGCCGTCGCCATCCGGGTCGAGTGGATGCTGGCCAGGGCGGACAGGCGGGGCACGACGCCCAGGGCCGGCAGGCCGTGCCGGGAGCGTTCGGCGTTGACCAGCGAGGCCAGCCGGACGGCGTCGGGCGCCGGAGCGGCCGATGCGGCCCGGTCCTGACCGAACGGCCGCCCGGCGCCCGGCTTGGCGCTGGCCGGGAGCAGCGCCCAGGCCAGCAGCAGGGGGAAGACGATCAGGAAGGCCATCCGGAGGTTGCCGAGCCAGGGCGAGGACGCCCGGACGTGCCGCGGGCGCGCCCGGGAGCCGCTTCCTGGTTCGTTGCGCACGCTGGCAAACCTCTCCGGGGAAGAGGGCCAGGCGTCACCAAAGCAGCGACCACGCAGCGCGAGGCTCTCGGGCGCCGCTTCCGTGCCGTTGGCCCAATTTTGGGGGATTGGGGGGGTGGCCGACGACCCGCGTACCCTTCCAAACCAAGCCGTCGCCTGTCAAGCCGGCAGGGAGGGCGGCCGTGGGGCCGGTAGCATGACCCCGTGGGCCAACCATGAAGCGGTCGAGGCGGCCGGCCGGGCTGATGGCACCGGCGCGGCGCGGGCTCACCATCGGCCTGGTCCTGACCATCACCCTGGTCGCCTTCGAGGCGCTGGCCGTCATCACGATCCTGCCCGCCATCAAGGACGACCTCCAGGGCATCCGCCTGTACGGCTGGGTGACCAGCGCCTTCCAGCTGGGGGTGCTGGTCGGCATCGTGGTCGCGGGCGGCCAGGCCGACCGGCGCGGCCCGGCCCCGCCGTTCGTGGCCGGCGTGCTCGTGTTCGTGGCCGGGCTGACCATCGGCGGCCTGGCCCCCAGCATGCTCGTGCTGGTGCTGGCCCGAGGCCTCCAGGGGCTCGGGGCGGGGGCGATCCCGGCGGTCGCCTACGCGACCATCGGCCGCAGCTACCCGGAGTCGCTGCGGCCACGGGTGTTCGCGGTCCTGTCCACCGCCTGGGTGGTGCCCGGTCTGATCGGGCCGGCCGTGTCGGCGCTGGTCGCCAGCCGCCTCGGCTGGCGGGCGGTGTTCCTGGGCCTGCTGCCCCTGGTGCTCGCCTCCGGCGTCCTGGCCTGGCCGTCGCTGCGCCGGCTCGGACCCCCGGAGGAGCCGCTGGTCCAGCGGGGCCGGCTGCCCAGGGCGGTCGGGGTGGCCGCGGGCGCCGGCCTGGTCCTGGCCGGCCTGACCAGCCGCTCGCCGGTGGCCGGGGCGCTGCTGGTCGCCGCCGGCCTGGCCGTCGGCGTGGTCCCGCTGCGCCGCCTGCTCCCGCCGGGGACGCTCTCGGCCCGGCCCGGCCTGCCGGTCACCGTCCTCTCCCGTGGCCTGCTCACCTTCGCCTTCTTCGGCGCCGACACCTACGTGCCCCTGGCCATCACCTCGGTCCGGGGCCAGAGCACGGCCGTGGCCAGCCTGGCGGTCACCGCCGCGACCCTGGCCTGGACGGCCGGTTCCTGGGTCCAGGAGCGCAAGGCGGCCGACTGGCCGGGCCGGCAGCTGATCCGGGCCGGGCTCCTGATCGTCGCCGCCGGCATCGCCTGTGAGACGGCCGCCCTGTTCCCGGCCGTGCCGCTGGTCGTCGCGGTGGCCGGCTGGGCGGTCGGGGGCTTCGGGATCGGCCTGGCCTACTCGCCGATCTCGCTGATCGTGCTCGGCGAGGCCCCCAGCGGCCAGGAGGGGGCGGCCAGCGCCTCGCTCCAGCTGGCCGAGAACCTGGGGGTGGCGCTCGGGGCCGGCCTCGGCGGGGTCCTGGTCGCGGCCGGGGCCGCCGCCGGCTGGCTGCCGAGGGCCGGCATCGCCGGCGCCTTCGCCATGACCGCCACGGTCGCCCTGCTGGCGGCGTTGCTGGCCCGCCGCATCCCCCGTCGTACGATCCCCGCCCCCGAACCTGGCCAAGCCTGATGAGGTGACTGCCAAGTGCCCGACCGGTACCTGATGGCGATGACCACCACCGATGCCCGCGCGGACGCCGAACGGCTGGCCCGTGACCTGGTCGAGGGGCGCCTGGCGGCCTGCGTGCAGGTGCTCGGCCCGATCTCCAGCACCTACCGGTGGCGGGGCGCGATCGAGACCGCCGACGAGTGGCTCTGCCTGATCAAGACCACCGCCGCCCGCTTCGACGCCCTGGCCGCCCACATCGAGACCAATCACGGCTACGAGACGCCGGAGCTGACCGCCGTCCCCGTCGACCACGGCAGCGCCGCCTACCTGGCCTGGGTCAGCTCGGCCACCGCCAACCCCTGACCGGGCTGGCGTCGTTGCTGTAGCGTGCCTGCACGGCAGGCAGGCGCCGAGGTGGAGGAGGCCCCGATGGCAGGACAGTGCGAGCTGGGCGTCACCGGCCTGGCCACCATGGGGGCGAACCTGGCCCGCAACGCGGCCCGCAACGGGTTCCCGGTGGCCGTCCACAACCGGACCGGGTCGAGGACCCGGGAGCTGCTCGACCACCACGGCGACGAGGGCGAGCTGGTCGGGACCTTCTCGACCGAGGAGTTCGTGGCCGCCCTGGCCCCACCCCGCCGCATCCTGGTCATGGTCAAGGCCGGACCGCCCGTGGACGCCGTGCTGGAGGAGCTGGCCGGGCACCTGGACGAGGGCGACCTGCTCATCGACGGCGGCAACAGCTTCTTCGAGGACACCGTCCGCCGCGAGCAGGCCATGGCCTCCCGGGGGCTGCGGTTCCTCGGCACCGGCGTGTCCGGGGGCGAGGAGGGCGCGCTGCACGGCCCCAGCATCATGCCCGGCGGCGCCGCCGAGGCCTACGGCATCGTGGAGCGGCTCCTGACCACCATCGCCGCCCAGGTCGACGGCGTGCCCTGCTGCCGGCTGGTCGGCCCGGGCGGCGCCGGCCACTACGTCAAGATGGTCCACAACGGCATCGAGTACGCCGACATGCAGCTCATCGCCGAGGCCTACGACCTGCTCGGCCAGGGGCTGGGGATGGGCGCGGGCGAGCTGGCCGAGGTGTTCGAGCGCTGGAACGCCGGCGACCTCGACTCGTTCCTGATCGAGACCACCGCCAGGGTCCTGCGCCAGGTCGACCGGGCCACCGGCCAGCCGCTGGTCGACGTGATCCTCGACCAGGCCGAGCAGAAGGGCACCGGCCGCTGGACCGTGCAGTCCGCGCTGGAGCTGGGCGTGCCGGTCACCGGGATCACCGAGGCGGTGTTCGCCAGGGTGCTGTCGGCTCAGCGCGACCAGCGCACGGCCGCGGCCAAGGTCCTCCAGGGACCGTCGGGCCGGCTCGACGCGGCCCGGGCCGACGCCTTCGTCGACGACGTCCGCGACGCCCTCTACGCCTCCAAGGTGGTCGCCTACGCCCAGGGGTTCGAGCAGATCGCGGCCGCCGCCGAGACCTACGGGTGGGACGTCGAGCTGGGCGGCCTGGCCACCATCTGGCGGGGCGGCTGCATCATCCGGGCCCGGTTCCTCGACCGCATCCGCGAGGCCTACGAGGCCGACGCCGGCCTGCGGAACCTCCTGTTCGCCGAGTACTTCCGCGACGCCGTTGGCGAGGCCCAGGACGCCTGGCGCCGGGTGGTGGCCGCCGCGGTCGAGCTGGGCGTGCCCACCCCGGCCTTCGCCTCGTCGCTGGCCTACTACGACGGCTTCCGGCGCGAGCGCGGCCCGGCCAACCTGCTCCAGGCCCAGCGCGACTTCTTCGGCGCCCACACCTACCGGCGGACCGACCGGCCGGGCGTCTTCCACACCCGCTGGTCCGAGGACGGCCAGGAGGTCGAGGCCTGACCCGCCGCCCCCTCCTGGCGACCGGGCTGCTGCCGCTGCTGCTGGTCTCCTCGCTGGCCGCCTGCGTCCAGCCGCGCGAGGACCCGCCCCCCTCCGGATCCGTGGGCCCCCGAACCGGGAGGGTAGCCGACGGCCAGAACGGGCGGTCCCAGCTGTCCACAGGCCCCACCGTCCCCGCAGCCCCCGCCGCCCCGGCCGAGCGCTCCTGCGCCGCCCTCCCGCCCCTCTCCACCCAGCTGGCCCAGCTGCTGCTGGTCGGCTTCCCCGGCACCACGGCCGGGCCGGTCAGCCGCCGGCTGGTCGACCGGGGGATTGGCGGGCTGCTGCTGTTCCGCGCCAACGTCGTCTCCGGCCCGCAGGTCCGGGAGCTGGTCGCCGACCTCAAGGGCCGGGCCGAGATCCCGCTGGAGGTGGCGGTCGACCAGGAGCCCGGCACCCGGGTGGCCCGGCTGGCCGGGATCGTCCGGCCCAGCCCGCCGGCCCGTGCGCTCGGCCGCCTGCCCGCCGACCAGGTCCGGCGCTACGGCCTGGCCACCGGCCGCGACCTGGCCGCCCTTGGCGTCACCGCCGACCTGGCCCCGGACCTGGACGTCACCGGGGCCCGCTGGGACGGGGTCATCGGCGACCGCTCCTTCGGAGCCGACCCGGCCACCGCCAGCCGGGCCGCCGTGGCCTACCTGCACGGCCTGGCCGCGGGAGGGGTCGCCCCCGTGGGCAAGCACTTCCCCGGTCACGGGGCCAGCACCGTGGACTCGCATCGCCGGCTGCCGGTCGTCGACGCCACCATGGCCCGCCTCCAGGCCCGCGACCTGGCCCCGTTCCGGGCCGCCATCGACGCCGGCCTGGACGCGGTCATGGTCGGCCACCTGCTCGTCCGGGCGGTCGACCCCCGCACCCCGGCCACCCTGTCCCCGGCCGTGGTCGGCGGCCTCCTCCGCGACCGCATGGGATTCCGGGGGCTGGTCGTCTCGGACGCCCTGGAGATGGGCGCCATCGCCACCACCCTGTCGCTCCCGGTGGCCGCCGAGCGCGCCCTCGCCGCCGGGGTCGACCAGCTCACCCTGTCCGGCCACGGCGCCGTCCCGGCCATCCTCGACCACCTCGAGCGGGCGGTCGCCGACGGCCGCCTGTCCAGGGACCGGGTCCGCGAGGCGTTCCTGCGGGTCCAGCGCTTCAAGCGGGTCGACCGCTGGGCCGGCTGCTAGCGGCGGACGCCGTGCCTAGCCCACCGTCGCCGGCGGGCGCGGGACGGCGGCGAACGTGGACTGGCCGAGCCACCGGGGGACGTTGCTGCGGGCCCGGCGCTGGCCGTTGACCTCGACGCGGCCGCTGCGCAGCGCCTCGGCCCAGCCCAGGTCGCCGCGCCAGACCATGCTGAGGGTGCGGAGGTCGCCCTCGACGCTGGCGTACTCCGGGTAGCCGGGGTCGAAGTCGCAGAGGTCGACGTCGTCGGGGGTGATCAGCATCCACCAGTTGCGCGCCGGCGCGGGCACGTCGGAGAAGCTGAACCGGAGCACCGTGCGGCCCTCGGGCACCGCCGGCAGGTCGACGTTGCGGTGCATGTCCCACATCAGCAGGTGCGGGTCGAGGTCCTCGTCGCCCAGCTCGGGGACCCAGCGGACGCCCCAGCGCCCCAGGGCCTCGACGATCGGCTCCAGCTCCCGCCCGGCCTCGGTGAGGGCATAGGTGACCCGGGGGCCGTCGTCGCGCCGCTCGACCACGCCGGCCCGGGTGAGGGTCCGCAGGCGCTTGGACAGCAGCGCCGGCGACATCCGCGGCACGCCCCGGCGCAGCTCGTTGAAGTGCCGGCTGCCCATGACGAGCTCCCGGACGACCAGCATCGTCCAGCGCTCGTCGAGCAGCTCCATCGCCTTGGACACCGGGCAGAACTGGCCGTAGGCGTTCACGGGCCCCCTCCCTTGCGGGTCGCGACGGGCCTCATGCTAGAGCCGGTCCCGGCCCGCGCCTAGTACAGATCCTGAAGCGGAAGGGTACAGACCTGGAACTGGCCGGCCTCGGCCCGCCGCTCCGAGGATCCCGGGGTGACGCCCGGCGCCCGCCGGGCCCGAGCGCGCCAGGAGGACGCCATGACCGAGACCCTCGCCCCGCCCACCGGCCCGACCATCAAGGAGCAGGGAGGTGCGCTGCTGGCCCACGCCGCCGGCTACGCCAGCCACCGGACCATCACCGTGGGCCTGCGCAGCGGCCTGCTGGAGGAGCTGGGCCGAGCCCCGGCCGGGGCCACGCCGGACGAGCTGGCCGAGCGGCTGGGCCTGGACCCCTTCTATGTCTCGGTGTGGTGCCGGGCGGCGCTGTCGGCCGGGGTGTGCGACCGCGACGGCGACCGCTACCGGTTCGCCCCCCACATGGCCACGCTGCTGCTCGACCGGGGCTCGCCGGGCTATGTCGGCGGCGTCTTCACCCTGATGGAGCAGCGGGAGATGTTCGGCCGTTTCGAGGACAGCCTGGCCTCGGGCGAGCGGCTGTGGTGGGACGAGTGCAGCCACGACTGGATCGCCGGGGTGGCCGGGACCGGCACCCCGTACTACTCCCGGCTGGTCCCGGGCGGCCTCGGGCAGGTCCCCGGCCTGGCCGAGCGGCTGGCCGCCGGCGGCCCGATCGTCGACAGCGCGTGCGGGGCCGGGGTCGGGGTGGTCCGCCTGGCCGAGCACTTCCCGGCCTGCCGGGTCGTCGGGGTCGACGGCGACGCCCACTCGATCGAGCAGGCCCGCGGGCGGGTCGCCGAGGCCGGCCTGGCCGACCGGGTCGAGCTTCACTGCAGCCCCCTCGAGCAGCTCCGGGTGGACCGGCCGGCGGCGCTGATCGTCAACAACATCTCCATGCACGAGTGCCGCGACATCGACGTGGTCACCGAGAACGTCCTGGCCGCCCTGGAACCCGGCGGCTGGTTCGTGATCTCCGACTTCCCGTTCCCCGACTCCGAGGCGGGCCTGCGCAGCGTCCCCGGCCGGGTCATGGGCGCCATCCAGTTCTTCGAGGCCCAGATCGACGATCAGCTCCTGCCCCGTGCCTACTACGACGACCTGCTCGCCCGGCACGGCTTCACCGGCCCGGGCTCGGCCAGCCTCACCCCCATGCACGCCCTGACGTGGGGTCGCCGCCCCGCGCCGTGAGGGCTGTGGACACCCCGAGCACGCCTCCCGCCGGTCCGCTACGCTCCTGCTCCGGGGTGGGGGAGGTGGGATGGGCGGCGGGACGCCCGAGGCGGTGCAGGAGCGGGTCCGGGCGGTGCTGGACGGGCTGCCGGGGCGCGACGTCGACCTGTTCGTGGTCCGGTTGCGGCGCTGGTGGGACGACCTGGTCGAGGGGCTGGCGGGGCCGTACGGGGGGCGGCACGACCTGGACGGGCTGCTGGAGCGGGTGGCCGCGCTGCTGGCCGAGCGCTACCGGGAGCGGGCCGAGGAGCTCAAGCTGCTCGACCTGGAGCGCAGCATCCGGCCGGACTGGTTCCAGGACCCGGCCATGGTCGGCTACGTCTGCTACACGGACCGGTTCGCCGGCACCCTGGAGGGGGTCGGCCGCCGCCTCGACTACCTGGGCGAGCTGGGCGTCCGCTACCTGCACCTGATGCCGTTGCTGGCACCGCGCGGGGGCGACTCCGACGGCGGCTACGCGGTCCGCGACTACCGTGCCGTCGACCCCCGGCTCGGGACCATGGAGGACCTGGAGCGGCTGTGCGGGCAGGCCAGGCGCCGGGGGATCAGCGTCTGCGTCGACCTGGTCCTCAACCACTGCGCCGCCGAGCACTCCTGGGCGCTGGCCGCGCGGGCCGGCGACCCCGAGGCCGAGGCGATGTTCTGGATTTTCCCCGACCGGGAGCTGCCCGACGCCTACGAGCGGACCCTTCCCGAGGTCTTCCCCGACTTCGCCCCGGGCAACTTCAGCTTCCTGCCCGAGACCGGCAGGTGGGTCTGGACCAGCTTCAACACCTTCCAGTGGGACCTGAACTGGTCCAACCCGCGGGTCTTCGTCGAGATGGCCGATGTCCTGCTCAACCTGGCCAACCGCGGCGTCGAGGTGCTGCGGCTGGACGCGGTCGGGTTCATCTGGAAGCGGCTCGGCACTAG
>Ga0075423_10004986_pt1 | contig 12362 bp, 9 predicted proteins | sample SoiMethybrSBSTD2_FD_80114 | JGI IMG/M metagenome (GOLD analysis project Ga0075423, IMG submission 80114) | Bulk soil microbial communities from a Populus tree surrounding site in Tennessee, USA - Soil MetaG P. TD hybrid SBSTD2 | ecosystem: Environmental > Terrestrial > Soil > Tree plantation...
CACGCAGGAAGGCCGGCAGTATCCGTTCTACTGCCGCCGCAAGGGCGCCATGGAGGCCCCCGAGGAATTGCTGCTCGACGTCAACGCGCTCGCCCAGGGCCACGCCTTCATGGCGATCGGCGATTTCGAGGTGAGCCCCGACGGCGCGCGCCTGGCCTGGACGATCGACAGCACCGGGTATCGCCAGTACGCCCTGCGCGTGAAGGATCTGAAGACCGGCGCGGAGCTCTCGGATCACGCCGAGCGCGTGACGTCGCTGGCCTGGGCCGCCGACAACCGGACGTTGTTCTACACCCAGGAAGACCCGGTCGCGAAGCGTTCGTACCGCGTCTACCGCCACGTCCTGGGGACCGATGCGCACGATCTGCTCTACGAAGAGAAGGACGAGCGCTTCGATGTCGAGCTGCACGCCTCCCGCAGCCGCGAATGGATCGTGCAGACACGCCGCAGCCACACCACGTCCGAGGTCGCCGCCCTGCCGGCCGCGCAGCCGAACGCCGAGTGGAAGATCGTCGCGCCGCGCGTGCAGGATCGCGAGTACTTCCTGGATCACCGCGGCGGCGAGTTCTGGATTCGCGCCAATGACAAGGGCAAGAACTTCCGGCTCGTGGTCGCGCCGGTGGCGACGCCGGGGCCCGAGCACTGGGTGGAGATCATCCCCCATCGCCCCGACGTGATGATCTCGTCGGTGAGCTGCTTCAAGGACTACGTCGTGATCGGCGAGCGCGAGAACGCGCTGCCGCAGATCACGGTGATCGATCCCACGACCCGGACCCGCCGCCGCGCCAATTTCGACGAAGTGGCGTACACGGTGGGGCCGGCCGCCAACGAGGAATTCACCGCGGGCGCGTTCCGCTACGCCTACCAGTCGTACCTGACGCCCGCGTCGGTCTACGACCTCGACCTCGCAGCGCTCGCGCCCAAGCTGCTCAAGCGCACCGAGGTGCTGGGCGGCTGGGATCCCTCACGCTACGACGTCGAGCGCGTGTGGGCGACGGCGAAGGATGGCGTGAAGGTGCCGGTCACGCTGCTCTACAAGAAGGGTCTGGCGCGCGACGGCAAGGCGCCGTGCCTGATGTACGGCTACGGCTCGTACGGCATCCCGCAGAACGTCACGTTCAACTCGAACCGCTTCAGCCTGGTGGATCGCGGCGTGGTGTACGCCATGGCCCACATCCGGGGCGGTGGCGACTTCGGCGAGACCTGGCACGAAGCCGGGCGCATGGCGAACAAGATGAACACCTTCACCGACTTCATCGCGTGCGCAGAGGACCTGATCGCGCGCAAGGTGACGAGCCGCGACCGCCTGGTGATCCAGGGCGGGAGCGCGGGCGGATTGCTGATGGGCGCGGTCGTGAACCTGAGGCCCGATCTCTGGAAGGGCGCGCTGTTCCAGGTGCCGTTCGTGGACGTGCTGAACACCATGTCCGACGCGACGCTGCCGCTCACCGTGGGCGAGTTCGAAGAGTGGGGCAATCCGCAGAACGCGGAGCAGTACCGCTGGATGAAGTCCTATTCGCCCTACGACAACATCCGCGCGACCCATTACCCCGACCTGCTGGTCAAGACCAGCCTCAACGACAGTCAGGTGGGCTATTGGGAGCCGGCCAAGTTCGTCGCGCGCCTGCGCGCCACGCGCACCGGGAACAACCCGCTGCTCTTCAAGTGCAACATGGGCGCGGGGCACGGCGGGGCGAGCGGCCGCTACGACGCGCTGCACGAAGTGGCGTTCGACTACGCCTGGATCCTCGACACCGTGGGACACACGGAGCTGAAGCCACAGCCTTGAATCCCCGCGGCTTCCCTAGTTCTTCGCTGGCTCCGCCGGGGCCAGGAGCTGCATGAGCACGGCGGGATCCACCGGCTTGACGAGATGGTGCGTGAACCCCAGTGCGCGGGTTCGTTCCCGGTTCTCGTCGTGCCCCCAGCCGGTGATCGCGATCATGAGCGGCGGATCGCCCCCGCCCAGCGCGCGGATTTGCCGGCCGACCTCGTAGCCACTCAACTGAGGCAGTCCGAGGTCCAGCAGTACGATGTCGGGTCGATATTCGCGTGCGACCTGCACGGCCTCCACCCCACCGTAGGCAGTGCGCGCATCGTGCCCTTGCCGTTCGAGCAGCGCGGCGAGGCTGTCCGCGCTGTCCGGCACATCGTCGACCACCAGGATCCGGCGTCGCGCAGTCACGGGCAGCGAAGCGGCCGCCCGCCGGGCGACCGGCACTGCGCGCGGCAGTTCGGGGCCGAGGGGCAGACGGATGGTGAACTCGCTCCCCCGGCCCGGTCCCTCGCTCGCGGCCTCGACGCGCCCCCCGTGCAGCTCGACGAACTTTCTCACCAGGGAGAGTCCGATCCCAAGCCCGCCGCGCGAGCGCTCCAGCGCGTCGTCGACCGGAAGGAACGGCTCGAAGATCCGGGGCAGCAGGTCGGCCGGGATCCCGATGCCGCGGTCGCGCACCCGGATCACGACTTCGTCGCCTTCGCGACGGCCGAAGAGTTCGATCGGGCTACCGGCGTCGCTGTAGCGCGCTGCATTGTTGAGGAGGTTCGAGAGCACCTGCGCAAGCCGCGTCCCGTCGGCCGCCAGAATGATCGGGCCGCCTTCGAGCGTCACCGCGAGATCGTGCCGTCCGGCGTCGATCAGCGGGCGGCTCGCCTCGACCGCATGCCCCACCACGTCGGCCAGCTCGATGCGCTCCTTCCGCAACGGCAGGGTGCCGCGGCCGATCCGGCTGATGTCGAGAAGATCGTCCAGCAGCCGGGCCATGTGGCCCAGCTGACGCTCGATCATCGGCAGGCAAAGCGGGAGGTTCTCGTGCTGAGGGCTGTCGGTCTGGAGCAACGCTACGGCCGTGCGGATCGGCGCGAGTGGATTGCGCAGCTCATGCGCCAGCGTCGCCAGGAATTCGTCCTTGCGCTTGTCGGCCTCGCGCAATTGTTCCTCGCTTTGCGTGAGTGCCAGCTCCACGCGCGTGCGCTCGACGATTTCGCGATGGGCGCGCGCGTAGAGCTCGGCATTCTCCAGCGCCACGGCCATGGGGGCCACCAGGCTCTCGAGGATGGAGAGGTGCTCGCCGGCGTACGCACCCGGCGTGTCGCACATCATCTGTACGATCCCGACCACCTTGCCTTCGAGCTTGTACGGCACCATGAGCGCACACCGGGCGACGGCGGGCTGCGAGTCCGGCGGCGAGAGGTCCCGCACCCTGCCTTCGCGGGACACGTCGAAGTAGCGCCCCCCGCGGCGCACCCGATCACGGACGTCGGCATAGAGCCTTCCCGCGCCGCTCCGGATCACCTCGGTCTGCATGCCTCTTCCGTTTGCCAGATCGATCGGGAGGACGGGCAACGTGCCGGGGTCCAGGTGCTGGCCGTTCACCCACAGGTAGACGCAGCGGACGGTGCTCGACGCCGCGTCGAACGACGATACGACCATGCCGTCGCACGGGATCGCGCGCCCGGCCAGCTCGCGTAACCCCGAGCAGATCTCCTGACTCTCGAGGGTGCCGGACAGGCGTAGCGCGGCCTCGTACATGAGCTGCGCCCGGCGGTTGCGTTCCAACTCCAGTCGTTGCGCCCGGAGCCTGTGCACGAGGCCAAGGGTGACGACGCTGGTGGCGGCGAGCATGGCGACGAACGCGGCGATCAAGTACTGCACGGGGGCGGCCTCCGAGGGGATGGAGACGACCTATGCCAGACTCGCCAATCTACACCCATTCCCAAGGGCTCTCACGGCGAATTGTGGGCCCGTGCCATCGGCCATGAAACCTGCGACATCGACCCGGGGGCCGCGGCCCATCGCCACGCCGGTGCGGGCGGGGCGCGTCAGGCGGCCTAGCGCCACGCCCAGCCCAGCGCCAAGAGCCCGGCACCCGCTGACCACAGCGCGGCGCGCGCGGACCATGGCACCGGTTGCTCGGGCGCGGGCCCGCGGGACGGCACGCCGATCGCCTCGCGCGCCTGGCGCACCGCCACGGCGAAGCTCGCGAGCCACGCCGCTGCGAGCGCGAGCATCAGGCCCATGCGCTCCGAGCCCGCGAGCCCGCGCGCCACGTCGAGCCACAAGCGCGCACCCGGTGTGCCGGGCACGCCCGCGAGGGATGCGAGCGCGAACAGACCGAATGCCGCGCTCAGCGGGTGGCGCCGGAACATGACGGCGGCCGGCTCGGCGCCGGTGCCCGAGACCGGGAGGAAGCGCGCGAAGGTGCCGGCGCCGGTCAGTGCCAGCACCAGGTGCGGCGCCCACTGGCCGAGCAGGTCCTCCGCCGAGATCCGGTGGTAGCGCCCGGCGCGCTCCGCTGCGAGCGCCGCGAGCAGGATCGCGCCCTGCAGGCTCGCAAGCGTGCCGATGCGGCGCTCGGGACGCTTCTGCCACAACACGGCCACCGCCCCGACCGCGAACGCCGTGGCGGCGGCGATGCCGAGCAGGTACGACGTGAGGCGCGCGGCCTCGGGGCAGGCCGCGATCCCGGCGAGCCGGCCCATGATCCAGCCCGAGCCTCCCACCTGGAGCGCCGCCACCGCGAGCGGCGCGAGCCATGCGCGCGCGCCCTGAAAGAGATCGGCGGCCCAGAAGTGGAAGGGCGCGGCGCCCAGCAGCACGATCCCGGCGACCAGCGACAGCGAGAGCGCTGCGCTCCAGAGCTGCGGCGGGTCGATCCCCAGGTTCAGCACCCCCCACTGCTCGCTCACGCGGTTGGTGCCGGTGGCGAGCACCAGGAGCTGGAGTCCGGCCCACGAGAGCGCGAGCGATCCGCCCAGCACCCACACCAGCTTGAGCGCGCACTCGCTCTGGAACGAGTCGTCGCGCGCCCGCGCCAGCAGCGTCGCGACCAGCGCCGCCACCACCGCCGCCCACGCGGGATTCGACCGGCCGCCGTATGCGACGAGCGCCGCGAGCGGTATGAGCACGACGAGCGGTGCGATCGCGTAGAGCCGGCCGTCGCGCGCGCGGTCGTGCAGGAGCAGGAACCCGGCGGCGAGCAGCGCGAGCGCGGCCCCGATCAGGGGCGCCCCGACCCCGAACAGACCGGTGAAGAAGTTCACTGGAGCAGCGGCAGGAGCAGCGCGAGCACCGCCACGCCGACCAGAAAGAGGAGGTACTCCTGCGCGTCGCCGGTATGAAGGTCGCGCAGCGGTGAGGCGGCGCCCTGCCCGAGTTTCGCGAGCAGATCCACGGCGCCGCGCTCGCGCGTGAGCACGCCGCGCGAGGTGAAGCGCGCCACGCGCCGCACCGCATCGAGCACGAACGCCGGCCGGCGCAGCATGCCCAGCCCTGCGCCCAGCACCGCGGGCGCAGCGGCCAGCAGCGCGGGGTTGCGCGCGGGCGTGAAGCCCGTGCTCCACGCGATCCAGAGCGCGACCGGTCCCATGACGAACGACAGCGCGGCCGCGACGTGCGCGAGCGAGAACACGATCTGCCGCCGGCCCACGGCGCGGCGCTCGGGCGCCGGTATCAGCCGCGAGACCGTGACCAGCGATCCGAGCGCCACCGGGATCGCGGCGAACAGGTACTCGAGCAGCCGGTCGCGCGTGTAGGGCGGTGTCCCGAGCGATGCGAGCAGCGGCCACGCCAGGCATCCCGAGGCGGTCCAGTTCGCGAGGCGCCACAACCGCGCGAGCCGCGGGCCGCGGCGCCCTGCGGCGCTGCGCATCTCGCCGGCCAGCAGGAACGCGCGGCCGCCGAACGCGCCGGCCCACAGGAGGAAGCTCACGTCCTCCCGCACCGCGCGCTGCGCCACCAGCACCGCGGCGATGGCGCCGTCCGAGACCAGGAGCCAGCGCAGGCTGGCCGCCACCAGCCGGCGCCCGAGCGCGCGCAGCGTGGCGAGCCAGGCGGTGAGCAGCAACAGCACGATCGCCGCCCCGCGCACGTCCGGTACCGCGACCCACAGCGGCGAGAGCCGCCACAGCAGCACGAAGCCAGTACTGGGAAGTAATGCCGGGAGCCAGGGGCGCATCGCGATCAGCGGCCCCGGCACGTCGGAGTAGGCGCGCGCCAGCGGGAGCGCGGCGAGCAGCTCGAGCCCCGCCCACACCACCGCCAGCGACTGCGCCCACTTGAGCACCGCCGGCATGTCCCAAGTGAAGAGCGTCGGCACGAACGAGAGGGTGGGGATCACCTGCTGGATCGCGACCGCGAGCCACAGCGCGCCGGCCGGGCGCCGGAGCCAGGACCAGCGCGCGACCTGCTCCGCGGGATTGTCGGCGGCGCGCGCCCACCACCAGAACGCGCCCGCGAGCAGCTCGACGCCGAGTGCTGCGGCGAGCAGCGAAGGCCACAACAGCAGCGCGAGCCCGGCGAGGCACATGAGCGCGCCGACCGCGCGCGCGTTGCGGAGGAAGCCGAAGCGGAGCTCCATCCTCAGTCGTGGAGGTCGTGGGCGTCGCTCACCCACGGGCTCCCCGCGAAGCGCTCGCGGCTCATGCCGAGCCTGAGCACCAGCGCGATCGCGAGTGCGGTCGCGAGCCACACCCCGCCGCGCGCGGGCGCAGAGCCCGCGAGCTCGGCGCCGCGCGCCACGCCGTCCAGCACCTGGAGCCCGAGGCCGAGCGCGCCGAAGGCGATCGCGGCGCGGCGCACGTGACCGCGCAGCATGAGGTGGACGACGCCGATGCCGATCAGGAGCAGCGCCATCACCACGCGCCGCCCCACCGTGGGTTCGAGATCCTGGCGCGCCAGCGATGCCACCATCAGCAGCATCAGCGCGACCCCCACCAGCAGGGCGACCGCGCCCGACTCGACCGCGCCCGAGCGCCGCGCGGGCGCCGGCGTGTTGCCCGGCGCCGGCAGCCCCACCTGCCACGCCACGATCAGCCACAGCGCGGACCACGCTGCGGTCAGCGGCATGGGCGTGTCGAGCGGGCGCAGGAACGGGAGCGCGATCGCCACGCCGAACGCTGCGGCGCGCGCCACGCGGCGCCCGGGCAGCACGGTGGCGAGGATGAGCAGCGCCGCCGGCAGCAGCAGCCGCAGCAGGTCCTGCCGGGGCAGCCCGAACCAGAACTTGAAGAGATCCACGCGCGATCCCTCGCCGGTGGGGGAGCCCGCAACGCGGCGGCGCGTTGCGTACTACGTGGGGATGTAGGCGGACTCCGCGGACTGCAGGGCGGCGAAGAAGCCCTCGACCGTCTTCGCCTCGCGCAGGCTCTTGCGCACCGACTCCTCCTTGAGCAGCCGCGAGAGGTTGGCGAGCGCGCGCACGTGCAGCGTGGCCGCGTTCTCGGGAGAAACGAACAGCACGAGCAGGTGCACGGGCTTGCCGTCCTCGGACTCGAACTCGAGCCCCTCGTTGCACACCGCACAGGCCGCCGCCATGCGGTCGACCGAGCGCGCCTTGCCGTGCGGGATCGCGACGCCGTTGCCGATGCCGGTGGTCATCATGGCTTCACGGCGCATCACGCGATCGAGGATCTCGCCCTGGCTCTTGAAGCCGTGGGCGGATTCGAGGAGCTGCACCAGCTCGACCAGCGCCTCGCGCTTGGTGCGCGCGGCGAGACGCAGTGAAACCGCCTTGGAATTGAGAAGCTCGGAAAGCCTCATGGGGCCTCCCTCCCCGAATGACCGAACGCGTTCCTTCGCCGAACGGCCGCCACGACAAAGGGACGCGTGAATGACGCGGAGGATTCTCTTCTTCCGCGAGCGCGGCCCTCGAGAGCGGGCATGAATTCAGAAACGATTGTGGAAACGCAACCTAAGAGCTTGCAGCGCAAGTGTCAAGGCAATTCACACAGAATCGGTCCACGACGCTACGGTCACACCCGGCGCCGTGGTCGCGTAAGGGCTGGACGGGCACCCGCGCCTGCGAGAACATCTCCGGCACACGGGAGGAATCCAGGTGATGCGACGCACCATCGCACTTTCGATCGCCACGCTCGGCCTGCTCGCCGGGCTCGCCGTGGCCGCCCCCGAGGTTTCGGTCACGTACCGTTCGGGTGTCGCGGTCATCCAGCTCGCCGGCGACTTCGCCGGCAGCACGTACACCGTCTTTCGTGCAGCCACCCGGGACCCGGTCTATCGGATGATCACCGACTCCCAGGTGTTGTGTATCGGCGAATGCATCGCCGCCGATTACGAGGCGTTACCCGGCCAGACCTATCTCTACCGCTTCGATCTCGTTGCACCCGGGGGCCGGGTCGAGAGCTTCGGCCCCTATGCCGTGACCATCCCGCGCCAGACCCCGCTCGCCGCCCGGATCTCTCCCAACCCCGGCCGCGGGCCGACCACGATCTCGATCACCTTGACCGGCCGCCCGACCGACCCACCGGTCCAGGCGGAGGTCGCGCTATTCGACCTCCAGGGTCGCGACCTGCGCACGGTCCATCGCGGCCCGCTCGCGCGCGGCGTGACCGTGCTGGCCTGGGATGGCCGCGACGCGAGCGGCCGGTTGCTGGGCTCTGGGCTCTACTTCATGCGCGTCCACTCCGCCGCCGGAGACCTCACCGCGCGAATCGTCCGCACGCGCTGATCCCGCCTCACCCGCCGCGATCCTCCCGGATCGCCACGCGCGTCCACGCTGCGAAAACCGCGCGGGAACGCGCTCCGCTGTGCTAAGATCACCGCTCGTATCCTAGGTCGCGACCCGCCGCAGCAAACGCGAACGACATCTCAGCGAAGGGTCCCTTGGATTCGAACGTGGGCCACCCAGCAGGGAGGCAGGGAAGCCCGTTGCAACGGAAGCACATCGATTTCCGTGAGCTGCTCGAGCGCCTCTTGCCGCTGGAGGAGCTTCCGCCCGCCGACCGCAGCGCGGTCGAGCGCGCCCTGAAGAGCGGCGTCTCCGGGCAGCTCCAGCAGGCGGCGCTCTACGCGGTGCGCCAGCTCGAGCAGGTCGGAGCGCTGCGCCGTCTCCCCTCTGCCCAGAACGGCGGCCCGCCCGCGCTCCGCTACCAGCGCCGCGAGGGCCTCGACGTGATCACCATCCAGCTCGCGGGCGAGGCGCGTCACGACGGCGTCCAGGTCCATCCGCGCGCCACGTTGCCGCTCCAGGCGCGGGCGAGCCTCGATCGCGTGCGGCGGCTGCTGCGGCTCGACGACGACGCGCTGATCGCCCAGCCGCGGGCCGCGCGGGCGCGCACCGGGCCCCCCCAGCTCGACCGCATCGGCAGCGAGTTCCTCGGGGCGAGCGAGGTGCGGCTCGTTCCCGCCGAGAACGGCGAGCAGGCCGGCGCCTCGCCCTCGCTCGACCCGGCGTTGGGGCAGGAGGCCGCAGCGAACCCCGATGCGCTGCTCTACTGCCCCGACGTGCGGCGCGCGCCGCGGCTCGCCAAGACCGCGGGTGCGCGCGGCGTGAAGGCCGCGGTGTTCGCGGGCCTGCCGCGCGGCGACGGCGCGCCCCAGGGCCACCTCGAGATCCTGAGCCGCACCGAGGACCCGTTCCGCCCCGAGGACCTGGCGATGGTGGCGCTGCTCGCCGACTACTGCGCCGCCGCGATGGAGCGCGCCGCGCGCCTCGAGAAGCTGGTGTTCATCGACCCGCTGACCGAGGTCTACAACCGCAGCTACTTCGATCTCGAGGTGCGCAACGAGATGGCGCGCGCCGAGCGCGAGAACTCCTCGATGGCGCTGTGCATCGTGGACATCGACGATTTCAAGAAGTTCAACACCACCTACGGATACGAAGCCGGCAACCAGGTGCTGGCCCACGTGGCGCAGACCTTGAAGCGCGGCGTGCGTCCTTTCGACACCGTGGCACGCTGGGGCGGCGAGGAGTTCACCGTGCTGCTCACATCGCCGATCCACGCCGAGGACGTGATGGCGATCTCCGAGCGTCTCCGGCTGATCGTCGAGCGCCAGAGCGTGCAGCTCGAAGGCCTCGATCGCCGGACGCACCGGGTCGGCGTCACCGTGAGCATCGGCGTCGCGGTGTTCCCCGAGCACGGCGGCGAGCACACCGCGCTATGGCGCGCCGCCAACCAGGCGCTGCTCGCCGCCAAGCGCCCGCCGAAGAACCGCGTCGTGTTCTACCAGCCCGCGGGCGAGGCGCAGGCGCCGAAGGCGTAGAGCGCGGCGGTCCGCGTCGCGACGCGTAGTTCCGTCGTTCGCGCCAGGCCCCGATCGGCCGCGACGCTCAATCCTCGACGGCGTGGGTCTCGAAGACTTCGCGGTGCCGAGGACCGCCACGCGACCTCCTCCGCCGCGGTGTGATCGGTCCCCGCTACGCGCCAAGCCCCGTTTCAGGCGATCACGTGAGTTGCGCTGCGGCTGGCACGAACCAGCCACACGCCGAAACCGATCATCCAGGCCGGCAGGAGATAGTTGTTCGCCGCCGCAACGGCGTCCACCGCCGGCGTTACATTGCGCCACATGCCGATCAGGCCGAGGACGCCCGTCGCGATGCCCCACCCGGCGAGCCAGCGGGGCGCGCGCGCATGCCGCAGCAGGCCAACGCCGGACAGCACGAAGAACACGCTGAAGGCGAGCTCGCCGAGGAATTCGCCAACGAAGTTGCCCAGGTACCGGTTCAATCCATCGAACACCGCTGCGAGCACGAGGCGTTCGCTCTGGGCGGCGCCGCCCCACGCGCGCGCCAGCTCCCAGTGAACGCTGGGCCAACGCATCAGCCCGAGCACCATGCTCACCGCCGCCAGCAAGGCGAACAGCATTCCGAGGCGCATCGGACCTCGGGCGCGCTCGCGGAGAGCCTCGAACGCGCCGACGCCGGCGGGAATGAACACCAGCGGCAGAACGCCGTAGAGTGCCCAGGCGGCGCGACCCGCGGGCCCGGTCGCCAGGAGAGCCGGGAGCACATCACCGGCATTTCCGTCGAGCACTTCAGGGTACGAAAAACGCGCAGCCAGGTACGAGAACACCCCCAGAAAGGCAATCGCCCCGCCGACGAGCGCGACACCGCCGCCGAGGATGGTCCCGCTCGAATCGCCGCGGGCGTGAGAGAACTTGTCGCTACGCATGGCTCATCTCCAGGTTCGCCATCGAGGTTTCGACGTTATCACGGCCCTGAGGCGCGGGTCGCCTCGGCGGCGCGGAACGCAGCGCAGACGAGTCGCGTGAGGTAGCATGCGGGGAGGCTCGCAACCAAGGAGACCCTCACGTGCACCTCTTGATCCTCGGTGGCCCCCGATTCGTGGGCCGGTATCTGATCGAGGCCGCACTCGCCCACGGCCACCGGGTCAGCGTGTTCAACCGGGGCCGGACGGAGTCCGACCTGTACCCCGAGGCCGAGAAGCTGCGGGGCGATCGCGCGGCCGACCTGTCCGCGCTCGAGCACGGCACATGGGACGCGGCGATCGACACCTGCGGCTTCCTGCCCGACGTGGTGCGCCGCTCCGCCGATGTGCTGAGCGGGCGCGTGGGTCACTACGTCTTCGTTTCGAGCATCTCCGTCTACGCGGACTTCTCGCAGCCCGGAATGGACGAGCAGACGCCGCTCGCCACGATGACGCCGGAGCAGCGCGAGAAGGTCCGCACCATCGATCCGTCGGAGCCGATGAAGACGCCGGCGTTCCTCGAGCTGTACGGGGCGCTCAAGGTGGAATGCGAACGCGTGATCGAGTCGGCGTTCGCCGGACGCTGCGCGATCACCCGGCCCGGGCTCATCGTCGGGCCTCACGACTACATGGATCGCTTCCCCTACTGGGTGTCGCGGATTGCCGAGGCCGGCGACGTGCTCGCGCCCGGTCGCCCCGGGCGGCCGGTTCAGATCATCGACGCGCGCGACCTGGCGGAATGGATGGTCCTGCTGGCCGAGCGACGCGTGAGCGGCACGTTCAACGCCTCCGGCCCGGGGCGGACGCTCACGATGTCCGAGGTGCTCGAGGCGTGTCGCACGGCGGCGGCAAGCGACGGGCACCTCGTGTGGGTGGACGAGGCGTTCCTGGTCGAGCGCAAGGTCGGCATGTGGGAAGAGCTGCCGATGTGGGTGCACGAAACGACCTCGACGGCCCACCGCGGCATCCTGCAGGCCGACGTCCGGCGGGCAATCGCGAGCGGGTTGACGTTCCGCCCGGTCGTGGAGACGGCGCGGGACACGCTCGCATGGGAGCGAACCCGCGGGTCGCACCCCTGGCGCAGCGGGCTCGCTCGTGACAAGGAGCGCGCGCTGCTCGAGGAGTGGAAGCAGACGGCGCGAGCCTAGAGAGGCGAGACCGCGTCCGCCGCTAGAAACGGAACCCGGTCATCAGCAACCACGCACCGGAGTGGGCGCCACCCGGAGTCAGCTCGACGAGCCCCCCTCGCTCCGTCAACGGGCGGGGCCCCGCGCCTCACCCGACTCGCGCCGGCTCCTCGCGCATCGCATCGAAAGTGAAAGCGCCCTTCTTGTAGTCCACCTCGATGGTGTGGCCGGGCTTGAAATCGCCCTTGAGCAGGCGCATCGCCAGCGGATTCTGGATCATGCGCTGCACGG
>Ga0075423_10004988_pt1 | contig 12361 bp, 12 predicted proteins | sample SoiMethybrSBSTD2_FD_80114 | JGI IMG/M metagenome (GOLD analysis project Ga0075423, IMG submission 80114) | Bulk soil microbial communities from a Populus tree surrounding site in Tennessee, USA - Soil MetaG P. TD hybrid SBSTD2 | ecosystem: Environmental > Terrestrial > Soil > Tree plantation...
GCTCGACACGATCTCCGACCTCGGCGAATGGCTCGGCAACGACACCCGCGCGCCGCACACCCAGGAGGACCTCTGGCTGGCGCTCGCCTTCGCCTACATGGTCGTCATCACCGGCATCTGCGTGGTGACGCAGGCGGACGTGGTCCGCTACCGGCCGCTGCTGCTGGTCCTAGCGGTCGGCAAGACGGCCTCCTCGTTGGGCTCGCTCGCCTTCTTCCTGGTCGACGAACACGTCTTCATCTACCTGCTCAACTTCCTCGTCGACGGCTTCCTCGCGGTCTTGGCGCTCTGGCTCTGGTCGCTTGCCGGTCGCGTAGACCGGCTTGCCGCCCCCGGCTGACAGCGCCCGCCGGGGCTGTCGACCGCCGAGCAGCGCACTCTCAGCGCGATCTGCGAGGCGATGGCCCCCGCCCTCGACGGCTTGCCCGCAGCCGAGCGCGAGGTGGACGTCTCGGGGCCCGTCGGTGAGCTCCTCACCTCGTTCTCCCCCCGGGTCCTGACTCGGGTCCGTCTTGCCCTGCGTGCCTTCGAGTGGCTGCCCTTCCCCTGGCGTTTCAGCCACCTCGATCTGGCCGCACGGGAGGATTTCCTGCGCCGAATGGAGGGCTCCCGCTTTGGTCTCTACCACGAGCTGATCCTGATGGCGAAGACCTTCACCACGCTCGGATACGCGATCGACCCGCGGGTCGAAACGAGGTTGACCCTGGAGACGAGCTGTCGGGTCGCGGACGGCGCACTGCCGGATCCGGCCGGCCCGTTGGGCGACCTCGAGCCGGTTGGGGAGGGCGAGGAATGCGACGTGGTCATCGTCGGCTCGGGTGCGGGAGGGGCCGTCGCCGCGGCGACGCTCGCCGAGGCCGGCCTCGACGTGATCGTGCTCGAGGCCGGAGACAGCTACGACCGCGACAGCTATCCGAGCAACCAGCTCGAGGCAATCGCCTCCCTTTACCGCGATGGCGGCCTAACGATCGCCGAGGGTCGTCCGCCGATCCCGGTCCCAGTCGCGCGCACGGTCGGCGGCACGACGGTGATCAACTCTGGAACCTGCTTCCGCGCCCCCGAGCCGGTGCTGGAGAGCTGGCGCGATCGTTACGGGGTTGAGTGGGCCGACCGGCTGGACCCCGACTTCGCCGAGGCCGAGGAGTTCCTGCGCGTGACCCGCCTCGACCCGGAGCGGATGGGCCGCAACGGCCAGCTGGCGATGGAGGGCGCCGCGGCGATCGGGGCTAGCGGCGGCCCGATCTCGCGCAACGCCGGCAACTGCGTCCAGTGCAGCTCTTGCCCCTACGGCTGTCGGATCGATGCCAAGCGGGGCACGCACGTCAGCTACATGCCCCGCGCGGTTGCTGCCGGGGCTCGACTGCGGACGGGCGTAGAGGCACGCCGCATCATCGTCGAGGACGGTCGTGCGCGAGGTGTTCGTTGCTTGGCCACGAGAGCAGGAGAGCAGAACGGAAATCACCGCTCTTACACCGTTCGCGCTTGTCGCGCGACGATCGTCGCGGGAGGAGCGTTCGGCACGCCGGAGCTGCTGCTGCGTTCCCGCCTGGGCGGCGGCCAGGTCGGCCGCAACCTCCATATCCACCCCGCCTGCTGGGTCGGCGCCCGCTATGCGGAGGAGGTGCGCGGCTGGGAGGGGGTGATGCAGAGCTACTACGTCGACGAGTGGGAGTCGGAGCGGATCCTGCTCGAGGCGACGTTCACGCCGCTTCCCTTCGGGGGCGCCTGGCTGAAGGGCTCAGGGCGCGAGCACCAGGAGGCAATGCTCGACTTCGGCCACGTCAGCTCGATCGGGGTCCAGCTCACCGACGAGTCGGCCGGCCGGGTTGGGATAGCCCGCGACGGCTCGCTCCGCGCCGGCTACCGGTTGAGCGACGGGGATGCCGAGCGCGTCGTCTTCGGCATCGCTCGCGCCGCCGAAATCCACTTTGCGGCCGGCGCAAGCGAGGTCTACCCCAACATCGGCCGCGCGCCGGTTCTACGCCCTGGCGGGGTAGCCGAGTTCGAGGCGACCCGCTTCAAGCCCTCAGAGCTCCGCCTCGAGGCCTTTCACCCCCAGGGGACGGCAAGGATCGCCGCCGATCCCGCCGAGGGTGTCTGTGCAGCCGACGGCGCTGTCAACGGCATCGGCGGCCTCCATGTCGCCGATGCCTCCCTCTTTCCCACCGCGATTGGCGTGAACCCGATGATGACGATCATCGCCTTCGCGAAGAAAGTGGCAGACGGGCTCATACCGGCGTAGGGCGTTGTCCTCGGTCGGCTGCCTTCGGGTCACGCACTGTTAGTGCGCTCCCCTCGACAACCTCCCTGCGTCCTAGCCCTACTTGGTTTGAGCCCGTCTTGGCTTAGTTCGTTGGAGGGGGAGGCGGCGGTGGTTGCTGCGATGGTGGCGGGGGTGGAGGCGGCGGTTGCTGTGAGGGCGGAGGGGGAGGCGGGCCGCCGGCCGGAGGCTGTCCGCCGCCGCCGGAAAGGCGGTCGGCCTCGCCGCCGAAGGTCGCGCCTTCCTCGCGCATGGCGCTGTAGCCGCCGTAGGCGATCCCCGCGGCGGCGATCAGGCCGAGGAAGATGCCGAACTTGAGCGTCGCGTCCACGGAGACGCCGCCGAAGGAGCCGAAGTCGGGCGGCGAGATGATCCGGTAGAGGATCAGCAGCACCGCCAGGCCGCCCAGCGCCGCGACGATCGCGTTGAGCGAAACCGGCGGCTCCAGGTCGGCGTCGGTGAGGCGGACCACGGCGACGCCGATCGCCGCGACGATCGCCAGCATGAGGAAGATCGGGATCACGTCGAGCGCGTCCCAGGCGCTGCCGCCGCTTCCGCTGATCTCGCCCGAGAAGCCCGAAACGCCCGACACTTCCACGCCGAACCAGTCGAAGAACATGAATACGAAGAGGAGGATCGCGGAAACCGCGGAAACCTTCTCTCCCGTGTTCAGCTTGTCAACTTCCATCTGCACATCCCTCCGGGGTTGGGGTCAGAGCGACACTACACCCGGGCTCGGGCGGCAGCCAACGTATTGACGAGCAGCATCGCGATCGTCATCGGGCCCACCCCCCCGGGCACCGGGGTGATCGCCGCCGCCACCTCCGCCGCCGCCTCGAAGTCGACGTCGCCGCAAAGGCCGTCCTCGCCGCGGTTGACGCCGACGTCGATCACCACCGCGCCCGGCTTGATCGCGGCTGCACCCAGCAGGCGGGGCACGCCGACGGCGGCGACGAGCACGTCCGCCCGCCGGCAGACCGCGTCGAGGTCGCGAGTGCGCGAGTGACAGACGGTGACCGTCGCGTCGGCGCCCAAGAGCAAACGTGCAACCGGCACGCCGACCAGCTTCGAGCGGCCGACGACAACCGCCTCCGCACCCTCCAGCTCGACTCCCTCCTGGCGCAGCAGCTCCATCACTCCGGCGGGGGTGCAGGAGACCAGGCCAGGCATGCCGTGGGCGAGCAGGCCGGCATTGGTCGGGGTGAGGCCGTCGACGTCCTTGGCCGGGTCGATCGCCGCGACGACCCTGTCGGGGTCGATCTGGTCGGGGACCGGCAGCTGCACGAGGATGCCGTCGACCTCGTCGTCGAGCCCGAGCCGGCCGACCAGCTCGACCAGCTCTTCCTCGCCGGTTTCGGCGGAGAGCTCGTGGTGGAGCGAGCGCATCCCCGCCTGCTCGCAGGCATCGTGCTTGTTGCGCACGTAGATCTGCGAGGCCGGGTCCTCGCCGACGAGCACGGTGGCGAGGGCTGGCGGGCGCCCCCCGTCCGCGACCAGCTGGGCGACCTCCTCGCGGACCCGCTCGCGCACCGCGGTCGCGACCGCCTTGCCGTCGATGATCCGGGCGCCCACCCCCTCACCGCCTCCGGATCGGCGCGTAGTCGGCCATCAGCTTGCGCTCGGAGCCGTCGCCTGCAAAGCGGACGACGACGACCCCGCCCGGCTCCACCGCGGTGACGACGCCGTCGCCGAAGCTGGCGTGGACGACGTCGTCCCCGGTGCGCAGCTCGAGCGTCGGGCCGGGATCGACCGGAACGACCCCTTCCGCGGGCGTGCTCCAGGCGCCTGCGCCCACGGGAGCCTCCGGGCCGCGCTCGGTCAGCTCCTCCGGCAGCTCGTCGACGAAGCGCGAGGGCAGGTTCCTCTCGGCGCGTCCGAAGAGGCGCCGCTCGCGGGTCCAGGTCATCGAGAGGCGCCGCCGAGCGCGGGTGATGCCGACGTAGCAGAGGCGCCGCTCCTCCTCTTCGCCCCCCTCTTCGAGCGCTTTCATGTGAGGGAAGGCCCCGTCCTCGCAGCCGACGATGAAGACGGCGTCGTACTCGAGCCCCTTCGCGTTGTGCAGGGTCATCAGCGTGATCGCCGACTCGTCGCGCAGGCCGTCCTGCTCGGTGTAGAGGGAGATCTGCTGCAGGAACTCCTCCAGGGCGGAAACCTCTCCCTCCCCCTCCAGCTCGTGGTTGGCGTCGAACTCGGCGGCGACTCCGATCAGCTCCTCGAGGTTCTCGGCCCTCCCCTCGGCCTCGATCGTCCGCTCCGCCGCCAGGGCTTCGAGGTAGCCGGTCCGGTCGAGGACCGCCTGCAGGAGCCCGGCCACCGTTGCCGATTCCGCCTGGTGCCGCAGCCCCTCCATCGTCTCGTGAAAGCGCGAAACCGCCTTGATCGCCGCCGCGCCCAGCCCCGGCACCTCCTCGGCGCGGGCGGCGATCTCCCAGATCGGCAGGCCGGTGGTGTTGGCGTGCGAGGCGAGCCGCCCCTGGCTGGTGTTGCCGATCCCCCGGCGCGGCGAGTTGACGATCCGCGCGAAGGAAACCTGGTCGGCCGGGTTGACCAGCAGGCTGAGGTAGGCGACCGCGTCCTTGATCTCCGCCCGCTCGTAGAACTTGGTGCCGCCGATCACCTGGTAAGGCAGCTCGAAGCGCACCAGCGTGTCCTCCAGCACCCGGCTCATCGCGTTGGTCCGGTAGAAGACGGCGACGTCCTCGCGCCGCACGTCCTCCTCCTCGCCGAGGCGCTCGATCTCCCCCGCCACCCAGCGTGCCTCCTCGTGCTCGTCTGCGAGCTCACGCAGCTGCAGCGGCTCGCCGCCGGCCAGCTCGGTCCAGAGCCGCTTCGGGCGCCGTTCGCGGTTACGCTCGACGACCGCGTTGGCGGCGGAGAGGATCGTCTGGGTCGAGCGGTAGTTCTGCTCCAGCTTGACCACCTCGGCCTCCGGGAAGTCCCGCTCGAAGTCGAGGATGTTGCGGATGTCGGCGTGCCTGAAGCCGTAGATCGACTGGTCCTCGTCGCCGACCACCATCAGGTTGCCGTGCAGGTTGCCGTGCTCGGAGGTGAGCAGCTGCAGCAACCTGTACTGGGCGTGGTTGGTGTCCTGGTACTCGTCGACGAGGACATGGCGGAAGGTGCGGTGCCAGCGCTCGCGCACCTCGTCGAACAGCTCCAGGGCGTTGACGGTGCGCACCAGCAGGTCGTCGAAGTCCATCGCGTTGGCCGCGAGCATCCGCTTCTCGTAGAGGTGGTAGACACCGGCGGCGGTTTCCTCGAAGACGCTGCCCTGCGCCTGGGCGTAGGCGTCGGCGTCGATCAGCTGGTTCTTGGCGCCGGAGATCTGGGCGCGAATCGCCCGCGCCGGGTAGCGCTTCGGGTCGACGTGGAGCTCCTCCATGCAGCGTTTGAGCATCCGCAGCGAGTCCGACTCGTCGTAGATCGTGAAGCCGCGCGAGTAGCCGAGCCGCTCGGCGTCGGCGCGCAGCATCCGCGCGCAGGCGGAGTGAAAGGTCATCACCCACATCGCCCGGGTGGCCCGGCCGACCAGCGATTCGACCCGCTCGCGCATCTCGGTCGCGGCCTTGTTGGTGAAGGTGATCGCGAGGATCTCGCCCGGACGCGCCCGGCCGGTCGCCAACAGGTAGGCGATCCGGTGGGTAAGGACGCGGGTCTTGCCGGAGCCCGCCCCGGCGAGAACCAGCAGCGGGCCGTCGCCGTGGCGAACCGCCTCGCGCTGGGGCTGATTGAGGTCGGCGAGCAGGCGCTCGGCACGGTCGGCGCCCGGTTCGGTCGGGGCGCCCGCTCCCTCGGCAGAGCTTTCCGGCTCGGTCTGCAGCATCGCCTCCCGAGAATAGAGGCGGGCGCGGAAGGCTCAGCCCCCGGCGGAGGAGCGCCCGGTGCGGGGCCGCAGCTCCTCCGCATCTGGGCCGGACGCCTCTCCCCCGTCGAGCTCGGCGAGGCGCTCCTCCAGCCTGGAGATCCGCTCGGCGAGGGTCTTGATCGCCTCGGCGATCGGGTCCGGCAGGTGGATCCAGTCGGCGTCCGGGCCCTGCGGCCGCCTCCCTTCCACCTTGACCGGGTGGCCGGGGTTGCCGACCACGGTCGACGCGGGCGGCACGTCCTCGACGACGACGGTGTTGGCGCCGATCTTGGCCCCGTCGCCGACGGCGATCGGGCCGAGCAGCTTGGCCCCTGAGCCGACGGTGACGTTGTCGCCGAGCGTCGGGTGGCGCTTGCCGCGCTGGAATCCGGTGCCCCCCAGCGTCACCCCTTGGTAGAGCGTCACCCGCCGGCCGATTTCGGCCGTCTCGCCGATCACCACGCCGGAGCCGTGGTCGATGAAGAACTCGGGCCCGATCTTCGCCGCGGGGTGGATCTCCACCCCGGTGACGGACCGGGCCAGGTAGGCGATCGCGCCGGGAGCGAGTGGGACGCGGGCGTGGCGCAGCGCGTGGGCGACACGGTGGGCGAGCAGCGCCTGCACCCCGGCCCAGCCGATCAGGATCTCGAGGGAGGAGACCCCCTGCGCCGCCGGATCGCGATCACGCGCCGCGGCGACGTCCGCCTTGATCTCCTTGGTCACGCGCTTGAGCAGGTTCACGGTGCAAAGAAGGGTAGGGACATGTAGCGCTCGCCCGAGTCGCAGACGACCGTTATGACCCGCTTGCCCTCCATCTCCGGCCGTCCCGCGACCTCCAGCGCCGCCTTGATGTTGGCCCCGGCGGAGATCCCCGCAAGCACCCCCTCGCGCTGCGCGGCTAGGCGCGCCGTCTCCAACGCGTCCTCGTCGGAGACGGAGATCGTCTCGTCGATCACCGAGCGGTCCAGCACCTCAGGGACGAAGCCCGCGCCAATGCCCTGAATCTTGTGGGGGCCAGGCGCGCCGCCGGAGAGCACCGGCGATGCGGCCGGCTCGACCGCGACGATCAGGGCCTCGGGACTGCGCTCGCGCAGGAAGCGACCGACGCCGGTGATCGTGCCGCCGGTGCCGACGCCCGCGACGAAGGCGCCGACCTCGCCGTCGGCGTCGCGCCAGATCTCCTCCGCCGTCGTGCTCTGGTGGATCTCGGGGTTGGCCGGGTTGGAGAACTGTTGCGGCATGAAGCCCCTGCGCTGCTCGCGGATCTCCTCCGCCAGGCCGACGGCCTCGCCCATCCCGCCGAGGGACGGGGTCTCGCGCACCTCGGCGCCATAGGAGCGGAGCAGCTTGGCCCGCTCGCGGCTCATCCCCTCCGGCAGGGTCAGGATCAGCTCGTAGCCCCGCGCCGCGCAGACCATCGCCAGCGCGATCCCGGTATTGCCGCTGGTCGGCTCGACGATCACCGACCTTCCCCGCTCGACCAGCCCCTCCTCCTCGGCCGCGTCGATCATCGCCACCCCGATCCGGTCCTTCACCGACCCGCCGGGATTGAAGTACTCCAGCTTCGCGCAGACCTCCCCGGGCAACCCCTCCCCCAGCCGCCGCAGCGCCACCAGCGGCGTATTCCCGACGACAGCCGAAGCCTCGTTCCCGATCCTCATCTAGGCCGCCTCGAGGGACTCATGATCGCGACCCTACCGCTGTACCGTTCCTTGGAGCGACAGAAGGGAGACCTGCGATGCGTGTGTTCGTAGCGGGAGCGAGCGGAGCGGTCGGTCGACGGCTCGTTCCACAACTCATCGCCGCCGGTCACGAGGTCACGGCGACCACCCGCAGCCCGGCAAAGGTGGACGAGCTGCGGGCACATGGGGCAATCCCGGTTATCGCCGACGGCCTTGACGCCGCCGCCATGACCGGGGCCGTGGTCGAGGCCCGCCCCGACGCGATCGTTCACCAGATGACCGCGCTGGCCGGGAAGCCCGACCTGCGCCACTTCGACAGGTGGTTCGAGAAGACCAACGAGCTGCGCACCAAGGGCACCGAGATCCTGCTCGCCGCGGCCCGGGAGGCAGGCGCCAGCCGCTTCGTCGCGCAAAGCTACACCGGCTGGAGCAATCCCCGAACCGGCGGTCCGGCGAAGAGCGAGAGCGACGGCTACGACCAGAGTCCGTTGAAAGTGGCAGCGAGAGAGCCTGGCGGCGATCCGCTACGTCGATCGGACGGTTCCGGTCGAAGCCCTAGATGCGCTTCCAGCTCAGCCTTGATCTTGAGGCGGTGCTCGACTTCCACCTTTCGTTCGCGCGCTGTCGCGCTGATCGCTCCGCCAGAAACGACCAGAGGGCGATCCCGGTCCTGACAACCTCAGCGCCGGTTTTGACCTGGCCGGAGTCCATCAGCGATGAACGTACTCCCCTTCGGCAAAGTCAGCGCAAAGTCGCTCAAGAAAATTGAAAATCTACGTCGGGTCGGCTTGCCAAGCTCGGGATGTGGCGCCTGTAGATCCCGCCGTGACGTTCGCCTTGGCCTTGATCGGGACCATTACCGGCGTCGCAACCGCTGCGGTCGAGGTCACTCGAACCTTTCGCGACCGGGCACGAGTCCAGATTCACATGACCTCACATTCGTCGGTTACGCAGCCGAATGCTTGGGTTTCAGTTGAAGTCCTCAACACGGGACGCCAGCCGTTGACCATTCGCGAGGTCGGCATCTACCCGGGGACGGTTCGCGTTCGGCACAAACGACAGGAGGATGGGGTTGAGCGAGACGGACGAAGCGACGTGTTGCTTCTTCTCGCGAGCGAACCGTTCGTCCTGGAGGCCGGGACCCTCGCAACGTTTCAGGGCCACCTCGATGAATTCTTCAACGTTGGCCTTCACGCGGATCGTCTTGTTCGACCATTCGCCATTGACCTCGCACAGCGCTGGCATTGGGGCGACGTTGAGCCGCTTATGCGGAGCCTCATCAACCACGGCTATCACGTGCCTTCGGGAACCCCGGACCGGCTTTTGGATCCAGCGGCGGACCCCGGACCGGCTCCTTCAAAGCCCCGGCGAGGTTTGCGCGGGTCTCGAAATGGCGAGCGTCTTATCGTGCGTTTGGACAGCAGCCTGCCTCCGCCGAACTGATTCGCCCGCTTCGGTTGATACACAGTTCGGCATGTCCCTGAAATCCCGCCCCGGACGCTGCTGGGCCTGCGGCAAGGCGCACCTTGCGGTTGGCGATCCCGTCGAGCACATCGTCGAGTCGGCCTTGGGTGGTTCGCTGACGACCGACCGCTTCGCCGGAAGCTGCAACCGCGAACTGGGTCGCCGGGTCGATCAGCCATTCCTTCGGGACTTCCTCGTCTCCGTTAGCAGAGCGCGGCATGGAATCCGCGATCCCCGGCGACCTCATCGGCCGCCGCCGAATCCTCGACACCGCGCCAAGACGGCGGAGGGCCAGCCGGTTGTATTCGACTGGCGCGATGGCGGCATATTTCTCCCGCCGCACGTCTACGAAGACGAGGAGCGGGTCGTCGTCTTGGCAGAAACCGAGGAGGAAGCGCGAATTGCCGCCGAGACCAAGATCGCCAGGATGCGCCGAGGAGGGCAAGAGTTCGAGCCGGGCCCAACGGTGCCGCGAGAAAAGCCGGGCGGACCGACGGAAGCCCGGATGGCGCTGTCGCTCAGTAGCACCATCCGGGCCAGGGTGGCGGCAAAGATCGCGCTCGGGGCCTTCTCGCTAGTGCTGCCCGAGGACTGGCTCGATACCGCCGCAGCCAAGCTGCTGCAAAGTTGGCTATGGGACAAGTCGCCAAAGACGGCGGATGGCGGGACGATATTTGCCAGCCCCCAGAAAGTGCCCGACCCGATGGACAAGTTCTGTCGCCCCCCGGAGCACTTGCTGTTCTTCTTGCCCGGCGACCAGGCGCATGCGAACTTCGGCATCGCGCTGTTCGGTGAAGAGTTCATGGTGGTCAGCACCGGCCCACTGGACCACCCGGCACCCAAAACGGCCTGGTGCCTCGATCCCATCGCCCATACGCATCAGGAAACCTCCTTCTCGGAATTGGTGATGCGAGCGCGGCAGGCTTACGCCGCTGAGTTCGCGCAGGCATCTCAGTAAAAGGACCCGGCTGGGAGCCGGCAGGAGACGAATGCCCGGCAGTCTGTACCCGCAAGATGATTGAAGACGCTTAGCACCAGAGCTAAGCGCCCTGGCCGCCCTTGCGATGCTATCCCTGCGACAGCGCCCTCTCGCCAGCACGCCGTCGAACCTCGTAGAGGACCTCGAGCTTCGCGCGGGCCTCCCTTCGAAGATATTCCCGCCCGACCTCCTTGCCCTTCCAGTCACCTCGGGCGTTGTCGAACTTCGTCGTGAAGTCTTCCGGGATTGTGTTTCGCCCTTCGAGGATGAAAGTCAGAACGGCCTGTCGGTATTCATCCTCCCGATGTGCCTCCTCTAGCGCAGCGATCAGCTCGTCGCCTTTATCGATGAGCGCATCGAGTTTCTCGACGATCGTTTCCTCTCCTGTCAGTAACTCGGCCCGAATCTCGAAGTCCTGGCGGAACTCCTCGTAGAGCACTGAAGAACTGATCTTCAAACGCACTCGGTAGCGACCAGGATGCTGAACCCGGAGCCGAAACCACCACACCACCGAGCTGTCCCCAGGAAAGGCCCGCGTATCCGCCCAATAGTCCTTGTGGGACTCCAGGTCGTCTTCCCCGATCCTCTCGGAAGTTGGCCGCATCCATCGGCCTGTTTCGTCCGGTCGCCCGTTGTGGTCGCACTTCCAGCGTTTGATTCCCTCCGTCAGCAAAACGTTGACGTGCGCGGGCTGAACATCCTGACGCCAGGGGTTTCGGATACCGAGGCACACGAGAAAGTATCGGGCCTCTCCATCTGGGACTCGGATCGTAAGTCCCCCTCGCCCATCGATGGACAGCGTCGCCACCAGACGAGGGGCGCCGACCAGAGGAAGCCGATGCAGTCCTCGGATGCGGTTGGCAAACGCGGCTAGCAGGGCGAGCCCAGCACACCCGAGGAAGCCGATCGCAAGCACTGAGGCCCAATGCTGGGTGAAAGCAAGCGCCCCCAACGCCAAGAACAAACCTCCAACGGCGGCGCCAGCTTCAATTCGGCTCCGCATCTCTTATGGGCTATGGCTGTGGGAGGCGTCGATGGGCAACTTGGTAGACGGTCTCGACATTCGACTCGCGAGGATGGTGGCGAACTCCGAACGCGAAGGCACGCAGCGCCATCGGACGATTTGGGTGCTTCACCGCAACGAAGACCGTGCCGAATCGACCGTCCGGCCAGGGTACGTATGTCTTGACGCAGCCGCCGAGCATTGTGCCGTCTTGCCCCTCGTCGTGGCAGGCCTTGAGCCTGGACTGCGGGATGCCGCCCCCGCGGCGTAGCTCTTCGCGGAACGCCTCCAGCGCCTCTACAGCACCTTCTGACAGGCGCTCAAGGTCCTCGGAGAGGGCATCTTCGTCGAAGCCGACCGGAAAAACCGGCTCCGGCCGGGTCTGCGTCACGCTCAGCCCTCAGCGTCGGTTGGCAGCGACCCGAAGTGCTGGTCGAATTCCTCGGGGCTGAGCCGTTCCTCACCGTGGCGGGCAAGGATTGCCTCCACCGAGGTATCGCGGCCTTCAACGGCCTCAAGCGCTGCCAGCGCCGCATCCACCCGCTCCTCGGGCAGATGATCCAGAACAGCGCGGGCTTTCTCGCGGGTCGTCACGACTCAAATGGTAACCGGGCGACAGGCAGCCCGGCAATGAGAATGCCAATCCCAACGCGGCCCGACTTAGATGAAATACATCCCGGAGCCGGCCTCCTCGGCCTCTCGCCTGGCGACTTCGGCGATCGTGGTCTGGCCGAAGACCTTGCGCAGGGCGGTGACGCCCTCGGCCCAGATGCCGCCGGCCTCGTCGGCCTCCTGGCCGACTTTGCCGTCGAGGGCCTGGACGACCTCGAGCACGGCGATCTCGTCGGCCGGGCGGGAGAGGGTGTAGCCGCCTTTCATGCCGCGGTGACTGGTCAGCAGCCCGGCGCGGCGCAGGGTCGAGAAGAGCTGCTCTAGGAACTGCTCGGGGATGGCGCGCCGCTCGGCCAGCTCCTTGATCGGCACCGGCCGCTCGCCCGAGCGGGCCAGCTCCGCCATCGCGACCACGGCGTAGCGCGACTTCGAGGTGATCGAGATCACAGGCCCTTTCTACCGCACGAAGCGGATTTCTCCGGGTATAGGATCGGGTTCGTCCTGAACGAGCGTCCAC
>Ga0075423_10004991_pt1 | contig 12358 bp, 16 predicted proteins | sample SoiMethybrSBSTD2_FD_80114 | JGI IMG/M metagenome (GOLD analysis project Ga0075423, IMG submission 80114) | Bulk soil microbial communities from a Populus tree surrounding site in Tennessee, USA - Soil MetaG P. TD hybrid SBSTD2 | ecosystem: Environmental > Terrestrial > Soil > Tree plantation...
CGGCGAGGCCGTGAATATGGCTTGCCCTGCGATAATACTCGATGGTGCGCCCAATATTCGGGTGGTAGGGGTGGCGGTGCCACCAATTGCGGCTTCTTCATCCTTGAGCAGTGTAGAGCAACCGTGAGCGGCGGCGCTAGTTTTTGCGTGCCCAATCAATTCTACAATCCGTGTGGGTCTGCGGGCCGACGCAGCTCTCGGTATCGCTACTAACTATTAAAACGTTCCACCTAATTCCCGCGTCGCAGCGGGCGCTTTCGGATTTTTGACCTTGATCCAGGTTTTCGAGGGACCCGAGCGATAAGGCGCATCGAGCTTCTTTGAGACGATCCCCTCCAGGCCAAGCTCACAGACTGCCTCAAACAATCTATCAACCGTGACCCTCGGCGTGCTCTAGTAACTGAATGGCGTGCACAAGAGAACCGTTCTGCGGTCAGAGCTTTTTGAGAATTGCAGTGCTGCTATTCCTGACTGCCTGCGACGGCGATGACCGTGACGCGTCTGCGCAACCGTTGCCCGAGCCGCCAGCCGTACAGGTCGCCATCTTCGGCGACAGCATTGTGCAGGCAATGGCCGGTAGCAATCCAGTCGCCCCATTCGACAGGGCGCTCAATGCTGGCATCAGCGGGCAGACTACGGAGGAGATTGCAGACCGTGTGACCGCTGCAGCGCCCATTGTGTTTCTTGAGGGCGGCACCAATGATTTGTGGCGCAACTTGCCGTTGTATGAGATTGTCCCGAATTATCTTCGAATGCTCGACAAGCTCAGCGGCGTCAGGGTTGTCATTATCGGCATTCCACCAGTCGACGAAGCCTTATTCGATGTCAATCGTGCGAAGCTAATCAGCAACGCAAAGATCGCACGGATCAATGCTCAGTTGGCGGATCTTTGCTCGCAATTCTCAAATTGCCGGACAGCTACAGCGGCCATGCAGTTCAACATGGCCGATAAGACACTTGATGGCATTCATCTCAAACCAGAAACATATACGGTGTGGACCATTGTCCTCGCCCAGTACCTAGAATAGCAGCCTTCGCTGCAGGCGCGTTCAATGGCCTGCCGCGCCCGTAAGTACGCGATACCATGGAGATCCGATAAAGGCCTCTTTTCAACGCGCGGACAGGTCAAGTACCGGCCGCCTCGGGGTTGAGGCCGTTGCCTCGCTCTGGGAGGAGCGTAAGCCTCGGGGACTTTGGGGACCGCCGGGGCGACCGGCTCCGTGTAGATAATTACTCAAACGGCGAGCGTTAAGATGCTTGTCTAACCCAGGTTTCGGTAAAAGCGTTCTGTTTGCCGCATTGTCTCAGCAAACTTCTCGGCCTCAGCAAGCGTCTTGAAGCGATGCGTGTCGCGAGTTTCCTCAATCGCGTTAGGATACTGATGCCGGTAAAAGACGCGAAAGTATTCTCCATCATGTCGTGCGGATACATCCCATCTCAACTTCGTTTTGTACACGCTCGACGGCACGTCTGCGTCTTCGCTTATCTGTTTGCCGGACAACTTCAGCGCCCGTAAGTACGCGATGCCATGCCCGGGATATAACGTTTTAGAGTCGGAAGGGCCACCTGGGTAAAGGGGGCTTGTGGTAGCCCTTCCGGGGACGCAGATCGCAGACTGACTGCGACCGCTGCCCGGCTTTTAACCGCGGGAACAAGCAGAAGTTTCAGCAATCCCGAACCGCGCTGACATAATTCTTCCGGGTGCCGGGGCAAGCCACGCTCAAGATTCGCCCGTCACAGTTCTCAACAGCTTTATGTGGCCGACGACTCGACTCTTCCAAATTGGTTGCGCACCATTTAGCCGCCCACCGAAGGATTGCGGCTGATGGCCAGCTTGCGCCTTTGGCAGGCGCCCCGCCCCGACTTGAGCCGAAGGTTCAGGTTCGAGGAGCCAACGGGTACCGCTAATGACGATCATGAACGCCAAAGGCGGGGCCGATGCTGTCATAAACGGCGGCTTGGAATACCGTTTGATGGTGCGTAGACGTGATCCGTGAGGGTCGCGCCACGTGGCCCGAGAGTTCGGCAGAACTTTCGAGTCAATGTTAAGTCAGACCGATAATGCCGCCTGCCTCCGGGCATCGCGGTAATATCAAGGTCCTGATCTGACAGGGAGGCGAGGATCGTTCACGCGATCCTCGCTTCTTATTTTGTATAGGCCAGATTCGCAAACATCATGCAACTCCATTGCGGCCCAAGCGATACCATCATTCGCTTAACTCAGTCGACCGCGCGATGCCGGCATTTCACCGCTTGCGGCAATCGACTGCCCAGCCGATCCTCGATTTTCATCGCGCGCCATCGCGTGCCGCGCGCCGGCACTAGTCACGCTCAGGGTGACGTCCGTCAACTCTTCATGGGCGGATAGTCACGCGAGAACACGGGCTGGGCCAGAAACGCCTTCGGATCCATAGTCCAAAACTGGCTGACCTTGTTATAGGTTTTAACGGTCCTGTTTAGCATTTTGCCGTTCTGTTTTTCGGCCCGCCGGACGTATACATCGATGACGGCATTGCCATAGTCGTCGAAACTCAAGGGTCCGCGCGGGGTATCGGCAAGGGTTATGGTGCGTACGGCTTTCACGAGCGTGTCGGCATTGTCTGACTTGCCGCCAGTCTTTGCCAGCGCCGCCTCGATCACTTGGCCGTTCGCATAGAAGCATGCGGCGTAATGGCCGATGCGCACATCATCGCCATAGTTTTTCTTCATCGCGGCGATGAAGCGCGAGTTAGCCTCGCTGGCGCGATCAAGCGTGTAGGGATTGGTGTTTATCAAACCGTCGGCACTTTCGTCGTGTGCACCGATGATCGTATCGTCGGCAACCGTGGAGCCGCCGACGAGCGGCTGCTTCATGCCTAGTCCGCGCGCCTGCTTAGTGAATTTAAGCGGATTTGAGCCGGCGAGGACCTCGCAAACAACGTCACACTCGGGAATTTGCGCGACATAAGGCGCGTAATCGGCGGTGTTGAGAGGAGACCATAGTTTCCTCATCACTTGGCCGCCGTGCTCCTCGAGCACGCGCTGAAAGCCGCCGACCTGCTCGTAGCCGAAAGCAAAATCATCGCCCATGGTAGCGGCGCGCTTGAGCTTCATTTCATTGATCACGTAGTCGGCAAGCGGATAGAGACACTGAGCCGAGGTATACGAGGTCCGCGTGAGGTAAGGATTGGCCTTTCGCTGCGTCACGTCCTCGGCGCCGGCGAAAGCGAGCGTCGGCATTTTCGCTTGTGCCAGATAATCAACCGTCGCGAGCAATTCGAATGCAGCGAAGGGACCGAGCACGATGTCGACCTTGTCGCGCTCGACAACCTCTTGGGCCTTGTTTTTGGCGCCAGCCGGGTTACCGCCCGTGTCCGCGACTATCAGATCGATCTTGCGACCGGAAAGCGTGAAATTCTTGTCCTTGAGAAACGAGCTGATGCCCTCCTCGAAATGAATGCCGCCGGCGGCGAGGGGCCCGGTTTTCACCGTGAGCAGGCCGATCTTGAGAGGTGCGTTCTGCGCGATCGCCGGCATTGGAAAGACCGCGACGGCAGCCGCGGATCCGGCAAGAAACTGGCGACGACTGGCCCGGTACCTCATGTCATCCTCCCGTCCTGGTGCGGCGGTTTTCTCATGTAGCCAAGGTCGCGGAATTCAATAATAACGCGTCGGACAAGCGAACCCCGAGTTTCAGTCTTGCGCGCCTTCTGCAAGGGCGTCGAAAACCGAAAAGACCAGCGGTTTGCGTTCCAGATTGTAGGTTTCTGCCTCGCGCGCGGCGCGATTGACCTTTTCCCAGGTCTCCGCGATGTGCGCCATTTGCGACTTTGTCCGCGAGCTCTCCGAAAGGCGCGCCGACAGCCAGCCATTGATCAGATCCATGAAAGTCTCCAGGGGTTTCGGGTCGGTACCGCCAATTGCTTCGCCGAGCGCATGAAGCGCTCGTGGATTGGGATTGGGCAATTGCGCAAACAATTCGAGGATGCGTTGACGCAGCGCCAGCGCCGAGCAATCGAGCAAAGCCAGAGCGCGGCCAACGCTCCCTTCCGCAGCTTCGGACGCCTGTCTCACATCCGGTTCGGCTGCATCTTTCCCTGTTGCCTCGGACAGCGCGAGGGCGACATCTTCGACCGCAAGAGGGCGCAGCAACAGACGCCGGCAGCGCGACCGGATTGTCGGCAATTCGCGCCCGGGCGCATTGCTGATCAGCAGCAAAAGCGACCTTTGCGGTGGGTCCTCCAGCACTTTCAACAGCGCATTGGCGCCTTCGCGCTGCAGATCATCGATTGCGTCAACGATAGCAATGCGCCAGCCCCCCTCCCCGGCTGTCGAGCCGAAGAACGAAACCGTGCGGCGGACGTCGTCGACACGTATCGCGGTGTAAAGCTTTCCGGTCTGCTCGTTGAAAGTCCGTTCCAGCACCAGAAGGTCGCCGTGCGCTTGCGTGGCAACCCGGCGCGCAACCGGATGGCTCGGATCGACTGTCAGCGACGTCATCTGCTGAACGGCGGGCGCTCGCGGATCCGGATGCGCGAACACAAAGCGAGCCACGCGGTAGGCCAACGTCGCCTTTCCGATGCCGGGTGGTCCGCCGATCAGCCAGGCATGTGGAAAGCGTCCGCTTCTGTAGGCCTCGAGCAGGGCTTGCTCGGCGTCGCTGTGGCCGAAAAGAGATGTCGTCTGACGAGGCAGTTTGCCGTTCCCGTCACCGCCGTTGTCGCTGCTCACGATCCGCTCGACTCCGTTATAACGACAGGCTCTGGATGCAATCGATCCCGCACCATCGACCATATCCGCTCGGCTACGACATCGCGCGGAGCGCGGCCATCGACCACGATGCAGCGGTCGGGCTCCTCGGCAGCGAGGGCACGATACGCTTGGCGAAGCCTCTCGTGAAAGTCCACCGACTCTGCCTCAAATCGATCCGCAGCACCCGGTCCCCGACGCGTCTTGGCACGGGCCAGGCCGATTTGCGCGGGAACATCAAGGATGAACGTAAGCTCGGGAACCGCGGGCCCCACGGTTACCCGCTCCAGGCCGCGGATCAACCGCTGATCGACGTTGCCCAGCGCGCCTTGATAGACGCGCGTTGAGTCGATGAAACGATCGCATATCACCCAATGTCCCGCATGCAGCGCGGGCAGAATGGTGTTCTGCACGTGGTCGTCCCGCGCGGCGGCAAATAGGATAGCTTCAGTTTCCGCTCCAAGCGGCTTGGCGATGCCGGAAAGCAGGATATGGCGGATGATCTCGGCTCCCGTCGATCCGCCGGGCTCGCGTGTGAGCACAACTTCAACGCCAAGAGATCTCAGCCGCTGCGCCAGCGTGGCTGCGTGAGTGGATTTGCCGCTGCCTTCGCCGCCTTCAAACGTAATGAAGCGTCCGCGCATTCTGACCCCCCGGTCAGTCCGGAGCGCGGGCAGCGTCCTGGATCGACAATGAAATCATAGCCGCTCGGCTCCGGCACGAAATAGCCCGATGATCATTTCGGTCACTGCGTCGAAAGCGCGTTGTGGCATGGACCCCTTGTCAACGCTTTCGGCTGCCTTCAGAGGCATCGTCAAAATAACGTTTTCGTTGCGCCAGACTTTAAGGTTACCGATCCGGGTGCCCTCGGACACGGGCGCCGGGACCGGACCGTTATAGACGATACGCGCTATCAGCCTGTCGCCGCCTGCCTTCGGCAGCAGAACCCGTACCGTGCCTTCCGCGACAAGTGGCACGCGACCGGTTGCGCCGCCGAACACTTTCGCAGTTCCGATCGTTTGGCCTTCCGCAAAAAGCAGACGTTGTTCGAAATTCCTGAATCCCCATTCGAGCAGCTTTTTGGCTTCGTCCGCGCGTTCCTTGGCGTTGCTGACCCCGGTCACAACCACGATCAACCGTTGTCCATTCTGGACAGCGGATCCGACCAGACCGTAGCCCGCCTCTTTTGTAAATCCGGTTTTCAGTCCATCGGCGCCAGTCATCGCCCCAAGGAGCGGATTGCGATTCTGCTGGCGAATCTTGTTCCAGGTGTAATCCGGCTGAGAAAAGATCTGATAAAAATCCGGATAGGTGCGGATGATGTGGCGAGCCAGCATCGCCAATTCGCGGGTCGTGACCTGCTCTCCCGGATCGTGGAGCCCGTTCGAATTGGTGAAAACGGACTTTTCCAGCCCGATGGCTCGGGCGCGTTCTGTCAGCTTTTCGCCGAAGGCGGCCTCATTGCCGGCAAGCGCCTCCGCCAGGACGATGCAGGCATCATTCGCCGACTGGACGATCATTCCACGTATCAAGTCGTCGACTGGCACCTTGCTGTAGATCGCCGCAAACATGGTCGATCCATGAGAGGGCGCGCCACCCTTGCGCCAGGCATTTTCGCTGACCATAAATTCGTCGGTCAGCTTCAGTCGGCCTTCCTTGATTTCATGAAATATGTATTCGGCCGTCATGAGTTTGGCGAGGCTGGCCGGGAAGACCATCCGGTCGGCGTCGCGTGCAAACAGGACCGCGCCATTCTCGGAGTCGATCAAAATGGCATGCGGAGCGCCGATATTCGGCTCATCTTTCTTCTGTGCATCTTTCTTCGGTGCATCCTTCTTTTGAGACGCCGCGGGAGCCGGTCGGTGCGCGGGTGTCGCCGCGTATGCCGCTGCGCAAAGGCAGAAAGTGGCCAATACGACCAAGCACCGTCCAAATGGAAAATTCCGCATTGCCATCACCAAAAGTCCTTGCCGGCAGCGCAAAAAACGGACTGCGGCGCAATCGCCGGAGCTTTGGCGGTCAATTACGGCTCAGTAAAGGCCACGTCCGCTCGTATAGCCGGTTCCGCCATCATAGCGCGACGGTCTGAAGGCCGAAACCGCCGATGTGTTGGAATGAACAGCAGAACGGTCCGGCATGACCGTTGTGGCGGCCCTCGGGCGGGCCGCGGCTGCGAGCTCTGTCGACGTCGACGCGTCGCTTTCAGACTCGCGCCTGTCCTCGCCCAGCCGATAAGGCCGATCTGGTGGCGACGGCATGTCGCCCACCGTGAATTTTGCGACAGAGCGGCCGGAGAAATTTGCGGGCGCAAAGAGCTTATTGCCGCTTAGCTGCACGGGCGCCGCCGAGCTGCCTTCACGCAAAGTCGCGATCAGCTTGCGGTCATCTGACCCTTGCAACGGGGCGCGGCCGACATACTCGATCCTCACGCGGGTGACGCCGTGTCGGTGAAAGCCCAAGAGTTCTGCTGTCTTGACGGACACGTCGATGAGACGATCGCGCGCGTATGGGCCACGATCGTTGACGCGCACGACAATCGAGCGGCTATTGGACACATTCGTCACACGCACGTAGGACGGCAGCCGCAGCGTCGGATGCGCGGCCGAGATCGAATTCATGTCGAAGACTTCCCCGTTGGCCGTGTAACGGCCATGGAAATCATCGCCATACCAGGAGGCCATGCCCTCCGCGCTGTAGTTGACGTTTTCTTCTGGGACGTAAACCCGTCCGCCTACCATGTAAGGCTGACCGACACGATACACGCCGCCGCCCTTCGGCACCGGTTGGCCCGGCTCGACGACGCGTGGGCTGGCTGCAACCCCGTAGCGCGGGTCGATCGTCCCTGCCCCTCGGCCGTTCGAACAATTGGCAAGTGCCAGACAGCCCAGGCACAGGATAAAAAGCCGCGCCATCTGGCTAATTCTGTGATCAGCCCCAAAGCAATGCATCCCGCATCAGTCCCCGAACGGAAGCCGTCAGATTACCGCGTCGCGATCCTGTCGGGAACCGCCCGCGCGCCGGCTGGTAAACAGTTGGTTCCGCCCCCAAGCATCGACATTCGGGCGGGATAGCCAATGGTGCAGCCTCGTGCAAGCTTCGGCGATGAATCGTCTACGCTACCGGGAGAGCAGGCTGTTGCCGTTCTTTGGCCTACTCAAGCCCCCGGACACTGACGATCTTTGAAGTGTGCCCTCGTAGCTAATCCCAATGCGAAAACCTCGCGCCCACGCGAGCGTGCAGAAGCGTTTTGTGTTGCCGTGAAGAAATTCGAACCTCTTGGGGAGGTCATAGGTGCGCGGTAATTCGAGACACGCACCGCCGGCCGACAGATCGACAATGTGACATTCAATCGGGATCGTCTTCGGACCAAGAAGGATTTTCCCGATCCGGGGGACCAGACCCCTTGGGGCCACACGAAACCAGCGTCGTTTGTTAGACCCGTTCATCTGAGCGCCAAGATAGAATCCCCTACATTTATACGGACTCTTGATTACCGATCCCTTACGAAGAGGCGCCTATGATCTCACTGAAATCATGGAACATTCCTCGCCAATCGAGTTCCATCTTCTCGTTTGGCCTTGTTCCAGGCTCAACCGGTTGAACTGGACTGACTGTTCCCCTCAACGGACGACGAAATCTCGAGAATCAGCAGTTTTGTGATGCCTGACACATCGACGGATTCCAGCAAGACTACTTTGCGTTTTGGAAAGAGAACCCGAAGGTCGGGAGAGAAAAATGATCGGTCTTGAAATCCTAGGAGCCCTCGCAGTCGTCCTGTCGGTCGGATCTTTCACCGCGCTGCAATTTCGCTGGCTCACCGAGATCGCAAAGGCCTAGCGAACGAAGGACGTAGGCCATGGGCGTGTTGCTCATCAGATGTCCGAAAACCGGCAGACAATTTTCGACCGGCATTCACGTCGATGCGGAGACCTTGGCGCGGGTGCCGCAGGAATACACGCAAACGCATTGTCCGCATTGCCACTCAAATCATTTTTGGCTCCCTCGGGAAGCGACGCTGGTCGACGCGATACCGTCGAAAGATTGGATTGAAAATCAGAGCTAGCCGGTCGTGGCTTGAGCTTCCTGATGACTGGCCTGCACACAATCGACCATTTTGTGATCCAGGACACATTCCGATTGCATGTCTGAGGTTATTTTCCACCCACTGAAAAATTGCCTTCAAGGAAGCACCATGGCCGGATTCGAAATCATCATCGCGTTGCTGGTTTTGGCCCTTTGCTGCACGGCATTGCAGTTTGAGTGGTTCGTCACCGCCGCACAGGCATAAGGAGCGACGCCGTGACGCCAGACGAGAAATATCGGCGGTACGCGCAAGAGGCGCAGGAACAGGCGCAACGATCTCGCACTGCCGCGGACAAAACATCCTGGCTCCGTATCGCCCAGAGCCGGCTTGATCTCGTCTCTCGCCCCGGGCGCTTTTGAGTTGCCAAAGACTGCAAATTAAAAAGGGACCGCCGTTGCCAAGTGGACAGCGATCCCTACGGTTTGCCGAATTGGGGACGCCCTCTTGAGGGGCGGGTTAACTCGGCACCCGCAAACGACAACGTCAATCCGGACAGTCTGGTTTCGGTAAATCCATACCCGGCGGATCGTATTCGGAACCTTTTGCGTTCTGCGGGCTTTGAAATATCAAACGGAGTGTTCCATGAACAAACCGGGATTTGGTGGAGCCCATCACGCAGCCGGCAGCGATATCGTTTGGCGTCATTATTGGCTTACGAACGTCATGGTCGATGGCGGCAGGTTTGGACCTGTAAGATTTGCTCGGCGCGAAATGCCGGCTCGAAAAGAGTCCCTGTCGCGACGCCTCCATAAGCTACGTCGTATGAGGGCGGTCCTGGGGCGCTGATAGCGTATTTCGGCCGGAATCGACGGTTCTTTGACTGCCTTTCAAACTGGATGTTGCGGTGCAGTGTTACTGCACGCTGATGAAGCGACTCATTCATAAATTGAGGCGTCCCTCGCCGCTTTTTAACGCGGCATGAAACGCGTCGGGTTAGTCTGCTGACAAGCCGATTACAGGAGAATGTGATGGATGCTCCAACAGCTGCGGCCGCTGCCGAGAAATTAGGTGAGCCGGAAATGGCGGAAGAAATTTGCAAATCGCTGGAGCAAACGATTCTGAAGTATTTTCCGCAGGCCGGTTTTGGATCAGATCGGCCGAAGCCGTCCTCCGTTCCATTGGTTCCTCACCGGCAAGAAAAGTCGTGAGCTCGCCATTGCTGCTTGAGTGTTCGACGGCATGCGACGCCGTATACGGTGTGAGCTTCTTTGAGCCTCTCTCTTAATAAATCGAACCGATGCCGCCGGGCGCTCTCCAGCCGTTCCCAGGTCTCGGCCATTTCCTCCAGCTGCTGACGGTGAATGGGCGAAGCTGTCCGTGCCACCTCGCGGCATTTAGCTGCGTTCTGACGATATTCCTCGGCTTTTGTCACGCCACACACCTCTGACACCGTTCATGCTCCATGCCGCGATAATGCTCGCGCGTAGGTTTGCCTTGTGTAAGGTGGGTCACAGAAAGTGATCACGAGCGATCTCGCCCGATACGGGCCGTGAGGTGATGTGGTCTCGACAGGGCTGGCAGGTTTCCATCGCAGTCGACGCATTCGGATTTTTGACTTGATCGACGTTTTTCGACAGGCCCATCGGAAGGGCGCGTCCACGAAGCTAGAACGTGTAGCTCAGAGTAGCGCAACCGATGTTGATTTCGTCGCGCATAAGCCCTCAACTGTCTGACGTTGGCGCTTCACCTGCTTGCGCGGGCGGCGAGTAGCAAATTTGCCCAACATTTTCCATTTGAGTGGGATGCTACCGCGGACTCGCCAACGACTCATACAGACTCGGTTCGGGGCCAACCGCGAGCGAAGACGATGCCACTATTCCCTTATTTGCCGGTGATCGTATGGATGGGCATGATTCAAGTCATGCTGGGCGTGACGCGTGAGCATGATGCTCAAAGCGTGAATGAGCCTGCCAATCTGATGATAAATCGCGGAAGCATCATCCCCTTTCCGAGGCCGCTCGCGGTAGCAGCCCGCGGCTGATCTTCGCAGACTCAATAGCGACCTGTTGCGCCCCTGCAACCGCCCACAACATTCTGGCAAGAAGCAAAGTCTTACCGGCGTGCTTGATCGAGTCGGTACTAACTTCCCCGCGGATCCCTTCCTCACGTCACCCATACTGTCTGGGGGGATCTCTGGCGGGGCTGCCATCCCGATGGCGGCCCAAGGGGCCGCCGCGATGGTGAAAGCGGCGGCCCCCCGCTACGGCAGCAACACTGGGGAGCGTTGGAGCCGTTAGCTAAAAGCTAGACAACAAAGGCCCGTCACACGGCATTTATAGGGCAAAACACTTCTTCGCTAGGGTCGCCCGCCTTAATTCAACGCATGGTGTTTATTTAGCTTGATCGTGGCAGGCGATTGAACGCGCCCGCCGCTTTCATCCATCCATGTCAGCCTATCGTCGCCTCTTAGCCGCCTAGCGGCCCAGGGTGGACGCACGAACTGAAGCATGACGGATATTTACTCAAGAACCACGTTCGCGAAGGCCGGGGGCGCCTCTGGTCTTCCGCGATCGGGCGATAGCCACGCGCGAAACTTAGCCGCGCCGCGCCGCCTCGATTGCGGCGATGTCGATCTTTCTCATGCCCATCATAGCTTCAAACGCGCGCTTTGCTTCATCGCCGCCCGCCGCCATCGCTTCGGTCAGTACACGCGGCGTGATTTGCCACGACACGCCCCACTTGTCTTTGCACCAGCCGCACGCGCTTTCTTGGCCGCCATTATCGACGATGGCGTTCCAATAGCGATCCGTCTCAGCTTGATCGTCAGTGGCGATCTGGAACGAAAACGCTTCATTATGTTTAAACGCAGGACCGCCGTTGAGGCCGATACAGGAGACGCCGGCAACTTTGAACTCGACCGTCAGCACATCTCCCTTCTTGCCAGATGGATAGTCACTGGGTGCACGGTGGATGGCACCCACCGCGCTGTCGGGAAACGTTTCGGCATAAAATCGAGCAGCGGCCTCGGCATCCTTATCGTACCAGAGGCAAATTGTGTTCTTTGCCATTGCATGTCCTTTCGCTCCGAAGCACGCCTGAAATGTTATCCACTCGTTCTATGATAGCCGGCCGATCGCTGTTCTCCACTGGAAAAGCGGCCCGTTTTGCGATGGCCATGCACAGCCTTGCTGTCCGCTTTGGGGCTATGAGCGGACACCCACACCGAAAAAAGTGACGTCCGCTTTAGCTGCCCTCGGGACAACAGATCGGCTTGAGCCAGTGCGGACGCTCGCACCGGAAGCCCGCATGCCCTATGGCGCTGTCATTCTGGCCGAGGCTTGAGAGCACACCCAAACGGGTAGCTATCGCAATGCTTAAATTTATGCATCCCATTCTATTCCGGAGCCCCTGGAACCTTTCTGCCTTGCGGTAAATTGGTTTGAGCTACCGGAGGTACCGCCATGACTTCAGCCAAGGTTCGCGATGCCGAATTGTTGCCAAGCGCCGACGGGAGCGATTGGCGGCATGTTCGGCTGACCAGAGCATCGATGGACGCCGCCAACCGCGAAACAACTGCCTGTCCCAAATCGGTGACAAAGATGTCCC
>Ga0075423_10004995_pt1 | contig 12354 bp, 9 predicted proteins | sample SoiMethybrSBSTD2_FD_80114 | JGI IMG/M metagenome (GOLD analysis project Ga0075423, IMG submission 80114) | Bulk soil microbial communities from a Populus tree surrounding site in Tennessee, USA - Soil MetaG P. TD hybrid SBSTD2 | ecosystem: Environmental > Terrestrial > Soil > Tree plantation...
CATCGGACGTGCCGGGTCGCAACACGAGCGGGGCGGGGTAGCGCGCGAGGCGGAGTTGCACGCGCTCCTTGCGCGACAGGACGCCGAGCAACGCCCGCATTCCACCCACCGCACCGAAGCGGTACGCGTATTTCAGAATGCGTTGCAAGCTGGCGGCCCGGGCGTCAGATCCCATCGCGCGGACTCCCTGGCTCCTTCATGCGGTCGCCGGCATGGCAGGTATGAGGGCAGGCGCCAAACGCTGGCCGAGCTGGACCTCGTGCCAGACATATACGTTCGAGATGAGCCAGAGGGCCTCGCCGTGATCGGCGCGCCCGCTGAGGTGTGCCTCGAGCAGCGCGTGGAGCGTCCGCGGGTCGAAATGAGACGCGGCGGGGTGGCCTGGGTCTCGCAAGCGATCGAGCAGCGCGGCGAAGGGCCCGCCTCGGAACCACGCACCTAACGGGAGCCCGAAGCCGGACTTGCGGCCTCGCACAACCTTAGGGCTCAGCGTCCGCTCGCCCAGCAGTTTCAGCACGCGCTTGTTCACACGGCCGCGCAGCTTTCCTGAGGACGGAAGCGACAGCCCCCACTCGACCAGCGGAATGTCGAGGAATGGGACGCGTCCTTCCAGCCCCCACGCCATCGACATCCGGTCCATACGGTCTAGCGCGCACCCCAGGTAGGTCTGCAGTTCGTAGCGGGAGATCGTGGCAACCGGATCGTTCGGGACGACGCTCCGCTGCACGAGTCGGCGTCGCTCCGCTGTTGCTTCCGGCAGCAGCTGTCCCGTGAGTGCCTCCACGAGCTGCGGGTCGACATAGGCCGAGTTGAAGAGGATCGCCTCTTCGAAGCTCCGCGGCAACAACCTGCCCACGAGTGCTGCACGACGCCCCGGGATCAGGTTCGCGGCATGTCCGGCGCCGGAGCTTATCCAGCGAGGCCAGCGGGCGACGGCTGCGTTGAGGCGCGCCAGGTGGTATCGCGGATAGCCGCCGAAGAGCTCGTCCGCCCCCTCGCCGGTGAGGACGACGGTGACATAGCGACGGGCGTACTCGCTCAGGAGATAGAGCGGCATCGAATTCGGATGACTGAGCGGTTCGTCGTGATACCAGATCAAGCGGCCCAGCAGGTCCGCGAAGTCCTCGCCGCGCGCGACCAAGACGTGATGCTGCGTGCCGAACCGGGAAGCGGTGTCGCGTGCCAGGGGCGTCTCGTCCCACGCGGGGTCTTCGAACCCCACGGAGAACGTGTGCAGTGCGCCCGTCGTGTGCCGGGCCGCGTACGCCGTCACGAGTCCAGAGTCGACTCCGCCGCTGCAGAAGGTGCCGAGCGGCACGTCGCTCATGAGTTGCGATTCGACCGCGCGGTCGAGTAACGCCTCGAGTGCATCGGTCGCGTCGGGAGGTGCGACGGCGGAGACCGGTCGGTCTGTCACGCTCCAGTAACAACTGACGTTGAGGCGCCCGCCGTCCCACACTGCCAGATGTCCGGGAGGGAGTCGCTGGATCCCTTCGAAAAAGGTGCGGTTCCAGGCGACATAGCGGAACGTGAGGTATTCCTGAAGCGCTGCCGCGTCCATCGCCGGCGCTTGATCCAGGACAGCCAGGATGGCTTTTGGCTCCGACGCGAAATACAGACCATCATCCGCGGTCGCGTAGAAGAGAGGCTTGATCCCGAAATGGTCGCGCGCGAGGACGGTGCGATTGCGGACGGAGTCGTGCAGGGCGAGCGCGAACATCCCCTCGAGTCGGGAAACGAAGGCTAGCCCGTACTCCTCGTAGGCGTGCACCAGGACTTCCGTGTCCGATCGCGTCCGGAAGCGATGACCGCGGCTGACGAGTTCTGCTGCCAACGCGCGGTAATTGTAGATCTCGCCGTTGCAAACAACCGAAACCGTTTCGTCCTCATTGGCGAGCGGCTGTGCCCCTCCGTCGAGGTCGATGATGCTCAGCCGGCGGTGTCCCAGCCCGACGCCCGGCCCGTAGTAGACGCCCGCGCCATCCGGACCGCGGTGGGCGAGGGCGTCCCGCATAGAGACCAGGCGGACTCGATCCACCGGTCTGGTTGGATCGGAATAGGCTATACCACAGATGCCACACATGAGTGCTCCCGGACTGCAAAGTCGGTGCAACGGATCGGATCGCGAGGGAGCGAGAACCGTGCCAAGCAGGGCACAACCGCCGACTTGTTATCTACATGTCATATAAAGAGATACACCACTTCCACGCAACCCGTGGGGAGGCCTAGTCTGGGCATACTTGTTGCTCCTCTGTGGCGAAAGCGCAACGATGAGCGTGTCACAAGCGGTCTATCTGCGATCGCCCCAATGGGCGCAAACCGTCCTGCTGAATTTCCACGGCTGGCGGATTGAACGGCACCGGTACGGCCCGCCCTACCACGCGCTGGTGCAGCGTCTCCTCGAGCAGGAGCGGTGGTCCGCAGAGCAGATCCGGGAGTATCAGGACGCGCGAGTTCGTGCCATCGTGCAAATCGCTTACACGAAGACTCCCTATTATCGCAGCCTCTTCGATGAAGCGGGCATCTCGCCCGCGGACGTCCGGGGTGTCGCCGATCTCCCAAAGCTCCCGCTCCTGACCAAGGACGTTGTTCGCGCACGCGGCTCGGAACTGATGACAAATGACATGCCCGAGCGCGGATGGTTGCATGGACACACGAGCGGCACGACGGGCTCGCCGCTTTCCCTGTGGTACGACCGGGCGGCGTGTGTCATGAACAACGCCGTGGATCGCCGGCAAAAGGCGTGGGGCGGCATGCCCGACGACGCGTGGATCGGACTGCTCCTGGGACGCGTGATTGTGCCGCTCGGACAACGGCGTCCGCCGTTCTGGCGCACGAATTGGGCGCTGCGTCAGAACTGGTTCTCGTCGTTCCATATGAGCGACCAGAATCTCGAAACGTATGTTGCCGAGATACGGCGCCTCGGTTTGCGGTTTCTCGAGGGGTACCCGTCGACCTTGTACATCCTCGCCAGTTTCCTGCGGCGGCGCGGCACGACGCTCCCGATGCAGGCGGTGTTCAGCTCGTCCGAGACGTTGCTGCCGCTGCAGCGCGCCGTCATCGAATCGGCGTTCTGCTGTCCGCTGTTCGACTTTTACGGGCTCGCGGAGCGGGTGATTTTCGCCGGCGAATGTGAGCTCCACGCCGGGAAGCACATCGCGCCCGAGTTCGGTTACACCGAGGTCGTGGATGAGGAAGGTATGCCCGTTCCGCCCGGCCAACCCGGCTACCTCGTGGGCACGAGTCTCCACAACACGGCGATGCCGATGATTCGGTATCGCACCACCGATTGCTCGACGATCCTGACCGAGCCCTGTGCCTGTGGTCGCACATCGCCTCGGCTACGCGACGTCACGACCAAAGCCGAGGACATCGTTGTGACGCCTGACGGCCGCATGGTTTCTCCGTCCGCGCTCACGCACCCGTTCAAGCCGCTGGACCAAATCGTCAAGTCGCAGCTTGTCCAGGAGCAGCCGGACCATTTACTCGTCAAAATCGTCGCTTCGGACCGGTTTGGGTCGGAGCATGAGCGGCAGTTGGTGGCCGCCTTGCAGGAGCGTCTGGGGCGCGAGGTCACCATTCAGGTGCAGATGGTGAGCGAGATCCCGTCGGAGTCCTCCGGGAAATATCGCTGGGTGATTTCCCACGTGCCGCATGACCGTCGGCTCCCGTGGGCCCCGGAGCCGGTCTGATGACGCGCCCGCGACTCCTGTTCCTGTGCCAGACGCTACCGTACCCTCCGGACGGCGGCGTGAACATCCGGACCTATCACGTGCTACGGATGCTGGCGCGGCAGTTTGAGATCGACGCCCTGTGCTTCTATCGGCAGAGCGAGCGCGTCAACCGCGACGCAGTGGACGCCGGTTTGGAGGGTCTCCGGCCCTTTGCGCACGTCCATGCGTTCCCCATCCCGCAGGAGCTTCATCGGGGACGGCTGCTGTGGGACCACGCGCGGAGCGTGGCGCGCCGGCGCGCCTACACGATGTATGCGTACGAGTCGAGCGCCTTTCGGGCGTGCGTGCGGCAGTTGCTGGCGACGCGGCGCTATGCGCTGGCCCACGTCGACAGCCTCGATCTGGTCACGTACTTGCCGATGCTGCAAGAGCTCCCGGTTGTCTGTGCGCATCACAACATCGAATCGCTCCTGCTGCGGCGGCGCGCTCGGGGTGAGCGCTCGCTGCTGCGGCGTGCGTACATCGCGTTGCAAGCGGAGTTGCTGGCACGCGTTGAGCGCGCCTGGTGGCCACGGGTCGCGCTGAACGTGGTCGTGTCGGAGGCGGACGGCCGGCAACTCAGGAGTCGGGCGCCGGCGGCCCCCATGGTCGTCGTCCCGAATGGCGTGGATGTGTCGGCATTCCGGCCAGCGCCCGGACGAGAAAAAGGCCTGGTCTTTGTCGGCGGCGCGAATTGGTTCCCCAATAGCGACGCCCTCGAGTACTTCTGCAGGGAGATCCTTCCGCATATTCGTCGACGCTTGGGCGAGCGCGTGCCGGTCCGCTGGGTGGGCCGGTGCACCGACGGCGATGTCGCGCACTATCGGGATCGCTACGGCGTCGAATTGACTGGCTACGTTGACGATGTTCGGCCCTTCGTGCGGGATGCCGCGTGCTACATCGCACCGCTACGCGTTGGCGGTGGTACGAGGCTCAAGATTCTCGACGCGTGGGCGATGGGGAAAGCGGTGGTCAGCACCTCGGTTGGGAGTGAGGGCCTTCACGTGGCCAACCGGACCAACATCCTGACATGCGACCGCCCCGAGGAATTCGCGGAAGGCGTGATGACGGTGTTGACCGACAAAGATCTCCGGACCCGGTTGGGGCAAAACGCTCGAGCCACCGCCGAGCGCTATTACAGCTGGGAGGTCATCAGCGGCCCGATGCTTCGCGCCTACGAACAGGTGTTGCAGGCCAGCGGCGCGCGCGTGCCGGCTGGGAGTGACCCGCGAGCGATACGGGGCGACCGCGCCCCGACGCACGTAGGAGGCCCCGCTCAGCTGCAGACCGAGTCCTAGCTGGAACGCGCGGATTCGAGCATGCTGCGCTTGGCGTTCGCCACCAACGAGCCGCGCTCCCGGTTTCTGCTGGCTGAGCTTGCGCGCATGGCCGAAGTCGTGACGGAAATCGACTTCGACCAGATCGACCCACTGACGAAATACTCGGCGGCGCTGCTCTCGTATCGACGACCGCGGTCCGAGTGGTGGGAAGCCTATCAGATGCACCCACTCCTGCAGTCCCGTCGCCGGACGGTGCTCGCGCGCGCGTTGCACAAGCCTACGGCTGCCGTCGATGCACTCGTGATGTGGGGGAGTTGGTTCCACCCGTTCCGCGATCGCCCGCCGGCAACGGTGCCGTACTTCAACTACATCGATCAGAGTCACTCGCTCACCCCGAGTTTTGGGGAGCCAGCGGCCTCCCCGCGCGGGCGCGCGCGTGCCCATCAGCTGCAAGCAGAAACCTACCGCGATTCCAGCGGTATCCTCTGCATGTCGCAGTGGGCCCGCGCTCAGACCCTTGCGGCGCATGCAGTGCCGAGCGACAAGGTGCACGTGGTTGGGTGGGGACCGTGCGGTGTGGATCTTTCCGCCGAAGAGATTCCTGCTGACGCACGAGAGCCGCTGATCCTGCACGTCTCCAACAGCTTCCATCGCAAGGGCGTCGATTTCCTCCTCGCGACGGCCCGTCTCGTCGCCGCTGCGGAGCCGACCGCCCGCTTCGTCGTCGTGGGACAGGATGCTGAGAACATGGCTGTGCGGAATACGGAGGCGGTGACATTCGTGGGCCCGGTGACGGATCGCGCCGTACTGACGGAGTACTTCCGCCGCGCGAGCGTGTTCTTCATGCCGCACCGGTTCGACCGGTCCCCCCACGCGCTGGTCGAAGCCATGAGCGCCGGGCTGCCGGTCGTGACATCGGCGCAGGGTGGCAGCATCGAGCTCGTGGACGGCAGCTGCGCTGGTCGCTGTGTCCCGATTGGTGACGTGGCCGGTTATGCCGAGGCCATCGTCGCATTACTGCGGGATTCAGACGCTCGCCGGCGAGCCGGGGCGAACGGGCGCGCGGCGGTACGGCGAACCTACAACTGGCCTGCGGTGGGAAAGCAGATGCTGCAAATCGTCATGAGCGCCACACACCACGGCGGCAATTCAGAGGGAAACGATGAGGCCGCTCGTGCTTGAGTGGGTCTCGAATGTCGTGCTTCGCACCCTGGGCCGCAGCGGGGCTGTGCTGTGCTATCACAGCGTGACGACCGGGGCATATCCGGCCGCGAGCGCTGTGCACGTCGCCCGCGACGACCTGGTCGCAACCCTGGAAACGCTACGCGACACGTGTCGGATCATCCCCTTGGTCGAACTGCTGCGGCGGCAACGGCGCGGCCAATCGACGAAGGGTCTGATCGCGATCAGTTTCGACGACGCCTACGCGGCAGTGCTCTCCGTCGGGGAACTCCTCGGGACCCGCGGAATCCCTGTTACGATCTTTCCGGTCGGTGATGCGACGGTGAACGGCAGTACGTTCTGGTGGGACCGCGTCGACGACGTCTTCCCGAACGTTCCGCCGGCCCGCTGGCGCCAGTTCGAAGAGGTGTGCGGAGTGCCGGAGGAATACAGGCGCGGCCAACCAGAATCCTTTGGCCCGCTGCGTCCGTTCCGGCAGTGGATGCTGGCGCATTATCACGGCCGCTGGCCCGAACGATTGACGCCCGACCTCGCGGCATTGGAGCAGGAGACCCGTCATGCCACGGTGCAGCGCTCCATGACGTGGGCGGAGATCGAACAGTTGGCGCGGCAAACGGAAGTCCACGTCGGCGTGCACACATTGTCTCACCCGGCGTTGCCATTTCTGCCGGATGCAGAGGTGCGGCGTGAAATCGCTGGCTGTTTCGCGATGATCTCAGAGCGGTCGACGACTCCGGTTCCGATTCTGGCTGCCCCATATGGGCTCGCCGACGCGCGAGTCGTCCGGCTCGCCCAGGCGACGGGCATGCGTGCCACCCTCTCCCTGAGCGGCACTGCGCTCGGCGACCGGGCTGGGTCCCTGCAGTGGGTGCCACGCATCTGCATGTCCGCCAGGGCGCCGGCTTGGCGGCTCAAGCTGCGACTCGCTGGTCTTGGTGATCGCCCCTGGCAGCGGGCGGGAGCGTTCCCTGTGCTGCCATCCGCGTCGACGTGACGGGCATTGGAAGACCCAGCCGGCGGCTTCTGGCCGCGAGTCTGTTGATGCCGGCCGTGCTGATGAGCCCGTCCGTGCTGGTGACGGACGGCCAGGAGCGGTCCGCGCTCGCCGTCGTGCGTTCCTTGGGAAAGGCGGGGTGCCGGGTGTTCGTCTGCTCGCCGACAGGGCGCTCGCTGGCAGGAGCGTCGCGGTATTGTGTCGCAGACATCAAAGTCCCTGACGCGCTGAGGGCATCAGGGCCTTTCGTAGCGGCGGTCGAAGGCATCGTGATTGAGCGGAAGATCGACGTGCTGATCCCGATCTCCGAAGGGTCGCTGCTGTCGCTCCTCCCCGAGCAACATCGCCTCAACGGGGCCTGCGTCCCGTTTGCGGCGTCCGAGCGGTTCCGCCGGATTTGCGACAAGGAGACGGTCCTCGAGGCCGCCGCCCGCCTTGGTATCGCGACGCCGCGCCAGCGCATCGTCGCCAGTCCCGCCGATCGGGCGCAGCTCGACCGGGAGCCGATCCGCTTCCCGCTGGTGGTCAAACCGGCCCGCTCATTGAGCGATGGCAACGGCGCTCGCATCAAAGCCAGCGTCACGCATGTGGCCGACCGCGCCGCCTTGGACGCCGCCCTCGCCTCCTACCATCCAGAGAGCTACCCGCTGCTGCTGCAGCAGCGAATTGACGGTCCAGGCGTCGGCGTCTTCCTGCTGCTGTGGCAAGGGGAGGTCCTGGCCACATTCGCGCATCGCCGCATCCGGGAAAAACCGCCGGGTGGTGGTGTCAGCGTGTACTGCGAGAGCGTTCGTCAGTCCGCGGAGGTCGTCGAGCGCTCGGTGAAGCTGTTACAGGAGTTTGGATGGCAGGGCGTGGCGATGGTCGAATACAAGGTCGATCAGCAGGACGGCACACCTTACCTGATGGAGGTCAACGGCCGATTCTGGGGCTCACTCCAGCTCGCGATCGACGCTGGCGTCGACTTCCCGGCGCTCCTGGTGGCTGCCGCGCTCGGACGCCGCGTGGAGCCGGTGGTGGACTACCGCCTCGGGGTGCGCAGCCGGTGGTGGTGGGGTGATGTTGACCATCTTGCCACGCGCCTGCGACACTCCGACGCGCAGCTTGCCCTGAGTGGCGACACGCCGTCGCGCTGGCGCGCCGTCGCAGACTTCCTCAAGTTCTGGCGCGCGGGCGACCGGAACGATGTCTTCAGGCTGAGCGATCCGCTTCCGTTTGCCCGCGAAACCCTTAACTGGCTGCTCGGGCGCGGCTTGTGAGCGGCGAGCTGGTAGGGGGGGCCCTGACATCGGCCGTCCGGGTCTTGCATGTCATCCAGAACATCCACTACGGGGGAATGGAGAAGCTCCTCACCGACATCGTGCAGCACATCGACAAAACACGATTCGAACTGCACGTGCTCGCGCTGCAGTACCTGGGCCGGTACAGTCGAGATATCGTGGGTCACGCGCCGCTGCACCTCGGCCCCAAGATGTCGCGCTTGTCCTTGCTGCGGCCTGCCGCCCTGGCCGATTGCATCGCCAAACTGCAGCCCGACGTCGTGCACACGCACAGCGGCGTCTGGTACAAGGCGGCGCGCGCCGCACGACTCGCCGGTATCCAACGGGTCGTACACACGGAGCACGGGCAACAGCCGGAAAATCCCTTGCCACGATTTCTCGATCGCCGTGCGGCGCGCCTCACGCAGACGGTAGTCGCTGTGTCTCGTCCGCTGCGCGCGTATCTCGCCCACCGGCTGCATCTCCCCGAATCGCGCATCGTGGTCGTCCGCAATGGAGTCGATACCGAAGCCTTCCATCCCCATGCTGCAAGTGGTGCACTCTGGCGCGAACTCGGGCTGCGACCGGACGAGCCGATTATCGGAAGTGTCGGACGACTCGAATCGGTCAAGGGGTACGACGTGGTCATCGAGGCATTCGCCGAGGTATGCAGCCGGAGGCGGGTCGATCGACCGGTCTTGGTGATTGCCGGCGAAGGTTCGGCGCGTCCCGGTCTTGAGGCGCTGATCGCGCGGCGCGGGCTGCGGGATCGCGTTTTCTTGCTCGGTTGGCGGGATGATGCGCTCGACCTCTACGCCCACTTCCGCTGCTTTGTGCTCGGCTCGTGGAGTGAGGGCACGTCGATCAGCCTCGTCGAAGCCATGTCGTGCAGCGTGGCGCCCGTGGTTACCGCGGTAGGTGGCAACCCCGACGTCGTCGGTGCCGACTTGGCCCAACAGCTCGTCCCAGCCGGCGATCCCCACGCTCTCGCGGCCTCTATCGAGGCGACCTTGGAACCGGAGGCCGCGCGCCAAATCGGTTTGAGAGCCCGGCGCCGTGTCGAAACGAACTTTGGCCTGGGCGGGATGGTGCGGGCGTACGAGGCGATCTATGCTGGCGAGCCTTCGGACTAGTCGCGCCGGACTGTTGCGGGAGCACCACACACCGTGAGGCCGACCAGGCCGCAACGGTGCGCCCACGTCCAAAGCGATGCGGGCCCGAGACTTGCTCCCTCTCGTGGCAACCAATGATCGTTCTTCACATCCTCGCACCTGGTGAAGTGGGTGGCCTCGAGCGCGTGGTGCGGTCGCTTGCGACAGGACAGCGCAAGGTCGGGCACCGAGTGTGCGTTGCCCCCGTGCTCGCGCCTACGGTGTCGGAACATGAGTTCGTGCGCTCGTTGGACGGTTCCGGCGTCGAGGTCGCGCCTATCAAGGTTGGGTCGAGATCGTATCTCGCCGAGCGTCGTGCGATCGGGGACCTGTGTCGCCGCTTGCGGCCGGACATCGTCCACACGCACGGGTACCACGCCGACGTCGTGGATGCGGGCGTCGGCCGGCGGCTGCGGATCGCCACTGTGACGACCGTCCATGGCTTCACCGGCGGCGATTGGAAGAATCGGCTGTACGAGCGCCTGCAGCGACATGCCTTCCGGCAGTTCGACGCGGTGGTTGCGGTGTCCAAACCCTTGGGGGAGGCGCTGCGGAGCGCTGGCGTGCCGCGCGATCGACTCCACGTCATTCCGAACGCCTGGGATGGCGCGGTCGCGTTTCTGGAGCGACAGGCCGCGCGCCGGGCGCTCGGTCTTCCTCCAGATGGTTTCCGGATCGGGTGGGTGGGCCGCACGAGCAACGAAAAGGGACCGGACGTCATGCTAGAAGCGCTGGCGCTGCTTCGGGACTCGCCGGTTACGCTGTCCATGGTGGGCGACAGCGCCCAGCGGCGCGGGCTACGCGCGCGCGCCGACGCGCTCGGGGTGGCGGCGCGGACCACGTGGCACGGACGTGTGGGCGAGGCGGCTTCCATGCTTCCGGCTTTTGACGTTTTCGTCCTCAGCTCGCGGACCGAGGGCACACCGATAGTGCTGCTGGAAGCCATTGCCGCGGGGGTGCCGGTGGTCGCGACCACAGTCGGGGGCGTGCCCGACGTCGTCTCTTCCGCTGAAGCGCTGCTCGTGCCCGCGAACGATCCAGCGAGTTTGGCCGCGGCTGTGCGGGACACGCTCGCCAATCCCGAAGCAGCAGCGGTCCGCGCGGGCGCGGCGCGCCGCCGGCTCGAGCGCGAGTTCGCCGCGCAGCCCTGGCTGGCGCGCTATGAGACGTTGTATCGCGCGATCGCGAAACGCCGCACGGCGTTGGTGAGCGCGTGACCCCAGCCGCGACGGTACTCGGGCTCGCCGTGGTTTTCGTGGCCTACACGTACATCGGGTATCCGCTCCTCCTGAAGACGATCACCCTATTCCGTCCCGCTCGAGCGCCTGGGAGTGCGCCGCGCAGCTGGCCGTTGGTCAGCATCACCATTCCCGCCCACAACGAAGCAGCGACGATCGCGGCGACGCTCGTGCGCATTCTCGAGATCGACTACCCGAGCGAGCGCCGTCAGATCCTGGTCGTGTCCGATGCCTCTACCGACGGGACGGACGACATCGTCCGTGGCTTCGCCGATCGTGGCGTGGAGCTGCTCCGCGTGCCGGTGCGGCGCGGGAAGACCGCCGCCGAGAATGCGGCGCTGCCCTTACTGCGGGGCGAGATCGTCGTGAACACCGACGCCTCGATCCACATCCCCGCGGACGCGCTGCGGCCGCTGATCGCCGCGTTCGCCGATCCGTCCGTCGGCGTGGCCTCGGGCCATGATGTCAGTGTCACCCGGCTCGGAGACTCGAATAATCAGGGGGAGTCAGGCTACGTCGGGTACGAGATGTGGCTCCGCCAGCAGGAAACGCGCGTCGCTGGAATCGTCGGGGCCTCGGGCTGTTTCTACGCCATCCGGGCCGACCTGCATCGGACCCCTGTGCCCGACGGTTTGAGCCGCGACTTCGCGGCCGCGCTGGTCGCACGGGAAAACGGCTATCGCGCGGTCTCAGTGCCGGCGGCGATCTGTTTTGTGCCGCGCACCGCGTCCTTGCACAGCGAGTTCCGGCGCAAGGTGCGGACGATGGCGCGCGGGATGCAGACGCTGCTCTACAAGCGCCATTTGCTGAATCCGGCGCGCTTTGGCCTGTTCGCCTGGATGTTGCTCAGCCACAAAGTTTGTCGCTGGCTCGCCCCGTGGGCCGCTGTGCTGGCGCTCGGAGCGTTGAGCGTGCTGAGTCTGAGCGTGCCCTGGGCGCGGTGGATGCTGGGAGGCGCCGTCCTACTCCTCGCCGCCGCCGCAGCAGGTTGGGCGTGGCCGGTCGGACCGGGCGGGGCGCCCAGGGTGTTCACGGTCCCCGCGTATCTCGTGAGTGGCAATGTTGCGGCGTTACGCGCGTTGATTGGGGCGATGCGAGGACAGCGTCACGCCACATGGGAGCCGACCCGACGCCAGGCGGAGTCCGCCTAAAAGTCGGTCGTCTGCATATCTCCATCACCGCGTAGCGTCGCCGAGTGGCCGCCGACTATGTAAGCGTCACTCTTGGCCACCGCGGCGACCAGTTCCTCTCGGCGCTCGCGTGTTAGGAATCGGATGTCATACGACATGTAGTCGAACGTCGGGCCCGACGCCATACGCGAGCGGTGTCTCTCGAGATATTCGTCGAGCGAGCACAGCACTCGGGCGGGTGACCCGACGCACACCGTGTTCGGCGGCAAGCTGCTGCTCACCACCGACCCGGCCCCTACGATCGTGCGTGGACCCATCTCGACGCCCGGAAGGATCACGCTGCGCGCTCCGATGTGGCTGTGAGAGCGGACGATCACCCGGCCGATGCGCCCGGCGTCCAGAAACTC
>Ga0075423_10004996_pt1 | contig 12353 bp, 9 predicted proteins | sample SoiMethybrSBSTD2_FD_80114 | JGI IMG/M metagenome (GOLD analysis project Ga0075423, IMG submission 80114) | Bulk soil microbial communities from a Populus tree surrounding site in Tennessee, USA - Soil MetaG P. TD hybrid SBSTD2 | ecosystem: Environmental > Terrestrial > Soil > Tree plantation...
AAGGGTTCAGGGAGTTCGCGTGCGCGGCCCGGCCAGCCCGGCGCGGATGAGCCCACCCGCCCGCCGGCGCCCCTACGCTGACCGCCCATGACCACCGGCCGCATCCCCGCCGTGCTGTCCATCGCCGGCTCGGCCTCGGGCGGCGGCGCCGGCATCCAGGCCGACCTGAAGGCTTTCGCGCGTTGCGGCGTGCACGGGATGACGGCGATCACCGCGATCACGGCGCAGAACACGGTCGGGGTTGCCGCGGTCGAGGCGGTCTCGCCGGCCACGATCGTCGCCCAGGTGCGCGAGGTGACCGCGGACATCGGCGTCGACGCGGTGAAGATCGGCATGCTGGGCACGAGGGAAACGGTCGAAGCAGTGGTCGAGGCGCTGGACTTAGTCGGCGACGCCCCGGTCGTCGTCGACCCGGTGATGGTCGCCGAGAGCGGCGCGGCGCTGCTCGACGAAGACGCACGCACGGCCCTGGTCGAGCAGCTGCTGCCGCGGGCCGCCGTGGTCACGCCCAACATCCCCGAGGCGAGGGCCCTGGCCGGAGCCGACGAGCGCGATCCGCAAGAGGACCTGGCCCGCGAGGTGCTGGCGCTGGGCCCCGAAGCGGTGGTCGTCACCGGCGGCCACAGCGAGCGCGTCGTCGACCTCTACTTCGACGGCACCAGGGCGGTGGCGATCGAGGGCGAGCGCCACCCGGACGGCGCCTCCCACGGCTCCGGCTGCACCCACTCCTCCGCGCTGGCCGCGTTTCTGGCCCGGGGAGAGACGCGGTTGGAAGCCGCTCGCAAGGCGCGGCAGATCGCCTCGGCGGCGGTCGCCGCCGGCCTTCGCGAGATCGGCTCGGGGCCGGGGCCGGTCGACGTCTTCGACCTGAGGGGTAGATTTCAGCGTCGATGAGCACCGACGGCACCACCTCCACCAAGCTTCCCCGGCCGCGCTCCAGCGTCGTCTTCGACGGGCCCGACCGTGCCCACGCGCGCGCCTACATGAAGGGGATCGGCTTCGACGACGACGCGCTCAGCCGGCCGACGATCGGCATCGCCAACACCTGGATCGAGGCGATGCCCTGCAACTTCCACCTGCGCGGCCTCGCCGAGCACATCAAGGAGGGTGTGCGGGCCGCCGGCGGCACCCCGATGGAGTTCAACACGATCGCGATCTCCGACGGGGTGACGATGGGGACGCAGGGGATGAAGACCTCGCTGGTCAGCCGCGAGGTGATCGCCGACTCGATCGAGCTGACCGTGCGCGGCTACCAGTTCGACGCGATCGTCGCGCTCTCGGCCTGCGACAAGACCCTGCCGGGCTGCGTGATGGCGCTGGCCCGGCTCGACGTGCCGTCGCTGATGCTCTACGGCGGCTCGATCGCGCCCGGGCGCTGGCACGGGCGCGACGTGACGATCCTCGACGTCTTCGAGGCGATCGGCGCCCACGCGGCGGGCGACATGAGCGACGAGGAGCTGCACGAGCTGGAGGGGGTGGCGAGCCCCGGCGCGGGGGCCTGCGGTGGCCAGTTCACCGCCAACACGATGGCCTGCGCCTTCGAGGCGCTCGGGATCAGCCCCGGCGGCTCGGCGATGGTCCCTGCCGAAGACGAGGAGAAGGGCACCGTCGCCGAGAAGATCGGCGAGATGGCGATGCGGGTGCTGAGCGAGGATCTGCGACCCAGCCGGGTGATCACGCGCGCGTCGCTGGAGAACGCGATCGCCTGCGCCTGCACCACCGGCGGCTCGACCAACGTCGTCCTGCACCTGCTTGCCGTCGCCCACGAGGCCGGCATCGAGCTCAGCATCGACGACTTCGAGCGGATCTCTCGCGAGACGCCGCTGCTCGCCGACCTCAAGCCCGGCGGGCGTTTCGTCGCCACCGACCTTTACGCGGCGGGCGGCGTGCCGCTCGTCCTCAAGCGGCTGGCCGAAGCCGGCAAGCTGCACGAGGACGAGATCACCGTCAGCGGGCGCACGATCGGCGAAGAGGCGGAAGCGGCGGAGGAGGCCGACGGTCAGGAAGTGGTGCGGCCGCTCACCGACCCGCTCAAGCCCGAAGGCGGCCTGGCGATCCTGCGCGGCAACCTGGCGCCGGAAGGCGCCGTGGTCAAGCTCGCTGGCACCGAGCGCACCAGGCAGACCGGCCCGGCGCGTGTCTTCGAGTCCGAAGAGGAATGCTTCCGGGCGGTCAAGCAGCAGGCGATCCGGCCCGGCGACATCGTCGTGATCCGCAACGAGGGACCCTCCGGCGGCCCCGGCATGCGCGAGATGCTGCAGGTCACGGCGGCGATCGTCGGCGAGGGCCTGGGCGAGGAGGTGGCGCTGCTCACCGACGGGCGCTTCTCCGGCGCGACCCGCGGCCTGATGGCCGGCCATGTCGCCCCCGAGGCGGCCAAGGGCGGCCCGATCGCCGCGATCCGCGAGGGAGACGAGATCAGCTTCGACGCCGAGGCCCGCCGCCTCGACGTCGCCCTCTCCGGCGAGGAGATCGCCAGGCGGGTGGCCGAATACGAGTCGCCGCCGCCCTTTTACCAGCGCGGTGTGATGGCCCGGTACGCGGCCGCGGTCGGCTCAGCCGCCGAGGGCGCCGTCATCTGAGAGAAACTCGTCGAGCAGCCGGTTGAAGCGGGCGGGACGCTCCATCTGCGGCACGTGGCCCGTCCGCTCGAACAGCTCCAGCCGCGACCCGGGGATCAGGCGGTGGTAGCCGATCGCCGCCTCGACTGGGACGATCTGGTCGTTGAGCCCCCAGACGACGAGCGTCGGGATCTCGATCTCGGTCAGGCGGTGGCGGGTGTCGTAGCCCCCGATGGCCCGGACCGCGTCGGGGAAGCCGGGTGCCCCCATCCCGGGCTCCATCTGCTCGCGCAGCAGCTCCGGTCGTACCCGGTTCGGGTAGCGGAAGACGCGGCCGAAGGCGAACTGGCGACCCTTCGGGCGGTTGACCCAGAGGCGGCGCCGACCGCCGAGGAACGCCACGCCGGCTTCGAACAGCCTCACCGAGGCTTTGATCCGGCGGCCTTCCGCCTCGGCGAAGCTGATCCCGGCGGCCGAGACCAGCACAAGCTTGTTGAAGCGCGAGGGCCATTCGATCGCCGCCTCGGTCGAGACGAAGCCCCCCATCGAGTTGCCGACCAGGGCGGCGACGCGGTCGATGCCGAGCTTCTCGCAGAAGTCGTGGAGCAGGCGGCCGTAGGCCGGCATGTCGATCGGCCAGGAGGGCATCGGGCTCTCGCCGAAGCCGGGCAGGTCGAGGGCGATGGCGCGATGGCCGCGGCCGAAGTGGGGGAGGTTCTCGAGCCAGTTTCGCCAGCAGCCGCCGAGGCCGTGGACGAAGAGGATCGGCTCGCCCTCGCCGATCTCGGCGTAGTTCACCTCGGCCCCCGGCAGCTGGACCCGGTGCAAGTGCCGGCGCCAATCGATCTTCAGCCACTCGGGGTCGGGGTTGCCGTAGTCGCCGGCCGGGAACACGGCCGAGTCGCTCGTCGCCATCTCGGGCATGTGTTGCAATCCTATGCCGAGCTCAGGGCGCCTTGCTCAGGTCCTTCGGCGATTGGAAGAGCGCCAGCGCGACAGTTGCCGGAATCGGCGTCTCGCCTGACTCGGCGATCCGCCGCTCGGCGCTCTTCGCCTCCAGGAGCAGCGTCTCGAAGAGGGCGTCGATGGCGTCGCTGACGGCTTCCCAGCCGCGCCGGTCGAGTAGGAGCAAGAGCCAGGTCAGGTGCCGGTCGGTTCGCACGTCGAAGGTACCGGCGGTGATCGCCTCCTTCACCTTGTCGCGAAGCTGCTCGTAGGTCTTCCAGGTCGGCGTGCACATGATCGAGTCCGGCAGCGCCGACCAACTCTCGCTGTCGACGATGGCCGGGCTGATCGCCCGGTAGAAGTGCTCGGTGGCGCCCCGGCGCTTGCCGCCTTTCTCTTTCCGCACCATCTCCAGCCAGCCTGCCTTCGCCAGCTTCTGAAAGCGACGGCCGACGGCTGACGCGGTTCCGCCGAACTCGTCCTGGAACTGCTTTGGGCTCATCTCGCGGACGTTCAGCTCGGTGAGGACCCGCAGCGCCTCCGGGTCGTCGATCACTTTGGCGACCTGCATCTGGAAGAAGAGCTGGGTATCTATTGCCCCGCTGGGGCCCGCTGCGTTGGGGATCGCGCTGGCGCTGCCCGTCCAGCCCTGCTGATCCGGGCGCGACGGCGACTCGAACGCGGCCAGCGCGATCGTGGCCAGAGTCGGCCGCTCACCGGACTCGGCGATTCGCACCCTCGCCTGCAGCTGCTCCTCGATGGCGGCCTCGAACACCGACATTGCCGCGGTGGTCGCCCGTTCCCAGCCCAACTCGTCGAGCGGGAAGGAGTTCCAGCTCAAATGCCTGCTGGGGCCTGCATTGAAGGTTTCGGCAACGAGCGCTGTCGTTACCCGCTCGGTCAGCTGTTCGAAGGCGGTCCAGCTGAACGCGGACCGCATCGGAATCGGCAACTGCGCCCAGGATTCCTCGTCGAAGACGGCCAGCTCGGTAGCTCGATAGAAGTGCTCGACCGCGCCGCGGCGCCTGCCACCGGTCTCGGTTCGCTTCAGCTGCAGCCAGCCGTATTCGACCAGCCGTTGGAAGTGGCGGGCGACCCGCGACACCGAGCCGCCGCCGAACTCCTCGAAGAACTGCTTCGGGCTCATTTCCCGCATGTACAGCTCGGTGACGATCTTTATCCGCAGCGGGTCGGCGTAGACGATCGAGAGCCGCGTCAGCAGCGACGGCGCGTAAGACAGCTTGTCGATAACGGATCTTGCCACCAGAAGTTCCTGCAAATGATCTTTGCCGATGGAGCGGCAAAGTCTAGGCGGTTAATCCAACGGAACCCAAGCATGTGCGTCACGCCGCCTCGACTCACGGCGCTTTGACGGAATTCTTCGGCGATTCGAATCCGGCAAGCGCCACCGTCACCCGAATTCGCTGCTCATCGGATTTGAAAGCGCGCTTCTCAGCGGCCGCCTGCTCTTCCAGCAGGGATTCAAATAGGCCATAAAGCGCCGCCATCATTTTTCCCCAGCCCTCCTGATCGAGGAGAAGGAAAGACCAGGACAGGTGCCTTTCGGGACGCGCGTCGACCGTGCCCGCTTCCAGCGCCTCTTGAAACTGTTCTGCAAGTTGCCCGAAGGTGTGCCAGCTGCAGGTGCTCTTCATGGAATCCGGAAGATTGGACCAACTGCCGTTATCGAAAACCATGGGCGCGGTTGTACGGAAGAACCGCTCTCGTGCCCCCCGGCGTCTCCCCCCGGACCTCTGCTCGACTTCTTCCAACCGATCGAGCTTCGTTAGCTTTGCGAATCGGCGGTATATGCCCGGCTTGGAAGCCCCGCCGAACTCCCGATGAAATTCGCTTGGGCTCATTGGCCGCAGGCTTAGCTCTGTCAGGATCGTTAGACATAGGGGATCGGCAAAGAGCTTTGCGACGCGGTAGGTAAAGGGCACCAGGCAGTGATCGCCTTCAGCCGGAATGAGGGCGACACGCTTTTCGTCCTTCTTGCGATCCCACCCGGGAGACTCGAATCCAGCCAGCGCGACGGTCACGAGAAAGCGCTTCTCACCCGAGTCCTGCGCTCGGATCGTTGCGTCTTCCTGCTCCTCGTACAGCAACTTGAACACAGCGTTGAGGGCGGCGGTGATGCGTTCCCAGCCAATTTGATCGAGCAGAATCGGGGTCCAAGTGAGATGGCGATCCGCCCGAGCATCGAAGGTGCCGGCCAGCATCGCCTCGACAACTCGCTCGGCAAATTGCGAGAAAATCATTGAACTGAATTCTGTCCTGATCAAAAGAGGAAGCTTTTCCCAGGCCTCACCGTCGAGGACCACGAGTTCCGACGCGCGATAGAACGACTCAACGGCTCCGTAGCGCTTGCCGCCCGGTCCCTCTTTTTTGACGCATCTGAGCCAGCCGTGCTTTGCGAGGGCGTTGAAGTGGCAAGCCACTCTGGAAACCGAACCTCCGCCGAACTCTTGGAAGAATTCCTTCGGGCTCATCCGCCGCATGAAGAGCTCGGTCACGATCTTCAAGCGCAGTGGGTCGCTCAGCACAACGGAGAGGCGCTTTTGGAAAGCCCTGTTCGATTCGCTCTTCGTCCTAATCCACCTCACGCGCAACCACCTCGAACACTGTTCATTTTTCATTTGCTGAGCATGGTGATTCTATGTAATTACCGAGACGGAATCTGAAACGTACCTCTAGATCCCGTGATCTTGATAATGATCGGATCATTTCGATCAAAAAATCAGATGGGGGAGGTGAGGGGATGAGGCTCGCGAAATCGTCGTCTGCTCTGCCGGTCGCTTCGGTCACGAAGTCCGGCTAGCAGCCGGACCAGCGGGCATGGGTCGGGCCAGAGCACTGATTGAGTTGTTCCGGCCCATGTCTTAAGTGGCACCCGAACCTCTTTTGGCGAGTCACTTTTAGTCCTCAAAATCGAAGTGACTTGAGCGTCCCTGATCCCTTTACTTTGCTGCTTCAATGGATTCGGGGTCGGCGCAGGCCGCAGAAGACGAAGAATTCTGCTGGGCAGGACTGGTGGCTCGTGTGCTTCATCCCGCCCAGGTGGAGATCATCGAAGCTCTGCGATGGATCGACCGATCACTATCCGCGACTGATCTTCTTGAGGTCTTCGAAGGTCGGCTCACAAGGCCACACATCGAACGCCGTTTGCGGCAACTCGCAAAGCTCGATGCAGTGAGGCCTGATGAAGCCGGAAGGGGATCGCGCTCGGCGAGACAGTTCTCATACTGCCTGGTGAGGCATCCCGGGCGATGACGGGTGATGTCGTTGTCCTTGCAGCGCCAGGCGTGCTCTACGCGTAGCCCATCCTTTCCAGGACCGGGATCTCGCGGATCTGGGGGGGCTGCAGGTGGTCCCAGAGGATGCCGCGGGGTCGTTCGTACTGGCGCTCGACCTCGATCACCGCGCGCGGCGTCGCGATCACGTCGACGGGCAGGTCGTGGGAGATCACCGGCAGGTGGCGACGCAGGATCTGGATCGGGTGGACGGTGGTCGCGATCGTCGTGTGCTCGTCGATCTTGCCGGCGTCGATCAGGATCCCGTACTCGAGGTCGTTGTAGCCGCCGCCCTTGCCGATTCGGGCCCCGCTGAGGTTGACCGCGACCGAGCCGGTGAGGACGAAGTCGATCTCTGGCAGGTCGTCGAGGGCGACGACGCGACCGTGCTTGAGCGCGCCCTTGATCGTCGCCGCCTCTTTCATCGCGGCCTTCGAGAGCCGCTTCGGCTCGAGCACGCGAAACGGGTGCGGGTCGCGCAGGCGCGGCACGGCCATGATCAGTGTCTTGCCTTCTTCCAGCGCCAGCCGGCGAGCGTGCGTCTGCGGCGAGTCGGGGTTCGCCTTGATCGTCCGCGCTCGCTTCCAGAGCCGATGCCCTGAGAGCTTCTCCGCGGCGAGGCGGGCGCCGGCGAAATTGGGAATGCGGCCCTCGGCGCCGGGAAAGCGGGCGACGCCCTCGCGCTCAATCGCCTTCCAGACCTCCTTGCGGATCCCGTCCTTGCTGGTCACGGGGGAAAGATATCCGTCAGTACGACCGGTTCGTCTGCCTAAACTTTCGCCAGATGGGGCGCAAGACGCAGATTGCCGTCGTCATCGGCGTGGTCGTCCTTGTCTTGGGCGCCGTCGCCGCCTACGCCTATGACAGCTCGCAGGACGGCAAGATCGCCGACGGGGTGACGATCGGCGGGGTCGACGTCGGTGGGATGAACGCCGACGAAGCGAAGCTGGCCGTGCGGCGAGAGCTGCTGGCGCCCCTGCGGCACTCGCTCAAGGTCGGCTACGACGGCGAGAGCTGGGTCTTGCACGGCGGCAAGCTCGACGTTCACGCCGATCTGGAAGGGGCGGTCGAAGATGCCCTGGCGAAGAGCCGCGAGGGGGGTCTGCCGGGACGGCTCGTCCGCTACGTCACCGGCGGCGGCGTCGACGAGAACGTGCCGGCTCGGATCTCCTACTCGCGGCGGGAGATAAATCGCTTCGTCCGTCGTGTCGCCGCCGCCGTGGACCGCGAACCGGTGAACGCCCACGTCAACCCGAGCGGCGACTCGCTGGAAGTGGTGCCCGCCGAGTACGGGCGCAAGGTCCGCGACGTCCTGCTCACCCGGCAGCTCAAGGCGGCTGTCCTCAACGCCGACGCGGACCACTCGATCGCCGCCCGCACGCACCCGGTCAAGCCCGAGGTCTCGGGCAGCGAGGTCGCCTCGCGGTACCCGTCCTACCTGACGCTCGACCGCGCGACTTTCACCCTGCGGCTCTGGGAACACCTAAAGCTGGCGAAGACCTACACGGTCGCCGTCGGCCAGGAAGGCCTCGAAACCCCGGAAGGGCTCTACGCGATCCAGGAAAAGGAAGAAAACCCCTCGTGGCATGTCCCCAACTCGGCCTGGGCGGGCGACCTTGCAGGGCAGGTGATCCCGCCCGGCCCCGAGGACCCGATCAAGGCACGCTGGATGGGGATCTTCGAAGGCGCCGGCATCCACGGCACCGAAGAGACCTGGTCGCTCGGCCACGCCGCCTCGCACGGCTGCGTGCGGATGTCGATTCCCGACGTGGAAGAGCTGTATGACCGCGTCGAAGTAGGCACCCCCATATATATCGGGTGAGCGCAGGCTCTGGGCGCCGCGCGGCGAACCTGATCCAATGACTTGGGACGAGGCGCTGGCCGCCTACGACCGCGACCTGCGGGCGCGGAGCATGGCCGAGCGGACTCGCAAGGCCTATGGCGTCGACCTGGGGCAGTTCGTCGATTGGGCCAGTGGGCGGGGGCTGGCGCCCGGTGAGGTCCGCCATCGCGACGTGCGGCGCTATGGCGCCGGATTGTCCTCGGGCGGCGCGGCGCCGGCGACGGTGGCGCGCAAGCTTGCCGGGATCCGTGGCCTCTTCGACTTCCTCGTGCGCACGGATCGGGTCGGGCAGAACCCGGCCGATCTGGTTTCCAGCCCCAAGCGCGAGCAGAAGCTGCCGCGCGTGCTGAACGGCGAGCAGGCGCGGACGCTGCTGGAGCGGATTCCGGCCCGCACGCCGCTTGAGCTGCGCGATCGGGCGATGCTCGAGCTGGCCTACTCCTGCGGGCTGCGCTGCGAGGAGATCGTCAACCTCGACACGGGCTCCTTCGATTTCGAGAGCGAGCAGCTGCGCGTGCTCGGCAAGGGCTCGAAGGAGCGCCTGCTGCCGGTCGGCGAGCCGGCGCAGAGGGCGCTCCGCAACTACCTCGATCGCGGCCGCCACGCCCTTGCGGTCGAGCGGCGCGAGCCCGCGCTCTTCCTCTCCAAGAGCGGCCGCCGTCTCTCCAGCTCCGACGTGACCCGCCGCCTCGCCCTCTGGGTGCGCGAGGCGGCGCTCGCCGCCGGCGTCTCCCCGCACTCGCTGCGGCACAGCTTCGCCACGCATCTGCTGGAAGGCGGCGCGGACCTGCGCACGATCCAGGAGCTGCTCGGTCACGCCTCGATTTCGACGACGCAGGTCTACACTCGTGTCGACGCCGCTCGACTGCGGGAGGCTTACGCTGCGACCCATCCTCGTGCATAAGGGGGGTTCTCAGCCCAACCATGCCCCAGCGACCATAGAATCGAGCGAACTCCGATGGAAACCGGCGTAAAAGAGGTGGAGCTGCGCGATTTGTGGCGCCGCTACAAGGAGGACGGGGACAGGGCGGCGCGCGAGCGCCTCGTCGTCGCCTACTCGCCGCTGGTCAAATTCGTCGCCGGCCGTCTCGGCGCCGGGTTGCCCTCCCACGTCGAGGACGCCGACCTGATCTCCTACGGCCTGATGGGCCTGATCGGTGCGATCGAGCGCTTCGAGCCCGAGCGCGGGATCAAGTTCGAGACCTTCGCGATGACCCGGATCCGCGGCGCGATCATCGACGAGCTGCGCTCGCTCGACTGGGTGCCGCGCTCGGTCAGGGCGCGGGCGCGCGAAATCGAGGCGGCGCAGGCAAAGCTCGAGCACGAGCTGCAGCGGGCGCCGACCGAGGCCGAGCTCGCCGCCAAGATCGGCCTGACCGAGGAGGAGCTGCAGACCTCCCTGCTGGAGATCGCCAACTCCTCGATCTACGCGCTCGACGAGCTCTGGACGATCTCCGACTCCTCCGGCGACTCGGTCTCGCTGCTCGACACGATCTCCGATCCGCGCGCCGACGATCCCCAGGAGGCGCTCGCCGGCAACGAGATCAAGGACCGCCTGACCGAGTCGATTGCCGGCCTGCCCGAGCGCGAGCAGCTCGTCGTCGCGCTCTACTACTACGAGAACCTGACCCTGCGCGAGATCGGCGAGGTGCTGGGCGTGACCGAGTCGCGGGTCTCGCAGCTGCACACCAAGGCCGTGATGCGCCTCAAGTCCTCTTTACAAGAGGTCTGACCGGCGACTAATCTCGTCTGCGTGGCGCTAGATGGCTCATCCCAGGACTCCCCGCGCACGCCTGGCGGCGGCGGACCGGCGCGGTGCGGCGTCCTCAGTCGGCCAAATAGCGCTGCTATTCGGCCTCCCTGCGTCCTTGCTCCGCTTGGTCCGGCGCTCGCCAGTCGCACACGCGGAGTCCCGGGATGAGCCATAAGGCCGCTGACCGGATTCGCAACGTCGCCCTGATCGGGCACCGGGGCTGCGGCAAGACGAGCCTGCACGAGGCGATGCTCTTCGAGGCGGGCGCGACGCGGCGCCTGGGCAATGTCGGCGACGGCAACACCGTCTCCGACTCCGAACCGGACGAGCAGGAGCGCGAGATGTCGATCGGCGCCTCAGTCGCCGGCTTCGAGTACGGCGGGCGCGAGATCAACCTGATCGACACGCCGGGGGAGCCGAGCTTCGTCGCCGACGCGGCGGCGGCGCTGCGGGTCGCCGACGCGGCGGTGGTCGTGGTCAACGGGGTCGCCGGCGTCGAGGTGCAGACCGAGCGGCTCTGGGCCCGCGCCGACGCCGAGGGCCTGGCCAGGCTCGTCTTCGTCAACATGCTCGACCGCGAGCGAGCCGACTTCTTCGCGGTCCTCGACTCGCTCAAGGCGGCCTTCGGCCCGCACGTGGTCGCCACCGAGATCCCGATTGGCAGCGAGCAGGAGGTGCGCGGCGTAGTCGACCTGATCGACCTCGAGGCATCCGTCTACGAGGGGGAGGGGAAGGGCAACGCGGCCAAGGTCGAGATCCCTGACGAGCTGCGCGCCCAGGCCGAGGAGTACCGCGAGAAGCTGATGGACGAGGTGGCGGAGAACTCCGACGAGCTGATGGAGCGCTACCTCGAGGGCGAGGAGATCGACCACGCCGAGATCGTCGGGGCGCTCAAGCAAGGCGTGACCGCCGGGCGGATCTTCCCGGTCACCTGCGGCGTGGCCACACGCAACCTCGGTACCAACCGGCTGCTCGAGGCGCTGGTCGAGGACCTGCCTTCGCCGGCGATGCGCGGCGCGGTCGCGGCCCTCGGCGAGGGCGGCGAGCCGGTCGAGGTCGAGCCGGACGAGGACGGGCCGCTGGTCGCCTACGTCTTCAAGACGCTCGCCGATCCCTACGCCGGACGGATCAACCTGCTGCGGGTCTATCGCGGCACGCTGCGCTCCGACTCCCAGGTTGTCAACGTCACCCGGCACGAGAAGGAGCGGATCGGGCAGCTCGGCCGCCCGCTCGGCAGCGAGCTGACAGCGGTCACCGAGCTGGGCGCTGGGGAGATCGGCGCGGTTGCGAAGCTGAAGCAGACGCAGGCGGGCGACGTCCTCTGCGAGCGCCAGGAGGAGGTCGCCTTTGCGCCCCTCGATCTGCCCGCTCCGGTGATGGCCTTCGCCTACGAGCCGAAGACCAAGGGCGACGAGGAGAAGGCGGCGGCCGCGGTGCGACGGTTGAGTGAGGAGGACCCGACCCTCGACGTCCACCGCGACGCGCAGACGGGTGAGCAGATCGTCGCCGGGCTGACCCAGATCCACGTCGAGGTGATCGTCGAGCGGATGAAGCGCCGCTTCGGCGCCGAGATCGTCCTGCACCCGCCGCGCGTCCCCTACCAGGAGACGATCCGCCAGCCGGCCGAGGCCCACGCCCGCTATAAGAAGCAGTCCGGCGGGCGCGGCCAGTTCGCCGACTGCAAGATCGAGATCGAGCCGGCTGAGGACGGCGCCGGCCTGGACTTCGTGAACCAGATCAAGGGGGCGGCGATCCCCGGTGGCTTCATCCCCGCCGTGGAGAAGGGAGTCGAGGAAGCGATGCGGCACGGCACCGTCGCCGGCTATCCGGTCAAGGACGTGCGGGTGCGCTTGGTCGACGGCAAGCACCACGACGTTGACTCCTCGGAGATGGCCTTCAAGGTCGCCGGCTCGATGGCCTTCCGCGAGGCGATGGCGGCGGCGGACCCGGTACTGCTG
>Ga0075423_10004999_pt1 | contig 12344 bp, 12 predicted proteins | sample SoiMethybrSBSTD2_FD_80114 | JGI IMG/M metagenome (GOLD analysis project Ga0075423, IMG submission 80114) | Bulk soil microbial communities from a Populus tree surrounding site in Tennessee, USA - Soil MetaG P. TD hybrid SBSTD2 | ecosystem: Environmental > Terrestrial > Soil > Tree plantation...
CGCCCGCGGGGCATCCGCGCGAGGGGCACCGGCGCAAGAGGCACCCGCACGAGACGCACCCGCGCGCGAGACATCCGCACGAGGCACACCAGCACGCGAGGCACCGGCTCGCGAGGCACCCGGGCCAGCCGCAGCGCCAAAGGAGGCGAGCACACCAGGTGCGCCCTCCCGCGGGGCACCCGCACGAGACGCGGCGCCAAAGGAGCCAACTGGACAGCGTGTCTCCGCCGGGAGTCCGGTCCGGGAGATGCTGGCCGTTCCCGGGCCGAACGTGACCCTCGTTGGCAACGAAACAGACCGCCAGCGGGCTGCCGCCACGCCCGCGCGGGCCGCAGCGGCGCCCGAGCCGCCGCGGCAGGCACCGGCTCCGGCAACGGCTCCCAGCGCCGCCGCGGTTCCGGTCGCGGACAGCGCGCCCGCACGTGACCCCTCCGATGCCGACCTGTTCGCCCGGTACACCCGCGACTACATAAGCGGGCGGGAGGGGCAGCAGATCACGGTCTTGCAAGCTGGCTGCACGACGGCCGGCGGGGACCTGGACATCGGAACGCTGCGCGCAGCGGGCGCCGACGTCGCCGTCAGCCTCATCGATGACGACCAGCCAGCCACCCGCACCGCGCTCAGCACGGACGAGAGCATGGCCGGATGCGTCCATGGTGACCTGCGCACGCTGCCGCTTCCGCCGCGCTCCCACGACATTGTGCTCTGTGCTCTGCTCCTGCAGCGGATCCAGAACGCGGAACTCGTGCTGGACCGGCTGGTCGCCACGCTCAGGCCCGGCGGGCTGCTGCTGCTGCGCTTCAGTGACCGGGACAGCGCGGCGGGCTTCCTCGACCGGGTCCTGCCCGCGGCGGCCAGACGCGCGGTCTGGCGCAAGCGGCGGCCGGGCCAGCCCGGGCCGTACGAGGCTGTCTACGAGCGGCTGTCATCAGCGCGAGGCATTCAGGCCTACGCGCTGATGCGCGAGCTGGTGATAGCCGAACGGCGGGCGCTGGGAGGGCTGGCGGGAGGGATTGCTGAGCCGTATGGTTTGCTCGCGGGGCAGAAGCTGATCGCCTGGCTCTCACGAGGCCGGCTGACCGCCGCGCACGAGGAACTCCTCTACGTCCTGCGTAAGCCCGAGGACCGTTTCGCCAGGGTACTCTGACCTGGCCAGGAGCACGCTGCCCGCTTGCCGGGATGCCGCCTGGTTGCCTTCCTGGCCCGCCTGTCGGCGCCGGAGAGTAGCCTCAGGCATGGCCGGGCGGCATGAGGCGGCACGGGCAGCGAGTTCCCTGGACGGGGCGACGCGCCGGACGGAGGTGGACGTGGCCGCTGAGGCAGTGACCGGGCTGGCCGCCGGTTTGGCGAGCCTTCCTTCCTGGACCCTCGACGAGGGCCAGCTTGCCGATCTGGAGTTGCTGCTTTCGGGCGCGTTCGCGCCATTGACCGGATTCATGACTGCCGCTGAGGTGGCGTCGGTGTGCGAGTCTGGCACGCTCCCCGACGGGACCGCGTGGCCGGTCCCGGTGACGCTCGACGTGCCCGAGGATGCCGTCCCGCCGGCCCAGCGGCGGCTGGCACTGAACGATCCCGAAGGCGTGCCGCTCGCCGTGCTCGACATCAGTGAGCGGTCCGCGGCCGTAGGACTGTCCCCGCCGCGGGCCGGCCGGCGCGGCCGTCACGCGCGGCCCGAAGGGGCGGGGCCGGCCGCCCAGCCCACCGGGGCCGCTGGCGCCGCCGAGCCCCTCATGACCGACGGGTTTGCGGGGGCTGCCGGGCCCGCGGCGGCTGCGGGGCCCGCTGGGCCCGCTGGGCCCGCTCTGGTGCGGCTGAGCGGTCCCGTGACAAAGTGCCGGGATCCGGAGCATGGCCCCTTCCGGCAGCTGCGGCGTACTCCGGCCCAGGTACGGGCAGAGCTCGGCGATGACCCGGTGCTCGCCTTCGCTACCCGGCGCCCGCTGAACGCCCGGCAGATCGGCCAGCTGCGGCACGAGGCGGGCCAGCTGCGCGCCCGGCTGCTGCTGCTCCCTCTGGTGACGGGCAAGGCGGACGTGATCGTAACGCCCGAGGCCCTTGTGCGGACGGTTCGCGCCGCCGCCCGGCACCTGCCGCCCGGCACGCTTGTGGTCCCGGTGCCACTGGCCGCGCGCGACGTTGGCGCCGAACGCGAGATCAAGCTCCGGGCGCTGGTCGCGGCCTCGTATGGTGCCACCCACCTGTTCACGGACGAGCCTGAGGCACCCGCCGTCCCGGCCGCCATTCCGGTGGTGTCCGCCGGCGACTGGGCCTACGATCGGTCGGCCGAGGTCTGGCGGCCACTCTCACTGATCGAGCCCGGCACGGAGCGGGCCGACCTGGCGATGGGTGAACTCGAGGACCTGCTGGACCGCGGGGAGGAGGTGCCCGCCTGGTTCACCCCGCAGGCTGTGGCGGCCGAACTCCGCCGGGCACGGCCACCGCGTACCGAACGCGGCCTGGTCATCTTCCTGACCGGCCTGTCGGGGTCCGGCAAGTCCACGATCGCCAGGGGGGTGCGTGATGCGCTGAGCGAACGCGGCGACCGTTCGGTGTCGCTCCTCGACGGTGATCTCGTGCGCGACCTGCTCTCGGCGGGCCTGACGTTCTCCCGCGCGGACCGCGACCTGAACATCGCCAGGATCGGCTTCGTGGCCACGGAAGTGGCCAGGCACGGCGGGATCGCCATCTGCGCGCCGATAGCGCCGTACGCGCAGGCGCGGGCCCGGGTGCGCGGCATGGTCAGCGAGGTCGGCGACTTCCTGCTGGTCCACGTCGCCACGCCTGTACAGGTCTGCGAGGCACGTGACCGCAAGGGCCTGTACGCGAAGGCGAGGTCAGGCCTGATCGACAACTTCACCGGTGTCTCCGACCCCTATGAGGAGCCCACCGACGCCGAGCTCACGATCGATACCTCAGCGATGTCGCGCCAGCAGTCCGTCGACGCCGTGCTGCACCTGCTGACCGTCGGCGGGTGGGTGCGCGGCGACGAACCTCCGGAAACCCGCGGGCCCGCCGGGCCGGCCCACTGACCGGACGGTCGGCCGGATCTTCCAGACGGGGCCTACTTGTTGTCCTCCGCCTTCGTGCCCTCGTCGAACCGTGCGCGCACCGAGCGGAACCGGTTCACCAGCGCCCCGGACATCGCATCGCGCTGACGGGACAGCAGGATGTAGCTGGCCGCCCCGCTCACCAGCAGGGCCAGCCCGAACAGCAGCAGACCGCGGGCGCCGGCCAGGTAGATCAGGCCGACGGCGGCCACGAACAGCAGTATCCGTGCCGTCGTGTAGGCGAGTGTGGCGCGCATGACGGACCCAGCCTATGCCGGCGCCGGGCCGCCGGCTCCCGCGCCATCGGCTCCTGATCCGCCGCCGGGGCCCGCACTGCCGGGGCCCGCGCCGCCGCGGGCCTTGCCGCCATCGCCCCTGCCGCTGCCCTGGCCGGTGCCGCTGCCCTGGCCGGTGCCGCTGCCCTGGCCGGTGCCGCTGCCCTGGCCGGTGCCGCCGCCCGCCAGGATGCCCGCCAGCAGCGCCGGATCGATGTTGCCTCCGGACAGCAAGGCCACCCGGATCCGGGCGGATGGCAGGTCATGCTCGCGGAGCAGGCACGCGGCGACCGCGACGGCTCCGCCCGGTTCGGCAACCAGATGTGCCTGCGCCGCGGTCCGTCGCACCGCCTCGCGTATCTCGTTCTCGGTGACGGTCACGATGTCGTCCACGTGACTGAGCATGTGATCCAGGGTCAGCGAGCCAATCTGCTCCACCCGGAGCGCGTCGGCGATGGTCCGCTGCGTGTCCTGCACTGGCCATGCCACCCGCCGGCCGCTGCGGAACGATTCACGCGCGTCGGCGGCCAGTTCCGGCTCGACCCCGACCACCCGCGTCGCGGGGCTCAGCGCGCGGACGGCGGCGGAAATCCCCGAGATGAGGCCACCGCCGCCGACCGGCACGACGATCAGGTCGGCGTCGGGGCAGTCCGCCGCGATCTCCAGGCCGATGGTGCCCTGGCCCGCTATGACAGCCCGGTCGTCGAAGGGCGGGATGAGCGCATAGCCGTGACGGCGGATCAGTTCGTCGGTGGCGGCCATCCGTGCGTTCAGCGAAGGCTCGGTGGTGACAATCCGGGCACCCAGCCGGCGGACGGGGCCAAGCTTGACCGGCGGCGCATTGACCGGGACGACCACGGTGGCCGGCACATCCAGCAGCGCCGCGGCATACGCGACGGCCTGGGCATGATTCCCGCTGGAATGGGCCACCACCCCCCGCGCGCGCAGATCGGCGGGAAGGGCGCTGATCGCCGCATACGCGCCACGCAGCTTGAACGAGCCTGTTGGCTGCAGAGACTCCGGCTTCACCAGCAAGCCGGGATGCGCGCCAGGGAACGGCACCAGCGGGGTACGGACGGCGACCCCGGCGAGGCGCGCGGCCGCAGCCCGGATTTCGTCGACCGATACCAGCGACGCCATTGGCCCACCATATGGCCGGCCGGCCCATCCAGCGCACATGTCAAAGTGTTACCAGGCCGAGGAGTGAATTCCGGAAATCGAGGCAGATAACGGGTCCGCGTCCGGGACACTAAGTGCAGGCCCCGCAAACGGAGGTCAGAAGGGGGAAAGGCGTGGACGGGAACAGTGAGCGGCTCCTCACTCCCGGGGAGGTAGCTGCTCTCTTCCGAGTCGACCCGAAGACGGTTACCCGGTGGGCGGCATCGGGTCGCATCAGCAGCATCAGGACGCCCGGGGGCCACAGGCGATTCCGCGAGTCCGAGGTTCGCGCCCTGCTCCGCGGGGATTCGCAGTCGGCAAAGGACAACCCTGCCACCCAGTGATCGCTTGGCCCGTCCTGCCCGGCTCAACGCCGACTCGGTCAGCCCCGGCTCGGTCAATTCCGGCCCGGTCAGTTCCGGTCGGTCGGCGCCGGCCGTTCTGCGTCCGCCCGCTCAGCGACCGCTCGGTCAGCGCCGACCCATCAGCGACAGCTCGGTCAGCGCCGACCCTTCAGCGACGGACCGCCAGCGTCCGCCCCCTCACCGTCCGCCCCCTCAGCGTCCGCCCTCGAGCGCCTGCTCGGTCAGCCCGGCCGCTCAGCCCTGGCCGGTGTCGTCCTGGCCGCGGCTGGCCAGGTACTCCTCGAACTCCCGGCGCAGCGCCTCGTCGCCATCGCGCCACCGCCGCTTGCGGTCCTCGACCTCCTGCTCAGAGAGCGCCTGCTCGGCCAGGCGCGCATATTCCGGGTCGGCCGGCGAGATCTCCACGTAAGCGTCCCCCACCACCTGGCCATCGGCGTCCACGGCTGACTCGGGGACCATGAGATTTCCGTTGGGAAGCTTGATGACAAACATCGCATACCACTCTAAATGCCGTATCGCAGGTTGAAGAAGAGCATGACGTCGAGAGCGATCCTGGTGTCGCCGCCCAGCATGTCCACGAGCGCTGGCCGCTGCCGCGAGGCGATCGCGGCGAAGGCATCGGCGAAAAACTCTCGCCGGCCGACCGCCCCCTCCTGCCGGTGGAAGTAGCTCACAAGACGCGGCAGGCAGCGGTCATACAGGCTACGGAACTCATCCGAATCCGACTGCCACCTCTCGCCGGATCCATCGATGTCGTCCACTGCGTGCCCGACCTCGTGGCACATCACGTCCGGGGCGGCCGACGGCCGTGAACCGACAATGATCTTTCGCTCGCCATAGGCGCCGGCGCACGCGTCCCAGGTGGCGCGCCCGGACGGCAGCGGGACGCCGTGCAGCTTGGCCATATCGTCGAGGTCGGGCACGCCGCCGGGCCCGACGAAGATCGCATCGAGGCCGGACACGAGGATCTGCTTGATCCGGGACGGCAGTTCGGCCAGCCGGTCGATGGCGCGGACAGCCTCCGGCGGCGGCACCGCACCCTCCTCCCACTCCCGGCAGACCAGGTGTTCCAGCTCGCCGCAGTCCCGGCGCCCCTCCGCCGCCCTGCGCGCATGCGCCACCTCGTACCACGGCAGCCCGGCTTCGCGTGCAGTCTCCGGCCGCTGCCGGGCAGGCCCCACCGCCGAACGGGCCTCTGCACCGGCCCGGGGCGCCGTTCTTGCGGCCGCCCTGGCAGCCCCAGCCCGGTGGGCGGTTCCCCTGGCCGTATCGGGGCGCCGTGGCTTCGCCCGGCGCGGGAGGACCTCCCTCACCGGGGACCCATACGGACTTGCCTGCGGCCCCGGCTGCCCGCGGCCCACCGGCTGCGCGTCGGCCGCCAACTCCCGCCCGCCGTCCCGGCGATGGCGTCCGGTGGCAGGCGGACCCAGGCCCGGCTGTTCGCGGGGTGGCTCAGCCCACGGTCCCCAGCCGGCACCGCGGGCCCGCCGTGGCCGGGCGGACCGGCGGAAGCGGGCAAAGAGCCGCAGCCGCATAACTCGCTCTCCCCATGATCGGTGCCAAGCCGCCAGAGTACGACGAATTTACCCGGAACGTCATCTGCCCTGACTGACTGTCACGTGCTGTGGACCGCCGGTAGGACGGCGGACTCACCCGATTTACGGGCAGTCCGGATACGCAAAGGTTAGGCTGCCGCCATGATGCTGCTGGCGGTTCTGTCCGCCCTGCTCATCGCAGGGCTGCTGGTCGGCGGCATGTTGATGTGGTGGCTGGCGGGCCGTGCGCTGCCCCGGGCCGGGCACCCGTCCCGTCACCCGCGGGATACCCAGGCGGCGCTCCGGCGCCACCCGGCGGGCCGGGAGCGATGGCTGGAGCCGGACGGACTGCCTGCGCTGAACCCGCCGGACGGGCCAGGCCCCAGGAAGCCGACCGGGCCTGATGACGACCCCGAATTCATCAGCGCGCTGGAGCGGCTTATCCGGGGTGAGGATCCCGGCGCGCTGGACTGAACCTGGCTACCTCAGCTGAGGCCGGCATACGAGTGCAGCCCGGTGATGATGATGCTGACCACGACGGTGTTGAAGATCAGGCACCCGAAGCCGACTAGCTGGATATACGCGGATTTGCGCCCCCGCCAGCCCGCGGTGGCGCGGGCGTGCAGGTAGCCCGCGTACACGACCCAGGTGATGAAGGCCCAGGTTTCGGTGGGGTCCCAGCCCCAGTAACGGCCCCAGGCCATATCCGCCCAGATCGCGCCGGCGATGATGCCGAAGGTCCACAGCGGGAAGCCGAACACCACCGTCCGGTAGGCAAGCTGGTCGATCACCTTCGGCGGCGGCAGGATGCGGAAGATCGCGTCGGCCCGCGTGGGCAGGCCCGCGGCGGCCCGGCTGGCGTGCCGGTCGGCGAGCAGGTAGACGACCGCTAGCAGGGCCGCCACCACGAACGCGCCGGTCGCAAGGGTGATCGACGTCACGTGGATCGCGAGCCAGTAGGACTGCAGTGCCGGAGGCAGCTGCCCGGCGGGGGTGTAGATGACCGTTTCCGCGAGACCAAGGAGGATCACCACCGGGCCGATCACAAACAGGCCCAGCCGGTAGGCGCGGTAGCGAAGCATGAGGGCGAAGAAGAAGATGACCGCTACGCAGGTGACGGTGGTGACGAATTCGTACATATCGCCCCACGGCACCCGGTGCACGGCAAGCCCGCGGCTGACGACACCAATGATGTGCGCCACCAGCCCGAGGGCAGTCAGCCAGATCGCTACCCGCACCCAGCGCCCCATCCCCCGGGCATCCTGTCCCGTGCCGGGTCCAGCGGCTGGAACCGACGGGGTGGATCCCGGCTCGGACGTGCCCGAGCCCGGGGAGCTCGGTGCCGCGCCCACCGCGACCAGGTCGGCCGCTGGCTTCCGGGCCGACCGCAGCGGGCCCAGCGTGTCCCGCCCGAAGGCGAAGTCGCACGCGAAGGCCAGCACCGCAAGGGCGTAGGCCACGACGGTGGCCACGAATGAGTAGTGGCTGAGGTTGGCCAGCCCGTCGTTGATGGGCACGGCTCTCACTCCCCCTCGGTCTGGTCGGCCAGGGCTGGTGGGCCGCCCGCGCCGGAACCCCGCCCCGGGCTCCGGGCGGGCACGGCGGGCTCGCTGCCCCGGTGCGCCGATGAGATCTCACCGGCCAGGGTGGTGAACTCGGTCTCGAAGGCTCCGGCGGCGTCGGAGCGCGCGAGGCCACCGACGTCGACCACTGTCCGGCCGCCCGGTCCCGGGTAGGCCCGCACGAACATCCTGCGCCGCCGGATGAAGAACGACAGCAGCAGGCCCGCCAGGGCCGTCATCCCCGCGATCAGGGCCGGGAGCGTGCCCGGGTCGTAGGTGATCGCCAGGCTGATCCACTGCCGGTAGCCGGTGAAGGTGAGGGTCCCGTACCCGTCCGGCAGCTTTATCGACTGGCCCGGTGCGAGCGGTCGCGGCGCGACCGGCAGCTGGCGCAGGCCCGAGGTGTCCAGCTGGTACACCGACTGCGCCGGGCCGCTGTTCATGCCCAGGTTGCCGGCGTAGGAGACCAGGCTCACCGCCGGGTTGAGCGGCGCCGGGAAGGCGGAGCCGAGCTTGCCGCCCGCGTCCACGGCGGTGGGAAGGAAGACCCCCGCGAAACCCAGCTGCCGCGGGCGGGCGTCGGGCACCTTGATCACGCCTTCGGAGGTGAGGCCCGCCTGCTCCGCGGCGATGAACGGCACCGGGCCGTTGAAGACGACCCGCCCGGTCCCGTCGGTGACCCGGAAGACCGGCGCGTAGCCGTGGCCGATGAGGAACACCCGCGCCCCGTCCACGGTCAGCGGATGGTTCACCCGCAGGCTGTAGCCGCGCATCGCGGCCCCAGGCTGCGGTGCGTAACGGATGAGCGCATCGAACCGTGACGGCTGCCCGCGGAGGGCACCCGAGGTGATGTACGACGCCTCGAACTTGTCGAGGGCGATCGTGAACGGCTGGAGGTCGGCCGCGGAGACGGCCCGCCCTGGGTGGAACGCGTCCAGGGCGGTGGCGGTGTTCGCGAACGAGTCGCCCACGACGAGCAGCCGGTTCGCCTTGTAGCCGAACATCCCGCCCACGCAGACCGCGGCGAGCAGCACCAGCAGCGCGAGATGGAAGAGCAGGTTTCCCGCCTCGCGCAGGTAGCCCTTTTCCGCGGCAACCCAGCCCTCGCCCGCCCGGAGCCGGAACCGCCGGCCCGTCAGCACCGCCGCCGCGGCCGCGAGCGCCTCGTCCGGGGTGAGCTGGGTCTCGTGGCGGGCCGCGAGCGGCAGGCGGGACAGGTTGGCAGGCGCCCGGGGCGGCTGCTGCCGCGCCGAGCCGGCCAGGCGGAAGGCGCGCGGGATCACGCACCCCGCGAGCGAGGCGAACAGCAGCAGGTAGATGGCGGCGAACCACGGCGACGCGAAGACGTTGAACAGCGACAGCCTGTCCAGCAGCGGCGCCAGGGCGGGGTGGGCGGCGTAGTACTGCTGCACCGCCTGCGGGTCGATCCCCTGCTGTGGCAGCACCGACCCGGGCACGCTCGCGACCGCGAGCAGGAAAAGCAGCACCAGCGCGGTGCGCATGGAGGTCAGGTGATACCAGGCCCACCGTAGCCAGGCCACAGGGCCGGGCGACGGCGCCGGCGTACCGGCCGCGCGCCGCAGGGCTCCCCGGCCGGGCTGGCCCCGCTGCGCCCGCTGGCCCCGCTGGCCGGGCGGGATGCGCACGCCGGTCACCGGGAGACCGCCCGTCCCCGCCGAGGGCGTGTCCCGTGGATCCCCGCCGTCGCAGCGGGCCGGAGATCTCCGAGACGTGCCGTGCTCATGACGGCTGCGCCAGCGTCTTGGAGATCAGTCCCCGCAGCCCCTGGTAGGAGACCTGGCCGATGACGCGGGCCGCGATCCGGCCGCTGCGCGAGATGACAAGGGTGGTCGGGATACCCGCGGGCGGCACGGTGCTGCGGAAGGCGAGCGCGATCGCGTCACCCGGGTCGTTCAGGCTCGGGTAGGTGACGTTGAAGTTGCGCTGGAACGCCTGGGCGCTGGCCGGGGTATCCCTGATGTCCACGCCGAGGAAGGCGACGCCCGCGGGGCGCAAGGTTCGGGCCAGCGACGCGAGCGTCGGCGCCTCGGCACGGCAGGGTGTGCACCATGAACCCCAGAAGTTCATCACCAGCACATGACCGCGGAACCGGGACAGGCTGAGCCGGGCGCCGTCGAGCGTGGTGCCGGTGACCGGGGGCGCGAGCGGGCGGTTGCTGCTCCCGAAGACCGTGGTGCCGCTGTCCCCCGAGACGAAGCTCTGGCCGTTGCTGGCCGGTGTGCTCTGCGCGATGCCGCCGCCCGCGCAGGCCGCCAGCGTGAGGGTGCCCGCTGCCGCCGCCACGGCTGCGGCGCCGCGGCGTGCGCGCTTGAGCCTGGGGCCGATGGCCGCGTGGCGTGGGTGACGGCGCGGACATCGCGGCGGACGGGACACAGGGCGATCTCCTACAGGCAGTAGTGCCGCGCCCCATTGTGCCGGACCGGGCCCGCCGCGGTGACGGCGGGCCGGCCCCTGTGGCCCGCCGGACGGCCCCCCGGCCCGCCTCACGCGCCGGGGACCTGCGGCCGCCCGGCCCCGGCAGGCTCGGCGTAGCTGATCCCGGCGATCGTGTCCCCGTGGTACGTGAAGCTGGTCACGCTTCCCAGCGCACACCGGCGGCGGCCGGGGTGGTGCCACAGGCGGCGGCCCTCGGCTGCCCGCCGGGCAACCCAGATGGGCAGCTGGTGGCTGACGCAGACCGCCTCGTGCCCGCGGGCGGCCCTGACCGCGTCGGTCATCGCGGCGTGCATCCGGGCCGCGATGCTGTCGTAGGGCTCACCCCAGGACGGCTGGAACGGGTTGCGAAGATGGCGCCAGTGCGATGGCCGCTGCAGGGCGCCGGACCCGACGCCGAACGTGGTCCCTTCGAAGTGGTTCCACGGCTCGATCAGCCGCTCATCGATCTCGACGTCGAGGCCGAACTGGGCCGCGACCGGCGCGGCGGTCTCCAGCGCGCGCTCCAGCGGGGAGGACCACACCACGGTCACGTCCCGGCCGGCCAGGAACCCGGCAGCCGACTTCGCCATGAGCCGGCCTTCCTCGGACAGATGGAAGCCGGGTAGCCGACCGTAGAGCACGCCGCGTGGGTTGCTCACCTCCGCATGGCGCAGCAGGTGGACCACGGTGGTGTCAGACATGGCCCGCCCAGCCTACCGGGGGCGGACCAGAGCCCCGGCCGCGCTGAGGCATGATGAACTGCAGGTGAACGGCCTCGTCCCGGACAGGATGGAAAGGCCGGAAGGGCGCCGCGAGCTCGCAGCGCCGGGAGAATGCACCGGGGAGCCGTTAACTGAACGCCACCGCCCTCGTCCTCATCCTCGTTGCTGCAGTCGCTCATGCCTGCTGGAACTTGTTCAGCAAGCAGGCGGCAGAGGCCGGAGCCATCCGTTTCGTATGGCTCATGTCGGCGGCGGCGACCGTGATCTACGCCCCGGTGGTGGCGGTCAGCCTGATCGCCAGCCCTCCGCACCTGACCATCCGGTCGTGGGTGTTCCTGGTCGGCACCGCGGCGCTGCAGACCGGGTACTTCCTGTTCCTGCTGCGGGCTTACCGGGTCGGCGACTTGTCGGCTGTCTATCCCATCGGCCGGGGCTCGGGCGCGTTGCTGGCCGCGCTCGCGGGCATCGTCATACTCGGCGAGCGACCCGGTCCCGCCGCGCTGGCGGGCATCGGCCTGCTCGTCGCCGGGGTGGTTGTCCTCGGCATGCCCGCCCGCACCGGGCAGGCGCTGGCTCCTGCCGCGATCCTGCTCGCCCTGGCGACAGGCATCTTCATCGCCTGCTACACCCTCTGGGACAAGGTCGCGGTCACCTCGGTGGGCAACCCGCCGCTGCTGCAGGGCTATGCCTCGCTGGTGGGGATGGCGCTGGCGCTGGCGCCCTTCGCGCTGGCCGACGCCGGGCGGACCCGGCTGCTGTGGCGCCGCTACCGGCGCCAGGCGCTCGGCGCGGCGCTGCTCTCCCCGCTCGCCTACATCCTCGTGCTGGTGGCGATGACTTTCACCTCGGTGGCCGCCGTCGCCCCGGCGAGGGAGGTCAGCGTCCTGTTCGGGGTCGTGCTGGGCCGCCGGCTGCTCGGCGAGGGCGGGCTGGCCCGCCGGCTCACCGGCGCGGCGGCGATCGTGGCCGGGATCATCGCGGTGACCATCAGCTGACCCCGTGTCAGCCGACGGCGCCCGCGGCGGCCCGCATCAGCCGACGGCGCCCGCGGCGGCCGAGGCGGCCGCCGGGAGGGCGTTGGCGATCCTGGCGACCGCCTCGTCGTCGTGCGCGGCGGAGGTGAACCAGGCCTCGTAGGGGGACGGCGGCAGGTAGACACCGCCGTCGAGCATGCCGTGGAAGAACGCCGCGTACGCCGCGCCGGACTGAGCGCGTGCCTCGTCGAAGTCGCGCACCGGCGCGTC
>Ga0075423_10005002_pt1 | contig 12342 bp, 11 predicted proteins | sample SoiMethybrSBSTD2_FD_80114 | JGI IMG/M metagenome (GOLD analysis project Ga0075423, IMG submission 80114) | Bulk soil microbial communities from a Populus tree surrounding site in Tennessee, USA - Soil MetaG P. TD hybrid SBSTD2 | ecosystem: Environmental > Terrestrial > Soil > Tree plantation...
GCCTCCCGGTACGCGGAGCGTGCCGCCGCCTTGAGGGCGGCCGCATGGGAGTGCGCGGCGGCCGCCCCCCACAGCTCCCCCTGGATCGCATGGCGCGCGAGCCGCTCCGCGTGCTCGGGGAGACGCTCGGCGTAGTGCGTCTCCATCGCGGTCGCGATGCGCGCGTGGAGCGCCCGCCGCCGCTCCTGAAGGAGGCTCCCGTACGCGACATCGCAGGTGATGACGTGATTGAAGGTGTACTCGCCTTCGGGATAGAGCCGGGATTCGTACAGGAACCCCACCTCGCGGAGTCGCATGAGGCCCGCTTGCAGCGCTTCGACGCTCTCGTCGGAGACCATGCGGAGCAGCTCGATCGGCACCGTCGGCCCGATCACCGCCGCGGCCTGAAGGAGGCGCTTGTCCTTGGCGGTGAGTCCGTCCACGCGCGCCGCGACCACTGATTGCACCGTCGGCGAGACCTCGACTCGATCGAGCGGCTTGTCCAGCCGGTAGCGGCCGGGCTCGCCCGCGAGCACGCCTGCCTGCGCGAGGGTGCGGATGCTTTCTTCGAGAAAATACGGATTGCCCCCGGTCTGCTTCACGAGCGAGGCTGCGACGGGCCGGAGGGTGGGATCCGTTCCGAGCAGGACCGTCAGCAGCTCTTCGGCGCGGACGGCATCGAGCGGCTCGAGCCGGATCTGCGTGAACGACGCCTTGCTGCCCCACCACAGCTGATACTCGGGACGGCAATTGACCAGCAGGCCGATGCGTGCGGCTCCCACCCGCTCGACGAAGGTGTCGAGGAACGCCTCGGATTCTCGGTCCGCCCAGTGCAGGTCCTCGAGCACGATCAGCAACGGCTGGTTCTCACTTTCCCGGAGGAGCACGCGGCGAGTGGCCTGATTGATCTGCAGCCGGCGCTGGGGGGGATCGAGCGCCGCCCAATGCGCATCCTCGACCGGGATGTCGAGCAGCGCGAGGATCGGCGCCACGAGCTCGGCGAAGCGCGAATCGAGGGCGAGGAGCCGATCGGTCACCTTGTCGCGGATCGCCGAGGGATCGTCGCGATCGTCGACGTGAAAGTACGCCTGGAGGAGCCGACGAAGCGGCAGATAGGGTGTTCCCGTTCCATACGAGAGCGCCCCCGCTTCGAGGATCCGCCAGTCCGCCATCTGAGGGGAGCGTGTCACTTCCCATACCAGGCGGGACTTTCCGATTCCCGGCTCCCCGATCAGCGCGATCAGCTGCCCGTGCCCTTGCTGCACGCGCCGCAGGGACTCGGCGATGGCGTCGTATTCCTCGCGGCGTCCCACGAAGCGTGTGAGGCCTCTCGCGGCCGCGGCATGGAAGCGCTGCCGGGCCTGCGTCACGCCCAGGAGCTCGAAGACCTCGACCGGCTCCGTGATCCCACGTATGGGGACCGGGCCGAGCGCGCGGGTCTCGAAGAAGCCCTCCACGAGGCGAATCGTCGCGGCGGTGCAGAGCGCGGTGCCCGGCTTCGCGAGCTTCTCCAGACGCGCGGCGAGGTTCGTGGTCTGCCCGATGGCGGAGTAGTCCATGTCGAGGTCCGAGCCGATGGAGCGGACCAGCACGTCCCCCGAGTTCAGTCCGATGCGAATCTGAATCGGGATGCCGTGGCGCCGCTGCATCTCGTCGCCGTGCCGCGCGAGATTGTCGAGCATCCGGAGGGCGGCGTATCCGGCGCGAAGCGCATGGTCCTCGAGCGCGAGGGGCGCGCCGAAGAGCGCCATGATCCCGTCGCCGAGCACCTGGTTCACGGTGCCCTCGTAGGCGTGAACCGCTTCCATCATGATCTCGAGCACCGGATCCAGGAGCTGCCGCGCCTCCTCGGGATCGCGATCCATCAGGAGCTCCATCGAGCTCTTGATGTCGGCGAAGACGACGGTGATCTGCTTGCGCTCGCCCTCCATCGCGCCCCGGAGGGTGAGGATGCGATCGGTCAGGTGACTCGGCGTGTAGCCGCGGCGCGCGCCGAAGCGCGGCGGGACATTCGTGAGGGAGGGAAGGGCGCGAAGCGGCGCGCCACACATGTCGCAGAAGCGATTGTCGGGCGCGCATTTCGCGCCGCACGCGGGGCAGACACCCCCCAGAATCGCGCCGCAGTCACCGCAGAACTTCGCGGTGGAGCGGTTCTCAGTTCCGCAGCGTGTGCAGATCATGGAGCGCTCGCCGCCGGCCTACCTGGCGCGGACCGGGCAGGCCGGCGAAGATCCGACCGTCCTACTTTCCCGGCGCCTTGTAGAGGACCCGGTTGCTTGCCGCGCTCGCCATCGCCTCCATCATCTGCGGCCAGGGGAGGATCCGCGTGGTCTTGAAGGAGGACACCGCGCCGCCCGCGCTGATGGCAAGGGCGAAGGTGGCCGCGGCTTGATCGCTGGGGAACGCCACGAGAAGGACGACATCGTAGTCTCCGAACGCGCCGAACTTCTCCTTCGGTGTCGGGTCGTCATCACACTCGAACGTGATGGTCGCGATGCATCCGCCCAGCTTGTACACGAGTTCCTTCACGGCGGCCGCGCGATTGCGATCGTTCGCGCCGGCCTTGAGCAGCGCATCCCACGCCGCGGCCGTGTAGGAGAACTGGATCAGGTAGTGCTGCTGCGCGGATGCCGCCGCGCTCATTGCGCGCTTCCCGGGTTTCGGCTTCGCCGCCATTGGGGGTGTGCCTCCTTGATAGGCTTCGATGGTCTGCCGGCCACCACGTCCACGCCGAGGTAGGGCTCGGCGCGGACGGCGGAAGGACTACAGCATACCCACACGTGAGGAGCAAGTATCTGTCGCGCCTCCGCTCACCCGGCGGCGGGCAGCGCCTCTCCGATCATGCGCCCGAACACCACCATCTCCGGGCTGGTCTTGCGATACGTGTCGAGGGCCGAGAGCACCGCGGGGACTTCCGCGACGGGCGGCATCGCGGGCGCGGCGGGAAGCGCGGGCAGCGTCGCGAACACCGCGGGGATCTCGGCGTCCACCGCCTCGAGCACGCGCCGGCAGGCGGCGCCGGTGGCACCGTCGTCCATCTGCGGGTGCAGCAACGTCGCCACGTGGGCGAAGAAGGCGGGCCAGCCCGCGAGCATCCGGTAGAGCCCGGCGACGAACGGCTGGCCGCCGACCGTGGTGCCGAGCGAGGTCAGGAGCGCGCGCTGCGCGGCAGGCAGCGCGGCAGGATCCACGAGCGCGGGGAGCGCGACGAGAGCCGGCGGCGGCGTCCACGGCGCGGGCGCGCCGCCGTCCCCCCCACCGTGTGGCCGGGGCCGCTCGCCCGCCAGCAGACGGCGCAGTAGGCCGGACAGGACGAGGTTCACCGGGCTCACCCGGACGAAGCTCGCGCACGCAGCGCGGATCGCGCGCTCGCCGTCGGCGTCCACGCCCCAGACGCGCAGCGCCTCGCGGGAGATCGGCGCGAGGCGCGGCACCGCAAGCCCGTCGGCCGCGCGCCACGCTGCGGTCTGCGCGCGTCCGCTCGTGAAGGCGGGCCCCAGGGCCGCCCAGGTCCAGGGGAGCCAGCCCGGCCGCGTGGCGAGATGGCGCTGGAGCGAGGAAACGTACGGCACGCCCCAGAGGCGGCGGATCTCGGCGTAGATCGCCGCGATCTCGTCCCTCGCATCGGCTTCGCGCAGCTCGGCCAGCATGGGCAGGCGCCGGCCGTGGCCCGACGATCCGGCTAGGCCGGTATGCCCTCCGGCGGCTCGACAGGCACTGTGCCCATGTCGGCAGGCACGGAGACCTCGAGGATCTCGAGCGTCTCGGATGTGGCAGTCTCGTTATGGCGCAGGCCGCCGGGAATGTAGAGCGACTCGCCCTCCTGCACCCGCAGCTTCTGGCCGTCCTCGAGGGAGAGGTCGACCCAGCCCTTGAGCACGTAGACGAACTGGCCCTCGCACACGTGATAGTGCCAGCCGGTGGGCTTGGTCATGCCCTCCGTCGCGCTCATCACCTGCGCGCGCATGCGGCCGCTGCTGGCGGCGGTCACCCCCAGATCCTGGTACTTGAGGAAGGTGCGGCGCCCCGCGACGAAGGGCGCGGTGGCGGGGGTGGCGTGCGCGACCTTGCCGGCGGGAACGGTCGTCGTGCTGTTCATGGTGGGCCTCCGCGGAAGAGGGACAATGGCCAGACCGGAATGTCAGGACTCTACCACGGAGGAGGGAGGGCGCGCGCTGGCACTTCAAGAATTGCGCGGTACGATCGAGTGACAGATTCCCCCGGCGCGGGTGCCGAGATTCGAATCCGCTGACCCAGGAGGAGCCGCCATGCCCGAGACTCTGTCCGCCGAAGCGAAGGCGCTCATCGACCGCCCGAACTTCGCTCATCTCGCCACGCTGATGCCCGACGGCTCGCCATTGAGCACGCCGGTGTGGGTGGGACGCGAAGGCGATCGCCTGCTCGTCTGCACCAGCGAGGGCTCGCTGAAGGGGCGCAACACCAAGCGCGAGCCCCGCGTGGCCATCTCCATCGTGGACTTCGGGAACCCCTACGAGGAGATCCAGGTGCGCGGCCGCGTCGTCGAGCGCCGGCCGGACCCGGACCTCAAGATCATGGACCCGGTGTCGCACAAGTACATCGGCAAGCCGTTCCCGATGCGGAGCTATGAGGGCGGCGTGGCGCTGGTGATCCAGGTGGACAAGGCGCGCCACGCCAAGCTCCCGTTCGAGCACACGCCGCCCAAGCGCTGAGCCTTCCCCCCGCGACGCGCCGCCTACGCGCTGAAGGCGATCCGCCCGAAGCGCGCCTCGGCGCTCGAGCGCGTGTCGTTGGTGTCGATCGACAGGGCGATGGCGCCGGGCGCCTCCGGCGCCTCGCCGAAGATGCGCCGATGGTCCGCCACCACGTCGTGGCGCTCCTCCGTCCAGCGGCCGAGCCCCGCCTCGCCGGAGCGCGCGACCAGGAAGGTCACGGTGCCGGTCTTGGTGCTCTTCACGATCGTGCCGACGGGAAGCGACCGGTCCCACACGTAGCCCACCAGCCGCGACCGTAGCAGCGCGGGGAAGCGGGGCCAGATCACGAAGAGATGGCCGCTGGCGTCCGAGGTGGCGCGCTCGCGGAGATCGGCGCCGCGGGGCACGCTCATGACCTTCCACTGCCAGGCGAGGAACGGCGTGGCGGTGAGGTCGACGTGAACCGCGTGGGCGATCGTCGAGTGGTCGCCCGCGCTCCGGAGCCCGAGGGCGCGGCGACCCTCGTCCTCCATCACGGTGAAGTCGTAGGCGGGGTTGCCGCGCGGGGTCTCGTACTTCTCCCAGCCGGGCGGCACGCCGTGAGCGCCCAGCGGGGCCTGACTCCAGTCCTCGACGATCGAGGCGACCGGCTCCGCGGCGGCGCGCGCGAGCGGCCGCCCGAGAGCCGCCAGTACCGACGTGAGCAGCAGCGCGCGACGTGAGAGCATCCTGGATCCAGCGTACCAGAGGGCGTTGTAGGCTTCCGGTCATGGGTCTCGGCGGCTGGCTGCGCGAGCAGCTCTTCGAGCGGCGCATCGTGATGCTGACCGGTCCTCTCGACCACGGCGCGGCGAGCCACGCCGCGGCGGCGCTGACCGCGCTGGACGCCGGCGGCTCCGGGCCGATCGAGCTCCACCTCGACAGTCCGGACGGCGCGCTGGGCGCGGCCTTCCTCGTGATCGATACGATCGGGATGCTGGAGGCCCGCGTCCGCGTCCGGTGCCGCGGCCAGGTCGGCGGACCCGCTATCGGTGTGCTATCCGCGGCCGACCGGCGCCTGGCCGGACCGCACGCGCGCTTCCATCTCGCCCAGCCGACGGCACGCTTCACGGGGACGCCGGCCGAGCTCGCGGCGCGGAGCCGGGAGCAGCAGGACCTGCTCTGGCGACTCTATGCCCTGGTCGGCCGGCGGTGCCGCCGCCCGGCGGAGGAGATCGCCGAGGACATGCGGCGGAGCCGCTACCTCGACGCGGCCGAAGCCCTCGCCTACGGGCTCCTCGACGAGGTGGTTTGACAAGGGCGCGCGCGCCAGCCTAGCATCGCCCAAGGCATTCGCACGTCGGCCGCTCCGGGCTCCCAGGAGGCACCACGTGGGCGAGATTCTCGGCTTGGGCATGACCCATTACCCGCCCCTCATCGGCCATGACGAGCACATGGCCGACATCCTCCGCGCTATCATGAAGGACCCCGGGCTGCCGGAGCGCTACCGGGACCCCTCCGGCTGGCCCGAGCCCATGCGCCGCGAGTACGCCGGCGACGGCGGTACCGCCGCGGCGGCCGGCCACCGCGCCAGCCTGCTGCGCCACTTCCGCCACGCCCGGAAGCTCCTCGACGAGTTCCGTCCCGACGTGGTCGTGATCTGGGGCGACGATCAGCACGAGAACTTCACCGCGGACATCATCCCGCCCTTCTGCGTGCTCGCCTACGACGAGATCGAGGCCAAGCATCGCAAGCGCGACGCCGGGAACAATGTCTGGGGCGAGACGGAGGACGCGACGGTGCGCCTTCGGGGTCACCGCGAAGCGGGCAAGTTTCTCGCGCGGCGGCTGCTCGAGCAGGGCGTGGACATGTCCTACGCCTACGCGCCGCTCCACCATCAGGGGCTCGCCCACGCCTTCCTCAACACCGTCTTCTACCTCGACTACGATCGCGTGGGCTTCCCGTATCCGATCGTGGCCTTCCAGGTGAACTGCTACGGCCGCCGGGTGATCGCCCAGAAGGGCTTTCGCTCCAGCCTGGCCAAGCCGCTCGCCGAGGCGGATCTCGATCCACCCTCGCCGTCGCCCAAGCGCTGCATGGAGGTGGGCGCGGCCACCGCGCGCGCGTTGCGCGAAAGCCCCTGGCGCGTGGCGCTAATCGCGTCCTCGAGCTGGTCGCACGCCTTCCTCACCGACAAGCACCATCAGCTCTATCCCGACATTCCGGCCGACCGCGCCCTGTACGAGGCGCTGAAGCGCGGGGATTACGAGGCGTGGCGGGCGCGCACGCTCGCCGAGATCGAGGACTCCGGCCAGCAGGAGATGCTCAACTGGTACATGCTCGCCGGCGCCATGGAGGCGCTCGGCCGCAAGCCCGACGAGTCCGACTTCATCGAGACGTGGATCTTCAACTCCAACAAGTGCTTCGCGGTGTACAAGCCATGACGACGACGGCCAGTCCGACGACCCCCGCAGCCCCCGCCATCCCGCGCCTCTCCGGCGACATCCGCCACCTCATCCCGACACTTGGTCTCAAGGAGTACTGGTACCCCGCCATCGAGGACCGGAAGGTCGGGACGCGGAAGCCGGTGAAGGTGTCGCTGCTGGGCGAGGAGATCTGCCTGTTCCGTGGCGCCACCGGCGCGGTGGCCGCCATCCAGGACATTTGCCCGCATCGCGGCGCCCGCCTCAGCGAGGGCGACTGCCACTACAAGGGCACGGTGGCCTGTCCCTATCACGGCTGGGTGTACGACGAGAGCGGCAAGAACGTGGCCGTGCTCTCCGAGGGCCCGGACTCCGGCGTCTGCGGCAAGCCGGGCACGGAAGCGCGCATGTATCCCACCCGGACCCTCAAGGGTCTGGTGTTCGTGTGGATGGGCAAGGGCGAGCCCGCCCCCATCGAGGAGGACGTGCCCGAGGAGTTCTTCGACGCGGAAGCCCTGGTCCAGGTCGGGCTCGTGTACTGGAAGTGCAACTGGGAAGTGGCGCTCGAGAACTCGATGGACTCGCACGTGAACTACGTGCACCGGAACGCGGTGGTGGTGGCGCGGGGCGGCTTCATCGCCCGCGGGGCCCAGGGGGAGCACCCCATCTTCGTGGGCAACGGCTTCGGCGGCGACGTGGCCGAGTCGAACTACCTGCGCAAGAGCGCCGCGTACGACCTCTACCCCAACGGCTGGCGCTGGCCCAAGACGAACTACCGCCGGTTCTGGACCTGGCTCACCCGGCCCCTCGCGGACCGCGCGCGGCGGAACATCCCGCCGCCGCAGAGCGCGCGCTGGTGCGGCGGGCATCATCTGCCGGGCATGTTCCGCGCGGAGTTCGGCTGGGACCTCTACACGCGCATGTGCGTGCCGGTGGAGGAGCACCTCACGCGCGTGTACTACTACCACTGCACGCGGCCGAAGAACGCCTGGCGCCGGCTGTGGGACCGGGTGGCCTACGCGACCATCCGCCGCTGGATCATCGAGTACAACTTCTCGCGGCAGGACGAGCGCGTGATGCTGAACCAGCGCTACGACACCCCGGAGAAGCTCTCGGGCACCGACGCGGAGGTCATCGCGTGGCGCCGTCTCGTGGTGACCAAGCATCACGGGGGACGGCACGCACCCTTCGAATACCGCAACCCGGACGGGCTCGACCCCGCCAACGTGCCGCTGGAGCGTGTGTCCGTCCGCTATCTCCAGGACCGGGCGCGGCGGAACGGCGCCGGCGCTCGGCCATGATCACTCGGCGGCGATTGCTCGGCGGGCTCGCCGCGGGCGGCGCCGCGGCGGCGCTGGGGACGGCGCGGAAGGCCGCGGCTCAGTCGGGCGAATGGGCGTCGGTGGTAACGGCGGCGAAGAAGGAGGCCAAGGTCGTCGTCAACACCTTCCCCGGCGACGGCTACAAGCGGGCGCTGAAGGCCTTCACCACCGCCTATCCCGACATCAAGATCGAGCACACGAGCCTGCACTCGCAGGACTTCGCCCCGCGCATCATCCAGGAGCGCCAGGCCAATCTCTTCACGTGGGACGTGGCCCTGATCCCGACCAGCACCGCGCTCCAGGTGCTCCGGCCCGCGGGGGTGTGGGATCCCGTGCGCCCCACCGTCCTCCTGCCCGAGGTGAAGGACGGCTGGGAGGGGGGATTCGAGCGCGGCTTCAACCTCGTGAAGGACCGCGCCCTCTGCTACGGCTTCGTGGCGGTGCGGGGTGGCGGCGTGACCATTAACACCGACCTCGTGAAGGAGAGCGAGGTCCGCGGGCTCAAGGACCTCGTCGACCCCAGATGGAAGGGCAAGCTCCTCCTGCCCGACGTGCGAGTGATGGGCGATACCTTCTGGCCGATGACGGCGGCCCGCCTCAGCATGGGCGACGACATCATCAAGAAGCTCTTCGTCGACCAGGAGCCGGTGCTGAGCCGTGACAACCGCCAGGTGGCGGAGTTCATGGTGCGCGGCCGCTATCCCATCGCGATCGGGGTGAACCCGCAGATCCTCGCCACCTACCAGAAGCAGGGGCTCGCCAAGAATCTCAAGCTCCTGCACTACAACGAGATGGCCACGATGAGCTCCAGCAGCAGCACGATCTGGCTGGTGAACCGGGCGCCGCATCCCGCCGCGGCCAAGGTCTTCATCAACTGGCTGCTCACCAAGGACGCGCAGGTCGTCTGGGCCAAGGAGGTCGAGACGAACAGCCGCCGCCAGGGCGTGGAGCCAGGCCACCCGCTGTACATGGTGCCGCCGGACGCCAAGTTCATGCAGATCGACGCCGAGGAGAACCTGCCCGAGGTCGTGAAGACGCAGGACATCGCCAAGGCCGTCATGAAGTAGGCCGCGCCACCCCTTCGCGAGAGCCCGCCGGGTCAGCCGCGATCGAATCGGTCCTCACGCTCGACGAGGTCAGCAAGGCGTTCGCGCCCCACGTGGCGGTGGACCGCGCCACCCTGGACGTCCGGCGCGGCGAGGTGTTCACACTGCTGGGTCCGAGCGGCTGCGGCAAGACCACCACGCTGCGCCTCGTCGCGGGCCTCGAGCGCCCCGACGGTGGCGAGATCACCCTGCGGGGCCGCGTGGTCGCCTCGGTGCCGCGGCGGGTGTTCGTGCCGCCCAACCGCCGCAACCTCGGCATGGTGTTCCAGTCCTACGCGATCTGGCCCCACATGAGCGTGTTCGACAACGTCGCCTACCCGCTGACGTTGCGGGGACTCGCGCGGCGGGAGATCCAGGAGCGGGTGGCGCGGGTGCTGGATCTCGTGGGCCTCGCCGGCACGGAGGCGCGGTCGGCCACGCTCCTGAGCGGCGGGCAGATGCAGCGCCTCGCCCTCTGCCGCGCCCTCGTTTACGAGCCCGACCTCCTGCTCCTCGACGAGCCCTTCAGCAACCTCGACGCGAAGCTGCGCGAGCAGATGCGCCACGAGCTGCGCCTCCTTCAGCGGCGGCTCGGCATCACCGTGCTCTTCGTCACCCACGACCAGATCGAGGCGCTGAGCCTTTCCGACCGCATCGCGGTGATGCAGCGCGGGCGGGTGGAGCAGACGGGCCCGCCCCGCAGCCTGTACGAAGCGCCCGCCTCCGCGTTCGTGCGCGACTTCGTGGGCTCCACGGTGATCCTGCGGGGCCGCGTGAGCGGGCAGGCGCCGGGCCGTCTCACGGTGGCGCTCGACGGCGCGCTCGACGGCCGCCGCGTCGCGGGCCGATCCACGGCGGCCACCGCGGTGGCGCCGGGGGCGGCGGTGCACGTGGCGATCCGCCCGGAGGATATCGAGGTGGATGGCCCTCCGCCCGCGATGGACCCCCTCCCCGGCATCATCGACACCCTGCTCTTCGTGGGCGACCGCTACGAGGCCCGGGTGAGCCTGGGCGCGGAGCAGCGAATCGTGCTCCTGCTCCCCCGCACGCGCGAGTGGAAGGAAGGGCAGGCGGTATCGCTCGCCTTCCCACCCGAGGCGGTGAGCGTATGGCCGGCGTAGTCGTCCCCGGCGCGGCCCGGCCCGCGTGGCGGATGGACCCCGGGACGGTCGCCTGCGGCGGGGTGCTCGCCCTCGTGGCGTTCGTGGTCGTCTACCCGATGCTGCTGATCGTGCTCCAGAGCTTTCAGACCGCGCTCCCCGGCCAGCCCGCGCGCTTCGGTCTCGACGGTTGGCGCGCCGCGCTGGCCGAGCCCGCCCTCCGGACCTCCCTGTGGAATACGCTGACGGTCACGGTGGCGCGGCAGCTCATCACGCTGCCGCTCGCCGTCTGCGTGGCGTGGCTGCTTGCGCGGACGGATCTGCCGGGCCGCCGCGGGATCGAGTTCGCGTTCTGGGCCGCCTTCTTCCTGCCGCCGCTGACGGTGACGCTGTCCTGGATTCTCCTGCTCGACCCGGAGTATGGCCTCGTCAACACCATGCTGACGGCGCTGCCCGTGCTGGGCCCGCGGCTCGGCAAGGGACCGTTCGACATCTACTCGTTCTGGGGCATCGTCTGGATCCACGTCATCACGGGCTCGCTCACCGTGAAGGTCATCCTGCTCACGCCGGCCTTCCGTAACATGAACGCCGCGTTCGAAGAGGCGTCGCGGGTGGCGGGAGCGGGCACGCTGCGCACCGCGCTGCGTATCACGGTGCCGGTGATGGCGCCGGCGATCCTCTCCGTGCTGCTGCTGGGCACCATGGTGTCGCTCCAGACCTTCGAGGTGGAGCAGGTGCTGGGCACGCCGTTCCGCTTCTTCGTGTTCAGCACCACGATCTACGACCTCCTGGTGACGCGCGTGCCCCGCTACGACGCGGCCACCGCGCTGGCCGTGCTCGTGCTCGCAGCCATGCTGCCGCTCATCGTGGCCCAGCAGTGGGTGACCCGGGGCCGGCGCTACACCACGGTGACCGGCCAGTTCCAGAGCCGGGTGCACGCGCTGGGCGTGTGGCGGTGGCCCGCCGTCGCCTTGGCCCTTGCGCTGGTCGCGATCGTGCTGGGCGTGCCGGTGGTGTTCGCGCTGCTCGGTACCTGCATGAAGCTCTTCGGCTTTTTCAACGTGCCGGAGCCGTGGACGCTCGACAACTGGCGCACCGTGCTCGCGGATGACCTCTTCGCCAGCTCGCTCCGCAACACGGTGATCCTGGCGGTGGGCACCGCTGTGACGGCGGTGCTGCTCCACTCGCTGATCGCCTATATCGCGGTGCGCACGCGCTACGCGGGGCGGAGGCTCCTCGACTTCGTCTCGTGGCTGCCCTTCACGGTACCCGGCGTCATCCTGGGCCTGGCGCTGCTCTGGCTGTTCCTCAGCACGCCGATCCTCCGGCCGCTCTACGGCACCACCGCGGCGCTGATCGCGGCCGGGCTCATCTCGGGGATGCCGCTGGGCGTGCAGATCATCAAGAGCGGGCTCATGCAGCTCGGCAGCGAGCTGGAGGAGGCCTCGCGCATCGCGGGCGCCACATGGTGGACGACGTACCGCCGCATCGTCCTGCGCTTGATGGTCCCGACCCTGGTGGCGGTGGGGATGATCACGTTCGTGGGGGCGGCGCGGAACATCGCCAACGTCGCCCTCCTCAGCACCACCGCGAACCGCCCCCTCGCCATCCTCCAGCTCGACTACATCGCGCAGAAGAAGCTCGAGGAGGCGGCGGTGATCGCCAGCATCATCATGCTGATCTCGCTGGCCGGCGCGCTCGTCGCCTACGTCCTGGGCGTGCGCGGCAACGTCGGCTGAGGAGCCGCGCGTGAAGCTCGAGGGCAAGGTCGCGATGGTGAC
>Ga0075423_10005007_pt1 | contig 12339 bp, 9 predicted proteins | sample SoiMethybrSBSTD2_FD_80114 | JGI IMG/M metagenome (GOLD analysis project Ga0075423, IMG submission 80114) | Bulk soil microbial communities from a Populus tree surrounding site in Tennessee, USA - Soil MetaG P. TD hybrid SBSTD2 | ecosystem: Environmental > Terrestrial > Soil > Tree plantation...
ACCTGGTTCCCGTCGCGGTCGCACACCCACACCACGCCGGTGGTGGGATCGGTCGCGACGCCGATCGGCTTCGTGATGGGGGAGAGCTGCGCCGGCGATGCCGGGCGTCCGCCCGCGTCGAAGTGAAACACCGCGCCGAGCGCCTGGTCGCACACCCACGCCGACCGGTCGATGGGGTCGAGCGCGATCGCCACGGGTTCGGCCAGGCCGGGAATCGCGGTGCGGCCGCCGGAGAGCGGATCGATGATGAACACCGCGCCGTCGTAGGTGTCGGAGATCCACACCACCCCGCGGCTCGGGTCCACGGCGATGTGCGTCGGCCCGAAAAAGCCGCCGGTCTCCGACACGATGTGATGGCCGTCGGGCGTCACGCCGATCAGGGTGCGTCGCGACAGATCGGTGCAATACGGCCTGAGCGACGCTGGGGTGCCGAAGTCTTCGGCCGGCACGCCGCCCGCGGTGCCGCTGAACACGAAGTACAGCCGGTAGCGGTAGGTCGTGCCGTTCTCGAGCCCGAAATCGAAGTAGCTGGTCGCGTTGCTGCCGAGATCGGAGCCGATCTGCTGGAAGTCGGCTTCGCCGTCCGCGCGGCGGAACAACCGGTATCCGAAGTCGCCGCCGAGCGAGGGGCGGGTCCACCGCAATTGGACGAGCCGTGAGCCGGCCAGGGCCACGAAGCCGGGCGGGCGCCCCTGCGTGACGGGATTCTGCGGGTCGAACGGGTTCGCATGCTCGCGGGAGCTGCAGCCCGCGACCAGCGCCGCGACTAGAAGCGCAGCGAAACGCCGCACTTCGATGGCTCGAGCGCGATGCTGAGGCGCGATGGCGCCGGGTGGCGGAGGAACGCGAGATAGATGCCGGTCGCGATCAGCACCTCGCCGGTCAGGATCGAGCCGGCCGAGACCCGGTCGAAGAGCACGGCTTCGTTGTAGAGATCCTGGATGCGATCGGGATCGGTGGCGCGCAGGTAGTCCGCGTAGCGCCGGTCCGCGGCATCTGCGACCGCGAAGGAGCCGGCGATCAGGGCGGCGCCCGACGCCAGGCTCACGATCGCCCAGGTATTCGAGTGACGGGGGGCCGAGGGAAGCGGGACCTCCGGAAACGGATTGGCCGCCTGCGCGAAGGCGCGGGCGGCCGGTTGCAGCGCAGCACAGGTGAGGAGGGCCGCGATCGCGGCCGCCGACGGACGGGGAAGACTCAGGCCGGCAGGCTCCTCGCGAAGCGCGCCAGGCGTGCCTTGTGGCGGTTGGCGGTCTCCTTCTTGATCACGCCCTTGGAAGCGGTGCGGTCGAGCACGGCGGTGGCCGCGCGGTAGGCGGTCTCGGCGGCGCCGCGGGTGGTGGCAGATCGCACCTGCCGGATCGCGGAGCGCATGCGCGTGGTGGCGGCGATGTTGCGGACACGCCGCTTCGCGTTGGTGATCACGCGCTTGGCGGCCGACTTGTGGCGGGGCATTCGTATACCTCCAGGGGGGCGTGGACAGGGGAAAACCGTGTGCAACGATACGTTCCGGCCCATCCCGAGTCAAGAAACGGAGGCCGCTTTCGCGATCGGGCCAGCGCGCCTTCGGCCGTTGCGGGCGGCGGGCCGAGGGGTGTAGCCTGTTTGCTTCCCGTAGTACACCCGGGGGGCCTAGGACTCGCCCATGAGCACTCTCTCCGAAAAAGCCCACAATCTGCCGCCCACGCCGGGCGTTTACCTGTTCAAGGACGCGGCCGGGCGGGTGCTCTACGTGGGCAAGGCGAAGAGCCTTTCCCAGCGGGTGCGGAACTACCTGGGAGGGGACCTGGCGGAGCCCCGGCTGCGCGAGCTGATGTCCCGGGCGAGCGACCTCGACACCATCCTGACCGACACCGAGGCCGAGGCGCTGCTGCTCGAGTCCACCCTGGTGCGCCAGCACCGCCCGCACTACAACATCCTGCTCAAGGACGACAAGAGCTTTCCCTACGTGCGGGTGAGCGTTCAGGAGGAGTGGCCGCGGGTCTCGGTGACGCGCCAGGTGCGGAACGACGGCGCGCGCTACCTGGGGCCCTACACCGACGTGAAGCTGCTGCGGCGCACGCTGCGCGAGATCCGTCCCATCTTCCCGCTGCGCTCGTGCCGCAACTTCGAGGACTACCGCCGCGCCGACCGGCCGTGCCTCTACTACCACATCCACCGCTGCGTCGGCCCGTGCACGCGCCGCGCGGGGGTGGATCCCGAGGACTACCGCCGCCGCGTCGACGCGCTGCTCCTGTTCCTCTCGGGGCGCGACGACGAGCTCACCCGGCGCCTGCGTGACGAGATGGAGGAAGCGGCGGCCGGGCGACGCTACGAGCGGGCGGCCGAGCGGCGCGACCAGCTCGACCTGCTGCGGCGTGCGCGCGTGCCGCAGAAGGTGGTGGGGATCGGGCGCGGCGACACCGACGTGGTGGGGCTCGCGCGCCAGGAGCGGCACGCTGCGATCGCGGTGCTGGTGCTGCGCGGCGGCCGCGTGGTGGGGAAGGAGTCGCGCACGCTCGACCACGCCGAGGCGCTGGGCGAGCCCGAGCTGCTCGAATCCTCGCTGAGCCAGCACTACCTGCCGCGCCGCGAGCTGCCGCGGCGGATCGTGCTCGGGGCGATGCCGGCGGGCGCCGATGTGCTGGCGGAAGCGCTGGCGCGGCGCGCCGGGCACCCGGTCGAGCTCGCAGCCCCGACGCGCGGGCGCGAGCGCCGTCTGGTGGCGGCGGCCGAGCGCAACGCCGCGCACGCGCTCGAGGACGATGCGGCGCGCGCCGCGGGACGCCGCGCGCGCCATGCCCCCGAGATGCTCGAGCTGCAGCGCGTGCTCGGGCTGCCTTCGCCGCCCTTCCGCATCGTGTGCTTCGACATCTCGAACTTCGGCGCGGAAGGCGCGGTGGCGGCGGTGGTGGCGAGCGAGGGCGGCCGACCGCGGCGCGGGCTCTACCGCCGCATGCGCATCCGGCGGCAGGGGCCGGACGACTTCGCGATGATTGCGGAGGCGGTGACGCGCTACTGGACCCGGGTCGAGTCGGGCGAGCTGCCGCGCCCCGACCTGGTGCTGGTGGACGGCGGCCCGGGGCAGCTCTCCGCCGCGCGCCGCGCGCTCGACGGCGCCGGCACGCGGCCGGTGGCGCTCCTGGGCCTCGCCAAGCGCGAGGAGACCGTGGTGCGCGAGCATGCGCCGCCGCTGCGCCTGCCGCTCCGCAGCCGCGCCCTGCGCGCGCTCCAGCGGGTGCGCGACGAGGCCCACCGCTTCGGGCTGTCCTATCACCGCCTGGTGCGCGGCCGCGCCCGGCTCGCGAGCGAGATCGACGGCGTGCCCGGCGTGGGCCCCAAGCGGCGCCGGGCGCTGCTGCGGGCGTTCGGATCGGCCGCTGCGCTGCGCGGCGTCGCGCCCGCGGAGATCGCGCGCCGCGCGGGCGTTCCCGCAGCGCTGGCGGCGCGGATCGCGGCCCACCTCGAAGCCACGGCCCCGGACGTCCCGGCGCCGCCGGCCGAGGCGCGGCGGGAGCGGAAGCCGGCATGACGGCAGCCCGCCGGACGACGCTCGCGGGACCGCGCGAGGCGTTCCTCGACCAGCTCCGCACCGCGCGGCGGCTGAGTCCGCACACGCTCGACGCATACGCCCGCGACCTCCAAGACTATCTGGGCTTCGTGCACGAACGCGGCATCACCGACTGGAGCAAGGCGAGCGCCACGCTGGTGGACGGCTATCTGGTCTCGCTCCTCAAGCGCGGCCTCGCCGGCGCAACTGTGGCGCGCCGGCGGTCCGCGCTGCGCGGCTTCCACGCCTTCCTCGCGGGGACGGGTGCTTCGGGGGAGGATCCGTTCGCGCGGCTGCCGGCATCGCGCAGCGAACGGCGGCTGCCCCACGCGCTGCCGGTCGATGACATCGAGCGTCTGCTCGCGGCGCCCGCGGGCGAGCGCCCGCTCGCGCTGCGCGACCGCGCCATGCTCGAGCTGGCGTACGCGAGCGGGCTCAGGGTCTCCGAGGTGTGCGGCCTCGAGCGCCGCGGGCTCGACTTCGAATCGCGCACCGTCGCGGTCTCGGGCAAGGGGCGGCGCGAGCGTATCGTGCCGTTCGGGCGCGCCGCCGAGCGCGCCGTGCGCGAGTACCTGGAGCGCGGCCGGCCGGTGCTGGCCGCGCGCGCCCGCCACGACCTGGTGTTCGTGAACGCGCGCGGCGGACACCTCTCGCGCATGGGATTCTGGAAGATCCTGCGCGCGCACGCGCGTGCCGCCGGGCTCGCGACCCGCGTCCATCCGCACGCGCTGCGCCATTCGTTCGCCACGCACCTGCTCGCGGGCGGCGCCGACCTGCGCGTGGTCCAGGAGCTGCTGGGCCACGCTTCGGTCACCACCACCGCGATCTATACGCATCTGGACCGGGGCTACCTGAGGGAGGTGCATCGCACCTTCCATCCTCGACCCTGAACGGGAGAAGGAGATGGGAATGACGGGAAGGGGAAGTGGGTTCCTCACGGTCGTCGTCGTCGGCGTGGCGCTGCTTTTGCCGGGCCATTGCCTGGGCGCGCGGATCATCCTGCCGCAGCCCGGTGACATCGGCTTCGCCGGGTTCGCGCAGTACGGAACGCTCATGAAAACCGGTGAGATCGGCGAGGACTTCGGCGCGGGCGCGGGTTTCGGCGCGCGGCTGCGCTACCGCATGCGCTACGAGCGCGGGCTCGGGGTCACATTCGAGCGCCAGGGGTTCGATCCGCGCAACAAGTCGGACGCCGACACCGCGGCCGCGAGCACCACGCTGATCGCCACCGGGCTCGAGATCTACCAGATGTTCGGCACGCGGACCCGGGTCACGAAGATGCTGAGCGCGGGGGTGGGACTCGCCCAGATCACGCAGAAGCTGAACGACAAGGAGACGCAGGCTGCGGGTCCGGGCGTGGGCGACGGCTTCTTCGTCAGCCTCGGCGGCGGGCTCGAGTACTTCGTGTGGCAGAGCTGGGCGGTCGACGTGAGCTTCCGCTACCACGCGGTGATCCTGCACGAGACCACCAATCACGACATCCAGTTCGGCGTCGGGCTGGTCTTCTACGCGAGCGACTGATGGGCGAACGGCTCAGCATCTCCTTCGAGGGCGCGGCGCGCACGGTGACGGGATCCCGTCACCGGCTGCGCTTCGGGGCGCGCTCGTGGCTGTTCGATTGCGGCCTCTACCAGGGGCACCGGGACGAGGCCGAGCGCGTGAACCGCACGTTCCGCTTCGATCCCGCCGCGCTCACCGGGGTGGTGGTCTCGCACGCGCACCTCGACCACACCGGGAACCTGCCGAGCTTGGTGGCCCGCGGCTACGCGGGCACGATCCACACCACGCCGGCCACGGCCGATCTCGCGCGCGTCATGCTGCCGGACAGCGCGTTCCTGATGCAGCGCGACGTCGACCACGTGAACCGCCACGTGAAGGGCCGTCCGCCGCGCGCCCCGCTCTACGCGATGAACGCGGTCGAGCAGACGCTGGCCCGGCTCACGACCCACGGCTACCACGAGCCGTTTCCGCTGTGCGAAGACGTCGCCGTCACCTACTACGACGCGGGCCACATCCTGGGCTCCGCGCTCTCCACGCTCGAGTTCAAGAACAAGACCCGCGCCTTCCGGATCGCCATGAGCGGCGATCTCGGGCGTGCCGACCGCCGCATCCTGCGGGATCCCGAGCACCACCCCGGCGTGGACGCCCTGGTGATGGAGAGCACGTACGGCGATCGCTTCCACCCCGACGCCGCCGCCACCGAGCGCGAGCTGGCCGAGATCGTGACCCGCACCGCCGAGCGCGGCGGCCGGCTGCTGGTGCCGGCGTTCGCGGTGGGGCGCACCCAGGAGCTGGTCGCTTCGCTCCACGCCCTGATCGAAGCGGGGAAGGCGCCCGACCTGCCGATCTTCGTGGACAGCCCGATGGCGCGCGAGACGACCGCCGTGTTCCGCACCCACTTCGAATGCTTCGACGACGAGACGCGGCGCGCGTTCGAACAGCAGGACGGCGCGCCTTTCGGATTCCCGCGGCTGCGCTACGTGGGCAGCGCAGAAGAATCGCGCGCGCTCAACGACCGCCGGGGTCCGTGCATCATCGTCTCCGCCTCGGGGATGTGCGAAGGCGGGCGCATCCTCCACCACCTGAAGCACGGCCTGGGCGACGCGCGCAACACCGTCCTGTTCGTCGGCTTCCAGGCGGAGGGCACGCTCGGCCGCCGGATCAAGGAGGGCGCGACCACCGTGAACGTGCTGGGCGAGCCGGTGGTGCGCCGCGCCGAGGTGGCTGCGCTCGACGGCTTCAGCGCGCACGCCGATCAGCGCGAGCTGCTGGAATGGGCCGCGGCTCTCGATCCGCGGCCGGCCACCATCTTCCTGGTGCACGGCGAGATCGGCCCGATGGAGGTCCTGGCCACGGCGCTGCGCAAGCGGCTCGGTGTGGAGGTGCATGTGCCCATGCTGGGCCAGGAGTTCGAGCTGTGGAACTGACGCACACCCGCTACCAAGTGGGCCAGCGGCTCAAGCACCCGCAGTTCGGCGAGGGGCTGGTGGTCGAGGTGCACACCGATCGCGGCCGCGAGATGCTCGAGGTGGTGTTCGGCGGCGAGCTGCGCCGGCTCTCCGCGCAGCGCGAGTGGGAGCTCGTCGAGGGCTCGCGTCCGGTGTCGGCGGCTGCCGGCCCGGCGGAACGCGCGCGCGCGATTCATCCGCAGGGAGAGAAGGCGCTCGAGCGCTGGCGCGCCGGCGACTACGTGCCGGCGGAGCAGTTCGCGCTGCGCGCGCAGGCCGAGCGCTGGGCGCGCTGGGCCGGCACCGACCGCCTGATCTCGCTCGACTCGCTGCGCGGCGTCGAGCGATTCTCGCACCAGATCAAGGCCTGTCTCAAGGTGACGCGCGACCTGAACGGGCGCGCGATCCTGGCCGACGAGGTGGGGCTCGGTAAGACCATCGAGGCCGGCATCGTGGTGAAGGAGTACCTGCTGCGCGGCGCGGTGCGCACCGTGCTGGTGCTGGTGCCGGCGTCGCTGTGCGAGCAGTGGCGCGCCGAGCTGTGGGAGAAGTTCGAGCTCGACTTCGTGGTGTCGCGCGGGCCGGCCGGACAGTGGGGGAGGCACCCGCTCGTGATCTCGTCGCTCGAGACCGCGCGCCACGAGCGCCACCGCCGGCGGGTGCGCGGCGCGAACTACGACATGGTGGTGGTGGACGAGGCCCATCGGCTGCGCAACCACCTCACCCTGGGCTGGAAGTTCCTGAACGACCTGAACCCGCGCTATCTGCTGCTCGCCACCGCCACGCCGGTGCAGAACGACATGCGCGAGCTCTACAACCTGGTCACGCTGGTGCGGCCCGGCACGGTCGGCACCTTCTCCCAGTTCCGCCGCGACTTCCTGAGCGGCCACGACAAGCGCGTTCCGCGCAACACGCCGCGCCTGCGCTCGCTGCTCGAGTCGGTGATGATCCGCACGCGGCGCTCGGACACCGATCTCGAGTTCGCGCCGCGCAAGGTGGAAGCCGTGTGGGTGCCGCAGACCCCGGCCGAGCGCCTGCTCTACCGCAAGGTGAGCGACTTCGTCGCGGACGCGGTGCACGGCGACGCCGGGCCCGGCCGCCCCCACTACTTCACCCTGATGGTGCTGCAGAAGGAGATGGGCTCGTCGTGGGCCGCGGCCGCCTCCACGCTCGAGAAGCTGGCACGCGAGCCCGGCGGGCTCGACGCGCGTCGCCTGAAGCTGCTCACCACGCGCGCCCAGGAGGCGAGCCGCTCGCCGAGCAAGGTGCGCTCGCTGCTCAAGGTCCTGGCCTCGCTGGGCGAAGAGAAGGCGATCGTGTTCACCCAGTTCCGCTCCACGCAGGACGTGATCGTCGATGCGCTGATCGCGGCCGGAATCGAGCCCGCGGTGTTCCATGGCGAGCTGACGTGGCGCGAGAAGGAGGACGCGCTCGACCGCTTCCGCACCGGCGCGCGCGTGCTGGTGAGCACAGAGGCCGGCGGCGAGGGGCGCAATCTCCAGTTCTGCCGCATCGTCGTGAACTACGACCTGCCGTGGAACCCGATGCGCGTCGAGCAGCGCATCGGACGCGTGCACCGGCTGGGGCAGGAGCACCCGGTGCGCGTGATCCACCTCGCCGCGCGCGGCACGATCGAGGCCTACGTGCTCGAGATCCTGGACCGCAAGATCAAGATGTTCGAGCTGGTGGTGGGGGAGATGGAGGAGATCCTCGGCACCTGGCAGCCCCACGGCTCGTTCGAGGACGAAGTGTTCCGGCGCTGGATCGAGACCAGCGACACGCGCGCGCGCAAGCGCCGCTTCGCGGAGCTGGGCCAGCACCTGGTGGTCGCGCGCCGCCTCTACCAGAAGCAGAAGGACCAGCAGAGCTGGCTGTTCCCCACGCTGGCCGAGGAAGAGGAGGGGAAGTCGTGAGCGTGATCGCCCCGCCCGCGCGCCGCAAGCGCACCCGCCCGAAGGCGGCGCCGGTCCAGAGCCCCGGCGCGCCGCCCGCGCTGCCCGAAGGCTGGCGCGAATTCGTGGGCCGGTGGCTCGAGTCCGAGGGCTGCCACATGAGCCCCGCCGCCCGTGGCGACTGGGAAGTCGAGCTGTCGCCTGCGCTCGGTCGCAGGTGGCGCCGCCAGCGCGTGCGCCTGGTGTTCGACTCGCAGCGCCCCACGCTGCCGCGCGGCGCGTGGTTCACCGCCCCGGGCAGCACGGCGGGTCGCAAACTGCTCGAGGCCGGGCTCGAGTCGCCGGTGTGCACGCGCCGCACCGCGCTCGTCCGCGTGCCCGGGGCGCCCGAGAACGGCATCGCAGCGGTGTGCCGCGTGCGCGGTCTGACCTGGGGGCCGCCGCGCCTCGGCCCGGTGCGCTACGAGCGCCGCATCGCCTTCCACGTCACCGTGACGCGCTGGGGCGGGCTGCCGTGGCAGGAGGCCTGGGTGCTGCTGCTCGACGGGTCGGGGGAATGCCTGGAGCGCACGCGCGACACCGAGCTCTCCGAGGTGCGGATGCGCGACGGGCTCTACCAGATCGGCGAGGACCTGCCCCCGGAGGAGCGCGAGGCCTGGATCGGGCACGCCCAGGTGCATTTCGATCGCCTGCTCGAGGAGCGCGAGGAGGAATGGGAGCGCGCCGTGGCGCGCTCGCGCGACGACGAGCTGGCGCGGCTCGGGGCGTTCTTCACCGCGCGCATCGAGGAGGAGGAGGAGCGCCTGCGCCGCCGCACCGGCAACGGCGAGGAGGCGGAGGTCGAGCACGGCGACGCCACTTCGCTCAAGCTCGAGTGGGAGCGGCGCGCCGCCGAGGTGCGCCAGCGCTGGGCGCTGCGCACCGAGCTGCGCGTGTGGGGCGTCTCGGAATGGTCGTGGCCGGTCGCGGAGTTGGAGCAGGAGCTGCGCGCCGGCGCGGTCCACGTGCGGGTCCAGAGCCACGTGGACGTGGCGCGCGGGCTGCCCGCGCTGCCGGCGTGCCCGAGTTGCGGGCACCACGCGGAGATGCTGGTGCGCGCGCGCGGCTCGGTGGCATGCGAGCGCTGCGGTCCGGCTTGACGCTCGGCGTTCGGAAAGGCTAGGGTCGTGCCCTCGCTTTCGTGGTGACCTCCTCGGCCAGAACTTGAAGATCGCAGCGTAACTGGAGGAATGACTTGCCCTTGGCAACGCAGCGCCGAACCCACATCGAAGACCCTGGCGCGGAATTCGTCGACCGCCTCACGAACTATTGGGATCGCTACGGCCGCATCACGCTGGCGGCGCTGGGAGTGGTCGCGGCCGCTGCCCTGGTCGGGTTCTTCACGCTGCGCGCCCGCGCGGCCGCCGAGAACGAGGCATCGGGACAGCTCACCGAGGCCAGCTTCTTCTTCTGGCAGGGCGACTACGCGCGCTCGCTTCAGGTGGCGAAGCAGCTCACCGAGCAGTTCCCCGGCACCTGGAGCGGCGTCGACGCGCTGCGGATCGCGGGGGACGACTGCTTCTGGACCGGCGACTACAAGTCGTCGGTGGACTACTACCGCCGCTATCTCGACAAGGTCCGCGGCGGCGTCGTGCACGACGCCGCGCGCCGCAGCTACGCCTACGCGCTCGAGAGCGACCGCCAGTACAAGGCCGCGGCCGACGTGTTCGAATCGCTGGTCGGGAAGTTCGACCGCGAATCGTCGGCCGAGTTCCTGGGTGGCGCCGCGCGCTGCTACCGGGAGCTGGGCCAGGTCGAAGAGGCCGCGAAGCGTCTGCGCCGCATCCTCGACGAGTTCGGCGAGACCTCGCAGGCGATCAGCGCCCGCGTCCGCCTGGGAGAGCTCGGCCAGACCGCGTCGTAGAGCGCCGTGACCGAAGCTGCGCCGGTCGACCTCGTCTTCCTCTGGCACCACCACCAGCCCGACTACCGCAGCCCGAGCACCGGCGCCGCTTTGCTGCCGTGGGTGCGCCTGCACGCCACCAAGGACTATCTGGACATGGCGCGCCACCTCGAGTCCCATCCGGGCGTGAAGGCGGCGTTCAACTTCGTGCCCGTGCTGCTCGACCAGCTCGACGACGCCGTGGCTGGCGGGGCGGACGAGCTGTTCGGGTCGATCGCGCGGCCGGTCGCATCGCTGTCGGCCGCCGAGTGCTTCGAGGTGGTGCGGCGTTGCGCCATGGCCCCGCGCCACGCCCTCGAGCGCTGGCCGGCCTATGCCGCGCTGGTACGGCGCGCCGAACGCGCGCGGCCGCCCTCGAACGGGGCGCCGCTCGGCGAGCGCGACATCGCGGCGCTCGAGTGCTGGTTCCTGCTCGCGTGGCTCGATCCCACGTTCCATGCCGAGCCCGAAGCGGCGCGGGCGCTCGCGGCGGGCGCCGACCTCGGCGAGGCGCAGCGCGACGGGCTGCTCGCGCTCCACGCGCGGCTGCTCGTCCAAGTGGTGCCGGCCTACCGTGCGCTCGCCGAGCGCGGCCAGGTCGAGCTGTCGGCGTCGGCCTACCATCACCCCATCCTGCCGCTGCTGGTCTCGACCGAGGCCGCGCACCGCGCACGCCCCGATCTCCGGCTGCCGTCCGAGCCGTTTTCGGCGCCCGAGGACGCGGCGCGTGCGATCGAGCGGGCGCTCGAGCGCCACGCGCGCGCCTTCGGCGCCCGGCCGTCCGGCATGTGGCCGCCCGAGGGCAGCGTGAGCCCCGAGGTCGTGGAGATCGCGGCGCGCGCCGGCGTGCGCTGGCTCGCGACCGACGAGGAGGTGCTGTGGCGCTCGCTGCCGACCGAGCTCAGGCGCCGCGAATCGCTCTATCGTCCGTGGCGGTTCGAGACCGCGGCCGGGAGCGTGGCGCTGCTGTTCCGTGATCGCGAGCTGAGCGACCGCATCGGCTTCGTCTACCAGCGCTGGAGCGCAGACGAGGCAGCTGCCGATCTGATCGCGCGCGTGCGTCGCATCGCGCAGAGCGGCGGCGCCTCAGGGCGGCGCCCGGTGGTCTCGATCATCCTCGACGGCGAGAACTGCTGGGAAGGCTACGCCGCGGACGGCGGCCCGTTCCTCGATGCGCTCTACCGCGCGCTCGAAGCCGCACCCGACATTCGCACGCGCACGCCGTCCGAGGTGGTGGCGGAAGCCGAGCCGCTTCCGGCGCTGCCCGCGCTCCATTCCGGGTCGTGGATCGACGCGGATTTCCACATCTGGATCGGGCACGCGGAGAAGAATCGCGCGTGGGATCTGCTGGCGCGCACCCGCCACGCTCTGGTCGCGGCCGGCAGCACGCCGGAGCGCGATGCCGGTGCATGGGAGGCGCTGTTCGCGGCCGAGGGCTCGGACTGGTTCTGGTGGTTCGGCGACGATCATTTCACGCACGACCGCCCGCTCTTCGACCGCCTGTTCCGCGAGCACCTCGAAGCGGTCTACCTGCGCATGGGCTGGCCGGCGCCGGTCTGGGTGAAGGTGCCGGTGGCGCCGCAGCGTCTCGCGCCGGACGCCGCGCTCGCGCCGATCGGCCTGATTCACCCGCGGATCGACGGCGAGCGCACACAGTTCTACGAGTGGCACGCCGCCGGACGCTTCAGGCTGGGCGCGGGCGGCGGCGCCATGCACCACGAATCGGGGCGGGTGCGCGAGCTCTACTACGGCTTCGATCGCGATCACTTCTACCTGCGGCTCGACTTCGCGCCGGAGAAGAGGCCGGGCGCCGACGCCGATCTCGCGGTCGAGCTGCTCGCGCCGCGCGCCGTGCGTCTCAGGGTGCGGGGACTCGGGCCGGGCACGCACGCCGTGGTGTTCGCCGCCGCGCCGGGCGGGGGAGCGGGAGATGCGGGTACGCAAGGCGACGGCGGCGAGCTCGCCGGAGCGCGCTGCGCGGTGGGAAGGATCCTCGAGCTGTGCGTCTCCTTCGCGAGCCTCGGGCTCGCGCCCGGCGACGCGGTGGAG
>Ga0075423_10005008_pt1 | contig 12339 bp, 8 predicted proteins | sample SoiMethybrSBSTD2_FD_80114 | JGI IMG/M metagenome (GOLD analysis project Ga0075423, IMG submission 80114) | Bulk soil microbial communities from a Populus tree surrounding site in Tennessee, USA - Soil MetaG P. TD hybrid SBSTD2 | ecosystem: Environmental > Terrestrial > Soil > Tree plantation...
GAGGTGGCCGCGAAGGATCTTGCCTTCGCTATAGAACGGCGCCCATAACTTTACGCCTGCGCGCAGGCGGTCGAACTGCTCCTCGGGAAAGGCGGAGAGGTAGCCGCTGCCGAGCGCCTTCTGGCACTTCGCGAGCTCCACGACCATCGCGTTCGCGCGCGCGCGGAACTCCTCTTCTCCCGTCGCCGCGTAAGTCAGCGCGCAGGCGGACAGGTAGTGGCCGCCCGTGAAATGTCCGCGAAGCTCGCAGTCCGGCTTCTCCCACCCTCCGAGAGGCTCGGCGGAAGCGGTCAGCCCGGCGTTGACCCGGAAGCTCCGGAGCAGACGATCCCCCGGCAGCGAGAGGAGGTAGCGCGAATTGCGGTCGCGTGCCTCGAGAAAGGGACCGGGCGTGAGCCGGACCCGGTCGAGAGGAAAGGGGTGGAGCGCGTCGGAGCTCCCGGTGCGGGGCTCCGGCGAGGCGTCGGCCGAAACCGCCGCGGGGAGGGCGTTCCCGACTCCCGCCGAAACGACGGCGCCCGCTGTGGTCGTGAGGAAGCCCCGCCGGGTCCACCGGCGGCGATCGTCCATGCCGAGACGCTATGCCCCGCCGCGCCCGGCGGTCAAGGCGCCGCCCGGAGCGGCTACCGCAGCGCGAACCGGGCGCTCAACGGCTTGTGGTCGCTCGGTCGTTCGTCGCGGCTGTTCCCCTTCTTCGTGACGTGACGGTCGTAGGCCTGGTGCTCGACTCGCCCGCTGTCCTTCACGAAACAAAGCTTTCCTCCGTCGTAGCAGGCGGGGCTGAAGATCATGTGATCGAGGAGCACGCGGACGTTCTTCCCTCCCGCGGCCGGATCCTTGAACTCTACGGTCCACGTATCCCGCTTCCGTTGCAGCTGACGGCCGCTCAGGATGTGACGCATCAGCGCTAGCTCGTGCTGGAAGGCGCCGCGCAGCTCGTGGACGATGCTGTGGAGCAGGTAGGTCTCGTCGACGATGTCCCGCGTCACACCGTCGTTCATGTCGCCCATCACGATGACGCCTTCGGCGTTCTCCGAGTAAAGCCGGAAGGCGATGTACTTGCGAATGACGTTCATCTCGACCGACAGCTTCTGCCGCGACAAAATCGCGCTCAGGACGGCGTTCTTGTCCTTCTTCTCCCACTGGCTCGCCTTCTTCAGGTCGGAAATCTTCGACTTCGTGTGGACGACCATGATCTCCGTCGTCTTGCCCTTCCGTTCCACCCGGAGAATCACGGGCAGCCGCGTGAACCTCCCCTTCTGCGGGTCTCTCACGTTCCCGAACTTGTAGAACGTCCGCACGGCCCTCAGGCGCTCGTAGACCTTGTCGGTCTTCGGAAGCTGACTGACCTTGATCCCCCGACGGAGACGCTTGTGCACGAGCGCATGGACGCTCTGCGAGCCGTCCTCCATCGAGTAGACGGTGTAGTCGTTGCCGAGCTTCTCCTTCACGAAGCGTTGCATCTGAGACTTCAACGGCGGCCCCTCGCAAATCCCGAGGATGTCGGGATCGACGGCCCGGATCACTCCGGCCAGTCGGTTCGCGACGCCCTGCGGATCCTTCGGCTTGGACCCGAGGCCGGCCGTGTGCTTGTTCTGCCTCGTGAGAAGGTCCGGCTTCTTGGGCTTGAAGAGGTTGACCATCCACTCGACGTTGAAAGTCGCGATCTTGATCTCTCGAGGCATCTCCCACCTCCCGGCGCGGTACGCCGCTCCCGTTCGACGACTAATCCTCCAGAGCCTTCCAGTACGCACGCCAGCCCGCGGTACAGGCCGTCGCGAGGCCCGCGCTCTCTCGCGCCACGCCGTCAGCGTCGTTTCTTTCATGCGCCGCGAGCAGCCTTTCCGAAAGGCGAGCGATCCGAGCCGAGGTTCCGTCGGCGAGCTTCGCGGAGAGGAAGCCGGCCTCGAGCAGCGTCTTCGTCCGGCGCACCGCCTCCCGCGACGGCTCCTTCACTCCTGCGAGCGACGGGTCCCGCGCATAGCTCGCACCGACGGCGATCGTCGTCGCCGCGGCGCTCGTCACGTAGATTCCGAAGACGCCGAGCTTCCCCATCTCGTACGCGTCTCTCAAGCAGAGTCCGCCGGCCCACAACACCTTGATCCCGAGCGAGCGCGCGACCCTCTCCGCTTCCCGGATCTGATTCGGACCGAGGAATCCGGCCTCGTCCGTCGCCGATCGCTTGAGCAGCCGCCGGCCGGTAGCCTTGTCGACGGTGTCGATGAGCACGACGCGGACGCCGTGCGCCGCGACGGTTTCGAGCCAGGACTTCAGTCCCCGCGCGAGATCGCGGCCGACGTCCACGCCCTCCTCGCGGAGCAGCCCCTGATCCACGAAGAACACCGGAGCGGCGGACCAGTCGGGCAGCCAAGCCTGGATCTGCCGGACGACGTCCTCCGTCTCCTGTCGCGTCAGGGGAAAGCAGCCGTACTTGCCGAGATTCGCGCCGTAGCTGCGCGCGGTGCTCAGTCCCACCCAGGTGCTTCGGGCGATGGTGTCGGTGTCGGGGAGATTCGCGCTGCGGACGCGAACTTTCCGTCGCGAGGCCGCGCGGAGGATCGGGCCGACGAGCCCGGGCGGGAAGTAGTCGAGCAGGCCGGCGAGCGAGATCGCCCGATCCGCGTCCCGGCGCTTGACCCCGTCGAGGACGACGACCGACATGCCGGCGCTCGCGGCGAGATCGATCGCGGCAATCGCCTCGGTCCGTCCGGACGAACCGAGTCTCACCCGGGCCGCGAGACCGATCTCCTGCCCTTTCGGCGCGGCCCGCCGCCCCTTTCCGGCGGCCTTTCCCGACGCGACGTAGCTCGCGAGCTGCCGGAGCGCGACGCGCTTGCGGGGCGCCGTCAGGCGCGCGTCGCGCGGGATCTCGACGAAGACCGTGAGAGGACGCGGCCGCCGATCCGGGGTCTCGACGAAAGGCCGAAAGGCCGCCGCGATCTCCCTTCGCGCGGCGTCCATCGCTTCCGGGCCGTCCTGCCGAAGAACGACCACGGGCTCGCGCCGATAGACGCGCACGTTCACGCGCGTTCCGATGTTCGTCGTGATGAGGACGCGATCGACGCATTCGAGCCAGACGTCGGCGTACTCGTCCGGTCCCACGGCGACTTCTCCGATGCCGCCCAGCCGCTCCGCGTCGACGGCCATGCCGACCACCAGCGGCGTTCGCGGGAACGCCCGGGGCAGCGCCCGAACCTTCGGAGACTCGAATGCGGCCTCGCGAATCTCGCCCGCCGCGCTCCCCTCGTCGCTGACGCCGAGAAACGGACCGTACCGTTCGTGATCGTAGTTCTTGAGAGACCAGCTCGGACGGGCGGGGTCGCCTCCGAGATGAAGAAACGCCCGGCGCGCGCGCTCCGCCTCGGCGCGCGTCGGTTTCCCGTTGGCCACGCTCGTCCGGTACTCCTCGAGTGTCCGCAGGTACTCTTCCGCCGCCGCGCGGTCCGCATCGCCGATCGACGGACGATCTCCGGGAAGCTCGAGCGCGGCGCGCCTCACCCCTTCCCTCCTCTCCGCCTCGAAGGCCCGCGGTCCTCGGCGGCTCCGTGCGGTCCCGTCACCTCGGCGCCGCCATCGCCTCGGTGGAGGTCCCACAGGAGCCAGTCGTCGTCCTTCACGTACCGGTCCCTCTTCGCGTCCCACTTCCGCGGAAGCGTTCGCGCGAGCCCGTCGAGAAACGCCAGCAACGGTCGCTTCGGCTTGCGCTTCTTCTCTCGCGCGTCGAGCGGCCCGTCCCCGGGCCATCGGTAGGTCTTTCGAAAATCGTCGAAGCCGAAGCCGTCGAAGAAACGTTCCCCGCCGACGAGCGGCATGTACCAGAGGCTCGGGATCCCCTCCGGGTTCGGTTTGATGGGGACCTGATTCTCGAGCGCCGCGAGGAGCTCGCGGCCGCGGGCGTCCCCGTTCCGGGAGAGATGGCTGCGCAGCTCGTCCAGGGCCGGGAACTCGACGGGCGGGCTCACGAAGAGCACCGGTTTTCGCTGCTGCCGGCAGAGCGCGATCTCGTGCGGCGTGCCGACGCTGTAGAGATTCGTCGGGCAGTAGGCGATCGTGAAGTCGCTCGTGTCGACCATGCGGAGGTCGATGTGGAGGGTCTCCCAGAACTTCGCCGTGAGCCGGGAGCGCGTCTTCGCGCCCGCCGGGCCGTCCTGGAACGTCCAGTCGGCGCGGGCCCGGGCGGTGTCCAGACCCTCGCGTCCGTATTCCTGAAGTCCGCGGACGGCCGGCTTGTGCCAGGGATCGAACACGACGCACCCCTTCGCGCGCAGGAAAGCGCCGACGCGCGTTCTCCAGCCGTGACGCATCTCCTCCTCGCGGGACGCGACGAAGTCCATCGGACCCGAGAGGTAGACGCGCGCGCCGGCGAGCAGGCCGCGCTTCTGGAGTCCGCGCTTCTCTTTCGTCATCGACGCTCTCCGGCCGTCCCGCGGAGGGAGGCGAGTTCAGAGTCCTGCCAGGTCACCGCGGACGTCGCTCGACCGGCTCCAGCTGTCGGCCCGCCGGCCGAACATGTAGTAGCGAGGCGGGTCCGACCAGTCGAGCGTCGCCACCGCCTCGAGGGCCCGACACGGGTCCGCTTCCAGGAGCTGTGATTCGGTCTCGTCCGGAATCGTCGAAGGCATCGCATCCCAGAGCGCGGACTCCTTCGACGTGAATCCCGCCTCGACCAGCGCCCGCAGCTGTCTCGGGTGGGCGTATTGACGCCGCCCGCGCGCGACCGTGGGGGCGAAGCGGTCTCCGAGGGCCGCGACGAGCGAGACGTAGGCGCCGAGCACCGAGGAGGCGATGGGCGCCGATGGCCGGATGTCGCGCAGCGTGCACCAGTGCTCCCAGACCTTCCCTCCCTCCGAAGAGCTGCCGACCGGCCGATCGAAGTCCTGGCGCCTCCACCCGTTGAACCGGTCCCGGGAATCGTCCACTCCGCGACTGGATGTCCGCCCGGTGGAGTTCCCCTCGACGAAGCCGAGAAGCGTGGAGCTCCGGAGGAGGGCGCGTCCCTGCGCCGAATCGAGGCGCGACGTCTCGCAGCCCCGCGGGCCCATGACGGACACGCTCCCGAAGTACTCGTCGTTATCCGGGGTGTACGAGATCTCAAGCCAGAGGATCCGCCCGTCCGCCGAGCGCCGGACACCGCCCGCCCCCGCGAGGTGGCAGGAGACATGCCAGGCGCCGTAGTCGAAGTCGCCGGAATCGCCGGGTCCGAGGTCGGCACCGCGGATCAGCGTGCGGCTCAACCAGAGCCGGCGCAGAGCCTCGACGTTGTCCGGGCCGTCGGCGAGATCGCCGTTGGCCGCCGTCTGGAATTGAAAGGAACCACGTGACATCTCGTCCTCCTTACCGGGTCAAACGCTTCATCCCCATCTTCGAAAAGAACGAGTTCACTTCCGCCAGGGCGGCGGAGGAGAACTGGCGCAAACCCATTTCGTAGTCTTTCCAAACCTTCACGAGCGTCTTGACGTCCTCGCGGAGGAAGGCGTCTTTGACCTCTCGGCGCGCCGCGTTCTGCTCGCTCCGCCGTTCTTCGATGAGCGCCTCGCGGTTCAGCCGGTAGACCTCGATCGAGGCCTTTCCCGAGTCCGTGGCGCTGGCGACGGTGCCGAAGGCCTTGTCGTCCAGGCTCGGAACGAAGTTCAGATGCTCGCGCGGATTGTTTCGGTAGGGATGGAGCAGCAGAGGACTTTCCGTCTGGAGGTCGTCCTCCGGTCGTGAGGCCCGCTTCCCCGCGATCGGAAACTGGTTCATCTTTCCCTTGGCCTGATTGCAGACCTGGCAGGAGGGAAGCAGGTTGCTCGGGTCGTAGGCCAGCCAGTAGTAGCCTGGGTGCGGCTGACCGTTTTCCATCGTGATCGCCACGTTGCTCGAGTCGGTCACCTTCTTCTTGGGTCGGTAGTGCTCGACGTCCCCCCAGGCGACGTGGCCGAATCGCGCGTCGCAATAGGCGCACTTCCCGTGGAACACGTCGATCAAGACCTCTTTGAGGGCGCCCCAGACGTCGTCCTTGAACTTGTACTCGTCCCCCTTCCCCGCCTCGTATTCCGCGATCGCCTTCTCCGTCTCGCCCGAGGCCTTCGTCTTCCATTTTTGGAAGTCGTACGGCTTAACCGAAACGACGCGCCGGAACAGGCCCTCCTGAATCCGCTTCTGGAGATCCGCTTCGAGCGACTCTTTCGATTCGGCGTGGTGGAGCTCCTCCAGGACTCTGCCGTTCAAGTCCTCGAGCTCGCAGACGAAGGTCGGCTCGAGAAAGTCGACATGAATCATTGCGGCCTCCGCGAGCCCGTTACGGTCTCTTGAAGCTGGACCATCACTTCGTTCATCAGCTTCTGCTTCCTCTCGCTCGGGAGGCTTTCGATCTTCTCGTTCAAGGACGACTCGATCAGCGAGAACGCCGTGCGGGCCTCTTCGCGCTCGGCCGGCTCCGGCAGCCGGACCTTCAGGAAGCGCGCGCACTCGTCGAGGTCCGCCTGCTCTTGCGGGGTGAGGCTCTCTTTCGCGGCGAGCTCCGTGTAACGCATGAGCCGCCGATACGTCTCCGCGTCGCGCGTGCTCTCCAGACGGAAGAGCGGACTCGTCAGGATCTGGTCCGCCCGGAGGCCCGAGATGTCCTGGTCGATCCGCGAAACGACCACGCGATTGGTGCCCGGCTCGCGGCGAGCCACCAGCACCTGCTCCTTGGAGAGCTCCGTGACGATCAGCGGAGAGTGGGTCGAAGCGATGAACTGGACGTTCGGGAAGATTCTCTTCAACGCCGGGGCGATCGTCTGCTGCCAGGAGGGGTGCATGTGGGCGTCGATCTCGTCGATCAGGACCAGCGCATACCGTTTCCGCGGGCTCTCGCCGTCGCCGTAGATCTCGTAGAGACGCTGCAGGAGGATCCCGATCCATCCGATGAGCGACGTCGTCCCCTGGCTGATCGATTCGATCGGGATGTCGCCGTCATCCGTGTGGACGGTGACTTCCTTCGTCTTCAAGTTGACGCCTTCGAGCGAGATCTCCACCCCGGGAGTCAGCTCGCCGATCACTTCGAAGAACTCGTCTAAGAGCTTGCGGTATCGATCGCCTCCCTCTTTGCCTGTCTGCGTCTCGAGGCTCCGGGCGTAGAGCTCGACGATCCAGGTCTTGAGCTTGTCGAGCCGAGGATCGACCTCTCCCTTGACGAGCGGCAGGATGTCGCGAGGCACGGGGCGCGCCTTTCCCTCGGAGGCGCTGACCTTGCGGTCCCAGGTGACGGCCCGCAACGGAGGAAACCCCATGACCAGCCAGCCCTCCGCCTCGAGCGCCCGCGCGTTGTTGGTCGTGATTTGCGCCGCGTCCTCGTCGCGAAGCAGCTCGATCAGGTATTCGTTGCGGTCGCTCTTCAGGACGATCTTGGCGCTCGTCTTTCCGGACTTGATGACGCGCCCGGCGAACGGCTCCGCTTCCTTTCCGCACATCGCGATGCCGATGGCCTTCAGAATCGTGGACTTCCCGACGCCGTTGTCCCCGAGCAGAACGTTCCACTGCGGATGGAGGTCGAGCTCCAGGCGGTCGAAAGGGCCGATGTTCTCGAGCGAGACCCGGGTCAGCCGCGATGCACTCGAGATCGCCCCATCACTCAAGCGGCCGCCTCGCGCGATCCGGAGCGCGACCTCGCGGGAAAGCCTCGCCAGGAAGTCGAGGACCTCCGGATAACCCTCGGTCGGCGTGAAGGGAAGGACCTGAATGCCGTAGCGGCGAGACAGAAACTCCGCCTTGGCCTGCCACGCCGTTCCCGAGACGGTGACGAGGGCGTAGTGTTGGCGAGAGCCCGCCACTCCCAGCCGCGTCCCGGCGCCCCGCAGCCGGATCCTCGTCAGGTAGGCCTCGATCCCCTCGATGCTCGCGCCGACGAAGAGAAGCGTTCGGGAGAAGAAGAGGCTGTCCATGAACTGGGAGAAGGGGAGGTTCTTCGAAGCCGCGTCGGTGAACTCGGCCCGCGTCACGGTCACCGTCTCCGGCCGATCGAGGGTTCCGTGGAGCTTCAGGATGAAGAACTGCCGTTTGGAGAGACCCTCGAGCAGCGGCTCGGTGTCCTGCGGCGTGTAGACCCGGCTCGCGCCTCCCTGGAAAGCCCTCTCGAGCAGCGTGTCGAAGTTGAGCGTGATCGCCGCGGAGAAGGGAATCTTCGCGAGAAAGCGGTAGGCGTCGGGCAGGTCGGTCTCGGCGGTCACGTAGGTCTTGCGGAGGTATTCGAGAAGCAGCGCTTCCCGATCGCGCAGAGCGCTGACGACGCTGTCGGCCACCGTGTCCACGTCCCCCTGCTCGAGCGCCGCCCGCAGCGACGAAGCGAACTCCGCCGCGATCAACTGGTTCTCGACGGCCCAGTCGAGAAGGCCGCGCACGAACGGCTGGAGTGTCGGAAATCCCGCTTGAGCGGCCAGCCCCGCTCCCGCGTAGAGCACGCCGTCGCCCAGCACGCAGGCGTCGATCAGGCCGTCGGGAGGCACCGGCTGCGGCAACGAGGGCTGGGACAGAATCGCTCCGGTAGAAGACTCCCGGCTCGGGCGGGGCACGGGGGCAGGTGCCGGGGCAGGGACGGGCGCGGCCGCGATCGGTTCCTGCCTCGGGATCCTTCCTCGCGCGACTCTCCCCGCGAGCAGACCGAGCAGGACCGCGATCCAGCCGCCCAGGGTCGCATAGCCCGCCGTCGTCAGACCGGTGCGAACGCCGTGCGACACGATCCCGAGCCGCTCGCCCGTCGCGTAGCCCAACCGATCCGGCGCGAACGCCAGAAGTCGCACGCCGACCGGAGCCCTCGCCGTCTCTCCGGAGCGCTGATCTCTCCCGGCGGAGATCAAGTGGATGCCACGAAAGTCCCCGCCGACCAGGACCCGGTCCTCGTCGTAGAAAGCCAGGGCTCTGACCGCGCCCGGCGCGGCGATCTCCCGCGCGAGGGGACCGGCCGCCCCGCCGGGGCGGCCGAGAAGCACGGTTCCCTGCTCGGTTCCGACGGCGAAGCGTCCGGCGGGAGAGATCGCGAGGCAGAGCGCGCGCCCGCGGCTCCACTGATAGTGGGAGTGGTTCACCTCCAGACGGCCGCTCCGTGCGAAGACGACCGCCTCGGATTCGCGAAACGCGACCGCGGCGAGATAGGGCCCGAAGCTCTGGAGCGAGAGCAGGCGCGATTCCCGGCGCCTCTTGGCTCCCGGCTGGTCCTCCCAGGGCTCGGTCGAGTCGACGCGCTGGGCACCGGTGGCATCGCGGACTTCGACGGTGCCGTTCCCGTAGGCGATCGCCAGCAACCCGCGGTCCGTGAAAGCGAGGGCCGAGGCGGGCGCCGCCGCGGTCAGCGCCGTTGCGCTCGGGCTCGAGCTCGGGCCCAGCAGGCTCTGCTGATACAGACGACCGCTCGTGATCCACGCCACACTCGCTCCGTCGCGGGCGACCGCGACGAGAGGCGCAGGGGACTCCTTCTGTGTCGCGGAGATCGCTGACGAATCGGGCTCGTTGGTTTCGGACGCGCTCTGACTCTGCGGCGCCGGCGGACGGCGTTGCTCGGGGCTCGAGCGCTCCGCCGACGAAAGCCTCGCCATGGACGAACCCGCTCGCATCCGGTTCGCGAGTCGGCCCGGTTCCACCAGGCCCGCCGAAGCCCCCGGAGACGTTTCGGATCCGGAATCCGGCTTCGACCCGGAGAGACTCGAGGTCGCCGCCCAGAGATCGACCTCCGCGGGCTTGCGGTCCGGTTCGGTCCCGCCCGCGGGCCAGGTTTCGACGACGACGTTCCATCCCTGCTGTTGCCAGTCGATGAGCTCCCCTGCCGGCGAGAACCAGAGATCGGAGACGTTCCGCCGCCCGACCGATCCCTTCTCGGTCATGACGACGCTCCGGGCGAGGCCTGCCTTCCAGAAGATGGCGGCGGCCAGGACGGTCGCGACGGCCGCGACGATCCAACTCCACTTTCCCGAAGAAATCGCCGGCCGAGCTTCGGAGGCCCTCGTGCTCATCGGGTTCCCGCGCCCTGTCGGAGCGCACGCGGACGGGGGGGCGACACGGCCGCAATCCCGTCGACCCCGGCCGAAGGGTTCGGACACACCTCCATCGTGCTGTCTCGATGGGTAATCGCTTGACAGGAACGAAAAGGCTAGGAAAAGATCGATTTTCTCGACCGCGAGAGAGTCGTTCCCTCGAGCCGGGGCAACACCGGAGGGGCGTCGGTGGACGGTTCACGGCAGCAGGTCGACGAGAGCCAGGACCCGCCGAGCTCGGGCCTCGTAATCCGCGCGAGCTATCGACAGACCGTTCGAATCTGCCTTTCGGCCGGGCTGACCGCGGAAAGCGCGGAGGACGTCGCCCAGGACATCTGGGAATGGCTGATCCGGAGCGGCCGGCCGATCGAAGACGTCACGGCGCCCTGGCTCGGATCCGTCGTTCGCAACTTCGTGATGCGCTACCGGCGGCGGCAGAGCGTGCTCGCGCGACGAGAGGGGCGGCGTCTCGACCGCGTGCCGGAACCCGAGGCGCCCGAGTCCGCCGCGAGAATCGAGTCCCGCGAGCTGCTCGACCACGTCGCATCGATCCTGCCGGAGACGGAGCGGAGCCTGCTGACGCTCATTCGCCGGGGACACAGCCTCGCGGAGGCGGCTCGCCTCACCGGGATTCCACGCGGGAGCCGCGCGTACTTCCACGGACGGCTCATCGAGTACGCCCGCCGGGAGCTGTCCGGCCGGCCCGAGGGGACGCGGGGCGCTTCGCTCCGAGCGCGTCGCCCGCCACTGTGAAGCCGGCCCGCGCATGATCGAGATTCGACGCTCCGGAGAACGCGGTCACTTCGACCACGGGTGGCTCGACACGCGGCACACGTTCGCGTTCGCCGACTACCACGACCCGCGCCACATGGGATTCCGATCGCTCCGGGTCATCAACGAGGACCGCGTGGCGCCGGGCCAGGGCTTCGGCACGCACGGGCACCGCGACATGGAGATCGTTTCGTACGTGCTCGAGGGAGCGCTCGCCCACAAGGACAGCATGGGCAACGGCTCGACGATCGTCCCCGGAGACGTTCAGTACATGTCAGCCGGCACCGGGGTCCGCCACAGCGAATTCAACGCGTCGGACCGGGACCGCACGCACTTCTACCAGATCTGGATCTTTCCCGACCGCGAAGGCTATGCCCCGCGATACGGCCAGAAACGATTCGAGGAGGCCGACAAGCTCGGCCGGCTGCGCCTCGTGGCGTCTCCCGACGGCGCCGACGGCTCGATCGCGATCCGTCAGGACGCGCGGCTCTACGCCTCCGTGCTCGAGCCCGGTCAATCCGTGTGCCTCGATCTGCCGAAGGGGCGCCACGCCTGGGCGCAGATCCTGCGCGGAACCGTTTCCGTCAACGGACAGAAGCTCACCGCGGGAGACGGCCTCGCCGCGTCGAACGAGCCGCGGCTCGAAGTCGCGGCCACCGACGGCGAGAAGGCGGAGCTCCTGCTCTTCGATCTCTCCTGACGACGCGACTCGGCCCCGGCTTAGGATGGCGGGCCATGAGACCGAGCCTGCTCGGCGCGCTCCTCGCCGGGCTCGCACTCACCGGCGCGAGTCCGGCTTCCGCCGCCGATACCGCGCGCATCCAGAGCCGCCTCGCCGAAACGATCGCGAAGTTCCGCGGCGAGATGGGGATCGCGGTCAAGAACCTCGACACCGGCGAGTCGTTCGCCGTCGCCGGCGACAAGCGCTTCCCGACGGCGAGCCTGATCAAGGTCGCGGTGATGGTCGAGGTCTACCACCAGATGGCGGAAGGAAAGTTCCGGCCCGACACGACGGTGACGCTCCGGAAGGAGGACAAGGCCGGCGACGAGACGATCCCCTTGAACGTGATGACCACGCCGGCGACGCTGACCGTCGCCGACCTCCTGCGCTTCATGATCGCCTGGAGCGACAACACGGCGACGAACCTGCTCGTCAACATGGTCGGCACGGCCAACGTGGACAAGCGTCTCGAATCCTACGGCATCACGGAGATGAAACTCTTCCGGCCGACGTTTCGCGAGGGCAAGGCGGACGTCTTCCCCGAGCTCGAGAAGGAGTACGGCCTCGGGATGACGACGCCGCACGCCGCGGCGCGCCTCTTCGAGCTCATCGCGCAGGGAAAGGTCGTCTCGCGGGCGGCCTGCGACGAGATGATCTCGATCCTTGCGATGCAGCAGGACCGGGCGATGATTCCGCGCTCGCTGCCGGTGGACGACCCGAAGCTCCTCGTCGCCAACAAGACCGGCTGGGACGAGGAGAAGCTCCCGGACGCATCGGGCTTCAAGGGCGACGTCCGCAACGACGCCGCCTACGTGAAGTCGCCCGGCGCGCGCTACGTGATCGCGATCTGCGCGCGGCGCA